>Ga0070741_10006068_pt1 | contig 26236 bp, 23 predicted proteins | sample Coa_R1_4_FD_66440 | JGI IMG/M metagenome (GOLD analysis project Ga0070741, IMG submission 66440) | Surface soil microbial communities from Centralia Pennsylvania, which are recovering from an underground coalmine fire - Coalmine... | ecosystem: Environmental > Terrestrial > Soil > Unclassified ... | reverse complement strand
GGCCCTCGCCGAGGAGCTGGAAATGCGCCCGCTCGCGGCTCAGTGCCACCTGGGTCTGGGCACGCTGTACCGACGCGCGGGATCGCGCGAACGGGCCAATGCTGAGCTAGCCGAGGCCGCCAGTATGTATCAGGCCCTGGAGATGCCGTTGTGGATAGCACGGACGGACACTGCCCTGGCATAGGGCGCTCCGTCTGAGTATCCTAGCAGCGCCGCGGGTGCGCGCGGACGCCGTGGCGTGAAGGAGAGAGTAGATGCATAGGCCCTCATCGAGCCGGCGGCGAGCGGTGATCGCGCTGCTAGCGGGCGCAGTGGCGCTGGCGGCGGGCTTCGCCGGCGCGGCGCCGGATGCGCCGGCCTACGCGCAGGGGGCGGCGCACGTGCGCATGGGCGTGCTCGGCGTGCTGCCGGAGGCGGGCATCTTCGTGGCGCTGGAGCAGGGCTACTTCCGCGAGCAGGGTATCGAGCTGGACACCACGCAGTTCGACTCGGCGGCGCGCATGGTGCCAGCGCTCGGCACGGGCCAACTCGATGCGGGCGACGGCTCGCACAGCGCCGGCCTGTTCAACGCCGTGGCGCGCGGCATCCCGATCAAGCTGGTGGCCGACGCCGCCTCCGGCCCGCCCGGCTACTCCGTGGTCGCGCTGATGTTCCGTCGCGACCTCGCCGACAGCGGCCAGCTCCGCGGCCCCGCGGACCTGCGCGGCCGGCGCGTGGCGCTGCCGGCGCGCGGCATCCCGACCGAGGTGCTGCTCTCCTACTGGCTGCGGCCGGCGGGGCTGCGCGTGGACGACGTCGAGATCGTGGAGATGGGCTTCCCGGACCAGGTGCCGGCCTTCGCCGCGCGCAACATTGACGCGACGGTCATCCCCGAGCCGTTCGAGACGCGCCTGGCCGACCAGGGCCTGGCGACCGTCTATCAGCACAGTCATGAGATCTATCCGGGGTTCCAGGTGGCGGAGGTGATGTACGGCGCGACCTTCGCGCAGGAGCAGCCCGACGTGGCCCGCCGCTTCATGACGGCCTACCTGCGCGGCGTGCGCGTGTACAACGACGGTTTCGTGAAGGGCGACGCGGCCGCGCGCCAGGTGACGATCGCGGCGCTGATCCAGAACACGCCGGTGAAGGACGCCGCGCTGTACGACCGCATGGCGCTCACCGCGCTCGACCCCGACGGCCGCATCAACGTCACCTCGCTAGCGGCCGATCAGGACTACTGGCTGGCGAGCGGCGCGCAGCAGACGCGCATTGACCTGAACGCGCTGGTGGACTACAGCTTCGCCGACGCCGCCGTGCAGGCGCTGGGGCCGTATCGCTAGCCCGCGCGTAGCGTGGGGCCCTGCGGTCCTGTTACAACCTGTAACACCGTCCGTCCCGCCCGCGCTGGCCGCGCCGGGCGTCGGCGGCTGCCGGGCCGCCACCAGTGATCCGCGCGCACGGAGGGAGCGCGATGCGTTTCGGCCTGAACTTCTTCCCGTCGTTCCGCCTGAGCGACATGTCCACCGCCGACTACTACCAGCAGGTGCTCACGCTCTCGGAGCGCGCCGACGTGCTGGGCTATCACTCGATCAAGGCGGTCGAGCACTACTTCCACGACTACGGCGGCCACACGCCCAGCCCGCTGATCCTGCTCTCCACGCTCGCGGCGCGCACGCGGCGCATCCGGCTGATCACCGGCGCGGTGATCCCGGCCTTCAACCACCCGATCAAACTGGCTGGCGAGCTGGCGATGGTAGACAACATGAGCCAGGGCCGCCTGGACGTGGGCTTCGGGCGGGCGTTCATCCCCGACGAGTTCGACGCCTTCGGCGTCTCGATGGATGATAGCCGCGAGCGCTTCGAGGAGGGCATCGCCGTCATCAAGCGGCTGTGGACCGAGGACCGCGTAACGCATCACGGCCGCTTCAGCCGCTTTGAGAACGTGCACCTCACGCCGCGCCCGGTCCAGCAGCCGCACCCGCCGATCTTCATCGCCGCCGTCTCGACCGCCGAGTCGTTCGTCTGGGCCGGCGAGCAGGGCTACCACCTGATGATCGTGCCGTTCGCCGGCAGCCTGGAGCGCACGGCGGCGTTCGTGCGCTCGTACCGCGAGGCGTGGGTGCGGGCGGGCCACCCGCCGGGCCAGGAGCAGGTCCAGATGTCGTTCCACTGCTACGTGGCCGAGACGCACGAGGCGGCGCTGGCCGGCTTCCGGCGGCCCGTCGAGCGCTACGTGGAGGTGTTCAGCGAGGCCGTCTCCTCCTGGGAGGGCCGCGCATCAGGGAACTACGCCGGCTACGATAAGATGGTCGCCGCGATCCGCGCGCAGACGCCCGAGACGCTGCGCGAGGGGCGGGTGGCGTTCGTCGGCTCGCCCGCCGAGGTGATCGAGCAGGTGCAGTTCGTCCGCGACACGTTTGGCGAGGTGGAGCCCTCGATGCAGATCAACTTCGGCGGCATCCCGACGGAGGAGGCGCTGCGCACGCTGGAGTTATTCGCCCGCGAGGTGATGCCCGCCTTCCCGGACGCGGGCAGTGCCGGGGTGGCGGCGGCGCCGGGCGCGGCAGCCGGGTCCGGGGCGAGCTAAGAGGAGATAGTGATGGCCGGGCAGACGGAGTCCCTGGCGGAGCGCGCCGAGCGCGAGCTGAACGAGATCCTGGCGTGCTTCGCGGCGGGCGAGGCCGAGGTAGTGCGCGCGTACTTCGCGTGTGAGCACACGCCGACGGAGCACGTGGACCTGCTGCGGCGCCAGATGGGCCGCGAGGTGTTCTGCGTCGCGTGGCTGCACCGGGCAGCTCGCATGGGCGAGAACCTGGAGCGCTCGGTGGAACGCCACGCCTTCGCGGCGCTGCTCGAGCAGATCGCCGAGGAGGTCGAGCACTACACGGTGCTCGCCGACCTGGCGGAGTGGGTGCTCGGGCGCAAGCTGACCGCCGAGGAGGCGCGCGAGTATGAGGTCTACGCAGCGATTGACCCGGAGCTGCCGCTGGAGCGCCACTACAACCCGCGGCTGCCCGAGGCGAACCGCATGCTCGACGTGCTCTATCGCTTCCGCAACGAGTACCGCTCGGAGTTCAGCGACGAGGTGATGCGCCTGACGGAGGGCGGCGGCGGCGGCTCGTTCACCGAGGCCAGCCGGCTGCACGGCGACGAGTTCCGCGAGCGCTTCGCCAAGGTCATGGGCCGCATCGTCGAGGACGAGGTGGAGCACGGCCCGCTGCGCGTGCGCGGCTTCGCGCGGAACTGGGTGCGCGACGAGGCCGACCTGGAGCTGGCGAAGCGGCTGCTGCGCGAGTTCATGACGCAGCACCTGCGCGTGCGCAACGAGATCTACGGCTACCCGCTGCGCGCGGAGCGGCTGGCTGCCATCGACCGGGGGGAGATCGAGCCATGGGAGTTGCCCGTGCCGGTCGAAGCGGCCACGGCGTAGCCGTGCGCCGCAGCTATCGTCTGCTGGGCGCCGGGCTGGCGGCGCTCGCGCTGCTGGCCGCCTGCGCGCCGGCAAGCAGCTCCAGCCGGCCCGCGAGTAGCGCGCCAGCGCCGGCCGCGCCGACGGCGACGTCCGCGGCGAGCGGCGCCCCGGCGGCGGCTCCAGCCGCTACGGCAGCGGCCGCGCCGACTGCCCCGCCGGCGCCCGCGCGGGCGCGCGTCGCCTACTCCAGCACCTCGCCGGCGTTCCTGGCGCACTTTGTAGCGGATGGGCTGGGCCTGTACCAGCAGCAGGGCCTGGAGGCCGAGTCGCTGGCGGCCAGCCCGGCCGTGTCGATTCCCGGGCTGACGACGGGCGAGATTGATTTCGTGCTGAGCATCGGCTCGCTGATGCGCGCGGCGGCGAAGGGCGTGCCGGTGCGCGCGGTCGCCGTACACTTGCCGAAGCCGAACTTCTTCCTGGTGACCGACGCGGGCGTGCGCCAGGCCGCCGACGTGCGCGGCAAGGTGATCGGCGTGACCGGCTACGGCGGCAACAGCCACGTGACGGCGCAGCTCTACGTGGCCGCGCTGGGGCTGGACCCGCAGCACGACGTGCAGTACCTGAGCCTGGGCGAGGAGAACGTGCTCTGGGAGTCGCTGAAGCTCGGCCGCATCCAGGGCGCGCCGCTCACGCCGCCCTACCCGGCGCTCGCCGAGCGCGAGGGCATGCACGTGCTGGGCCGGCCGGACGACCTGACGCTGGAGTATCCGTTCTCGGGGGTGGGTACGAGCGTAGAGAAGATCGCCAGCCAGCGCGGCGAGGTGAAGCGCATGCTGAAGGCCCAGCTCGCGGCGCTGCAGGCGATCCAGACCGAGCGCGACGCGGTGGTGCGGATCATGGCCGAGCGCTTCGCGCTGGAGCCAGAGATCGCGGCCGCGACCTGGGAGCAGATCCACACGTCGTGGAGCCGCGACGGCAGCATCTCGCGCGATGGGGTGGAGACGCTGCAGCGGCTCGACATCGAGGCCGGCGCGCTCGACGCGATGGCGCCGTTCGAGCAGATCGCGGACCCCTCGGTGCTGGCCGAGGTGCAGCGGGAGCTGGGGCGGTAGCGGGGAGGAGGAGCGGTCATGGCGGTGCGAGCTAAGGCAGCGGCGCCGACGCTGGACGAGTTTGCACGGGCGGTGCGCGCGGAGGACCTGGAGCCGCTCTGGCTGCAGATCGGGGATCTGTTCTCGGCGGAGCCGACGACCCCGATCCAGCCGTATCTCTGGGCCTGGGAAACGGTGCGGGCGCGCATGCTGCAGGCGGGCGAGCTGATGCCGCTCGGCAACGAGGGCGCGGCGCGCCGCGTGCTGGCGCTCAAGAACCCCGGCGCGCGCATGGGGCTGGCCACGACACAGACGCTCTCGGCGGCCGTGCAGCTCGTGCACCCGGGCGAGCTAGCGCCCGCGCACCGGCACACGCCCGCCGCCATCCGCTTCATCATCGAGGGGCGGGCGACGATCACGATCGTGGACGGGGAGCCCTGCACGATGGCGCCGGGCGACCTGATCCTGACGCCGAACTGGACCTGGCACAGCCACGTGAACGAGGGCGACGGGCCGATCCTGTGGCTGGACGCGCTCGACGCGCCGGTGGTGATGGCGCTGAACCAGATGTTCTACGAGGAGTACCCGACGGCGCAGCAGCCGTTCACGAAGGCGCGCGACGACTCGCTGCAGCGGTACGGCGGCGCGCTGCTGCCCACCTGGGAGACGCCGACGCGCGCCTGGTCGCCGCTGCTCAGCTACAAGTGGGAGCAGACCGAGGCGCGGCTGCGCGGCCTGGCGCAGGCGGAGGGCAGCCCCTTCGACGGGATCGCGCTGAACTACACCAACCCGTTCACGGGCGGGCCGGTGCTGCCGACGATGGGCTGCCAGGTGCAGATGCTGCGGCCGCGCGAGCGCACGCGGGCGCACCGCCACACCAGTAGCGCCGTGTACCACGTGGTCCGCGGACAGGGCGCGACGACGATCAACGGCCGCCGCTTCGAGTGGCGCCGCGGCGACGTGCTGGCGCTGCCCACCTGGGCCTGGCACGCGCACGAGAACACCTCGCCCAGCGAGGAGGCGTTCCTGTTCGCCGTGACCGACCAGCCGCTGCTGCGCGCGCTCGACCTCTACCGCGAGGAGCCGGCCAGCGCAAATCCGGTAGACTAGCGCGCGCCCCCGCGACGGCCGCCTGGCCGCGGCGCTCGCGGCCAGCCGCCGATCTGACGGAGAGGAGCGTCCCGATGGTGAACCGGCCGGCCACATTCGACGAATGGTACGTCACCAGCTCGTACCAGGAGTTCGTGCGCCGCGAGGGCGCGCCGCTGTACGAGGGCAGCGCCATTGAGGACCTGGCGTCGCTGCCGCTGGCCGACTGGGAGCGCCGTGGCGGCAAGGTGGCTTACACGCGCCTGGGCGACCAGGAGGACTACAGCCTGCAGATCGTGGAGATTCCGCCCGCGGGCGCGCTCAAACCCGAGCGCCACATGTACGACAGCGTGATGTACGTGATGCGGGGCAAGGGCGCGACGACGATCTGGCAGGAGGGCGAACCGAAGCACACTGTCGAGTGGGGGGAGGGGGCACTGCTCACGATCCCGCTGAACGCCTGGCATCAGGAGTTCAACGCCTCGGGCGAGGCGCCGGTGCGCCTGCTGTTCGGCACGAACATGGCGCACGTCATCAACCTGTATCACAACCTCGATTTCGTCTTCAACAACCCCTTCTCCTTCACCGACCGCTACTCGTACTACATGCAGGACTTCTTCAGCGATCCCGGCCATCACTGGAACTTGCGCTTGTACGAGACGAACTTCATCCCCGACATCCGCAAGTTCCCGCTCGACACGTACCCCGAGCGCGGCATCCGCACCTCGATCATGCGGCTGTCGATGGCGAGCACCTCGATCGGCATGCACGTCATGAGCGTGTCGGAGGGCACGTACGCCACGGCGCACCGCCACCAGGCCGGCGCGCATGTCATCGTCGTCGAAGGCTCGGGCTACGAGCTGATGTTCTTCGAGAGCGAGCGCGCGAACCCGCGCAAGGTGAATGCCTGTCCCTACGCGGTGGTGGCGCCGAAGCTGAACGAGTACCACCAGCACTTCAACACTGGCAAGGGCGACTACAAGATGCTGGCCTTCCGCGGCCACAGCCTGCGCTTCGGCGTCGGCCAGAAATACGACCCGAATTCGACGGCGCAGAGCACCGACCGCGCGGCGTGGGCCTACAAGATCCCCTACGCCGAGGAGGACCCGCGGATCCGCGAGGCGTACTGGGAGGACCTGGCGCGGAACGGCATCGACTTGCGGCTGGAGCCGGTGGACCAGGGGCGCAGCTAGGACCCTCTGGTGGCGCGCCGGCCGCGGGCCGCAGCACGCCGAGCAACATGGAAACAAGGGAGACTGAGACGATGGCGCGAGCGTGGCAGGAAGGCTGGGTCGTCGTACCGCAGGTAGCGGGCATGTACGAGACCGTTTACGGCGTGAAGACGCACTACGTCCACGCGGGCGAGGGCGAGCCGGTCGTGCTCATTCACGGCGGCGGCCCCGGCGCGGGCGGCGAGAGCGGCTGGAGCAACATGATCCCGGCGCTCAGCCCGTACTTCCACGTCTACGCCATTGACTTGATCGGCTCGGGGCTGACCGACAAGCCGGCGATCGAATACTCGTTCCAGACGCTCGTGAACCACGTGGCGGGCTTCATTGACGCGCTGAACCTGAACGGCGTGCGCATCGCGGGCAACTCGCAGGGCGCTTACGTGGCCATCAAGTACGCGCTCGACCACCCGGGGCGGGTGAAGCAGGCGGCGCTCATCAGCACGGGCACGCTGGCGAACGCCTGCGGGCTGAGCGACGAGGGCAAGGCCGCGCCGCTGCCGCGCTTCGACGGCACGAAGGAGTCGCTGCGCAAGTTCATCGAGGTGATTGTGAACGACCCGGCGCGCATTACCGACGAGCTGATCGACGCGCGGTTCGCCGTCGCGTCGCTACCCGGCCACCGCGAGATGCAGCAGTCGCTCGCCCGCTATCGCCAGGTGATGGCCGACGACTCCAGCCAGCGACAGGTATTCGACGTGCGGGCGCGGCTGCCGCTGCTGAGCATCCCGTGGTGCCTGATCTGGGGCGGCGCGGACCGCTCGGCGCCGCTCGACCCGCTCGGCCACGGCATGCACGCGCTCTTCCCGAACGTGCCGTTCCACGTCGTCGAGGGCTCAGGCCATCAAGTGCAGAACGACAAGCCCGAGGAGTGTAACCGGCTGTTCCTGGAGTTCTTCGGCGCGCCGGTCGGCGCCGCCGCCGGTAGGTAACGCAGGCGCCTCGACGACCGCCGGCGGCGCAACGTCGCTGCTATACGGCCACGTCCACCTCTGTGCTGCCCTGCGACCAGCAGCCCGGCAGCCCCGGCACGGACACGGCGAAGCCCTCGGCGGACGGGTGCAGCACAACCTTGTACTTCATCCCAGCCTCCTGGCTTCAGTATACGAGCGCTGACACCCCGTAGTCCGCCAACGTTGACGGCGCGGGCGCCCATGGTTACCATGCCCGCAGGCCGAGGTGGCCCACCGGCTCCACTGATGCGCCGCGCGGAATTGTCGTTCACGGCCGCGCGGCCGAGCGGAGAGTGCCGTTATGCCAACTAGCCGTGAATCTCACGCGGTTCTGCTAGGCCGCCGCGGTTTCCTGCGGGCGCTCGCGGCGGGCGGCGCGGGGCTGCTGGCCGCCTGTCAGCCGCCCGCGGCGGCGCCGCGCCCCGCCTCCGCCCCGGCCGCCGGCGCCGCCGCGCCGCCAACGACCGCGGGCGCGGCCGGCAGCGATTGGGAGGCGCGCTGGCAGGCGCTCGTCGCGGCAGCGCAGCAAGAAGGCCATCTCGTCATCCACGGCCCGCCGACGCCCGAGACGCGGCAGCGGGTGCCGGAGGCGTTCACGGCGCGTTTCGGCATCCCTGTGGAATACAACGCGCTGCGCACGAGCGAGCTAGCCGCGAGGATGGTGACCGAGAAGCAGGCCGGCCTCGTCACCATCGACGCGATGCTCACCGGCCTGACGAGCTATGCCGACATCCTGTACCCGAACGGGATGCTGGCCGACTTGCGGCCGGAGCTGATCCTGCCCGAGGTGACCGACCCTAACGTCTGGATGCTCGACCCCGCGGACCTCTTCCTCGACCCGGAGCACATGAAGCTGCTGCGGCTGCTTTACACGGCCACGTCGGCCGTGGTCGTGAACCGCGACTACGCGGACCCGACGCACATCAAGACTTCGCAGGACCTGCTGCGCCCGGAGTTCAAGGGCAAGATCTCCGTCGAGGACCCGACGGTGCCCGGCTCGGGGGCCAACGTGGCCGCGTACTATCTCTTGCAGCACGGCGAGGACTTCGTGCGCAAGCTGTACGGCGAGCAGGCCGTCGTGACCCGCGACAACCGCCAGCGGGCCGACTGGCTGGTGCGGGGCACGCAGCCGCTCGCGCTGAGCATGAACGCCGCCGAGCTGGACAAGGCGCTGAAGGATGGCTTCCCGCTGGAGGTGATCCGCACGCTGCCCGACTCGCCCGGCACGACCGGCTCGGCGTTTGGCGTGGTCGGGCTGGTGGAGGGTGCGCCGCACCCGAGCGCGGCGCGGGTGTTCGTCAACTGGATCGCGAGCCGCGAGGGCGTCGAGGTGTTCACCCGCTCGGAGCGCACGCCGGGGACGCGCAAGGACCTCGACTACCGCCAGTGGGTGCCCGAGCATAGCATTCCCGTGCCGGGCGCGAACTACTTGGACACCTACAACTGGGAGTACAAAGCCAAGCAGCAGCCGGCCGCCGCGGAGAAGCTCAAGGAGATCCTCGCGGGGCGGTAGCGCAAGGAACCCGGGAACCGGTCAAATCGGCCCCTTCACCTCTCCGAAAGGAAACGGGTCGGCCGGGGCAGGCGCGAGGGAGTTGAAGGCATGAGCGAGTTCGCCCACGAGCCCGCGCCGGCGCGCGCGGATCAGCCGGACGACGACGTGCCCACGGCGCCGGCCGCGCCGCCGACGCTGAGCCGGCGGCGGCTGCTGCGCACGCTCGTGGCGGGCGGCGGTGCGGCGCTGCTGGCCGCGTGCCAGCCGCCGGCGCCCGCGCGGCCCGCGGCCTCGGGGGCGCCGAGCGCACCAGCCGCGCCCGCGGCCCCCGCGGCGGCCGGCCCGGCGGGCTGGGAGCGCCAGTGGGACGAGTTGATCGCGGCCGCGCGGCAGGAGGGGCGCGTGGTCGTCGGCGGGCCGGCCAGCGCCGACCTGCGGCTGGCCGCGCCCGCCAAGTTCAAGGAGCGGTTCGGCGTCGAGATGGAGTACCTCGCCTTCCCGCCGAACCAGGGCGAGTTCATCGAGCGCATCGCCCGCGAACGGGCGGCGGGCCTGGTCACCGTGGACGCGTTCGTCGGCGGCGCGCAGAGCATCTTCACCGCCGCCTATCCGCAGCAGATCATGGCGCCGATTCGGCCCGCGCTGGTCCACCCGGAGGCGCTGGACGAGACGAAGTGGCGGCCGGGCCGCATCTGGTTCAAGGACCCGGACGACACCTACTTCATGCAGGTCTTCAACCAGGTTGGCGGCCAGATCGCCGTCAACACCGATAGCGTGCGGCCGGACGAGATCAAGGGCTACCGGGACCTGCTGAAGCCGAGCTTCACGGGCAAGATCTCCGTGTGGAACCCGACGCTGCCCGGCACGGGCTGGAACACGGCCAACTGGCTGCGGCTCACCTTTGGCGACGACTTCTTCAAGCAGCTCTACGTGGACCAGAAGGTGGGGATCCCGGAGGACGCGCGCCAGTGGTCGGACTGGCTGGCGCGCGGCACCTACCCAATCGCGCTCGGCGCCTCGGCGCGGGACGTGGAGCTACTGAAGCGGGACGGGTTCCACGTCGAGGTGCTGCCGCCCGACCCCGAGGCGCCGGGCATCGCTACCGGCGCGTTCGGCATCGTCGTCCTGATCGCCGATGCGCCCCACCCGAACGCGGCGAAGCTGTTCGTGAACTGGATGGCGATGCGCGAGGGGCAGGAGACGTGGGGGCGCGCCGACCAGATCGCGACGGTGCGCACCGACGTGGACAACTCGTGGGCGCCGAGCTACACGATCCCCCGACCCGATCTCACCTACCTCGACGGCTACGACTGGAACTACGTGAACACGGCATTCCCCGAATCGATCCCGAAGATCCGCCAGATCATGGCCCAGCGGCAGTAGCGGGGCATGATGGGCGGCCCCCTCTCCCCACTGGGGAACGGGGGAGAACGCCGGATCTCCCTGCGCCGGAAAGCCCTCGCCCCCTCTGGGGGCCTGGCCTCTCCTCCGGCTCAGGCCGCGCCGCCGGCCGCCGCCGGGGCGGGGCGCGCCGCCCGCAGCCGCTCCGGCCACCAGCGGTCCTCCCACTCGTCGTCCCACAGGCCCTCCAGCGCCGGCAGCACCTCGCGCGTGAACAGGTCAATGTTCTTCAGGCACAGCTCGTGGGGCATCGAGCCGAAGTGCAGCAGCGTCAGCAGGTGGCCGATCCGCAGCCGCTTGGCGGCCTCGACGAGCTGGTCGCGCACCGTCGCGGCGCTCCCCGTGATGACGAAGCCGCGGTCCACGAAGTCCTTGTACCGCATGGCGTGCGTGTCGGGCCGCTCGCGCAGCGGCGCCTTGAGCTGCCGCATCAGGCTCGGGTAGTCCAGGTGGCCGGGGATCGCCTGGTAGTAGGCCGGCGTGTGCAGCAGCTTGTGGTAGAAGTACTCGACGTGCGGCGCGTACTCCTCGGCCGCGGCGTCCGTCTCCGCCACGCCCACGAGCTGCAGGAAGGTCAGCCGGTAGGGATTCGCGTCGAGCCCCTTCTGCGCCACTCGCTCCCAGTAGTAGTCGCCCAGCGTCTCCGCGTTCCGCGCGCCGGCGTAGCTCAGGTGGGCGAAGTTGAAGTCGCGGTCGGTCACGTACTCCACCGTCGTCGGGCTGCTACCCGGAATCCAGATCGGCGGGTGCGGCTGCTGGATCGGCCGCGGCCACAGGTTCACCATCGGGAGCTGGTAGTGCGTGCCGTTCCAGGCGAAGATCTCCTTCGCCGACCACGCCTTCAGCGTTAGGTCCAGCGCCTCGTCGAAGCGCTCGCGCTGCTCGATGGGCACGACGCCGTTGGAGATCGTAGCGTCCGTCGGCAGCCCACGCGGGAAGCCCGCCACCAGCCGGCCGCCGCTCAGGCAGTCGAGCATCCCGTACTCCTCGGCGATGCGCGTCGGCGGGCTGGTGGAGGGCAGCGTCGAGCCGATCTGGATGATGGCCACGTTCTGTCCCTGCGTCGCGCGCGCCAGCACCGACCCCATCAGGCTCGGGTTGGCCATGAAGCCGTACACGTTCTGGTGGTGCTGGTTGGTACACAGGCCGTGCATGCCCGCGTTTGCCGCGTAGATCAGCTCGTCCAGCGTCCAGTTGTAGTACTGGCCCACCTTGTCGGGATCAGCCACGTCGAACCATACGGGGTCGATGTAGGCCGACCGGTAACGCTGGTCGAAGTCCGCCGGCAAGTCGCGGTAGGGCATCAGATGGAACATGCAGACTTTCACGGTGTACCTTCCCCTTCTGCGCCACCCTCGCGGCCACCCCGCGTGGCCCCTACGATACGAGCCGCGTTCCGCCGCCGTCAAGCGGCCCGCCGCCTCCCGGATTGCTCCGCCGTCTACGCTCACCCCGCTGCGTCTCAGCCGGGCAATAGCGGTAGGGCGGGGGCTTGTCCCCTGCCGCCCGGCGGTGGCGCCCGTCGCCACAGGGATGATCGGAATGCGCGGCGGCTCTGTGCCGCACTCTTGGGCCTCCGCTCTTGCGGCTCTCGACGACGGGCGGCGGGGTACGAGCCCCCGCCCTACCCATTCACGCGCTGGGCTCCCCTCGTGGCGAGACGCGACGCCCGGCCAGGCGTGCTATAACCGTGTGCCCACGGCATGGAGATGCGGAATGCTGACCCGCGAAGACAACGAGCTGCTAACCCGCACCGGCCCTGGCACGCCAATGGGCGCGCTCCTGCGCCGCTACTGGCTGCCGGCGCTGCTCAGCGAGGAGCTGCCCGAGCCCGATGGGCGGCCGGTGCGCGTGCCGCTGCTGGGTGAGCGCCTGGTCGCCTACCGCGACAGCACCGGGCAGGTGGGGCTCCTGGAGGAGGCGTGCCCGCACCGGGGTGCATCGCTGGCGCTGGGGCGGAATGAGGACGGCGCGCTGCGCTGCATCTACCACGGCTGGCAGTTCGACCGCGCCGGCCGCTGCACGGATATGCCGACCGAGCGGCCCGGCAGCGCCTTCCCGGAGCGGGTACGGGCGCAAGCGTACCCCACGCGCGAGATCGCCGGCATCGTCTGGGCCTATCTCGGTCCCCCCGACCGGCAGCCGCCCTTCCCGGCCTACGAGTGGATGGGGCTGCCGGCCGAGCGGCAGCGCGCCTGGAAGCTCCTGCACGAGTGCAACTACCTGCAGGCGCTCGAGCGCGACGTGAACCTGGCGCACGTGCGCATCGCCCACCGCGCCCTGTCCGAGCGCAAGGTCGCCGCGGGCGCGCGGCTCGCCGCCCTCGACCGCCAGGACACCGTGCCCGACGTGGACGTGGAGCCGACGCGCTACGGCTTTCGCTACGCCGCCATCTACCGCCCCGACGAGGCGGAGCAGCAGGTGCGCGTCGCCGCCTTCGTCGCGCCCTGCCTGCTGTTGCTGGGACCGATCGGGGACCACTGCGTGGCGATGGCCTTCGTGCCCCGCGACGACGAGAGCAACTGGCACTTCCTGGTGCGCTACAACGTGGCGGCGCCCATCGACGCGGCCGCCTACGCGGCCACGCGGGGCCTCGCCGAGCTTGGCCCCGACTTCCGCAAGCGCCGCAACCGCGACAACGACTACTTGCAGGACCGCGCGGCCATGCGGCGCAGCTTTAACGGCATCGCGGGCGTCATCGTCGAGGACCACGCGCTGGCCGAGCTCCAGGGCCCGATCGCCGACCGCACGCGCGAGACCCTCACGGCGACCGACGCGCCCATCGTCGCCCTGCGCGACCTGCTCCTGCGCCACGTGCGCCAGCTCGCGGCCGGCGCCGAGCCAGCGCTCCCCGGCCTCGATCCCGCGCTGCCCTTCGGCGCGATCGGCGGCGCCACGCTCACCAAGCCGGCGGGCGTGGCCTGGCGGGAGGCCGTGCCGCTCCATCCCGACCTGGCCGCGCCCGCGTGACCTGGGAGGACGACCATGCTCTCGAAGGAAGACAACGAGCTGCTAACCCGCACCGGTCCTGGCACGCCAATGGGCGCGCTCCTGCGGCGGTACTGGCTGCCGGCGCTCCTCAGCGAGGAGCTGCCCGAGCCGGATGGGCGGCCGGTGCGGGTGCCGCTGCTGGGTGAGCGGCTGGTGGCGTTTCGGGACTCCTCGGGTCAGGTGGGGCTCCTGGAGGAGGCGTGCCCGCACCGGGGTGCATCGCTGGCGCTCGGCCGCAACGAGGACGGGGCGCTGCGCTGTATCTACCACGGCTGGCAGTTCGACCGCAGCGGCCGCTGCACGGATATGCCGACCGAACGACCGGGCAGCCCTTTCCCGGAGCGGGTGCGGGCGCAAGCGTACCCCACCCGCGAGATCGCCGGCATCGTCTGGGCCTATCTCGGTCCCCCCGACCGGCTGCCGCCCTTCCCCGACTTCGTGTGGCTCAAGCTGTATCCGGCGCGGGCGGCGGCCTTCAAGATCCTCGAGGAGTGCAACTGGGCGCAGGCGCTGGAGGGCGGGCTGGACATGGCCCACGCGCCGATCCTGCACCGCTCCGCGCCCTGGTCGGTGCGCGACGACGACGTGCGCCAGCGCAACCTGGCGCCGCGCCACGAAGTGCAGCTCACCCCCTACGGCCTGCGCTACGGCGCCATCTGGGACCAGGACGACGGCGCGCAGCACGTCCGCATCATCTCCTACATCGCGCCGTGGTGGACCATCACCTCGCCGGGCTCGTTCGGCTCCCGTACGACCTCGGCCGACCGCGTGGCGAACGCCTGGGTGCCGCGCGACGACGTGAGCGCCTGGCACTTCCAGTACTACTTCAACCCCGAGCAGCCGATTGACGTACCCTGGCGCATCGCCACGGCGGGCTACGAGGTGGACGAGCACTACCGCAAGCTGCGCAACCGGGACAATGGCTACCTGCAAGATGCCACGGCGATGCGCACCGAGAGCGTCTCGGGCATCCGCGGCGTCATCACCCAGGACCATGCCGTGAACGAGAGCCAGGGGCCGATCGTGGACCGGACCAAAGAGCACCTGGCGGCCTGCGACGTAGCGGCGATCGCCATGCGCAAGCTCCTGCTCGACGCCGCCAGGGGCCTCGGCGACGATCAGCCCCCGCCCGGCCTCGATCCGAACATCTCCTACGCGCGCGTCCTCAGCGAGACCATTGAGGCCTCCGCCGGCGTGCCCTGGCAGACTGTCGGCTGCTGGGACTGACGCGCCGCACCCTATCCACCACGGCACGGCGACCGACGCTGTTCATCTGCTCCTTTCGGCGCTCCGGCCACCGCGCGCCGCTCCAGGCCGCCGACGTGCCCGGGGGCACGCCTCTATACTGGAGAGCGCGGACAGCTTGCGAGGGGGAGGGCCGGTTGGGGCGAGGGCGGTGGTACTACGGCTGGACGGTCATCGCCGTGGCGTTCCTGACGACCGGCGTGACCCTCGGCACGCACGCCGCGTTTGGCGTGCTGCTCGTGGCGCTCGTGGACGCGCTAGGCTGGGGCCGCAGCGTGGTGGCCGGCGCCATCTCGCTGACGGCGGTGCTGTGGACGCTGAGCGCCGCGCCGATGGGGGCGCTCTTCGACCGCTGGGGCGCGCGGGTGTTCGCGGGCGCGGCGCTGCTGGCGGCCGCCGGCCTGGCGCTCGCGGCGACCGCGCGCGAGCCGTGGCAGCTCTACCTCGGCATGGGCGTGCTGGCGGGCATCGGGCTGACGCCGCTGCGCGCCAACATGCAGAGCGTCGTCGTCACCAACTGGTTTGTCGCGCGGCGCGGCCTGGCGGTCGGCATCGTCGCCTCCGGCGTGGGGCTGGGCGTGACGGTGGTCGCGCCGCTCACCCAGTGGGTGATCGACCACGCCGGCTGGCAGGCGGCGTTCCTCGTCCTCGCGGCGGCCTTCGGCCTCGGCGTCGCCCCGCTCAACGCCTTCGTGCAGCGCGCCCGGCCGGAGAGCGGGGGCCAGGGGGTGGCGACCAGGGGTCAGGGAAAAGCCGCCTCACCCGGCCCGCGGCCCCCGACCCTCGATCCCCGCGCCGGCCCGACCGTGCGCTACGCGGTGCGCCAGCCGCGCTTCTGGGTGCTCGCCGTGGGCTTCGTGTTCGGCGCCCTACCGCTCCAGTTCCTGCTCGCCCATGGCGTCGCCTACCTCGTGGACCGGGGCTTCGCGGCGGCGCTGGCCGCGTCGGTGCTGGGCCTGGCGGGCCTCGCCACGGCCGGGGGCATGGTCCTCTGGGGCTATCTGGTCGACCGCTGGGGCGGCGAGTGGGTGTACACGGCCGGCTCGCTGGCGCTTATGGCAAGCGTTGGCGTGCTATTCGCCGTGGCGCCTGGGCGCGAGCCGCTGCTGTACGTCTACGCGGCGCTGTTCGCGCTCGGCTTCGCCTCCCGCCAGGGCGTGATGACCACGCTGGCCGCGGCGCTCCTGCACGGCCCCGCCTTTGGCGCGCTGATGGGCATCCTGGCCGCCAACATCGCCCTCGGCAGCGCGCTGGGTCCCTTCCTCGGCGGCTGGATCTTCGACCATACCGGCAGCTACGAGCTGGCGTTCGCGCTGGCGATGGGGAGCGCGCTCCTCTCGCTCGCCTGCGTCTGGGTGGCCGCGCCGCGGCGCGGCCGCCTGGGCGCGGCGCCCGCGCCGGCGCCCGAGCGCCCCGCGCCGGCGGTCGTTCGCTGAGGCCCACCTCCCAGCCGGGCCCCGCGGGCGCGTCTCGGCACGCGTCGCCGCGCCGCCCTGTCTGCGCTGGCCCGGTTGCGCCACGTGAGCGGGAGTGGGTGTATCCTGGGGGCATCTCGTCGGCGGAGAGGAGATGCCGAGCATGGACCGTTTCCATCGGGCCGTGAGGAGCGAGCACCGGGCGAGAGCGGGCGGCGGGGCCGGCGGCGTGGCGGGTGCGCTCCTCGGCCTGCTGCTCCTGGGCGCCTGCGCGCCGGGTGCCGCACCCGCCCCCGCCGCGCCCGCCAGCGCGCCAGCCGCTTCCGCGCCAGCCGCGAGCGCGCCCGCCCCGCCCACCACGCCGCCTACCGCGGCGCCCGCGCCGTACACGGTGCGCTGGGCGGCCATCTCCGCCAACCCCAACAACTTCGCCGCCTACACCGCCCAGGCCCAGGGCTTCCTGGCCGAGCAGGCGCTCGATCTCGACATCACCTATACCGACTCGTCGCCGCGCGCTACGCAGGTCCTCGCCAGCCGCGACATCGACGTGGCCGCCGTGGCGACGGACACCGCGATCGAGGCGGTCGAGCGCGGCGCGCCGTTCGTGATGATCGGCGGCTCGACGCGCGTGCCGGTGTACGCGCTCGTCGCGCGGCCCGAGGTGCGGAGCTACGCCGACTTGCGCGGCAAGCTGGTCGCCGTGACCGGCCCGAATCTGGCCGAGCAGCCATTCCTGCGGAAGCTGCTCGCTCGGAATGGGCTGGCCGAGAGCGACTACGAGCAGATCGCCGTGGGCGGGCCGGTGCAGCGCTTCGCCGCCGTCCAGAGCGGCGCCGTGGCGGCCGGCATGCTGAACCAGCCGCTCGACTTCCGCGCCGCCGACGAGGGGTTGAACACCCTGGGCTATTCGACGGAGGTGCTGCCCGACTACCAGTTCATCGGCTACACCAGCCACCGCGCCTGGACGACCGAGAGCCGCGACGTGGTGGTGCGCCTGCTGCAGGCGCTGCGCAAAGCCGACCGCTGGCTATACGATCCGTCCAACGCCGCCGAGGCGACGCGCGTTTTCCAGGAGGCGACAAATTCGCCCGAGAGCTACGCGCGGCGCACCTGGGAGCTGCTGTACCGCGACCTCAAGGTGATGGCCCAGGACAGTGCGATCTCGCCCACGGGGCTGCAGGCGGTGATTGACCTGATGGCGGAGGGGGGCAGCTTCAGCGGGCCGCCGCCCCCGCCGTCGAAGTACTATGATGCGTCGTTCGTGGAAGAGGCGGCCCGCGCGGAGCAAGCGGGCCGCTAGCTGAGCGGGGTGGCGGTTGCCGCCGCGCCGAGGAGGAGATGACGATGCGAGACCGATTGGCGGCACGGCTCGGCGTGGGCATGGCGCTGCTGGGGCTGGCGCTCGCCTGCGCGCCGGCCGCCTCGGCACCGGCCAGCAAGCCGCCCGCGCCGACGAGCGCCCCAGCCGCGACGGCCGCGCCGGCGACGAGCGCCCCGGCCGCGGCGGCGCCCACGACCGCGGCCGGCCAGCCGGCCCTGGTGAGCAGCCCGGCCGTGGACCTGAAAGTCGGCGTGATTCCGCAGGCCAGCTACGCGCCGTTCTTCATCGCCCAGGCGCGCGGCTATTTCAAGGAGCTGGGGCTGAACGTCGAGTTCTTCCCCACGGGCAACATCGTGGACCAGCTTCCCGCGATCGCGCAGGGGCAGCTCAACGTCGGCTCGTGCTCGACGGGCGTGCCGTGCTTCAACGCGCTGAATCGGCGCGTGGACGTGAAGATCGTCGCGGACCTGCAGTCGGCCGGCAAGACCGAGAAGTCCACGGGCAACCTGGCGCTCGTGGTGCGCAAGGCTGTCTGGGACGCGGGCACGATCCGCTCGGCGCGCGACCTGGTGGGCCGCTCGGTCTACACGATCGCCGGCGAGGGCAGCGGGCCGCACGTTGTGCTCGCGCGGTGGCTCCAGCGGCAGGGCATCGACCCGCGCAGCGTGGACATCTCGCCCATGAACTACCCCGAGGTGTTCGCCGCGATGCAGAACGGCGCGGTGGACGTCGGCTTCTCGACGGAGCCGCTGGTAACGGCGGGGCTGACGCGCGGCGTCCACGAGATCCTGGCGACCCAGGAGGAGATGCACCCGACGACGGCGCGCCTGTACGCCGTCTACTCATCGGGCATCGACCGGCTGGGGCCGCAGGTGGGCGAGCGCTTCATGGTCGCCTACCTGCGCGCGGCGCGCGACTACATCAACGCCTTCGAGTACGGCGTGGACCTGGACACGATCGTGGACATCCTGGTGGCCGAGACGCCGCTCAAAGACCACGAGACCTACAAGCAGATCAAGTACGCCTGGGTAGACCCCAATGGCCTGGTGCAGCGGGAGACGCTGGAGGCGGACGCGGAGCTGTTCCGCCAGCTCGACGTGATGAAGGAGCCACTCGACCTCAGCGGCGCCTTCGAGCCGAAGTACCGCGAGTTCGCGGTGCGCTACCTCGGCGAGTACCAGCCGCCGGCCGCCAGCAACTAGCCCGGCCGCCGGGAGGTCTATGGGCGCGGGGCGTGCTCGCGCTGCTGGGGCGTGCTCGCCCGCGGTGCTATTTCCCGGGCGCGGTGCAAACCGGCTCCCCGGAGCGCCTGGCGCTTCGGCAGCGCGCGGGAGCAGCTAGCTGGAGCGCCCGTCGCCGGTGCGGCGGCGCAACGTCACCATGACGCCGTACCGGGGGCGCAGCGTGACCAGCGGCTCCGGCTCCACCACGTGCCCCGGCACCAGGTCGACTCGGTAGCGCTGCGCCACCATGGCGAGCACGAGCTTCGCCTCCAGCATGGCAAAATTGCTGCCAATGCATACCCGCGGCCCCGCTCCGAAGGGGAAATACGCCGCTGGCGGCCGGCCGGCGAAGCGGTCGGGGTCGAACCCTTCTGGCTGCTCCCAGTAGTCGGGATGGCGGTGTACCACGTACTGGCTGATAACCACGGTCGAGCCCGCCGGAATCTGGTAGCCGCCGATGACATCGTCGCGCCGCGCCATGCGGCTGACGACCCACGCCGGCGGGTACAGCCGCATCGCCTCCTGGATCACCATCGTCGTGTAGCCAAGCCGCGGCACGTCGGCCAGCGTGGGCACGCGCCCGCCCAGCACCTCGTCCAGCTCGGCCGCCAGACGCCGATCGGCCGCGGGCGCCTTGCCGAGCAGGTAGAACGTCCAGGCCAGCGCGTTGGCCGTCGTCTCGTGGCCGGCCAGGAAGAGCGTCATCACCTCGTCGCGGAGCTGCTGGTCGCTCATCGTGGCGCCCGTCTCCGGGTCGCGCGCTTCGATCAGCATCGACAGCAGGTCGTCGGTCGGCGCGGCGTGGCGGCGGCGCTCGGCGATCATACGGTACACGACGGCGTCCAGCGTGCGGATGGCGCGGCGCAGCCGCAGGTTGTCGCGCGTGGGCAGTGTCTCGGGCAGGGGGAACAGCGCCTGAATCTGGCGCATGGCGTGGTGGATGGCGACGTTCAGGGCGCGGCCCACGCTGCTGCTCGCGTCGCTCACGTCCGCGCCGAACATCGTGCGCGCCGCGATCGACATGGTGAGGCGTCCCATCTCCGGCGCGAGATCGAACGGCAGGCCGCTGGCCGCCGCGGCCTCCCAGCGATCGAGCATGGCGGCCGTGGCGTCGGTCATGGTCGCGGCAAAGCCGCCAATGCGCTCGAGGTGAAATGCCGGGTCGGCAATGCGCCGCTGGCGGCGCCAGAACTCGCCCTCGCTGGTGAGCAGCCCCTTGCCCAGCACCGGCTCCAGCCGCTGATAGAGCACGCTTTTCGGGTAGTCCTGGTGGTGGGTCGCCAGCACGTAGCGGACCCACTCTGGCCGGCTGACGAGGTGCGCCAGCCGCGGCCCCATCTGAAAGCGGACCACATCCCCGTACTCGCGGCGCGCGTCCATCAGGAACTGCAGCGGGTTTTTCTGAAAGGCGCGCAGGTTGCCGAAAATCGGCTGCCCGGGCGGGCCTGGCGCCGGCCGCGCGGCGACGGTAGCGCGCTTGGCCATCGGCAGTCCTCCTCGCGGGTACGCTGCGCACCGTACGAAGCGCGCCGCCCGCCGTGCGTCGGCCGACCCCCGGCCTTCGCCGCGCGGAGGGCGGCGCGCGCTGGCCGGGACCACGTCGCTAGTCCAGCGGCCAGCGCTCGAGCAGAGAGGCGCCGCTGCTCCGCCGCGTCTCTACGAAACAATTATGCCGAAACTCTACGGCCAGCGCGCCCGGCGCCCAGTAGAATTCCGGGCGGCCCCACTGCCCGGTCTGCCTGGCGACAGATTGCTCGCGCGGCGGGAGCGCGCTGGTCGCCCGTCCGCGCCTGATCGACTAGAATCCCTCAGTAGCGCCCGCCCTACTCTGCTTCGTCCCACATCTGGCTGCGCCGACAGCGCACGGGAGCTTGACATGGTGCTCGCGCGGTTCTTCCCCCACGAGGCGCCGTTCTTCGACTGGTTCGAGCAGAACAGCGCGAACGTCGTGGCCGCGGCGCGGGCGCTCGCGCAGGCGTTCGACGACCCCGCCACGCTGGAGCCCCAGGCCGCGCGGCTCACGGAGCTGGAGCGCCAGGCCGACGACGTGACGCACCGCGTCATGGCCGCCCTCAACCGCACCTTCGTCACCCCGATCCACCGCGACGACATCGCCGACCTGGCCAATGCCCTGGATACCGTGGTAGACACCATGGACGTGGCGCTTCGTCGCATGGTGCTGTTCCGCCTGCGCACGACCTCCCCGCTGGCGCGCCACCTAGCGCACGTCGTCCTGCAGCAAGCCGAGGCCATTCATGCCGCCGTCCCCTGTCTGCGCGACAAGCGCCTGCTGGACGACCTGACGGGCTATCTCGTGGAAATCAACCGGCTGGAGAACGAGGGCGACCGGGACCTAGAGCAGGCGCTCGCGAATCTATTTGCCGATGGCGCCGACCTGCCGGCGCTCGTCGATGCGCTGAAGTGGAAAGAGGTCTACGAGCTGCTGGAGGCCGCCACCGATAGCGCCGAGGACGTGGCCGACGTGCTCGAAAGCATCGTGCTCAAGAACGCCTGAGCCCCGGTTCCCGCACAGGAGGCGCTGTGCCGCCGCCCACCGCCCGCGACGCGACCGCCGGCTTCCGGGCGCGCTTCGGGCGGGCGCCCCGCCTGGTCGCGAGCGCGCCCGGGCGCGTGAACCTCATCGGCGAGCACACCGACTACAATGGCGGCTTCGTGCTGCCGGCCGCCATTCCCCAGCGGACCGGCGTGGCGCTCGCGCCGCGCGACGACGCGTGGGTGCGCGTCGCCAGCGCGAACGTTGGCCCGGCGGCCGGCGGGGAGACCTACCGCCTGGGCGCAGAGGCGCCGGGGCGCGGCTGGCTCGACTACGTGCAGGGGATCACCGTCGCCCTGCGCGCCGCCGGGCACGCCGTCGGCGGCTTCGACGCCTACGTCGCCTCCACGGTGCCGCTCGGCAGCGGCCTGTCGTCCAGCGCCGCCCTGGAGGTGGCGCTGCTGCGGGCGCTGCGCGCGGCGTTCGCGCTGCCGCTGGACGACGGCGTGCTGGCGCGGCTCGGCCAGCGCGCCGAGAACGACTTCGTCGGCGCGCGCGTCGGCATCATGGACCAGATGGCGGCGAGCCTGGCCGACGTGGACACGGCGCTGTTCCTCGACACCCGCAGCCTGGCCTATGAGCGCGTGCCCCTGCCGGCGGCCGCCGAGCTAGTGGTGGTGGACTCGGGAGTCAAGCACGCCCACACCACCGGCGACTACAACATGCGCCGTGCGGAGTGCGAGCGCGCCTGCGCCCTGCTCGGCGTGCCGCAGCTTCGCGACGTCGGCCTGGCGGACCTGGACCGCCTCGCGGCGCTGCCGGCCCCGCTCGACCGGCGCGCGCGCCACGTCGTGACCGAGAACGCGCGCGTGCTGGCCGCTGTCGGCGCGCTAAAGGCCGGCGATCTCCACGCGCTGGGCGAGCTGTTCGCGGCATCGCACGCGTCGCAGCGCGACGACTACGCGGTCTCGGTCCCAGAGACCGACCTGCTGGTGGCGCTCGCCGCGCGCGAGCCGGCGATCTATGGCGCGCGGCTCACGGGGGGAGGCTTCGGCGGCGCGGTCGTCATGCTGGCCCGGGCCGGCGCGGGCCGCGCGGCCGCCGAGCGCGTGGCGGCCGCCTACGCCGCCGAGACCGGCCGCGCGCCCACCATCCTCTTGCCGCCGCCCGGCTGAGCCCCGCCGCGGGCAGCCCGAGCGGCCCTCAGCGCCCGCTGGGGGCGACGCCGTACTCGGCCTCGATGACCTCGACGAAGCCGCTGTTCGCCACGGCCTCGGCGGCGCGGTTGTCAATGATCTGCGCCGCGTCGCGGATGGGCGCGTTCGGGTTTACCTTCAGGTTCTCGTCCATCACTGCCTGCAGCGCGTCGACCGGCACGGCGAGCCGCGTTGCGATCTTCGTGGCATACGTGTCGTACGCGCCCGCCAGCGCCTCGCGGTCGCTCAGCTTCAGGTAATCGCCCATCACCTGCATCGTGCGCGGCCGGTGCGTCTTCGCGTAGAGCGCCGTCTCCGTCATCGCCGCCAGGAAGCGCTCCACCAGTCGCGCTCGGCTCTTCACCGTCTCGGGCGTCGCGTAGAGCGACACGCTGATCCCGGCGATCCCCAGGTCCTCCAGGTTGTAGATCTCGTGGTAGCCCTCGCGCTGCGCCGTCAGGTTCAGCGGCGGGTTCACCGTCGTCGCGTCCACCACGCCGCTCTTCAGCGCGTTGTAGCGGTCGCTCTGGCTGCCGATTGGCACCAGCGTCACGTCCTGGTTCGGCGTCAGCCCATTGCGCTCCAGCAGCACCTCGTTCAGGCGGTTGCTGTAGTCGCCCGGACGGTCGATCGCCACCTTCCGCCCGCGCAAGTCGGCGACGCTCTCCACCTCCGGCACGGCCATCAGGCGGAAGAAGTTGCCCGTGTAGAAGTTGCCGATGAACAGCGCCTCCGCGCCGGCCATCAGGCCGGGCGCAATCGCGCCGCCCGAGCACTCCAGGAAGTCAATGTCGCCCCGCTGCAGCGCCGCGATCGCCGGCGTGCTGCCCTGGATCATGGAGATCTCCGCCTCGATGCGGTGCCGCGCGAACACGCCCGACTCCTTGGCCAGCCACAGCGGGAACTGCGCGCCCGTTACCGCGCACCACGCGGCCTTGATCTGCACCGGCGCGTCGTCGGCGGCCGGATAGATGCGCCCCTCGGGCACCGGCGCCGTCGGCACGGCCGCGGTCGCTGCCCCGGCGGCCGCCAGGGAGTTGGCCGCGCCGCCGGCGGCGCCCGGCGCCGCGCTCCCACCGGGATTGGGGGGCGCGCTCGCGCCAGTGTTGGGATGCTGGGCGGGCGCGCCGGCGCAGGCGACGAGCAGCGCGGCGCCGAGCGCGAGGGCGGCGAGGCGGCGCATGGAGACCTCCGGGCAGCTAGGCTACCGGCTGGCGACGCGGTCGCACAGCCAGCGAATGATCGTCGGCAGCGTGTCGGGTGTGTCGCCCATGTGGCCGCCCGGGAACACGCGCGCGGCCTTCGGATCGCCGTGCTCCAGCACCAGGTACAGGTCGGCGATCGGCGTCTGGCGGTCGTCCTTGCCGTTCACCAGCAGCAGCGGCGCGCATGGCTGGTCGAGCACGCCCTGGTCGAGCAGCGACAGCGCGCCCACGCGGGCGACGTATTCGTCGTAGCCCGTGACGCCTAGCATGTGGGCGCGCGTCGGGATCAGGTCCATCAGGTAGCTGTCGGCGTACTGCGAGCGGGCGATCCAGTCGGGCTGGAAGCCGTGGTGCGCGCCGCCGCCCCAGCTCACGACCGCCGTCAGGTACGCGCGGTGCGTGTGCGCCAGCTTCGTCGCCCAGTAGCCGCCGAACGAGCTGCCCAGGCCCGCGATGCGCCCGCCGTCCAGGTCGGGCTGCGCGCGAATCCAGTCGAACAGCGGCGTGAACTGCCGCTCGGCGTCCGGCGAGCCCACGACCGGCGACTCTCCCGTGCCGGGCATGTCCACGGCTACCGTCGCAAAGCCGCGCGCCAGGAACGCCTGGCTGTTCGCGTGGCGCTCCTCCTTGTAGCCATCAATGCCGCCCCACAGCACCAGCACCGGCGGCCGCGCCACCCCCGCCGGCTTCCGCACGTAGGCCACCACCTCCGTGCCCTCGCCCGCGCGGCCAGCGAACGGGATGGCGACGCGCTCCAGCGGCGGGTCGAAGTAGCGGCCGGCCCGCAGGTAGTTCTCGCGTGCGCGCACGGCGCACGCCTGCTTGGCGGGATGGTTCGGGCACGGATAGCGGCCCAGGAAGTAGAAAGCATACGCCTGGAAATACGCGGCGGCCGCCGCCTCCGCGTCGCCGCGCGCCTCCGCTTCGCGCGCCGCCGCCTCGAACGGCGCCGCCGCGGCGCTCCAGGCCGCCGCCCAGCGCTCCGAGTCCAGGCCCTCCAGCCGCTCCAGCACAGCCCCGGCGGCCTCGGCGTCGCAGGCCGCCATCGGCGACCGCCGCTGCGCCAGCCGCGCGCGCAGAAACTCCTTCGCCTCGTCCAGCGTGCGCGGGCGGGCGCCCACTGTCGGTGCCGTCATGCCGCCTCCCACTCCCCGGGCGGATGCCGCCGCCCGCGCCATCGCGCCGAGTATAGCGCCTTCGGCCGCCCCGCGCGCACCGATTCCCCGCCGCCGTACAATGCCTTGCAGGAGGTGGTATCAGTGGCGGGTCCGCTACCCTTTTCGCAGACTCTAAGGAGACTCTATGCGCCGTTACTCTGTCGTCCTGATGCCCGATGAAGGGGGCTACTCCTTCGTGGTGCCCGCGCTTCCCGGCTGCGTCACGCAGGGCGATTCGGTGCCGGAGGCCTTGGACCGCGCCCGTGACGCCATCCAGGTCTACCTGGAAGATGCCCGCGCGCACGACGAGGAAATCCCCGAAGAAGAGGGCCCAGCCCTGGTCTGTGTCCTCGACGTATAGCACCCAGAGGCGTTCCTGACCCTGCGGCGATCGCGCCGGCAGCCGCTGCCATCACGCAAGTCGAAGGAGGCACACCCTGGTGCAGAGCGAACCGGGCGCTGAAGGGCCGCTCCTGCTGGAGCGCGACGGCGACGTGGCCACCATCGTCTTCAACCGCCCGCGCGCGCGCAACGCCATCACCACCGAGATGTGGCACACGCTCCAGCGCCGGCTGCGCGAGCTAGCCGCCGCCGACGACGTGCGCGTGGTCTTGTTCCGCGGCGCGGGCGAGCGGGCGCTCGCCTCGGGCGCCGATGTCACTGAGTTTGGCGAGACGCGCAGCAGCCGCGAGGGCGCCGTCACCGCCTACCACCTCGTGATGGACACGATGAGCCTCGTGGAGCGCCTGCCCCAGCCGACGATCGCCCTCATCCACGGCTTCGCGGTCGGCGCCGGCTGCGAGTTGGCCATCGCCTGCGACCTGCGCGTGGCCGCCGACACCGCCCGCATCGGCATCCCGGCCGCCAAGCTGAACATCACCATCGGCCAGCGCCACATCCGCCGCCTCGTCGCGCTCGTCGGGCCGGCGCGCGCCAAAGACCTCCTCCTGACGGCGCGGCTGCTCGAGGCCGACGAGGCGCTGCGCGTCGGCCTGGTGGACTACGTCGTGCCCCTCGCCGACGTGACCGCCTTCGGGCGCGACCTGGCGGCGCGCATCGCCACGAACGCGCCCCTTGCCGTCCGCTGGGCGAAAGAGACCGTCAACCGCTGCCTCGACGACCCCGGCCTCGCCACCGCCGCCGACGACGCCGAGCGCGCCACCCGCTACGTCCTCACCGCCGACTTCGCCGAGGGCGTCCGCGCCTTCCGCGAGAAGCGCCCGCCCCACTTCACCGGGCAGTAGCGCTCGCCAGCGCGCCCCGCCACACGCTCCGTGGCAGCCCAACCATCGCATGGCCACCATCAGCCGTTGCGAGGGTAGCTCCCCGATTACGGAGCT
>Ga0070741_10006067_pt1 | contig 26242 bp, 25 predicted proteins | sample Coa_R1_4_FD_66440 | JGI IMG/M metagenome (GOLD analysis project Ga0070741, IMG submission 66440) | Surface soil microbial communities from Centralia Pennsylvania, which are recovering from an underground coalmine fire - Coalmine... | ecosystem: Environmental > Terrestrial > Soil > Unclassified ... | reverse complement strand
TGCGCGCGCCGGTCGTCTCCGTCATCCGCGACCGCTTCGTCGCCGCCCTCGTCGCGGGCGCCCGCCGGGAGGCGTTCGACGTCGTGCTCGAGGACGCGCTCGCCGTCGACGTGCCGGCCGCGACCATTTACCTCGGCGTGATCCAGCCGGCGCTGTACGACATCGGGCGGCTCTGGCAGCAGGGGCGGATCACCGTCGCACACGAGCACGCCGCGACCGAGATCGTCCGCGTCGCGCTCGGGCAGCTTCGCGTGCATCTCCCCGCCGCGGCGAGCAACGGGCGGTACGTGCTGGTCGCCTGCGTGGAAGGCGAGCTCCACGACCTCGGCGCCCGGATGGCCGCCGACTTCATCGAGACTGCGGGCTTCGAGGTGCAGTTCCTCGGCGCCAACCTTCCGACCGCGACGCTCACCGAGCTCGTGCGTTCGCGCCCGCCGCAGCTCCTCGTCCTGAGCGCGACGTGGACGGCGACGGCGCCGGCGCTACGCCGGACGATCGCCGCGGTGCGCAGCGTCGACGACCAGCTGCCGGTCGCGGTCGGCGGCCAGATCTTCGCGCGTCGCCCCGGGCTCGCGAAGCAGCTCGGTGTCCGGTTCTCGGGCCCCGACGCGCCCACTGCCGTGACGATCGCGCATCGGGCGCTCGGAGGCTGACGGTCGATGGTGAGCCGCCCGTCCTCGCGGGACGTCGGAACCGGCACCCCGATGCCGCCGGAAGAGCCGCCACCGGGTATTATGCAGGTCGAGCGAGCGGACTGGCGCGAGTGGATGCGGGCCCTCGGCCGCCGGCAGCGCCAGCTCCGGGAATTCGTCGGGCTTTCTCAGGAGCAGCTCGCACGGCTCGCCGGCGTCAGCCAGGGAGCCGTGAGCCGGCTCGAGACGGCGCGCGGCCTCGCGACGCCGATGCTGATCGTGCTGAAGATCAGCGCCGCGCTCGTGCACGAGCTGCGCCGGCTCGATCCGGCGATCCTCAGCCCCGAGCTGCGGAAGGCGATCGAGCTTCAGGCCGCGCTCGGTCCGACCGGCGCGGCGCTGTCGTTCGAGGAGCAGCGGCGGGCAGAGGATCCCCAGCTGGAAGAGCTCGTCGGACTCTATCGACAGGCCGCGGTCCGGCATCGCTCGGGCCTGCTGTCGGTCGTCCGCGCGATGATCGCGGGGCTGAAAGTGGCGTCGCCGCTCGTCCTGCTCTCGCTCGGCGGCTGATCCGGCTCCCGCGGTCGTCGACGCGCGCGCCAAGCCGGGATCGACGCCTCGGTCGTCGCGGCGGGCGTCCTACCAGTAATCGTGGCCGTCGGGCATCGCGACCGGCGCCGTGACCCGCCGCATCTCCAGCACGCGCACGTGCGTCACCCCGTCGACGCGCTCGAGCCGTCCCGCCACCTCGAGCAGCGGCGAGGTGTTCAGCACGACCCGCCAGCGCTCGTACCGCTGCGGCGTCACGACGGCATTCGCCGTCCCCGTCTCGTCCTCGAGCGTGAGGAAGCAGAAGCCCTTCGCGGTGCCGGGGCGCTGGCGGACGATGACGTGACCCGCGACGCGCGTCCACGCGCCGTGCGGCACCCCGTCGAGGTCGCGTGCGGCGACGATCCCCTCCGCCCGCAGGCGGTCGCGGAGGTGCGCCATGACGTGGGGACCCGACGTCAGGTGCGTCGCGGCGTAGTCGGCCGCCGTCTCCTCGAACGCGGTCATCGGCGCGAGCGGCGACGCGTCGGACACGGGACGGACACGCGCGAGGACGCTCGTCGGGTCACGCTCGGCGGCCGCCGTCTGCCAGAGCGCCTCGCGACGGCGAAGGCCGAGCGCGGCGAACGCGCCCGCGTGCGCGAGCGCGTCGAGCTCGTTCTGCCGGAGACCGCCGCGTTGCGCCGCGTCCGCGACCGACGCCAGCGGGCGTGACGCGACGAGCCGCTTCGCCGCGTCCTCGCGGAGTCCGAGGACGAAGCGGAGCCCGAGCCGGACCGCGCCATTCTCGATCGTGCACCGCCAGTCCGAGCGCGTCACGTCGATCGCCCGGACCTCGACGCCGTGGCGCTGCGCATCCTTCACGACCGTCGCCGGATGGTAGAATCCCATCGGCCAGCAGTTGAGGAGTGCGCAGCAGAACGCCGCCGGATGATGCGCCTTCAGGTACGCCGACGCGTACGCGATCAGCGCGAAGCTCGCCGCGTGCGACTCGGGGAAGCCGTAGAGCGCGAACGGGGTGATGTGCTGCACGATCTCGTCCTGCACGGCGCCGGTGATGCCGCGCGCCGCCATGCCGGCGCGGAGGGTCGCCTCGATCCCGTGCATCCGCTCGACCGAGCGCTTGAAGCCCATCGCGCGCCGGAGCTCCTCGGCCTCGCCGCCCGTGAAGCCGGCGACCGTCATCGCCATGCGGAGGAGCTGCTCCTGGAAGAGCGGCACGCCGAGCGTGCGGGCGAGGATCGGCTCGAGCGACGGGTGCGCATACCGCACCGGCTCGCGACCCGCGCGCCGGTTCAGGTACGGGTTCACCATCTGACCGACGATCGGACCCGGGCGGATGATCGCGACCTCCACCACGAGGTCGTAGAAGCACTCGGGACGCATGCGCGGCAGCGTCGCCATCTGCGCGCGGCTCTCGACCTGGAAGACGCCGATCGTGTCGGCGCGCCGGAGCATCGCGTAGACCGTCGAATCGTCGGGCGGAAGGTGCGCGAGGTCGAGGTCGATGCCCTCGTGCGTCCGGACGAGCGGGATCGCCTCCTCGAGTGCGGCGAGCATGCCGAGGCCGAGGAGGTCGACCTTGATGAGCCCCAGGTCGGCGCAGTCGTCCTTGTCCCACTGGATGACGTTGCGCCCCGGCATGGCGGCGGGCTCCAGCGGGACGATCTCGTCGAGCCGGCCGGCGGCGATCACCATGCCGCCGGTGTGCTGCCCGAGATGGCGCGGGAGGCCCATCATCTGACGGACGATGCGGACGAGGAGCTGGATGCGCGGCGCGTCCGCGTCGACGCCGCCGTTCCGGAGCTGGGCGGCGAGCTCGTCGTGCTCGTCCGACCAGCCGTGCGCGCGTAGCAGCTTCGCGAGCCGGTCGACCTGCTCGAGCGAGAGGCCGAGCGCCTTGCCCGCCTCGCGGACGGCGCTGCGTGTGCGGTAGCTGATGACGGTCGCGGTCATGGCGGCGCCGCGCTCGCCGTAGCGGCGATAGACGTACTGGATCGCGTCCTCCCGGCGGTCCCCGCTGGGGAGGTCGAGGTCGATGTCCGGCCACTCGCCGCGCTCCTCCGACAGGAAGCGCTCGAAGAGAAGCCCCATCCCGACCGGATCGACGGCGGTGATGCCGAGCGCGTAGCAGACGGCGCTGTTCGCCGCCGAGCCGCGTCCCTGGCAGAGGATGCCCCGCTCGCGGCAGAAGCGGACGATGTCCCAGACGATCAGGAAATAGCCGGCGAGGTCGAGCCGCTCGATCATCGCGAGCTCGTGCTCGAGCTGCCGGCGCACGCGCGGCGTGATCGTCCGGTAGCGGTCGCGTGCGCCGGCGAAGGTCAACGTGCGGAGGTGGCTCGCGGGCGTCGCGCCCGGTGGCAGGGGGAACTCGGGAAAGCGATAGCCGAGGTCCGCGAGCGTGAACTCGCAGCGCTCGGCGATCCGACGGCTCTGGCGGATCGCGTCGGGGAGATCGTGAAAGAGAGCCGCCATCTCCGCGGCCGACTTGAGATGGCGCTCGGCGTTGGCGAGCAAGCGACGGCCCGCGTGGTCGAGCGTCGTGCCGAGACGGATGCAGGTGAGGACGTCAAGGAGCGAGCGTCCGGCGGCGGTCGCGTGGCGCACGTCGTTGGTCGCGACCACGGGGACGCGATGCGCGGCCGCGACGTCCGCGAGCCGGCGCGCGAGCCGCTCGCCCTGGCGCTCGCCGTGCCGGTGGACGTCGACGGCGAGCCGCGCGCCGAAGGTCGTATGCAGGCGACGGAGGTTCGCGGCGGCCGTGGCGGCGTCCACGAGCGGGCCGTCGCTGCCCCCGGCGAGGCAGTGGAGACCGGTGGCATGCTCCTCGACCTGGGTCCACGTCGCTTCGGCCTTTCCCTTCTCGCGCCCGAGCGCGGCGGCGGTGAGGAGCCGGCAGAGGTTCCGGTATCCGGCGCGGCTCTCGACGAGGAGCCACAGCGTGCCCGCGCCCGCGACCGGCACCTCCGCGCCGACGAGCGACCGGACGCCCGCCTTCTTCGCGGCCTGGAAGAAGCGGGGCGCGCCGTAGACGCCGCCGCGGTCGGCGAGCGCGAGCGCGTCGTAGCCGAGCGCCGCGGCGCGCTCGACGAGGTCCTCGGGCAGCGACGCGCCGGCGAGGAAGCTGAACGCGCTCCGGCAGCGCAGCTCGACGTAGTCAGTCATACACGCCGTCGACGAACCAGCGCGCGCCCTCGCGATAGCAGCGGTAGACGCCGCCGTCGGTGAGCTCGAGGTCGTAGTAGTCGCGCGCGAAGCCGACGTCGCTCCACCACTCCGCGACCATGCGCCACGGCCCCGCCGCGCCGACGACGCGTCCGCCGAGGCCGTCGCCACGCACGAAATCGGGACGATCGCGGTCGCAGAACACGTCGATGGGACGCGGCGGCCGGAGGGCACGGACGACGAGGCGACAGTCCGACTCCCGCGCCGTCGGCTCGCCGGCGTCGGGCGTCGGCGCGAACGGGGCGGTGTCGGCCGCGCCCGGCCGGTACGAGTCGACGACGACCGGTGCACCGACGCGGCCCGGGCCGCAGAGCGCGGTCAGGCGTGCGAGCGTGGTGGCGAGTCGCTCCGGCGACGGGCCGGGCGGCGTGAAAAGGCCGAGCTGCGCGGCGCGCACGACGTCGGGCACCGCGCTCACGGCGACCCGCACGACGGCGGCGCGTGGCGGCCGGACCTCCAGGTCGACGCGCACGCACGTGAGGAGCGTCTTCACGTCCCGCGTCGGGGCGGCGAGTGGCACGACGCGCTCGTCGCGGCTCCGGTCGTCGAGTCCGAGCGCGAGGCCGAGGCGCGCGACGCCGATCCCGTCGAGCCCCACGCGGACGACGGCACGCTCGAGGAGGGCGCGCAGCACGAAGAAGAGCGGCTCGAGCGTGTCGAGCGCGTACTCGAGCCCGATCGTTTCCTCGACCGCTCCGGCGACGGTTTGCGGGGCGAGCGGGCGCTCGTCCTCGCCACGCGCCGCGCGGACGAGGGCGGCGCCGGCGGCGCCGAGACGCGTCGCCACCTCGGCGATCGGCAGCCGGGCGAGATCGCCGAGCCGCCGGACGCCCCAGCGCTCGAACGTCGCCACGAGCGCGGGGTCCGGCGCGAGGCAGGCGAGCGGCAGCGGAGCGAGGAAGCCGAGCTCGGTGCCGGCGGCCACGACCTCGGTCCCGTGGAGCGCCGCGAGGCGCGCGACCGTCATCGACGCGCCGACGGCGGCGCGTGCCGAGAGCCCGACGCGTGCCGCGCGCGCGACGAGCGCCGTCGCGAAGCCGGCCTCGCTCGCGACGAGATGCGCGGCGCCGGTCGCGTCGAGGAAGACGGCGCCGTCGGGTGTCGCCTCGATCCGGCTCGCGAGCGATGCCGCCACGTCGACGAGCGCGCGGACGGCCGAGCGCTCGGCGTCCGGATCGCGCGGGCGGAGGACGAGATCCGTCGCGATCGCGCGCGCCTGCGCCACGCTGTGGCGGCCGGCGACGACGCCACGCGCGCGCGCCACCGGCGCCGCCGCGACGACCGTCGCGTGCGGTCCCGTCCCGTCGGCGAGCGCGAGCGGCAGCCCGGCGAGGGCGGGATCGGCGCGGCACGCGGCCGCAACGGCGAGATCGGGCACGACGAGGCAGGCGATCCGCGACATCGCGGTCAGGCACAGGCCTGCCTCACGACGAGCGCACGACCGGGACGTCCGACCCGGCTCCGCGCGATCGTGACGCGCGCGTCGATGCCGTCGAGGAGGACGAGCCGGCCGGGTCCTCCGCTCCACCGCACGCGCCGCGCGACCAACTCGAGCCCGACCGCCGCGAACGTTCCGGCTGCGCGGCACGAGCCGAGCACGAGGAGCACCGAGCGCGTGCGTTCCGCCGCGCGCGCGAGCCGCGGCCAGACGGCGCGCCCCGTCCGCTCCGCGTCGACGTCGAGCACGATCAGCCCGAACCCGCCGGCGGAGAGGAGAATCTCGGCCGCCCCGAGCGCGTCCGCCCGATTCCGCGGCCGCACCCAGAGAACGCGTGCGAGCGCGATCCCCGCCGCGGCCGCGGCCTCCGGATCGAGTGCGTCTGCGGGATCGATCCACGCGATCGTCTCGCTCGCGCGGGTCGCGCTCGCCGCGATCGCACACGCGAGCCCCGTGCGGCCGGTGCTCCGTCGCCCGGCGAGCTCCGTGAGCCGGCCGCGTGGCAGCCCGCCGCCGAGCGCCTCGTCGAGTGCCGCGAGCCCGGTCGCGAGGCGCGGGATCGCTTCGACGCGCGCCGTCCCGAGCCGGACTCCCCCCGGCCGCCCGAGTCGATCGAGGAGGGCGGCGGCGGCAGAGGGCATGGTCTTCTTTCGCCTTTCATTCGCTTTTTTGTCAAGGCCGACGGCCCCGCGCTATGACGCGCGCCGCATGGTCGTCGTGCGTCGCGCCCGACCCGATGAGCTCGCGCGGTGTCTCGCCGTGCGCCGCGAGGTCTTCGTCGATGAGCAGCACGTCCGGCACGACGAGGAGATGGACGGCCGCGACCCGGTGTGCGTCCACTTCGTCGCGCTCGCCGACGACGACGTCGTGGGGACGGCCCGGCTCCGCGTCACCGACGACGGTCACGCGAAGGCCGAGCGCGTCGCGGTGCGCCGTGCGTTTCGTCGGACCGGCGCCGGCCGCGCGCTCATGCGCGCACTCGAGGCGCACGCGCGAAACGACGGGCACACGGAGATCGTCCTGAACGCACAGACGATCGTGATCGAGTTCTACACGCAGCTCGGCTATCGCGCCGAGGGCGACGAGTTCCGCCAGGCCGGGATCCCGCACCGCACCATGCGGAAGCGCCTCGCCTGACCGCGCAGAGGTCGTAGGACTCCGGCGTCGCGGCGGCGAAGCGATCGCCGTCGACGGTCGTACGCGCGCTTCGACGTCCAGGCCCATGCGTGGCCCGCGAGTCCGAGCGCGGCGCAGGCGCGCGTGCCCGGCGCGGCAATGGTGCCCCGCTCGTCGCTCCGCCGCGTGCGCGGGGGCCGGGGCACACGCGTTGCTTCCTTGACGACGCGATCGAAAACGCCGCGCGCGACCCGACGTCGCGCGAGAAGGAACTCGACGATGAAGGTACTAGCTCTCGTGATCAGCGTACTTCCCGCCCTCGCGTCGGCATCCGACGCCGTCCGCACCGGCGCCGCGGCCGGATTCGGCGCGCCACTTCCGGGCCTGACGCCCGCGGAGCTCGCGCGCTTCGCGGCAGGCAAGGAAGCGTTCGAGGAGGTCGAGACGCCAGAAGACGGGCTCGGACCCGTTTTCAACGGGACGTCGTGCGGCGGCTGTCACAACGTGGGCGGCACCGGGGGCGGCAGCGACAAGGTCGAGACGCGCTTCGGCACGATGACCGGCAGCATCTTCGATCCGATGGCGAGCCACGGTGGATCGCTCATCCAGACCGACGGCATCGGCGCGGCCGGGACGTGCATGTACGTCGGCGAAACCGTCCCCCCGGAGGCGACGGTCGTCGCCGGCCGACGGACGACGCCGCTCTTCGGCCTCGGGCTCGTCGATGCCGTGCCCGACGCGGTGCTGATCTCGCTCGCGCGCTTGGAGGCACGGTGGCAGCCGGCGACCGCCGGGCGCCCGCACATGGTGGTCGACGTCGCGTCCGGTCGGCGCGCGGTCGGCCGGTTCGGCTGGAAGAGCCAGGTCGCGACGCTCCTCACGTTCTCGGGCGACGCGTACCTGAACGAGATGGGCGTCACGACGCCGATGTTTCCGGACGAGACGTGCCCCCAGGGCGACTGCACAGTGCTCGGCTGCGACCCGGTGCCGGGCGTCGACGACGACATGGAGGACGTCGACGCGTTTCGCGATTTCATGAGCCTGCTCGCGCCGCCGCCGGCGGCGGCCCCGCAGGGTCGATATCCGTACGCCAGCGCCGCGTGGCTCGCGGCGTCGCAGGGACGTCGCGTCTTCGATCAGGTCGGCTGCGCGAGCTGCCACGTCGGCGCGCTGGCGACCGGCCGGAGTCCCGTCGCGGCGCTCCAGTACCGGACGTTCCAGCCGTACTCGGATTTCCTGCTGCACGACATGGGGACGCTCGGGGACGGCGTCGTGCAGGGCGACGCGCACGCGACCGAGATGCGGACCGCGCCGCTCTGGGGCCTCCGCCTCCTGACCACGTTCCTCCACGACGGGCGCGCACACACGATCGAGGACGCGATCCTCGCGCACGACGGCCAGGGGAAAGCGACGCGCGAGCGGTACAAGGCGCTCCCACCCGACGCGAAGACGACGCTCGGAGCCTTCCTCCGGACCCTCTGAGCCAGCTACTTGAACTTCCGCTCGGGCCACCACGGATAGAAGTCGGGCATGTCCGCGCTCGGCCGCAGCGCGAAGCGCGCGGGACGCTTCTCGAGGAACGCCGCCACGCCCTCGCGGGCGTCGGCGGAGCGTCCCATCCAATAGATGGCGCGCGAGTCGACCTTGTGCGCTTCCATCGGATGGTCGGCGCCGAGCATGCGCCAGAGGAGCTGACGCGAGAGGGCGACCGACATGGCCGAGGTGTTGTCCGCGATCTCGCGGGCGAGCGCGCGCGCCGTCGGCAGCAACGCCTCCGGCGCGACGACGCGGCTCACGAGGCCGCCGCCGAGCGCCTCCTCGGCCTGGAACACGCGCCCGGTGAGCACCCATTCCGCCGCACGCCCAATGCCGACCACGCGCGGCAGGAACCAGCTGCTGCACGCCTCCGCGACGATGCCCCGCCGGGCGAAGACGAAGCCGATCCGCGCGGCGCTCGACGCGATGCGCACGTCCATCGGCAGCGTCATCGTGATGCCGACGCCGACCGCCGGTCCGTTGATGGCCGCGATCACCGGCTTCTTCGACTCGTAGATGCGGAGGGTCACGAGCCCGCCGCCGTCCCGGTGCTCCTCGATCGGCTCTGGCTTCGCGCCGGTCGTGTAGTCGAAGGTCCCGCCGCCGCTCGACAGATCCGCTCCGGCGCAGAACGCGCGCCCCGCGCCGGTGACGATCACGGCGCGCACACCGTCGTCGGCGTCGGCGCGCTCGAAGGCGTCGAGCAGCTCGAACATCATGCGGGTGGTGAACGCGTTCAGGTTGTCGGGACGATCGAGCGTGATGGTGAGGACGCGGTCTTCGACATCGTAGCGGATCTGCTCGTACTGCATCACGGCGCCTCCACGCGTCGGAGCTCGAAATCGAACTGATCGATGGACCCGCCGCCGTCGAGCGCGACCGTGTAGACCCAGGCGCCGTTCGATGCGACGAGCCGCTCGGCGACGAGGCGTCCGCGGCGCCCGTCGGGTAGCTGCACCGCATCGCCGATCGCGAGACGTCCCGCGGGTGGCTGCACGGGCGCTACCGGCCGATCGCTTCGACGTGGAACGTGCGGATCGCCGGATCGTGCGGCAGGAGCGCCGTGAACCGCGCGGTCCCGCCCGGCGGAATCTCCTGCGGCGTCGGGAAGAGCTCGGTCTTCGCGAGCTGGATGCCATCGTCGTCGAGGCCTTCGACCCACACCTTCACGTCGCGGCTCGCGCGCGTGCCGGTGTTCCGGACCGACGAGTCGACGAGCCAGTGGACGCCGTCGTCGCTCGCGCGTGCGTCGATCGGGCCGATCTCGAAGGGCGCCACGCCCGACGGCGGCAGCGGCGACTCGGCGATCGGCGGCTGCGAGGGCTCCGGCGTGGGCGGTGGCGTGGTCTTCTTCGGACACCCGGCGAGGAGCACCGCGGCGGTCGCGACGACGGCGAGGCGAAGCCGGGTCAGGACGCGACCTCGGCGGCCGCGCTCGACAGCACCGCCTCGCCGCGCTCTGTCTTCGCCGTCAGCACGATCTTCCCCGGCGCGATCTCCCACATGTCGGTCGTGATCGTCTCGCCGGGAAACACGACGCCGGAGAACCGGACCTCGAACGACTTGAGGCGCGCCGGGTCGTTCCGGCAGAACGCCTTCAGCACCGCACGGCCGGCGAACCCGTAGGTGCAGAGTCCGTGCAGGATCGGACGGTCGTAGCCGCCCATCTTCGCGAAGTCGGGATCGGCGTGGAGCGGGTTCATGTCACCGGAGAGGCGATACAGGAGCGCCTGGTTCGGCAACGTCTTCTCGGAGATCGATTTGTCCGGCATGCGCTCGGGCGGGACGTTTCGGGGTCCACTCGGTCCCCGGTCGCCGCCGAAGCCGCCCTCGCCGCGCGCGAAGATGCCCGACGTGTTGCGGAAGAGGAGGCGGCCCTTCTCGTCGACGCTCTCGGTCTCGACGAGGACCAGCGCCGCCTTGCCCTTGTCGTAGATCGCCTTGATGGTCGGCGTCGTCGTGATCGTGCCGGACGTCGGGATGTCGGCGTGGAGCTCGATCCGCTGCTCGCCGTGCAGGACGAGCGCGGGATTCACCTCCATCGCGCCGCCGAGGTTCAGCATGGCCGGGAATGCCGGGATGACCGCGAACGTCGGCAGCACCTTCAGGTCGCGCTCGTAGGTGAACTGCAGATCGTCGGTGCCCGCGCCCACGCCGAGCGCGTAGAGCAGCACGTCGCGCTCCGTGTACGTGTGCGTGACCGATCCGAGCTTTTTCCCGACGGCGCTCAAATTCACCGGCATGCGCGGAAAGTCACATCGTTGACGGCTCAGGTCAAGGGGCCGTAGAAGCGCGACGTGGAGAAGCCGCTCGCGGGACGCAGCGCGATCGTCACCGGTGCGTCGAGCGGGATCGGCGTCGCGACGGCCCGCGCGCTTGCGGCGGCCGGCGCATCGGTGACGCTCGCTGCGCGTCGGCTCGACCGGCTCGAAGGGCTCGCCGCCGAGCTCGGCCGCAACGTCGCCGTCCAGCAGACGGACATGCGGCGCGAAGAAGACATCCGGCGGCTCGTCGCGCTCGCGCGCGAGCGGTTCGGAGGCGTCGACGTGCTCGTGAACAACGCCGGGCTCGGGCGGGCCGCGCCACTCGGCAGCGCGTCGTCGGAGGCGTGGCGCGAGATGCTCGAGGTGAACGTACTCGGGCTCGCGATCGCGACCCGCGAGGCCATCCAGGACATGGAGCGTCGCGGCGTCGCCGGCCACATCGTGCACGTCTCGTCGATGGCGGGACATCGCATCCCCGGTCCGGACAGCGGGATGTACGCCGCGACGAAGTTCGCGGTGCGCGCGCTGACCGAAGGGCTCCGGCAGGAGCTCCGCGCGCGGAAGAGTGCGATCCGCGTCTCGGAGATTTCGCCGGGCTACGTCCACACCGAGTTCGCCGACGTTTTCTCCGGGACGCCGGGCGCGAGCGATGCGGCGGCGAGCCGGATGAAGGTCTTGGAGCCGTCGGACGTCGCGGATGCGATCGTGTGGGTCGTGACCCGGCCCGCGCACGTCGACATTCATGACGTGCTCGTGCGGCCCGTTGCGCAGAAGAACTGACGTCGCGAGACGGTGCGCCGCGGGGAGGGTGCCCCTTGGCGCTTGGATTCGGCGCCGCTCGCGGACGGGACCTCTGGCGGGCGGCGCGTTCGGCGCCTCATACGCGCGCTTACGGGGCACCCTCCCCGCGGCGCACCGTCTCGGGTCGCTCGGTTATGAGCGGGGGAGCGCGCGTACGAAGTTTCGCGTGCGATCCCACATCGGCTCTAGGACGTCCGTCAGCTCATGGCCGGAGTCGTAGACGACGAGCTCGCGGTTGGGGCGGGTGCGCGTGAATTGCTCGACGGCGTCGAGGGGGACGGCGTCGTCGTGGCGGCCGGCGAACACGAGTGCGGGGGTGTCGGGGTCGGGCTCGTCGGGGTAGCGCCTTGCGTCGTCGAGGAGCGCTATCGAGAGCGGCTCCTCGCGGCGGCGACCGTAGTGATAGACGCGCGCGGTGCCCTTCTCCCGCCAACGGGCCATCGCGTCGGCGCCGATGCGCGACTGCCAACGCTTCGCGAAGCCGAACGCGGGGGCGAAGAGCACGAGGGCGCGAATGCGGTCCGGATGGCGCGAAGCGACGAGCGTCGCGAGATAGCCGCCGAGGCTCGAGCCGAGGATGACCGCCGGCTCGCGCGCGACGAGCGGCTCGGCGATCGCGAGCATCCCGGTGATCGTCATGTTCGTGAAGTCGGGCGCGAGCTCCGGGATCTCGAGCGTCTCGCCCTGCTCGGAAAAGCGCGCGCGAAAGAACTGCGCCTTCGTGCTGCCCGGGCCCGAGGCGAAGCCGTGGAGATAGACGAACGCCAGGGTCAGTAACCGTCGAGCACGGCGAGTCGCTCGCGGTGGTACGTCGGGCCGCCGAATGCGACGTCGTTCCAGCGCGCGCGCTTGAACCAGAGGTGCAGGTCGTGCTCCCACGTGAACCCGATGCCGCCGTGCATCTGCACCGAGCGGTTCGCGGTCGCGCTGTAGACGTCGCCGAGGCGCGCCTTCGCGATCGCGGCCGCGCGCGACGCCTCCCGCCGTCGATGGTCGAAGGCGTACGCGGCGTACCAGACGAGCGAGCGCGCCGGCTCGACATCGGCGACCATCTCCGCCGCCATGTGCTTCAGCGCCTGGAAGGAGCCGATCGGCCGGCCGAACTGCTGGCGGACGCGCGAGTACTCGACCGCCATCTCGAGCGTCCGCGCCGCGCCGCCGAGGCTGTCGGCCGCGATCAGGATCGCCCCGAGGTCGAGGAGCCGGGCGAGGATCGGCCAGCCCGCGCCGTCGCGGCCGACGAGGGTCGCGCGGTCCGCCGCAACGTCCTTCAGTCGGAGCTCGCCGACGCGCCGGGTGAGATCGATCGTCTCCTCGGGCCGGACGCGCACACCGGGTGCGTTGGCGTCGACGAGGAAGAGCGAGATCGACTTCGCCCCGGTCCGCGCGGCGAGGAGGTAGAGATCCGCGCCGGGCGCGCCGACGACGAAGAGCTTCGTGCCGTCGAGCCGGTAGCCGCCGCGCGCGCGCCGGGCGCGGAGCGTGATGCCCTCCTCGTCGTGCCGATCGCTCTCCTCGAGATAGGCGAGGGCGGCGAAGCGCTCGCCGGAGACGAGCCGCGGGAGCCATTCGCGCCGCTGCGCCTTCGTTCCCGCGGCAACGAGCGCGGCGGTCACGAGCTGCGTCGGCAGGAACGGGCCGGGCGCCGCGACCCGCCCGAGCTCCTCGCACACGAGTGCCAGCTCGAGCGTCCCGAGGCCGAGACCGCCGTCTGCTTCCGGGACGATGAGCCCCATCCAGCCGAGCTCCGCCATCTTCGCGTGGAGACCACGCGGCACGCCGTCGGGCGTCCTCGCCGTCTCGCGCACGAGGGCGGGCGGACACTCGCGGGCGAGGAACTCGCGCGCGGCGCGGGCGAGCGCTTCCTGGTCCTCCGAGAGCCCGAAGTCGATCACGACGGCCGTGACTCTTTCGGCATGCCGAGGCCGCGCTCGGCGATGATGTTCTTCTGGATCTGCGACGTGCCGCCACCAATGATGAGGCCGAGCGAGAACATGAAATCGAGCGGCCAGATGCCGCGGTCCGCGACGCGCGCGGAGCGGCGGTCGAGCGGGCCGTACGAGCCGAGGATCTCGAGCGCGGCGCGCGCGAGATCGTGGTTCAGCTCGGTGGTGACGAGCTTGTTGACCGACGCTGCGATCCCGGGCGGCCGCCCGCGCAGCGTGGCGGTCAGCTGCCGGTACGCCTCGAGCTTCATCGTCTCGACCCGGATCGCGAGGTCCGCGAGGCGCTGGCGGATCACGGGATCCGCGCTCGCCCGCCCGCCGTTTCGCCGCCGCGAGCGCGCGAGACGAACGAGCTTCTGGAACGTCTGCTGCGTGCGGGTCGTCGCGCCGAGCATGTTCCGCTCGTGGGCGAGGGTCGCGTTCGCGACCTGCCAGCCGTTGTTGAGCCCGCCGACCAAGTTCGCGCGCGGGACGCGCACGTCTTCGAAGAACACCTCGTTGAAGCCCGCGTCGCCCGTCATCTGCACGAGCGGCCGGACGGTGATGCCGGGCGTCTTCATGTCGATCAGGACGTAGGAGATGCCGGCGTGCTTGCGCGCATCGGGATCGGTGCGGACGAGGCAGAACATCAAGTCGGCGAACTGCGCGTTCGACGTCCAGACCTTCTGCCCGTTCACGACGAACTCGTCGCCGACGAGCTCGGCGCGCGTGCGGAGCGACGCCAGGTCGGAGCCGGCGCCGGGCTCGGAGTAGCCCTGACACCATATCTCTTCCGCGGACAGGATCTTCGGAAGGTACCGGCGGCGCTGCTCCTCCGTGCCGTGATGGATGAGCGTCGGACCGACCATCTGGATGCCCATCATCCCGATGAGGCCCGGCGCCCGGGCGCGCACCATCTCCTCGTTGACGATCGTCTGGCGCATGACGTCGGCGCCCTGACCGCCGTACTCGCGCGGCCAGGCGAGCGCGAGGTATCCGGCCTGGTGGACCTTCCGCTGCCACGCCTTCGCGCTCTCGAGTCGGCGCGGATCGCCCCATTCCATCGGGCGCTCGTCGCGCTGGCGCTTCGGAACGTTGCGCGTGAGCCACGTCCGGACCTCGCGCTGGAACGCCATCTCCTCGGGAGTATACGAGAGATCCATCGCCGGCGTCGGTAGCACTTCGCCGTCCGGATGACTACCCCGAGCATGGACGTCGACTTCGGAAAAACGGCCGCCGACTACGCCCGCTTCCGCGCCGGCTTCCCCGACGCGTTTTTCGCCAGGCTCGCCGCCTTCGGTGTCGGCGTCGCGGGGCAGCACGTCCTCGACCTCGGGACCGGGACGGGGACGGTCGCGCGCGGGTTCGCGCGCCGGGGATGTCGCGTCACCGGCCTCGACCGCTCGCCGACGCTGCTTGCCGAGGCCCGACGCCTCGACCGCGAGGCGGGCGTCGACGTCGACTACGTGGTCGCCCTCGCCGAGGCGACGGCGTTCCGTGCCGCGACCTTCGACGTCGTGGCCGCCGGCCAGTGCTGGCACTGGTTCGACCGGCGACGCGCGGTGGGCGAGGCGCGCCGTCTCCTCGAGCGTCGCGGGACGCTGGTCATCGCCCACTTCGACTGGATCCCGCTTCCCGGAAACGCCCTCGAAGCGACCGAGGCGCTGATCGTCCAACACAATGCCGAGTGGAAGGGCGCCGGCAGTGTCGGGGTCTATCCGCGCTTGCTCCGGGAGCTGGGGATCGCCGGCTTCGAGGGAATCGAGAGCTTCTCGTTCGACGTCGCGGTGCCGTACACGCACGAGGCCTGGCGCGGCCGCGTCCGCGCGAGCGCGGGCGTCGGCGCGAGCATGGCCCCGGATCGCGTCGCCCGGTTCGACGCCGAGCTCGCGACGCTCCTCCGCGACCGGTTTCCCGAAGAGCCGCTCGAGCTGCCGCATCGCGTGTTCGCCGTGATCGGACGTGCGCCGTGACGGACGCACGTCTCGTGCGCGGCGTCGAAGCGCAGCTCCGGTCCTGGCGCCGTCTGCTCGCCGGCGGCGCGACGCGGATCGGCTGGAAGATCGGCCTCAACGACCCCGGCGTCCAGCGACGCCTCGGGCTCGAGGGAAACGTCGTCGGCTATCTGACCGATGCGAGCCTGATCGCGCCCGGGGGGCGGCACTCGCTCGCCGGCGGGCGGATGGTCTGCGTCGAGCCGGAGGTCGCGGTCCACGTCGGACGCGACGTCCCTGGCGACGCCAACCGCGAGACCGCGCGGGCTGCGATCGCCGCGCTCGGCGTCGCGATCGAGGTCATCGACGTCGACCGGCCGTTCGACGACCTGGAAGCGATCGTCGCCGCCAACATTTTCCATCGCGCCGTGATGCTCGGTCCACCGGTTCCCGGTGCGTCGCTCGCGAACGCGACTGGGCGGGCGCTGCACGACGGCCGTGCGCTCGGTGCGATCGACCTCGACGCGGTTGCCGACACGCTGCCCGAGCTCGTTCGGTTCGTCGCGCACTGGCTCGCGCGGGCGGGACAGTTGCTCCGCGTCGGCGACCGGATCATCACCGGGTCGCTGACGCGACCGATCGCGGTGAAGCGGGGCGACCGGGTCGTGGTCGAGCTCGGCCCGCTCGGACGTCTCGAGCTCGAGCTGACGGCGTGATCAGCGGAAGAGCGTACGCGCGAGCTCGCTCCGGTACTTCTCGGTGACGGGGTCCCGCGCCCCGAGCACCTCGAAGATGTCGAGCATCGCGCGCCGCGCCGCCTCGTCGGCGTAGCGCGGATCGCGCCGGACGACCTCGAGCAGCTCGGCGAGCGCGTCCTCGTGCTTCCCGCGGGCGGCGAGGACGCGGCCGAGCTGGTAGCGCGCGTCCAGGTCGTCCAAATTCGCGGCGACGCGGGCGCGGAGCGTCGCCTCGTCGCCGGTCGCATCGACCCGCGTCCGGAGCTCCGCGGCGAGCCGCTCGGCGTCGCGTGCGACGGCCGCGTTCGGCGACACGCGCTCGAGCAGCGTCAGGGCATCCGCATTCTCGGCGCGCGCCGCGTGGACACGCGCGAGGCCGAGCAGCGCGCGCGGCTGGCGCGCGTCGAGGGCGAGGGCGTCCTTGAACGCGCTCTCGGCGCTCGCCTCGCCGGCCGCGGCGCGGCGCTCCCCTTCGCTGGCGAGCCGGTCGGCCTCGGTCGGCAGGATGCCGGCGAGAAACTGGCGCACGACGCCTTCCGGCTGCGCGCCCATGAACTCGGCGACGAGCGCGCCGTCGCGGAATGCCTTCACCGCCGGGATGCTCTGGATCCGGAACGCTTCCGCGATCGCGGGCGCCTGGTCGACGTCCACCTTGGCGAGCACGAAGGCGCCGGCGTGCTCGCGCGCGAGCCGCTCGAGCATGGGACCGAGCGTGCGGCACGGTCCGCACCACGGCGCCCAGAAGTCGACCACGACCGGCACCGCGCGCGAGCGCTCGAGGACCGCGCGCTCGAAGTCCGCGTCGCCGACGTCGACGATCTCGGCGGCACCCGCCATGCTCACGAACTTGCGGCATGGATCGCGGCGACGCAATGCCCGCCCTCAATTGACACGCCGGAGTGCGCTCTCTTATAAGGAAGGCCCGTAGCCCAGTTCCGGTAGCACCACGCGACGATGCGCTCCCGGCGTCGCCTGGCTTCCGCGCCGGCAACCTGGCTGCGGTTTTTTTGTTTTCCCGATTTTGTTTATGGACGCCGCCGCCGCCGCGATCGCCATCATTCCCGCGCGCTTTGCCTCGACGCGTCTTCCGGGGAAGGCGCTCGCGTTGATCGAGGGGCGCCCGATGGTGTGCCACGTCGCCGAGCGCGCGCGCCGCGCCCGCGGCCTCGCGCGCGTGATCGTCGCGACCGACGATGCCCGCATCGAGCGGGCGGTCACGGCGACCGGTGCCGAGGTCGTCCAGACGAGCGCGGACCATCCGAGCGGGACGGATCGGCTGGCGGAGGTCGCGCAGCGGCTCGACGCCGGCATCGTCGTGAACGTGCAGGGCGATCTCCCGCTCCTCGACCCGGCGATGATCGAGCGCCTGGTCGCGACCCTGCGCACGGACGCGACGCTCCCGATGGCGACGCTCGCGAGCGCGATCCACGACGAGGCGGAGTGGCGCTCGCCGCACGTTGTCAAGGTCATCTTCGGGGCGGACGGCCGGGCGCTCTACTTCTCGCGGAGCCCGATCCCCCACGACCGGGACGGGACCCGCCGGCGGGGCGAGCCGCTCGGCTGGCGCCACATCGGGATGTACGGCTATCGGCGGGACGTGCTCCTCCGTCTCGCGACGCTGCCGCCCTCGGCCCTCGAGCAGCGCGAGCGGCTCGAGCAGCTCCGGGCCCTGGAGAACGGTATCGCGATCGGGATCGTCGAGTGGACTGCGGCCGAGCCGCTCATCGAGGTCGACACGCCCGACGACCTCGAGCGCGCGCGCGCGGCGATGGGGGGACGGTGATGTCGAAGAACGGCAAGACGAAGTTCATCTTCGTGACCGGCGGCGTCGTGTCGTCCCTCGGAAAGGGCGTCGCGTCGGCGTCGATCGGCGCGCTGCTCGAGGCGCGTGGGCTCAAGGTGACGCTCGTCAAGATGGATCCGTACATCAACGTCGATCCCGGCACGATGAGCCCGTTCCAGCACGGCGAGGTGTACGTCACCGACGACGGCGCCGAGACCGACCTGGATCTCGGCCACTACGAGCGCTACGTCTCCACGCGGATGGCGAAGCGGAACAACTTCACGACCGGCCAGGTCTACGACACCGTCATCACGAAGGAGCGGCGCGGCGATTATCTGGGCGGGACGGTGCAGGTGATCCCGCACATCACCGACGAGATCAAGCGCCGGATCAAGGAAGCGGCCGAGGGGGCGAACGTCTGCATCGGCGAGGTCGGTGGGACGGTCGGCGACATCGAGAGCCTGCCGTTCGTCGAGGCGATCCGCCAGTTCGGCTGGGACCTCGGCCGGCAGAACACGCTCTACGTCCATCTGACGCTCGTCCCGTTCATCTCGGCCGCGGGCGAGCTCAAGACGAAGCCGACGCAGCACAGCGTGAAGGAGCTGACGGGCCTCGGCATCCAGCCCGACGTCCTCCTCTGCCGCGCCGCGAAGCCGCTCGACAAGAAGGTGAAGCAGAAGATCGCGCTCTTCTGCAACGTGGATGAAGCGAGCGTCATCAGCGCGCCCGACGTCGACACGATCTACGAGGTGCCCCTCGTCTTCCACGGCGAGGGTCTCGACGAGCGGATCGTCGAGAAGCTCAACATCTTCACCGGCACGCCGAACCTCGGGAAGTGGCGGCGCATCGTCTCGACGATCAAGAACCCGAAGGAGACCGTCGAGATCGCGATGGTCGGGAAGTACGTCGACCTGACCGACTCCTACAAGAGCCTGAACGAGGCGCTCACGCACGGCGGGATCGCGAACGAGTGCCGCGTGAAGGTCACCTACGTCGACTCGGAGAAGATCGAGCAGGAGGGGATTCCGGATTCCGTGCGGAACGCCGACGCGATCCTCGTGCCGATGGGCTTCGGCCCGCGCGGAACGGAGGGAAAGGTCGCCGCCGTCCGGCTCGCGCGCGAGAGCAAGATCCCGTTCCTCGGCATCTGCTTCGGGATGCAGATGGCGGTGATCGAGTTCGCGCGTCACGTCTGCGGGCTCGAACGGGCCAACTCCACCGAGGTCGATCCCGCGACGCCGCATCCCGTCATCGATCTCATGCCGATGCAGCGGAAGCTCACGCAGAAGGGCGGCACGATGCGCCTCGGCGCGTACGCGTGCGTCCTCGAAGACGGCTCGCGCGCGCGAAAGGTCTACAACCGGCAGAAGATCTCGGAGCGCCACCGTCATCGCTACGAGTTCAACAACGCCTACCGCGAGCGGCTCGAAGCGGGCGGGCTCGTCCTCTCGGGCCTCTCGCCCGACGGCTCGCTCGTCGAGATGATCGAGCTCCGGGACCATCCCTGGTTCGTCGCGAGCCAGTTCCATCCCGAGCTCCGCTCGCGTCCGATGGACTGCCATCCGCTCTTCAAGGGGTTCATCAAGGCGGCCCTCCAGCATCGTGCGGGGCGGCGCGAGGCGCCGCTCATCGGCGGGCTCAAGGTGGTGAAGCGCTGACGCAACCCGTTCGCGTCGGGTCGGTCCTCATCGGGGGCGACGCGCCACTCGCTCTGATCGCCGGGCCGTGCGTCATCGAATCGCGCGACGCGGCGCTGCGGCACGCCGAGCGCGTCCGCGACGTCGCCGCCCGCGCGGGAATCGCCGTCGTCTACAAGTCGTCCTTCGACAAGGCGAACCGGACGTCGCGCGACGGCTACCGCGGCGTCGGCATGGACGAGGGGCTTCGCATCCTCGCCGAGGTACGACGCGAGACGGGCCTCCCGGTGCTGACCGACGTGCACGAGAAGGCGCAGGTGTCCGCGGTCGCCGAGGTCGTCGACGTGCTCCAGACGCCCGCGTTCCTCTGCCGGCAGACGGACTTCATCGTCGCCGTCGCCGGCGCCGGGAAACCCGTCAACCTGAAGAAGGGGCAGTTTCTCTCGCCCGGCGAGATGGCGCAGGTCGTCGCGAAGGCGCGCGGGGCCGGGAACGCGAACCTGCTCGTCACGGAGCGTGGCTTCGCGTTCGGCTACAACAACCTCGTCTCGGACATGCGCGCGCTGCCGATCCTGGCGGCGACCGGCTGCCCGGTCGTGTTCGACGCGACCCATAGCGTGCAGCAGCCGGGCGGACTCGGCACGGCGTCGGGCGGCGAGCGCCAGTTCGTCGCGCCGCTCGCGCGCGCCGCGGTCGCGGCCGGCGTCGACGCCGTGTTCATGGAGGTGCACGAGGATCCGTCGCGGGCACGCTCGGACGGTGCGACGAGCGTCCCGCTCGCCGACGTTCCGGCACTGCTGCGGGAGCTCGTCGCCGTCGACCGCGCGCTCCGCGAGGCGCGGCACGCATGACCGACGAGCGGCTCGCGCGAGCGCGACGCGTCCTCGACGTCGAGACCCGGGCGCTCGCCGGGCTTCGCGACGGCCTCGACGTCCGGTTCGCGCGCGCGATCGAGCTGCTGCTGGCGTGCCGCGGCAAGGTCGTCGTCACGGGCGTCGGCAAGTCCGGGATCGTCTGCCGGAAGATCGCCGCGACGCTCGCCAGCACGGGAACGCCGGCGTTCTTCCTCCACGCCGGCGAGGGAAGCCACGGTGACCTCGGGAGCCTCGAGCGCGGCGACGTGCTCGTCGCGGTCTCGTACACGGGCGAGACCGAGGAGGTGCTCCGCCTCCTCCCCGTCGCGCGCCGCCTCGGCATCCCACTGATCGCGCTCTGCGGCGACGGGCAGTCGACGCTCGCGCGCGATTCCGACGTGACGCTCGACGTCGCGGTTCCCGAGGAGGCGTGTCCACTCGGCCTCGCGCCGACGGCGAGCACGACTGCCACGATGGCGATGGGCGACGCCCTCGCGGTCGCGCTCTTCGAAGAGCGGGGCTTCTCCGCCGAGGACTTCGCGTTGCTCCATCCGGCCGGCAGCCTCGGACGCAGGCTCCGCCGCGTCGAGGACCTGATGCATCGGGGGAACGCCGTGCCGCTCGTCCCCGAGACGGCGTCGCTCAAGGACACGCTCCTCGAGATCACCTCGAAGCGCTTCGGCGTGACGGGCGTCGTCGACGCGGCGGGCGATCTCCGCGGCGTCATCACCGACGGCGATCTCCGGCGCGCGCTCGAGACCGTCGCCGACATCCGCGTGCTCACGGCGCGCGACCTGATGACGCGGGGGCGTGCGGACCGCGCCGGGGAGCTGCCGAAGACGATCGCCGCGGGCGCGCTCGCCGGCGAGGCGGTCGCGCTCATGGAGCGTCATGCGATCACGTCGCTCTTCATCCTGGGCGCCGGGACCCGCCGGCCGGTCGGGGTGATCCATCTGCACGACCTCCTCCGCGCCGGCGTCGTCTGACGCGGGTGCGCGGACGCTGATGGCGCGCCGCTCGCTCTGGCGCCGGCTCCGGCGCGCGACGCGCGGTCCGAGGAACGCGGCGCTCGCGCGCACGTTCCTCGCCTTCGGCGCCGTGCTCGCGTCGCTTCCCCTCCCCGTCGCGCTCGCGGTCGGCCGCGCGCTCGGCGGCGCGGCATACCGGCTCCTCGGCACCACGCGACGGTTCGCGCTCGTTCACGTCGGGCTCGCGTTTCCCGACCTCGACGGACCCGCGCGTCGCCGGCTCGTGCACGCGACCTTCCGTCACGCCGGCGAGTCGTTCGCCGAGCTGTTCCTCTTCGGAAAGATCGCCCACCGCCCCGGCTACGTCCAGCTCGAGGGCGTCGCGGCGCTCGACGAGGCGCTGTCGCTCGGCCGCGGCGCCATCGCGGTGACCGGGCACGTCGGCAACTGGGAGCTGCTGGCGGCGTGGGCGGCAGCGATCGGCTATCCGATCACGGTGGTCGTACGGCGTGTGACCGAGCTGCGCTTCCACGCGTTGATCGTCCGGTTTCGCGCCGCGGCGGGCGTCGAGGTCCTCGTCCGCGACGATCCCGGCTTCCTGCGGGCGGTGACGGGCGCGCTCGCGCGCAACCGCGTCGTCGCGATGCTGATCGATCAGGACACGCGGGGCGCCGGCATCTTCGTGCCGTTCTTCGGACGACCGGCGCACACGCCGCCGGGCGCCGCGTTGCTGGCGCTGCGGGCGCGCGTCCCGATCGTGACCGCCTTCATCGAGCGCCGCTCCGAGGGCGGGCACCGGATCCAGGTCGCCGCCGTGCCGGCCGACGTCGTCCGCGGACGCGACGGCGTTCGCGAGCTCACCGCGCGCCTCACCGCCGCGATCGAGGCGCAGATCCGGCGCCATCCCGCCGAATGGGTATGGTGGCACGAGCGCTGGCGGAAGACCGCGACGCCGGCGCCCGACGCCGACCCGGATCACGTCGCGTCCGCACGCGCGCTACGTTAGCGCGACCCGAGACTTCTCGGGTCGCGAGCCGGACGCGGTGTGTTCCGACTCCGTCACGCGCGACTGTCGTGGCGGGGCTGGCGAAGCCAGCGCTGCAGAGAGACTTCGCCTTTACAGTGTGGAGAGCGCGTGGTACCTCTCCGGCGGACTCGTTCTCCTCGTCATGCGAAGGACACGGCTGCGCGCCGCGTTGCTCATCGTGGTGGGCGCCGCCCTCGCAGGGATCGGGTATCTCGTCACGCACAACGTTTCCCTCCGCCACGCCCGGACCCTCGACGACCTCGGCGCGGACTTCCTTCCGCAAGTCGCGCAGCGCATCCAGAACTTCCATCGCGTGAAGATGCAGAACGGACGTGCGGTCTGGGAGATCACCGCGAGCGACGCGCAGTACTTCGAAGCCGAGAACGCCGTCGTCGTGATCGAGCCGAAGATGACGCTGTTCTTGAAGGAGGAGGGGCGCGAGGCGCACATCACCGGTGCGGAAGGTCGGCTGCACCTCGAAGGCCACGACGTCACCGGGCTCACGCTGCGCGGGGGCGTGGCGGTGCGCCTCGACGACATGGAGCTCCATACCGACGAGGCGACCTACGACCGCAGCCGCGACCTCATCACCTCCCCGGGCATCGTGACGATCCGTGGGCGGACGCTCGACGTGCAGGGGCGGGGAATGGAATTCGAGGTGGGGCCGCAGCACGTGCGACTGCTCGCCGACGTCCACACCACGGTGCATCGCGATGCGGCTCCCTCCTGATCGCCTCGCCGCGCTCGTCGTCCTGAGCCTGGTCGCGGCGCCCATCCACGCCGAGTCGACGCGCGGATCGAACGGCGGACCGGCGCTCTTCGACGCCGGCTCCTTCGGCACCAACAGCAAGGAGCCGATCACCGTCACGTCGGACAAGCTCGAGTACGACTACAAGACGAACGTCGTGGTCTATCGCGGCGACGTCATAGCGATCCAGGGCGACACCAAGGTCCGGAGCGACGTGCTGACGGTCACCTTCGTGAAGACGGGCGACACGCCGGCCGATCCGGCGCCGGCCCCGGCGGCGAACAGCAAGGGCGGGCAGCGCGTCCAGGAGATCGTCGCGACCGGCAAGGTCCGGATCGACAACGGGACGCGCTGGGCGACGGGCGGGCGCGCCGTGTTCGAGCAGGACGCGCGCACCGTGGTGCTCACCGAGAATCCCGTCCTTCACGACGGCTCGAACGAGGTCGCCGGCGATCGGGTGGTCGTCTTCCTCGACGAGAACCGCAGCGTCGTCGAGGGCGGACGGAAGCGCGTGAAGGCGGTGATCTACCCGAACAAGGACGGCACGACCGGACCGACCGGCGCGGCCAAGCCCGCCGCGTCGTCGAAGGACGGGCAAGCGTCGAAGGACGCGCAAGCGCCCAAGGACCCAGCCGTCGCGCCCTCGGCACCCGAGACGACCGTCCGCGCCACGGACCCCGCGACGCCGTGAGCGCCGGCGAGAACGGCCACGGACCGGCGCTGCTGCGCGCCGAGCGCCTGACGAAGGCGTTCGCGGGACGCCGCGTCGTGAACGAGGTCTCGATCGAGGTCCGCGCCGGTGAAGTCGTCGGTCTCCTCGGGCCGAACGGCGCGGGGAAGACCACCACGTTCCACATGATGGTCGGTCTCACGCGGCCCGATTCCGGCGGCGTGTACCTGAACGGCGAGGAGATGTCGCGGCTGCCGATGTATGAGCGCGCCCGGCGCGGGATCGGCTACCTGCCGCAGGAGCCGTCCGTTTTCCGGAAGCTCACCGTCGAGCAGAACGTGCTCGCGATCCTCGAGACGCTCGATATCGATGCCGACGCGCGCGCGGAGCGGCTCCGCGAGCTCCTCGACGAGCTCGGCATCGCGCGGCTGGCAAAGAACAAGGCGCTCTCTCTGTCCGGCGGCGAGCGACGACGCGTCGAGATCACGCGCGCGCTCGTCATCTCGCCGGCGTTCATGCTCTTGGACGAGCCGTTCGCGGGCATCGATCCCATCGCCGTGGTTGACATTCAAGGCATTGTGACTCAGTTAAGGAAGCGAGGCATCGGCGTACTCATCACGGATCACAACGTGCGCGAAACACTCGGGATCTGTGACCGGGCCTACATCCTGAACGACGGCGTCGTCCTCGAGGAGGGCGCACCGGCCCGGATCGCAGAGAGTCCGCTGGCCCGGGAAATTTACCTCGGCGAGAAGTTCCGGCTGTAGCGCTTTCGAAGCACGCGAATGGCTCAAGACGCCCGCATCGTCCTCCAGCAGCGGCTCTCACAGCAGCTCGTGATGACGCCGCAGCTGCGGCAGGCCATCAAGATCCTCCAGGTCTCTCGCGCCGAGCTCGAAACGCTGATCGATCAGGAGCTCACCGAGAACCCGGTGCTCGAGGAGAACCTCGACGAGAAGCTCGAGGGCCCGCCGGAAGTCCCGACCGTCGACGGGCAAAATGGGTCGGAAGAGTACCAGGCCGACGCCGAGAAGCCCGAGGTCCCGGAGGCGTCCAGCGTCAGCGAGATCGACTGGAAGGAGTACGCCGAGACCTACAGCAACGACATCCACGGCTCGATGAGCCACGGTGGCGGCGGCGACGACGACGATCGCCGCGCGGCGCTCGAGAACGTCCTCGTCAAGAGGACGATGCTGCCCGACCACCTGATGTGGCAGCTCCGACTCTCCGACCTCTCCGACCTCGAGAAGGAGGTCGGTGCGATGATCGTCGGCAGCCTCGACAAGGACGGCTATCTCCCGCTCCAGCTCGAGGAGATCGCGTTCCTCGCCGACACCTGGCCGGACGTCGAGATCGTCGAGCGGGTTCTCCGCCGCATGCAGGAGTTCGATCCGCCGGGCGTCGCGGCACGGAGTCTCGCCGAGTGTCTGCTGATCCAGCTCCGCCAGCTCGGCATCGCCGACGACTCGCTGCCCGCGCGCATCGTGCGCGACTACTTGCCGATGCTCGAGAGCCGCCGTTTCGATCGGCTCGCACGCGAGCTCGGCGCCACCATCGAGCAGATCGCCGAATCGACCAAGGTGATCTCCGTCCTCGAGCCGAAGCCAGGGCGCGATTTCGGCGATTCCGACACCCGTTACGTGACGCCAGACGTCTACGTGCACAAGGTCGGCGGAGAGTTCATCGTCACGCTGAACGAGGAGGGCCTGCCGCGGCTCCGCGTGTCCTCCTTCTACCGGCGGATGCTGGGGACCAACGGCTCCCCGGAGGCGCGCGGATACATCCAGGAGAAGATGCGTGCGGCCGCCTGGCTCATCAAGTCGATCCACCAGCGCCAGCGGACGCTCTACATGGTGACGTCGAGCATCGTGAAGTTCCAGAGCGAGTTCCTGGACCGCGGCGTCGCCTTCCTCCGTCCGCTCGTGCTGAAGGACGTCGCCAACGACATCGGCATGCACGAGTCGACCGTGAGCCGCGCCACCGCAGGGAAGTACGTCCACACACCGCAGGGGACGTTCGAGCTGAAGTACTTCTTCACCTCGAGCCTCCGCGGCGGCCAGGGCTCCGAGGTCTCCGCCGAGAGCGTCAAGGAGAAGATCCGCGAGATCATCGCGAAGGAAGACGCGCGGAAGCCGCTCAGCGATCAGTACATCGCCGAGCTGCTCGGCAAGGAGCAGATCGACATCGCGCGGCGGACCGTCGCGAAGTACCGGGAGCTGATGGGCATCCTGCCCTCGTCGAAGCGGAAGCAGGTTTACTGATACACTCGCCCGGATGCCGCGCCCGCCTTCCCGGGAGACCAAGGGTCGTCGCCCCGAGCGAGGAGGCGGTCCTCTGCAGATCGCGGTCACCTTCCGGCACGTCGACCCGACCCCGGCCCTCAAGGCGTACGCCG
>Ga0070741_10006066_pt1 | contig 26244 bp, 31 predicted proteins | sample Coa_R1_4_FD_66440 | JGI IMG/M metagenome (GOLD analysis project Ga0070741, IMG submission 66440) | Surface soil microbial communities from Centralia Pennsylvania, which are recovering from an underground coalmine fire - Coalmine... | ecosystem: Environmental > Terrestrial > Soil > Unclassified ... | reverse complement strand
ATGTTCGGCTACACGGCGGACGAGATCATCGGTCAGCCCATCAGCCGCCTCGTTCCCCCGGACCGTCCCGACGACGTGATGAACATCCTCCGGACGATCCGTTGCGGCGAGCGCGTCGAGCACTACGAGACCGAGCGAGTGCGGAAGGACGGCGAGCGGATCTGGGTCTCGCTCACGGTATCACCGATCAAGGATTCCAACGGGCGGGTCGTAGGCGCGTCGAAAATCGCCCGCGACATCACCGAGCGCGTTCGCGCGGAACGGACCCGGGGCTGGCTGTCGGCGATCGTCGAGTCATCGGACGACGCCATCGTCAGCAAGACGCTCGACGGCATCATCACGAGCTGGAACCGCGGTGCCGAGCGCATCTTCGGCTACACCGCGGCGGAAGCGGTGGGGCGCCCGGTGACGATGCTGATGCCCGTGGAACGACAGGACGAGGAGCCGGGCATCCTCGCGCGAATCCGACGCGGTGACGGCGTCGAGCACTACGAAACCGTTCGCCGCCGGAAGGACGGGACCCTCATCGACGTGTCGCTCACGGTGTCCCCGATCTTGGACAGCCGTGGCGCCGTGATCGGAGCGTCGAAGATCGCCCGCGACGTCACCGAGCGGAAGCGTGCCGAGGCAGAGCGCGAGCGCTTGTTCCTCGCCGCGGAGCGGGCACGGGAGGCTGCGGAAGCCGCCCGCGCCGAGATGGACGACTTCTTCGACAACGCGACCATCGGCCTCCACTGGGTCCGGCCGGACGGGCAGATCCTGCGCGTCAACCGCGCAGAGCTCGACATGCTCGGCTACACGCGCGACGAGTACGTCGGGCACCACATCGCCGAGTTTTACGCCGACCGCGACGTCATCGACGGCATCCTGTCCGATCTCCTCGCCGGTCACACGGTGCGCGACCGGCGGGCGCGGCTCCGGTGCCGCGACGGCTCCATCAAGCACGCGCTGATCGACTCGAGCGGGCTCTTCGAGGACGGGCGATTCGTCCATACCCGCTGCTTCATGCGCGACGTCACCGCGCGGATGAACGCCGAGCAGCAGCGCGACGAGCTGCTCACGCGTGAGCGCGCAGCGCGTACGGAGGCGGAGGCGGCGAACCGAGCGAAGGACGAGCTCCTTTCGGTCGTGTCGCACGAGCTCCGGACGCCGCTCGCCGCGATGCTCGGGTGGGTCGGTGTGTTGAAGCAGGGCCGGCTGTCCCCCGAGCGCACCGCCCGGGCGCTCGACATCATGGAGCGGAGCGGGCGCATCCAGAGCGAGCTGATCGACGATCTGCTGGACGTATCCCGCGTCGTCTCCGGCCGCCTCCGACTCGACATCGGGTCGGTGGACCTGTCCGCGATCGTGGGCGCGGCCGTGGAGGCCATCCGACCCGACGCGCGCGCGAAGAAGATCCGCATCGAGTCGTCCCGCATCGAACGCGTCCTCGTCGCCGGGGACGCCGTCCGGCTGCAGCAGGTGGTCTCGAACCTTCTCGGCAACGCCGTGAAGTTCACGCCGTCGGGCGGCTCGGTGGCGGTCTCCGTGACGCGCGCCGGCGACGAAGCGCGCGTCGTCGTGCGCGACACCGGCCGAGGTATCGGCGCCGAGTTCCTGCCGCACGTCTTCGAGCCCTTCCGCCAGGGCGAGGACGTCCGACGCCGGAAGGGTGGCGGCCTCGGTCTCGGCCTTACGATCGCGAAAAGTCTCGTCGACCAGCATGGCGGCTCGCTGACCGCCGAGAGCGACGGGGACGACAAGGGCGCGACGTTCACCGTCGTGCTGCCCGCGCTCACCGCGTCGACGTCCGACGACGACGCGCTGCCCGGCGAGCAGGAAGCGACGACGTCGTGACGCAGGACGGCCGCAGCATCCTCGTCGTCGAGGACGACGAGGGTCTCCGGAGCGCGATCGCGGCGTTCCTCGAGGGCGAGGGCTACAGCGTCATCGAGGCCGAGGACGGCGAGGCCGCGCTGCGCGTGCTCGACTCCACCGAGCGGTTCTGCCTCATCCTCCTCGATCTCTTCATGCCGGTCCTGAACGGTTGGGACTTCCGTGCCCGTCAGCTGAGCGACGCGCGCCTGGCCGGGATCCCGGTCATCGTCATCACTGCGGATGCTCACGCGCCGCAGAAGGCGTTGCAGCTCGGGGCGGTCGACTTCATGACGAAGCCGCTCGTACTCGACCGGCTCCGCGAGCTCGTCGGACAGCACTGCTGACGATCCGCTCTGCGACGATCCGAAGCCGCCGCGGGCGCCGTTGTTCGCTGACGATCTCGTCTGCCGCCGTGTGAAACGGGGACCGACGTGACGCGCGGACGCCGGACTCCCAATCCGTGGGGAGGTCAACGCCGGGACAAGGCTGCGGGTATGCACGGGATCTTCTGAGGATGCGGTTTGCGCCCCGTTTCACAAATCCGCGGGACCGGTTTTGACGTTCTACTTGATCGAGGTGGAACCCATGGACACGGCTACCCGCGCCCGGCTGGTCCTCGTCGAGGACGATCAGGCCACCCTCGAGGTATTCTCGATCGTCCTCGGCGAACGGTACGTCGTCTTCGGCTACGGGTCCGCGGTGGAAGCGCTGAAGGCGATCGACTCCGCGAAGCCCGACGTGCTGGTGCTGGATATCGGCATGCGCCCGGTCGACGGGGTGCAGTGCCTCAAGATGATTCGAGCCACGCCCGGATATCGGGATATTCCCGCGGTGGCGTTGACCGGGTTCGCGCGCGACGTCGAACGCCGGAGTTTCCTCGACCGCGGGTTCCAGGCCGTTGTCGTGAAGCCGATCTTCGACCCCGAGGAGCTGATAGACGTGATCGAACGGCTGCTAAAGAGTGCGGCGGCGGTGCCCCCGACTCCGACGCACCCGCGCCGGGGCAGCGCCCTACCGACTCGATCGGCAGCCGCGGCCCAACTTGACGCGCAAGCGGCGATGACGGCATCTCCAGCGGGTGGTGGGCCCGCCGACACGGACGGCCGGGAACCGGGGTGAACCCGAGACGCGAACGCTCGGCGACCTGCTCTATGCAGACGAGACGAAGGCACGCGTCTCCGAGAGGGATTGGATCGAGCTCGTGCACTCGATCGCGAGAGGCGACGAGCATGCGCTGTTCGCGCTGTACGGACGGGCGCATCGCCTGGTTTTCACGCTGATGGTTCGCATCACGAACGACCGCGCGACCGCCGAAGAGCTGACGGTCGACGTCTTCCATGACGTCTGGCGACGAGCATCGACGTACGATCCTGCGGGCGGATCGGTCGTCGGATGGATCATGAACCAGGGGCGCTCGAGAGCGATCGACCGGCTGCGGTTCGAACAGCGAAAGAAGCGCGTCAACCGCGATGTCAACGGCTTGCCGCCCCCGCCTGCGGCGAGTGATCCACAGGAGATCCTGGACGTCCGGGAACAGGCACGCATCGTGCGCACCGCGTTGGAAGTACTCACGCCGGCGGAGCGACAGGCCATCGAAGCGGCGTTCTTCGGCGAGCTCACGTATCGGGAGGTAGCGGTGCAGTTGGATCAGCCGCTCGGAACCGTCAAGACACGAGTGCGCGCCGGACTCGCGAAGCTCCGGCAGGCGCTGACCGGGACCGTGAAGGGCCGATGACTTCATTGACCAGCCACGATCAGGACCACGTGGAAGGCGTCTCCCTGTACGCCCTGCACGCCCTTTCCGCCGGCGAGGTGCCCGCCGTAGAAGCACAGATCGCCGCGTGCGCAGCGTGCCGGGAGGAACTGGAGGCCCTGCACCCGATCATCGGCTCGTTCGTCTCCTGGCCCACCGACGTGCTCCGCCCACCGCCGCATCTGTGGGACCGCCTCGCGCGACGAATCGCCGGGGAGACCGGCCGCGAGCCCGTGTTACCGGCGTCACGACCGCGGGCGGAAGCGGAATGGGAAGAGGTGGCGCCCGGCATCTCGGTCAAGCTGCTCGCGACGGATGCGGAGAACCACCGCGTCAGCATGCTCGTACGGCTGGCGCCGGGAGCCGACTATCCGCCGCACCGCCATGTCGGAATCGAGGAGCTGCACCTCCTGGACGGCGAGCTGATGATCGACGACCGGAAGCTCTATCCCGGCGACTACAGCCGGGCCGAGGCGGGGAGCGTCGATCGTCGCGTCTGGACCGAGACCGGCTGCACCTGCGTGCTTATCACGTCGGCCAAAGACGTCCTCCGCTGATCGCTCGTTCGACGCCGGTGCGATGCCTCGCGCCGGATTGCTGCCCTCCGAGCGCGAGGCCCGCGGCTCAGCGCGCGGCAGGCGCAGCAGAGCGCGCCATCCCTCTCTTCCAACGTGCGGCCGGGCGGGATGGCACACGAGTCGCTTGGCGGGAAAGGCGTTCCGTCTGGAGGCGCGATGACGGCGGTGCACGACAACGGGCTCTCGTGGGTGGCTGGATGCACGGCACAGCGGGTGGGCGACGGGCGGGCGTCGGCCCCGGACAAACATCGGCGAGCGTTCACCATCGTGGAGCTCATGGCGACCGTCGCGCTGATCGGGATCGTGCTCGGCATCGCGGCGTTCCGCTTTCAACCGGGCCCGTACGCCCTGTGGAGCGCGCAGCAGCAGCTGCTCGGCGATCTCCGCTTGACGCGCAGCGACGCACTCACCAAGGGCGATCACTTCCGCTTCGACATCACGACGGCGAACACCTACGTCGAGTACCGGATGCAGCTCGTCGGTCCGACCTGGACGCCGACGGTCCCGCCGGTGCGGACGCGGACGCTCCCGACCAGCGTCACGTTCACGAGCGGCGTCGGCAACCGGTTCGAGTTCGACACCCGCGGGCTCATGCTGAACCCCGGCGCGGCGACCGTCCTGAACCTCGTCGACGCGAACACCGGTCACACGCGTGCGGTCACCGTGTGGCCGTCCGGACAGGTGATGCCGCAGTGAGGCGGTCTACGGGAACACCTGCTGGAACGGCTTCACCTCGACGTGATTGAAGATCCCCTCGGTGACGTAGGGATCGCGCGCGACGAGCGCCCACACCTCCGCCAGCGAGTCGGCCTCGACGACGATCAGGCTCCCGGTGCGATCGAGAAACGGACCCGCGAGCCGCACGCGCCCCGCGCGGACGAGCGGCTCGAGATGGGCGAGGTGCGCCGGTCGGACCGCCGGACGCTTCTCGTGCGCGTCCGGGGTATCGTGACCGATGATCACGTAGAGCATGTGATGGACCTCCTTGCGGGGTTCCGTCTATCCTCGCTCCGGCGATGGCGGACGATCCCCAGCATTCGCATCTGGTCGACTTCCCCGAGGCGCTCGAGGCGCTCTTCTCGCGCATGGGCGAGCTGAAGGTCGTCCTCGGACCGAAGGCCGCACCGGGCGTCGGCGAGGTGGAGCGTCACCTGCGGGAGGGGCTCGCGGCGCGCGAGCGGGGCGACATGCACGGGGCGATCACGAAGATCTCGCAGGCGATGGACTTTCTCGCGGGACTTGCAGCGGACGCCGACCCCGCGGAGGGCGCGATGATGCGCGCCGTCGCCGAGCGCTTCAAGCAGGCGCTCGCCCACGGCGCGCTCGGCGAGGCGAAGAAGACGGCGGAGGTGATGCGCGAGCGGTCGGGCAGCGTGCTCCACCCGAAGCGTCGCTAGCCGTCAGTCCGGCTGGCCGGTCCGGATCTCCACCAGGTCGGAGGTCTCGCCGGTCGCCTCGACCGTCCGGATCTGCCCGACGTTCGGCGCGTAGAACTTGGTCTCCACGTCGCCGGGCGAGAGCGGCGAGCTCTCCTCGGTCTTCAGGCAATGATCGAACGTTCCCGGCGGAAGACGGACGCCGGTGACGGTCTCGGAGACGCTCTTCACCTCGGCCAGGTCCTCGGCCTCGCCGAGGAGGAACTCCTGCCGGTAGAAGTCGCCGACCTTCGGGCTCCCCTCCGTCACGACGCCGGGGAGCGCGCCGTCCACGCCGCCGGTCCACGTGCCGGAGAGATCGACCGCCAGACCGCCGTCGACGAGCGCCTTTCCGCCGTCGACGATCGCCGTGTTCTCGCCGCAGTACCAGACGTTGCCGTCGTCGTCCTGGGCGAACCAGTCGCGCGTGTCCTCGAGCACGGCGCCGCCGACTTGGCGGACGTCGTGGACCTCGACGCACGTGACGCCGAGGATCGTTCGGGTCCGGTGCGTCACCGCGAACTCGACGTGCTCGAAGCCTTCCGCGGTCGCCCCCTCGTAGACGAACGTCGTGCCGGGGACCAAGGGGAAGTACGCGTTGTCGATCGTGGTCGAATGCCCGAAGCGGCTCGGGTCGATGGCGGGTGCGTACGGCGCGCTGCCGAGTCGCCGGCACACGTCCTGACGGAGGCCGTTCTCCTCCTTGCAGCTCGCATCCTTGGCGTCCACCGCGGCTTGCTGCGTGCACGACTTCCGCGTGGCCGCGTCGCCGAGGTTGTTGCAGCGCCCGAGCGCGAGCGCGTGATCGCTCTGCGCGCCGAGCTTGCACGACTGGAACGCCCCCTTCGACGTCAGCTTGCAGGCGTCCATGCCGGCGGCATCCGGGACCACGCCGAAGGCCGCGAGTACGACGGCCACGGCGACCGACCTTCCCATCCGGTACGTCGTCATGGCGCGTCCGTGCAGCAGGTCCCGTGCCGGCCGCTCGAGACGCGTCGCCTCGGCGCGAGAGACGCCGACCGTGCGAGCCACGTCGGATCCGTGCAAAGTCTTGCGGGGTTCTCGCTAGGGGAGGCCGTGCTTCCGAAGCTTGTACCAGAGCGTCCGCTCGCTCACGCCGAGGAGCCGCGCGGCACGCGCCTTCACCTGCTTCGTCTCCTCGAGCGCCTTCGCGATCATGTCGCGCTCGAGGCGATCGAGGGCCTCGTCGAGACGGAGACCCGCCGAGTCGTCCCGCGCCGGCGCCGCGGGCTCGCGGAGGTCGAGCAGCCCGACGCTCACGGTGTCCGTCCGGCAGAGGACGACGGCGCGCTCGATCGCGTTCTCGAGCTCGCGCACGTTCCCCGGCCACGGGTACTCCTCGAGGAGCCGGAGCGCGGCCTCGGTGATCTTCGGTACGCCGCCGGCGCGACCCTGGCCGAACTTCCGGAGAAAGTGGCCGACGAGATACCGGATGTCCTCGTGGCGCTCGCGGAGCGGCGGGACCCGGATCTCGACGACGCGGAGCCGGTAGTACAGATCCGGGCGGAACCGTGTGGCGACCACCTCCGCGCCGAGGTCGCGGTGCGTGGCGGCGACGATCCGGACGTCGACCTCGCGCCGCTGGTTGCTGCCCACGCGCTCCACCACGCCGTCCTGGACGACGCGGAGGATCTTCGGCTGCAGCGCGGGCGGCGCGTCGCCGATCTCGTCGAGGAAGAGCGTGCCGCGGTCCGCGAGTTCGAACTTGCCGATCCGCTCCCCGACGGCGCCCGTGAAAGCGCCGCGCGCATGGCCGAAGAGCTCGCTCTCCAGGAGCTCGACCGGGACGGCGGCCAGGTTCACGGGCACGAGCAGATGCGCCTCGCGTGGGCTCCGCCGGTGGATCGCCCGGGCGATGAGCTCTTTCCCCGTCCCGGTCTCGCCCGTGACGAGCACCGACGTCTTCGTCGGCGCGACCTGCTCGACCAGGTCGAACACCCGCCGCATCGCGGCCGAGACGCCGATCAGCTCGTCGAGGCCGCCGCGGGTCTCCGCCTCCTCGCGCAGGTAGTCCGCCTCGACGCGGAAACGTCCGAGCGCGAGGGCACGCTCGATACGCAGCTCCATCTCGCCGGCGTCGAACGGCTTCACGAGGTAGTCGAAGGCGCCTTTCTTCATCGCCTCGACCGCGGTCGCGACCGTCCCGTACGCGGTGAGGACGATGACGGGCGTGTGCGGATCGCCGCGGCGCACGACGTCCAGCAGGTCGAGGCCGCTGCCGCCGGGCATGCGGAGGTCGCTGATCACGAGGTCGACGACCCGGTCGCCGAGCACGCGTTCCGCGCCCGGGACGTCGGCGGCGGGGACGGCGTCGTGCCCGAGGCTCCGGACGAGGATGCCGAGCGTGTCGCGGAGGCGCTCGTCGTCGTCGACGACCAGGATCGTCGCGCGTTTCACGACGCCTCCGCACGGGACGGCAGCCGGATCCGGAGTCGCGCGCCGCCGTCCGGGGCATTCTCGGCCGCGATCGTACCGCCGTGCTCCTCGACGATCCGCTTCGAGATCGCGAGCCCGAGGCCGGTGCCTTCCGCCTTCGTGCTGCAGAACGGGGAGAAGAGCCGCGGCAGCACCTCGGGGGCGAACCCGGGTCCGGAGTCGTCGATCTCCACGACGCCCCATCCGTCGTCACGGTAGCAGCGGACGGCAAGCCGTCCCGGGCCGGCCATCGCCTGGAGCGCGTTGTGAATGCCGTTCAGGCAGACCTGATAGAGCTGATCCGCGCTGCCGAACACGCGGACGTCGGGACCGGTCGCTTGCGTGATGGTGACGCCGAGCTTCCGCGCCTCGGGCGCGAAGAAGGTCACGGCGCGGTCGACGACCTCGACCAGCGACTCTCCGCGGTAGCGCACGGCGCGTGGGCGCGCGAGATCGACGAGGTTCGTCACGACCTCGTTCAACCGGTCCACCTCCGCGGCGACGTGGGTCGCGAGCTGCCGCTGCTCGTCGGCGGGGAGTTCCTGCCGCGCGAGCAGCTGGGCGGACGTCTTCAGGACCGAGAGCGGCGTCCGGACCTCGTGGGCGATGTTGGCGGCGACCTCGCCGAGGAAGGCGCGGCGGGACTGGACGAGCGTCTCCGCCTGCGCTGCCGTCAGGTTCTCCATCATCGTCTGGAACGCGCCGGCCAGCACGCCGACCTCTCCCGCGGCGCGGGGGAACTGCGGCGATTCCTCCAGACGCCCGCGCGCCGTGATCTCGCGCACGGCCGCGGTGAGACGGCGGACCGGCCCACTGATCCGCCACGCCACCAGGACGCCGAGCACCGAGCTCAGGACGAGGACGAGCGCTGCGACGCGGACAAGGGTGGTGCGAAGGCGGATCACGTCGGCGAGCGCCACCCGCACGGGCTCGGCTACGACGACCTGGAGCGCGGGGGCGTCGGCACCGGACAGCGGGCCGACGGCGGCGACGCCGCGAAGCGCGTCGTCCGCTGACGCGTCAACCGTGCCGGAGGTCGCGATCACGACGTTGCCGTCCCGGCTGCGGACCGTGAGGACACGATTGTGCCCGATGGAGCCCTCCATGGTCTCGAGGAAACGGCGGAAGTCGAGCACGACGACGAGCGTGCCGATGGTCGCGCCCGACTGGCCGGGGTCCCCGACCGGGACCTCGAGCACGAGCGAGCGCCCGCTCGTGTCCGGGGCCGTCGGGACCAGCCGGACGTGCACGGCCGCCGGCGGAGTCCCGACGCGTACGGCGCCGGCGTCGCCCGCCGCCGCGACGACCCGCCCCGCCGCGTCGGCGCAGACGACCGCGCGATAGATCGGTCGGTCGCCGACGATCTGTCGCAGGAACTGCGCGAGCTCCTTGTCGACGTCGCGGTAGAGGATCGCGCGCATGATTTCCAGGTGTGTCCAGTTCGTGATATCCGCCGCGCGATCTTGAAGCTCCCGATGGAGGTGCTCTGCCACGTCGTGCGCGAGCAACGCGAGGCGGCTCCGTGCCTCTGCCTCGAGTGCCCGGCGCGCGCGCGAATACGACAGCGTGCCGATGAGCGCGGCCGTCACGCTCGCGAGTAGGATCGCGAACAAGGCGAGACGCGTCGTGATCGAGCTGGCGGCTTCTCGGCAACCACGTGTCGCCGCCGTCGGGAGCCAGCGCCGTCGCGCCGCGACGGCCGGTCGGGTCGGCGTGGCGCTGGTCGTGCTCGTCACCGCCGTCTCAGTCGCGCTCGCGGGCGACGCCGATCCCGGCCGGGACGTCGGGTCCGACCGCGCCGACGGCGGCTATCGCGTCGGCGACACCGGGCTCTGGCTCGGCGGTTACGCCACCGTCGAAGCGGAAGTCCCCGAGTCGCGGCCGGCGCTCGCGCAGCTCGGCGACCTCGGGTTCCTCGTCCGCTGGGAGCTGACGCCGACCCTCGCGTTCTTCAACGAGACCGATCTCGAGGACACGGTGACGCTCGTGGAGCATGCCGGCCTCGAGCGCGGGAGCCGCATCGTCCTGCTCGAGCGGCTCTACCTCGACTGGACGCCGCGTCCCGACTTGACCGTCCGCTTCGGCAAATTCCTCACGCCGTTCGGCATCTGGAACGTCATCCGTCGCGCGCCGCTCACCTGGACCGTGGATCGCCCCGTCGCGACGCAGAACGCATTCCCCGATCATACGACCGGGCTGAGCCTCATCTACCAGACGACCCGGCACGGCTGGAGCTTCGATGCCACAGCGTACGGACAGGGACAAGACGAGCTCGTGCGTGGCGCGTCGGACATCTCGGCGACGGCCGTCGGCGGCGGACGGGTCGTCGCGGGACACACGCTCGGTGCGGCGTACGTGGCGGTGGGCGCGAGCGCGATCGCCTTCGAAAACCGCGACACGGATCGCTGGGAAGACGCGTACGGAACCGACGTCGAGGCGACGCTCGGCGGGAACCACCTGATGGGCGAGTTCGCCTACTCGCGCGTCCGCGAGCCCGGAGCACGCGACGAGTGGAGCTTCTACGTGCAGGACGTCGTACCGCTGTACGGGCCGCTCTACGGGGTCGTGCGACTCGAGCACGTCGAGCCGCGCCGCGGGCGGGTCGTCAACGGACCGCTGATCGGGCTCGCGTGGCGACCGCTGCCGCACGTCGTGGTGAAGGCCGACTACCAGTTCGCCGACCACGAGGGCCTGCCGAGCGAGCGCAGCGACATCGAGCGCGGCTTCCTCGCGTCGGTGACGCTCTTCTTCTAGGCGCGACGGTGCGAGGTCTCGCCCGAGCCGCGCTGCTCGCGGTGTCGCTCCTGGTAACGTACGTCGGGGCGCGGGCGGCGGAAATCGCCGGCGCGCCACGGATCGCCGTCGTCGTCGGCCGGAAGAGCTTCGTGACGGACGTCACCGTCGACGACCTCCGCGAGCTCTACCTCCGTCGCCGGCGCGTCTGGCCGAACGGGCGCCGCGCGATCCCGGTGAACCTGCCGGCGGACAACGCGGTCCGCGCCCGCTTCTCGCGGCTCGTCCTCGGCCGCTCGCCGCAGGACCTCGTGCCGTACTGGGACGCGCGGTACTTCGAGGGAATCACGCCGCCGACCGTGCTGCCGTCGCCGGCGGCCTTGCGCGCCTACCTCGACGTCGAGCCCGCCGCCATCGGGTACCTGTCGGCGTCGGACGTCGACGACACGTGCCGCACGCTGCTCGTGCTCGGTCCGTAGCGTCTAGCGGAGCGCGATCCCGCGGCCGCGGAAGTGCGCGGCGAGGCAGCTGCCGACGTTCCGCACGAGGTCGGGGTCGGCGTTGAGGAGGTAGATCTGGGGTGCGACGCGCCAGAGCTCGCGCTCGAGGCGGACGGGCGCCGAGCCGGCGGGGAGCTCGGCGGCGAACATCGGCACGAGCTTGTCCCGCATGCGGAGCGTCGTGTCGACCACGAACAGCGCGAGATCGGGCCGGAGCGTGTCCACGCGGCCGAGGAACGCCGCGATCTCCGGTGCCACGATCTGGCGCGGCGGGGCGGACTTCGTCTCGACGTAGAGCAGCTCGCCCTCGGCACACGCGATGACGTCGTAGTCGCCGCCGTGCGGCGCTGCCCGGATCCGGAGCCCGTAGGTCGCGTCGCAACCGAACTCCCGCGCGAGGATCTCCGCGACGTACCACTCGAGCGTGCCGCCGAAGGAGACGATGCGCGCGTCGCGCAGCCGGTAGCGTCCGCGGCCGGCGAATACGACGAGGCCGCCTGCCCGGAGGAACCGGAGGTAGCGCGCAGCGACGGCCGGCGTGACATAGCGGGTCAGGTCGGCGGGCCCGAAGTCCTTCCCGTGCTTCACCACGTCGCGGAGAAAGAGCCGGTACGAGTAGTGACCGAGGAGCGCGTAGTGTCGCGCGCGACGCCGTCCTGCCGGCACGAGGAGCGGCGTCGGATCGCGCTCGCCGTTCCAGCGAAGGCCGCGGCGACGGAGCGCGGCGCGGACGGCGTGCTCGCTCGGGTCGAGCTGCGCAGCGCGCGGCGTCGTCCGCTTGGCGGCCACGCCGACTTCCGCTAGATACGGCCCCGCCGCATGGCCGAAGAGCCGGTCGAGAAGGAGTGCTGCCGCCGGACGCGCGAGCGGTGGATGGCGCGCATCCGGTCACACTTCACGTCGTTCCCCGTCATCAAGGACGTACCGTGCGACGAGTGCCGGGAGATCATCGAGATCCGCGTCTACAGCGCGGCGTGATGGCAGGGAGCTACTCCGGCCCGGCGGTCGTCCGCAACATCCGTTGAGCACCCGGCTGACGATCGGGACGCTGCCGCGCCGGCTGGAGGCGCGGCTCGACGAGCCGCCGGGCGCGGTGCGCGCCGCGGTCGTGCTCTGCCATCCGCACCCGGCGTACGGCGGCGACATGGACAACGGCGTAGTGGTGGCGGTCGCCGAGGCGCTTCGCGCGGACGACGTTGCGGTGCTGCGCTTCAATTTTGGCGGCGTCGGGCGGAGCGAGGGCGTCGCGAGCGGCGGCGACGTCGAGGTCGGTGACGTGCGCGTCGCGATCGCGGCGCTCGCCGCGCGGCTTCCGGACGTGCCGCGTGCGCTCGTCGGGTACTCGTTCGGGGCGTGGGCCGCGCTCCGCGCGGTGCTCGCGGCGCCCGACGTCCGCGGCGTCGTCGCGATCGGGCCGCCGCTCGCCTTTCTCGACTGGACGTTCCTCGGCGACGTGCCGCCGCCGGTCGACGTGGTCGTCGGCACGCGGGATCAGTTCTGTCCCGCGGATCGGCTCGCGCGCGTCGTCGCCGCGAGCGGCGGGCGGATCGTCGTTCACGCCGTGCCGGAGGCGGACCACTTCTTCGCGGGCGACGAGGTGCGCGTCGCGGCGCTGGTCGTGGACGCCCTTCGGCCGCTCGCAGCGGCTCTGACGCCGTCGGGCGCCTAGACTTCCTCGAGGCGCGCCGCCGGCTGCGCGGCGCGGGCGAGGACGAGCGTCGCGGCGAACGTGATCACGATCCCACCGCCGGCGAGCGCCGCGGGCACGCCGGTGCGGTCGCCAACGAAGCCGATGAAGAGCGCTCCCGTCGTCGCGAACCCGAACAGGATCACGGTCATCATGCTCATGACCCGCCCGCGCATCCCGTCGTGCACCGCGGTCTGGATCATGGTGTTGAGCGACGCGACGCAGATCGTCTGCAGCACGCCCAGGATGAACAGCAGGACGGCGAAGGTCCCGAGCGTGCGGACGGTGGCGAACGCCGTGAGGGTCAGCCCGAAGCCGATCGCGCTCCAGACGGCGGCGAGGTCCTTCCGCGCGATCTCGCCGACCGCCGACAGCCCGAGCCCGCCCACCACCGCGCCGGCGCCGACCGCCGCGAGGAGGTACCCGAGGCCGTACGCTTCCGTGAACCCGAGCGCGTCCCGCGCGATCGCCGGCAACAGGATGATGTAGGGGAAGCCGAAGAGGCTCATCACCGCCGCGAGGAGGAGCGACGGCCGGATCACCGCGTGTGCGTTCACGTAGCGGAACGCGTCGCCGAGGCCGCGGAGCAGAGGAGGGGGCGCGCCCGGCGCGCGCCGCGGGAGCCGGACGCGCGCGATCATCAGCACCATCACCATGAACCCAGCGGCGTTCAGCGCGAAGCAACCGTGGGGGCCGATCGCGGCGTACGCGAAGCCGGCGAACGCCGGTCCGAGCGTGCGGGCCAGGTTGAACTGCACGGAGTTCAGCGAGATCGCGTTCAGCAGCTCGCCCTCGCCGACGAGGCTCGGGATCACGGCCTGCATCGACGGGCCGAAGAGCGCGCTCGCGACGCCCGACACCATCGAGATCGTGACGATCTGCCAGATCGCGATGTGGCCGAACGCGGTGAGTGCGGCGAGCGCGGCCGCGCAGAGCGCGATCATGCTGAGCGTGCCGAGCATGATCGTCCGCCGACTTGCCCGGTCCGCGATCGCGCCGCCGACGAGGCCGAGCACCAGCACCGGCATGTTTCCGCAGAAGCTGATCGTCCCGAGGAGCGACGCTCGCTTCGTCATGTCGTAGACGAGCCAGCCGAGCGCCGTCTGCTGGATCCAGACGCCGAGGTTCGCGATGAACGAGCCGGTCCAGAAGAGGCGATAGTCGCGCGAGCGGAGCACACGGAGCACGCGACGACCTCATCACGCGCGCGCACCCGGGGTCAAACCAGGCGCCTCGTCGCTCGTGGATTCAGAGCGCGTCGGCGAGACGCTCCACGAGCCGCGTCGCGAGCGCCATGATCGTGATCTGCGGGTTCACCTTGCACGACGACGGGAAGAGGCTCGCATCCCCGACCCAGAGTCCCGCCGTCCCGTGGACCCGGCCCGCCGAGTCGGTGACGGCGGCGCGCGGGTCCTCGCCCATGCGCGCGGTGCCCTGCGGGTGGAAGGCCATCATCTCGAAGTCGCTGGCGGGGAGCGCGGCGCGCTGGAGCGCGTACGCATCGTCGACGCCGCGGAGGACGGGACGCGAGTGGACCCCCGAGTACACCTCGCGCGCACCGGCCGCGAAGAAGATCTCCGCCGTGAGACCGATCGCGCGCGCGAGCTTCTGCGCGTCGCGCGCGTTCAGCTGGTAGGTCACGCGCGGGAAGCGTCCGCGTCCCGCGCGCACGCGCCCGGCCGACTCGTCGGAGATGAGCGCGCCGAACGAGCCGAGGCGCGTGTACCGGGCCATGATCGCCTTGTGCGCGCTGCCGACCCCGGGGAGGACGGGCGCCTCCATCGCCGGCGGCACGAACTGCCCCTGGATGAAGATGCCCTCGCGCGTGAACTCGTGGACGTTGTACGCCTGCGGGACTTCCTCCCAGCCGCGGACCTCCTCGTCGAAGAGCGCGGCGACCCGCGTCGCCGGGTGAATGTGGAGGTTCCGGCCGCGGAGCTTCGATGGGTCGGGAACGCCGCTCTTCTCGAGGAGCGCCGGCGTCAGCAGCGCGCCACACGCGACCACGACGTGGCGGGCGAGCACGCGAAGCTCGACGCCGCGATCGTGCTCGTCCGCGTCGACGAAGCGACCGACGATTCCGATCGCCTTCCCGCCGGAGAGCAGCACGCGCCCGACGCGACAGCGCGTGTAGAGCCGCGCGCCTGCGGCCTGCGCGCGCGGGACGTACGATACGTGCATCGCCTGCTTCGCGTCCTGCGGGCAGCCGAAGGCGCAGACGCCCGTCCCGAGGCAGCCGCGCTCGTTCCGCGGGATGCGCGCGCCCGCCCATCCGAGCGCCGTCGCGCCGCGCTCGAAGAGCCGGCTGTTCCGGCCGTAGATCTCGTCCGGCACCGGCCGGATGCCGAGCTCCTGCTCGACGCGCTCGAAGTACGGACGGAGATCGGCCTCGCGCGCGCCGGCGACGCCGAAGCGCTCGGCCCACTCGTCGAGGACGTAGTCGGGCGCGCGGTAGCACGTGCCGGAGTTGATCGTCGTCGTCCCGCCGACGCACCGGCCGAGCGGGATCGGGATCGTCGGCCGGCCGAAGGCGCCCGTCAGGCCGCGGTTCCGGTAGAGCAGGTCGATCATCGCGCGCGGGTTGCCGGTGAAGTCCTTGCCGGTGAGGAACGCGCCCTCCTCGACGAGGACCACGTCGCGCCCGCGCGCGGCGAGCTCGCGGGCGACGACGGCGCCGCCGGCGCCCGAGCCCACGACGACCACGTCGGCGAGCTCGTGGACGTCCTCCGGGACCGTCGCGCCGTCGACCGCCGGCGTCATGTCGCGAGACGGGCGGCGTGGTGCGCGGCGTTCGGGCCCGCCGCGAGCTTTCGCCGGAGGTAGCCGTCGTCGTAGCCGATCGCCGGCCAGACGTCCGGCCGCTCGTAGAAGTGCATGAGCGCGAGGAGCTTCAGGCTCGCGATCAGCTGACGGCGCGGGCCGAGGCGGGAGGACTCCCACGCCGCGAGCGCGCGCTCGCGGCCGGCGGCGTCGAGCTCCGAGAACGGCCGTGTCCGCTCGAACACCACGGCGCCGTACTCGATGGCCCGGAGCAGCAACCGAAGGCCGACGGGTCCGAGCGCGTGGAGGCTCGCGAAGTACCGGGCGAGCGCGGCGTCGACGTCGGTGTCGGCGGCGCCGATCGGAAACGCGCCGCCGCGCGGAACGAGCGCGTCGAGGACGTCGGCGAGGAGAACGCGATCGCGCGCGGCCGCCGCCTCGCTCGTCGCCCACACCGCCGCCCACGCGCCGAGGACGCCGAGGGCGATCGAGCCGTCGACGACCGCGTTCGCGAGGTAGATGAAGTGCGGACGCGCCGCGACGAAGTAGCCGAGGCACGTGAGCGACGACGTCGCCTTCCCCGCGGCGAGGATCGGCATGAGCCCGGCCCGGCCGCGCGGGTCGCGCGCGATCGCCGCGGCGAGGAGCGTCACGAGGACCATGTAGGCGAGTCCGAGCGAGAGCCAGAAGCGGAGCGCGGAGGGTGGCGCCGGGGGAAAGCCGACGGGCCGGCCGACGGCGTTCATCGTCCGTACGGTGCCGTCGGGAAAGAGAAAGAACAGGAGTCCCGTCGCCGCGAAGGCGACGGCGAGCGCGGTGAAGCCGAGACGGAGCGCGCGGTCCATTGGAGGCAACGGTCGCGATAGACCACGCCAGTCACGGGGGTCAACCGTCACATCGACATCAGCGGGAACAGCACCGCATTGACGCGCGAGGCCGGTCGCAAGTAGGGAGACGCGATGAGCGTCGCGCCGCCCTCCGGCGCACGAGCGGTCCTGGCGTCCCGACTCGCCGCCGTGGCCGGCCGATCCACCTGTCGCCTCACTCACTACGGACGTCGGACGGGCAAACCGTACGAAGTCACGATCTGGTTCATGGTCGACGGCGACGCGATCTACCTCGGCTCCGCGAACGTCCGCCGGCAGTGGACGCGGAACGTGCGCAAGAAGCCGCGCGTCCTGATCCACGCCGGCGGCGAGCGTTTCGAGGGCGACGTCACGCCGGTGACCGACGCCGCCGAGCGCGCGCACGCCGAGCGGCTCCTCCTCGCGAAGTACTGGTACATGCGCCCGCTCCTCTGGCTCGCGCAGACGCTCGAGCAGTGGGGCTGGGCGTCGCGCAGCGGCTACTTCCGGGTGACGCTCCTCGATTGACGCCATGGCGCGGCTTCTCATCTCGGCCGACTCGCACGTGATGGAGCCCGTCGATCTCTGGACGACGCGCCTGCCCGCGCATCTCCGCGCGGACGGTCCACGCGTCGAGCTGCGCGACGACGTGACGTGTCTCATGGTCGAGGATCGGGTCGTGCGTCGCTTCTCGACGCTCGCCCGCGTCGACGAGAGCACGAAGACGTTCACCCAGGGGGCGAGCGATCCGGACGGTCGCCTCCGCGACCTCGACCGCGACGGCGTCTGGGGCGAGGTGATCTATCCGAACCTCGCGTTCTTCTGCTGCTTCCACATCCGGAGCGGCGAGCTCCAGGTCGAGACCGCGCGCGTCTACAACGACTGGGCGGCCGAGCGCTTCATCGCGGCGTCGGATCGCTTCGCGCCCGTCGCGGTGCTGCCCGTCGTCGACGTCGAGGCCGCCGCGCGCGAGGTCGAGCGCGCGGCGGGGCGCGGCTTCCGCGGCGCGCTCCTTCCCGCGCACACCGACTTCCGGCCCTACAACGATCCCGCCTACGACCCGCTCTGGGCGCGCGCCGAAGCGCTCGGGATCCCGCTCACGTTCCACGCCGGGACGGGACGGTCGCAGACACCGGCGCACGGGCCCGGCGGCGCCGTCATCAACTACGTCGTCACCGTCGGTGGACCGATGGAGACGGTCGCGTATCTCTGCGCGTCGGGCGTGCTCGCGCGCTTTCCGGCCCTCCGCGTCGTCATGGTCGAGTGCGGCAGTGGCTGGCTCGCGTGGGTCCTCCACGCGATGGACGACGCGTACCGCGAGCACCACATGTTCGTCCGGCCGAAGCTCGATCTCCTCCCGAGCGAGTACTTCCGGCGCCAGGGCGCCGTCACCTTCCAGCACGACCCCGTGGGTCTCGCGAACATCCCGTTCACGGGCGATCGGTGCCTCATGTGGGGCTCCGACTACCCGCACCCGGAGGGGACGTGGCCGCACTCGCAGGAGGTCCTCGCGCGCCAGCTCGAAGGGGTCGCGGAGGAGACGATCGATCGGATCGTCACGCTGAACGCCGCAGAGCTCTACCGCTTCGAGCTCCCGGCGGACGCGGCGTAGCGGCGGCGCGCCGACTCAACCGAGATCGAAGAGCAGGATCTCCGACGGCTCGCGGGCGCGGATCGTGACCCCCGCCTCGTCGCTCACCGCCGCCGCGTCGCCCTCCTCGAGCGCGGAGTCGCCGACCGTGACCGCCCCGCGCGCGACCTGGACCCACGCGTGTCGACCGCGAGCGAGCGCGTGGACGACCTCCTGTCCGGGCTCGAGCACGCTCGCGAAGAGCGCCGCGTCCTGGTGCACCGTCACCGATCCCTCGCGGCCATCCCGCGACGCGACCAGGCGCAGTCGCCCGCGCTTCTCGTCGATCGAAAAGAGGCGCTGCTCGTAACTGGGCCGGAGATCGCCGCGTTCGGGAAGGATCCAGATCTGCAGCAGGTGCACGGCCTCGGTCCGCGAGGCGTTCTGCTCACTGTGCGTCACACCGGTTCCCGCCGTCATGCGCTGGACTTCGTTCGGGCGGATGACCGAGCCGTTTCCCATGCTGTCCTTGTGCTCGAGCGCGCCGTCGAGGACGTAGGTGATGATCTCCATGTCGCGGTGCGGGTGGGTCGGGAAGCCCTTCCCGGGGGCGACCCAGTCCTCGTTGATCACGCGCAGATCGCGGAACCCCATGTGACCCGGATCGTAGTAGTCGGCGAAGGAGAACGTGTGCTGGCTCGTCAGCCAGCCGTGCTCGGCGAGCCCGCGATCTTCGCTCCGGCGGATCGTGATCATGTCCCAGCCATAACGCTTGCGGATGGCCACGCAAGACGGGTAGAGGCCGGGACATGGGGAGAACCCTGGCCGCGGCGCTCGCCGCCATCAGCCTGCCGAACGCCGACGGGCAGGAGCTGCGGCTCGGGACGCTCTGGGAGTCGGCGCCGGGCGTCCTCGTCTTCCTCCGCCACTACGGCTGAATCTTCTGCCGCGAGCACGTCGCGCAGTTGCGCGCGCACGAGGCATCGTTCCAGGCGGCCGGCGCACGGATCGCCGCCGTCGGCCTCGGCGACCGTGCCTATGCGCGTGCGTTCCGCGAGGAGACGGGGATCGGCTTTCCGCTGCTCGTCGACGAGGACCGGCGCGCATACCACGTCGCCGGCCTCCGGCGGGCGTCGATCCTGCATCTGCTCCGCGGTGACAACTTCGCCGCGCGCAAGCGCGCGAAAGCGGGGGGACATCGCCAGCACCGCCTCGGGCAGCAGCCGTTCCAGCTCGGGGGCAGCTTCGTGTTCGGCCCGGGTGACGTCGACCGCTTCGCGCACGTGAGCCAGACGTTCGGCGACAACGCGTCGCCGGAGGACCTCCTCGCGGCGGTGCGGCGGTAGCGTCGGAGTATTCCGGCGCGAGCGTCCGAAGCCGCTTGTCGGCGCCTGCGCCGCGCGGCATGAGTGCCGCCGTGGGGCTCACGACGCTCACGGTCACGGTCCGGAATCCTCGCAATCCCCGACGCGCCGTCGTGGAAGAGATGCTGGTCGACTCGGGAGCGATCTATGCCGTCGTGCCGGCTGCCACGCTGCGTCGCCTCGGCATCCGGCCGAAACGCCAGGAAAGCTTCACGATGATCGACGGTACGCACATCGCCCGAGACGTCGGGATCGCGCTCTTCGAGCTCGAGGGACGCGAGGGCGCCTCGAAGGTGATCTTCGGTCGTCGGGGTGACGCGGCGGTGATCGGCGCGATCACGCTGGAGGAGCTCGGGCTCCTGCTCGACCCGCTGCGACGCGAACTTCGGCCGCTTCGAATGCTGCTCGCCTGACGCACCATCAATCCGCGATCGATCGCCCGCGCGTCTCGGGGAGCAGCCACACCCATCCCGCCGCGCCGGCCGCGAATCCGGCCGCGAGCCCGATCCCGCCGCCGAGACCCCACCGTCTCGCCATCGCCTCGACGATGAGCGGCGTCACGAACTGCACGCCGCGGGCCGCGTTGAAGATCGACCCGACGGCCGTCGTCCGGAGCGCGGTCGGGAAGAGCTCGGCGAACATCGGCCCGAAGTTCGACCATGTTCCCGTGCCGAAGCCGACGAGCCCGAGACAGAAGAGCAGCAGCGGCGGCCAGCCCTCGATCGCGCGCCAGAGGATCGTGATCGCGACGAGACCGATCGCCATGAGGAGCGCGTAGGCGCTGAACGCCGGCTTCCGTCCGAAACGGTCCGACACGATCCCGAACGACGCGTAGCCGACGAGCTCGCCGCCCGCGACGACGAGCATCTTCCAGCCGGACGCCGCGATCGTGAGCCCACGCTCGTGGACGAGGTACGTCGGGAGCCAGGTGTACGTGAACCAGTACGACGACATGTTGAGGACGGCGAGACCGAACGCGAGCCCCGCGGTCCGCCGGAGGCCGGGCTCGAGGAGACGCGCGACCGACGGCGCGCCGCCGCTGCGTCGCCAGACGTCGGACTCGGGCAGCTTGCGCCGGATCACCGTCACGAGGAGCGCGGGGCACGCAGACAGCATGAACGTCGCGCGCCAGCCGATCACGGGCGCGACGAAGCTCCCGACGATCGCGGCGAGGCCGACGCCGACGGGCGCCCCGGTCTGGAGGAGCGCACCGAAGCGTCCCCGGATCGCGGGCGGCACGCTCTCGCCGACGAGCGCGTGGCCAATCGCCCACTCGCCGCCGACGCCGAGGCCGGTCACGATCCGCGCGACGAGCAGCGCGCCCGGCCCGGGCGCGAGACCGGAGCACAGCGTGCCCGCGCTGTAGGTCAAGATCGACCACTGGAGGATCGTCCGGCGACCGAAGCGATCGGCGAGGTATCCGAACACGGCGCCGCCGATCGCCGTCGCGCCGAGCGACGCGCCGAGCAGGACGGCGTGCGTCTGCCGTCCGAGGCCGAGGTCCGCGGTGATCGGGCCGAGCAGGAACGTGTAGAGGATCAGATCGTAGAAGTCGAAGAGCCAACCGGCCCACGTGAGGCCGAGGATGCGCCAGTGGACGCGCGTCGGGCGCGGGTGCTCGCTCAGAAGTCGCGTCGCATCTCGACCTCCGTCGGGCGCCCGGTGTAGCATCGCGCGCTTCAGAGCATCTTCGAGCGGGGAGGTCCAACGAATGGCAGACATGCTCGCCGGTCGCGTCGCGGTCGTGACCGGCGCGGGACGCGGCATCGGCCGCGGCGTCGCGCTCGGGCTCGCCGCCGAGGGGGCGGCGGTCGTCGTCAACGACTACGGCGTCGCGCTCGATGGGACGGCGCCGTCGACGGGTCCCGCGTTCGACGTCGTCGCGGAGATCGAACGCGCCGGCGGCGAGGCGGTCGCGAACACGGACTCCGTCGCCTCCTGGGACGGTGCCGGCAAGATCATCGGCACGGCGCTCGAGAAATGGGGACGGCTCGACGCGCTCGTCACGTGCGCCGGCATCCTCCGCGACCGGATGGTCTTCAACATGGGCGAGGAGGAATGGGACGCCGTCGTCGCCGTCCATCTGAAGGGCACCTTCAACTGTATCCGGCACGCGTGCACGCACATGCGCGAGCGCGGCTACGGACGCATCGTCACGTTCAGCTCGGGCGCGGGACTCTTCGGGAACCCGGGACAGGCGAACTACGGCGCCGCCAAGTCGGCGATCGGCGGCCTCACGAAGGTCGCGGCGCGCGACCTCGGAAAGTACGGCATCACCGTCAACGCGATCTGCCCGGTCGCCGGCACGCGCATGACGATCAACGACGAGGTGCGTCGCGCGCGCGAGCTCCGCAAGCAGCAGGGCATCCAGCGCGAGGACCGCGGCGTCGCGCAGATCGAGGAGCTCGATCCGGACGACGTCGCGCCGATCGTCGTGTACCTCGCGAGCGAGCACGCGCGCGACGTGAACGGCCAGTTCTTCCTCTCCTTCGGGACGCAGATCGCGCTCGTGTCGCAGCCGCGGCCGGCGAAGACGCTCTACAAGTCCGACGGCGACTGGACGCTCGACGAGCTGGATCGCCTGGCGCCGCTGCTCCTCGAGGGCACAGCGAACCCGGCGCCGCCGAAGGAGGGGTGACATGGGCGCACGGCTTCAGGGCAAGGTGGCGGTCGTCACGGGCGCGGGGCGCGGCATCGGGCGGGCGATCGCAGAGCTGCTCGCGGCCGAAGGTGCCGCCGTCGTCGTGAACGACCTCGGCGGCGAGGTCGACGGCCGAGGGGCCTCGCGCCAGGTCGCCGACGAGGTGGTCGACGCGATCCGAGCGCGCGGTGGGAAGGCGACCTCGAACTACGACAGCGTGGCGGACTTCGCCGCCGCCGAGCGTCTCGTCGGGGCGGCGGTCAAGGAGTTCGGCGCGCTCGACATCCTGGTCAACAACGCCGGCATCCTCCGCGATCGCATGCTCTTCAACATGAGCGAGGAGGAGTGGGACGCGGTGATCGCCGTCCACTTGAAGGGGACCTTCAACTGCACGCGCCATGCGACGCGCCTCATGCGCGAGCAGCGCCGCGGGCGGATCATCTCGATCTCGTCGACGTCCGGCGTGTACGGGAACTCCGGGCAGGCGAACTATGGCGCGGCGAAGGACGGCATCGCCGGCCTCACGCGCGTCGCCGCGCGCGACGTCGGCCGCTACGGCATCACCGTCAACGCCGTCTGCCCGGGCGCGATGACGCGGATGTCGCAGACGGTGCCGCAGACCGCCCGCGTGAAGCGCGCCGAGCGCGGGCTCTCGACAGGGCTCGGCGCACGCGCGTTCCCGCTTCAAAACTTCGGCCCGGAGAACGTCGCACCCTGGGTCGTCTGGCTCGCCACCGACGCCGCGCGAAACGTCAACGGTCAGCTGTTTCTCGTGATGGCCGGGATGGTCGCCCTCCTGAACTACCCGGCGCCGGTCCGGACGATCGCCAAGGACGGCCGCTGGACGCCCGAGGAGATCGCGACCATCTTCCCGCACACCCTCGGCATGGACCTCGTGAACCCCGCGCCCGTCAAGGCGCCGTCCTCGTAGCCGCCGGCATGGGACGTGCCCGCCTCGGCCACTACCTTCTCGGCATCGAGGGGCTGGCGCTCGTCCGGGACTGGCTCGTCGCCGACCCGGCCTGCGCCCGGGCACGGGTCGCGGAGACCCGGAAGCTCCTCGCCGGGTTCGACGCGGGCGTCCCGGCCATCGAGATCGACGTTCCTGAGCTGGAGGTCCGCACGGGCTACGCGGCGTGGTCCGAGACGTACGACGCCACGCCGAACCCGCTGATCCGCGTCGAGGAGCCGGTGGTGCGCCGGCTGATCGACGAGACGCCGGTCGGTCGGGCGCTCGATGCCGCGTGCGGCACCGGTCGCCATGCCGGATACCTTCGCGCCCGCGGCCACCAGGTCGTCGGCGTCGACGCGACGCCGGAGATGCTGGCGAGGGCCCGCGCCGCGCATCCGGGCGTCGACTTCCGGGTCGGGAGCCTCACGGCGCTTCCGCTGGACACGGCGTCGGTCGATCTCGCAGTCTGCGCGCTCGCGCTATGCCACGTCACGGACCTGGCGTCCGCCATGGTGGAGCTCGCGCGTGTCGTCCGGCCGGGAGGACGGGTCATCGTCTCCGAATTCCACCCGCTCATGTACCGGCTCGGCGGCCAGGTGCTGTTCCGGGGTTCCGACGGCGCTTTCGCGCTCGTCCGGAGCCGGGGGCACGGCGTCGGGGACTACGTGCGCGCCGCGGTCGCGAGCGGACTCGAGGTTCGCGATTGTTTCGAGCCCTGCTGGGGCGAAGACGAGGCCAGGATCACGGCCGGGCCGCTCTACGACGCGGCACCGGAGGCGTTCCGCGCGGCGCTCGTCGGCTTGCCGGGCGCCGTCGTGTTCCACTTGCGGCGCCGGTAGTCGGTTCGACGGCGGTGAAAAAGGGAGGAGAAGGCGGAGACGGTGCGGCCGCCCCGTCTCCGCCGGTGGGATCGTGTAGCGGGTGAAGCTAGGACGGAAGGGGTTCCGTCTTCTTGTCCGGGACCATGAGCGAGGGGGACTCCTCCTCGCGGTTGGCTTCCATCAAGGCGCGGAGGATCTTCTCCATGACGGTGATCTCGGTGTTCATCGCCATGAGGCTGTCCAGCGTGCCCGCCCAGTGCTCCTCGTTGCTCGTGTCGCCGTTCGAGAGCACCGCGAGGTGACGGGCGGTCTTCAGGATGGCGTCCGAAGCGAGTTTCAGGTGGACGGCAAGCTCGGTGAACGTCTCGCGATCGATAATCATCTTGTTCAGCCCCCTCGAGGAGGCCGGAGGTAGCGAAACCGATGCCACGGCGACGGGCCCCGAAACGCCCGTCGCCACGCCGGTTTCATGCCGCGGAGCGGCATCCTGGTGGGCGCTTCCGACTCACGATCTTCCGCCTATTTCCCGCGAGCTTGAGACGATCCGTCTCACGAGCGGGCGCCCGTGTCGCAGCGGGCTGCGGCGCAGGTGACATGCGAACCGCGCTCTCCGTCCTCGACGAGCGCGGGCGGACGTCCACCGTGCAAACCTGCTTCGGCCCTCGGGCTGTGACGCAGCCGCGCAAGAGGCGCCAGGCGTGGCGCATAGGCGGTCAGCTGGTGGCGCGCCAGACGACGACGCGCGTCGGCTCGATCCGGACGATGGGATTCCGCGCCGGATCGTCGAGTGCCATGGCGCCGTACTGCGCGTACCGCGCACGCAGCAGTCGAAGCGCCGCGGCGTGTGCGACCGCGTCGCTGACGACGTGCGCGCGTCCGCGCACGAGAACCCACGCGAGGCGCGTCCAGTCCTCGTCGTAGTCGTCGACGACGAGCGCGGCGCGCGGGTTTTCCCGTATGTTCCTCAGGCGGACGAGCTCGCGCGCGGGACGCCGCTTCGGCTTCTCGTCGGCGACGAAGTACAGCGCCGCATCGTCGAGCGCATAGCAGACCGGGACGACGTGCGGGGCGGCGTCGGCGCCCGCGGTAGCGAGATGGCCGACGCGGTGGTCTTCAAGAAAGCGACGCGCTTCGGCGGTCCAGCTCGCCATAGAGCACCTCGCGGCCGACGAACTCCGCCTGGGCCTCGGCGAGGATGTCGCCGTAGCGGCCCTCGTAGCGGGGCGAGAAGTGGAAGACCTGGAGACGCCGGACGCCGGCCGCCCGTCCGAGCGCGCCGGCCTGACGCGCCGTCAGATGATAGCGGCGCGCCGCCTGCTCCAAGTCTTCCTCGAGGAACGGCGCTTCGCAGAAGAAGAGGTCGGCGCCGGCGGCGAGGCGGACGATCGCGGCGGCATTCGCCGGCGAGAAGAGCGTGTCGACCACGTAGGCGAGCTTCTGACCGGGCGTCACGGTGAGGAACGCCTCGCGCACGGCGCGCAGCGGCCGGCGGTCGCCGGCGGCGACCTCGATCGGCGTGTCGTCGGGGGCACCCGCGCGGACCGCCTGCTTCAGCAGGTTCAGCCATGGGCCCGGTCGCAGGCCGGCGTCGGCGAGCGCCTCCGGGCGCACGTTCAGGTGCATGCGCTCGGTCACCGCGTACGCCATCGAGACGATCTTGTGGTCGAGCGGCGCGGCCTCCACCGTGAAGACGGGGTCCGAGACGACGACGCCGGTGAACGGGCGCGGTGGACCGAGCGGCTCGCGAGCGAAGCGTCGGCGCGCCGGGAAGCGCCAGCTCACCATCACGTCGCGCGCGAGCTCGGTCACCTCGATGGTGAAACCGTAGTCGTCGGTGAGGTTCCAGGTGTAACCGGCGAGCTTGCCCGCCACGCAGTCGGCGAGGCCGGCGGGGCCGTAGAGGCGGAGCGTCGCGTCGCGCGCGAGGAACAGCCGGAGGAGCTGATCGAACCCCATGAAGTGATCCATGTGGGTGTGCGACACGAAGACGCCCTCGACCGGGAGCAGCGACGCCGCCGGGGTCCGGTCGATGCGGCCGAGGTCGAAGAGCAGCGCGCGGCCCTGCCAGCGGAGCCCGATCAGCAGCGCGGGATCGCCGGTCTGCCCGTTCAGCAGCCGCGGGCGAAGGGTTGTCTTCATGCCGATGCGCGATTCTAGGAAGGCCCGTCGCGCTTGGCCAGCCTCATCGGCTCTCGCTATAACGCGCCGCCATGCCCGCGGCGGGAGCGCGAGCCAAGACTTCTTGGGTCGCGGAAGTGGATGCGAGTGTGTGGCGTCCGGTCACGCGCGACCGGCATGCCGCGGCTGGCAAAGCCAGCGCGGCAGAACCGAC
>Ga0070741_10006065_pt1 | contig 26254 bp, 22 predicted proteins | sample Coa_R1_4_FD_66440 | JGI IMG/M metagenome (GOLD analysis project Ga0070741, IMG submission 66440) | Surface soil microbial communities from Centralia Pennsylvania, which are recovering from an underground coalmine fire - Coalmine... | ecosystem: Environmental > Terrestrial > Soil > Unclassified ... | reverse complement strand
CGGGCTCGAGTACGAGGACAAGGACATCATCAGCAACCGTGCCAACTACAGCGAGATGGTGCGGAAGAGCGGCCAGCCGCTATCCCCGTGCGTCGAGATCGATGGCGTGATGCTGGCCGACACCTCCGGCCCGGAGGTCGAGCAGTATCTCCTGGAGAAAGGCATCGTCAAGGCGCCGGCTGGCGCAAGGGCCTGAGCCAGCCCGGCCCGCAGGCGCGGGTGGAGGGAGTAGCATAGTGTAAGGAGATGCAGTGAAGCTCGCGATTTCCAGCTATTCCTTCCACCGCCTGCGGGCCGGGCCAGAGGCCGAGCGGCCGGTGCCAGATCTGCTCGAGATCGTGGAGCGCACCGCCGCCTACGGCTGCGACGGGGTCGAGCTGCTCGGCGTGCACTTCCCGAGCATCGAGCGTGCCTACCTCAACGAGCTCAAGCGCCGGGCGTTGCGTGCCGGCGTGCAGATCGTGGCCGTATCTGCCCACCACGACTTCGTGACGCCCGATGCCGACGAGCGCCTCCGCCAGATCGAGGTCGTGCACCGGTGGATCGGAGTGGCCGAGGCGCTCGGCGCGCCAGTGGTGCGCGTCTTCGGCGGCCGCTGGCGGACGGCCCCGAGCTTCAAAGCCTTCATGGCCAATCGCGGCCAGGAGCCGCCGCTCGCTGGCTATACCGAAGATGATGCCTTTGGCTGGATCCGGGAAGGGTTCGAGGCGGCGCTCGAGCGGGCTCAAGCGGCGGGTGTGGTGCTGGCATTAGAAAACCACTGGGGCTTTACCGGCACGGCGGCGGGCACGCTGCGCATTATCCGCACCTTTGATTCGCCCTGGCTGGCGGCGGTGCTCGATACCGGGAACTTCCTCGAGGAGCCATACGACCAGCTGGCACAGCTGGCGCCGTGGGCCGTGCTGGTGCATGCCAAGGCGTATCCTGGCGGGGGAATCTACTACACGCTCGATCTCGACTACCGGCGCATCGTGCACCTCCTGCGCGCTGCCGGCTACCGCGGGTATCTCTCGCTGGAGATGGAAGGCCTCGCCCTGCCGGAGGAGGGTATCCCCGCCGCCCTCGACATGCTGCGCCAGGCACTCGTCGGCACCTAAGGGGCCACCTGTGAGGAGCCTGGCGATTCCCGCGAATTGCGAGCATGGCGTCAGGCTCCCCACGTCGCGTGTCGTGTCCCCGGCCGAGCGTCTTTTCGGCAGCTGTTGGCAGCCACATTCACGCCTCGCCGCGAAACACCTCCAGGTTGAGCGGCTGCGGCCGGCCGAGCCACATCGCGTGGGCGGTATGGTCGAGCAGGCCATCGTCGATGTTCGGATGCACCAGCACCGAATGCTCGCCGTGGTTGTGCATCATCCAGAGCGTGGCCGCGGCGAAGTTGGCGCGGTCGACCCAGAGGCTCCACAACGGCCAGCGGTGCGGGCCCACAGGAACCTCACGCACCGGCGGCAGATCGTACTCGAACTCGGTCACGGTTTTCAGGCGCTCGCGGATCGCCAGCGCCGACGCGCGCGTCTCCGCTGAGAAGTACAGGTGGAAGTGGAAGTCCTCGCTCAGGCGTCCCGTGAACTCTTCAAGCTGGTTCGACACGTCGTTCTCCGCCCGCTCGGTGGGCTCCCCCAGATCATTCCGATCCATCTGCTGTAGCTCCCTTCTATGTGCTCTCTCTGCTCCATCCTGAACGGTGGAGCACACGGTGGAACCTATGGTACGGCCATCCTCGTCAGCCCTCGGGGCCCGTTCGGTAGCCGCTGGTCTGTGCGTGCCGAGCAGCCCCGCCAAGCTTCGAAGGGTCGACAGGGCAAAGGTGCCAGCGGATACTTAGCTCTCTCCTGCCTGCGGGTGAGGCTCGACCGGTAGGCCGGCCTCCAGCCAGGCAGCCCAGCCACCGCGCAGGGCACGAGCACGCCGCCAGCCAGCTCGCCGGAGCTCGCGCGCCACACGGGCGCTCGTCGCCTCGTCGCGTCAGGCGCAGTAGACGATCAGCCACGTATCGGGATCAAGGCCCAGGCTGGCGGCACGCTCGGCCACGTGATCCGGTGGAAAGCGGATGGCCCCGGCAGCCTGTCGCTCATCACGCCGGTACGTGCGCTCCGTCCGCGCATCGAGCAGCACCACGTGCTGGCCGGCGGCCTGCAGCTGCTGAAGCTCCTTAAGCGAGATACGATCGTTGCCGGCAGGCTCGCTCTCGAGCGAGGTGTCCTGCGGCGGTTCCGATGGCCGGGCTGCCGGGGCCGGCACGACTGGTGGAGCTGGGATGGGTGGCGCCGAGGCCGTGGCCTCCTGGGGGCCATCAATATAGAGGCGCGCCCGCGGTGGAGTCAGGGTGGATGGCGCCGGTGCTGTGGCCGGTGCTCCTGGAGGCTCGCCGGGCTCCTCCAGGCTCGCGCCGGCCGCCTCGGGTGAGGCCGCCGGGAGGCGGTGGCTTGTCCAGATGGGCAGGAGTGGTGCGCCGCCATGAAGGGCAACGGAGAGCAGGACGACGAGGCTGCAGATGGCAAAGAGCCGGTCGCTCCCGCTAGCACCGGCGAAGGCCGGCAGGAGGACCAGCAGTAGCGAGCTCAGCCCGCGCGGGCCGAACCACGCCACAAAGAGACGCGACCGCAGCTCAAGACTGCTGCCGGCGAGCGAGACCAGAAACACCGCTGGCCTGGCCAGCAGCGCGACGGCCGCGAAGGCAAGCGTGGGGCCATCGAGCATGCCAAACCCTGTCCAGATCAGCGAGCTCCCAAACAGCACGAACGCGAAAAGCAGCGCCAGCTCAGCCGTCGTCTCGCCATATTCCAGAAAGCAATCGCAGAGCTCGACATCGAGTGCGGCAATGAGCAAGCCGGCGATAAAGGCAGCGACGAAGCCGCTGCCGTGAACGGCCTCGGCCGCAGCGTAGGCAGCCAGTGCCACCCCCAGCGAATAGAGCGATTCGTAATCGCGGCGCACGCCCAGCTGCCGGCGCACGAGGTCGAGCGCGGCAACGGCCAGCAGCCCCACGGCGGCGCCGGTGCCGGGGCCAAGCAGGAGCAGGTCGAGTGCGAGCCGCGCTCCAATGGCCGCATCCGGCGGCGCCGCCACGGTACCGGCCTCGGGCAAAGCACCGGGTGGGAGGGTGGTGCGCGGGACGAAGGCGAGCGCGACGAGCACGATGGGCAGCAGCACGCCATCGTTCAGGCCGCTTTCCACGCGGAGCACCTCACGTGTGCCCGGCGGCAGGCGACGCCGGCGCAGCAGCCCCCGTAGGAGGACCGGGTCGGTCGAGGCCAGCGCCGCGCCGAGAATGGCCGCCGCCGGCGGTGCGAGGTGCAGCAGCCACCATGCCGCCAGGGCGATCACCGCCGCCGAAAGCAGCGTGCCGGGGCCCAGCACCCGCAGCGCAAGCGTTGTGTGCTGGCGCACCCAGGCCAGGTCCATGGTCACCGCGTCGGTGAACAGCACCAGCACCAGGCTGAGCGTGGCCACGAGGCGCAGGACCGGCGAGGTCAGTGTGATGTCCAGCAGGCCAAGCCCACCGGGACCGAGCATGGCTCCCAGCGCCAGGAAGACGGCCACTTGAGGCAGCCCGCTTCGCTCAATCACGCCCGAAAGCAGCGCAGCAACCACAATCACTGCGCCCACGAGTGCTAGGGAGGTGGTCAGCACGTCCGCCGCGGCCGCATTCACGTTCGCCAGCGTAGCAGGCGTGGCAACCCGCTGCGTTCACACCCGGGGACTCGCTCGTCGCCCAATCCATCTCGATCTGGCACCGTAGCGTAGCCGTCATGGCAGCTCGCTGCGCTTGGACCGATGAGCGACGGCTGAGCGAGGCGACGCTTTTCGTTTGCCCATACGACGTGGCAGCCCGCCGCGCTAGCGCGGCGGGTCCGTCCTGCCGGAATCGAACGAAGGACGAAGCCGCATTCGTCTTCGGTCTTTCGTCCTTCACCTCGTAATCGTTCCCAGCAGCGACTCCTGGCCGGTGCGCCGGCTATCGCGCCGGGCACGAAACGTGCAGCATCCACGGTGGACACGATCGCGGGCGGCCGTGCTCTGGCTCAGGCAAGCCGAGCCCAGTAGCAGCCTGCTCGCTGAAAGGGAGACGGCAATGGCATTCACAGAGCTATTTGAGAGCATTGGCACTGCCTTACGAATCCGGCGCCGCCGCACGCTGGCCAGCCGGCTGCAGGAGGTGGCTGAGCGTGCGGCCGAAGCCGTGCAAGAGGCGTATGAGACGGCCGCCGAGACGCTGGTACCGGTGATGGCGCGCTCGGCCGACCTCTCGGTCAAGGCCGCGGAGCGGGCGCGCGAGGCATACGAGGAAGCGGCAAGCTCGGCCGCGCCGGTGCTGGAGCGGTCACGCAAGGCTGCCTCTCGGGCTACCGACCGCACCAGGACCACCATGGCTCCGGTGATGGAGCGCTCGGCCAGGCTGGCGGCCACTGCGGCCGTGGCGGCGCCGCAGAAGGCGCGCCGCCTGCTCAAGACCGGCCGTGAGACGGCGACCCGCAGTACCCAGCCGGTGCTCGATCGGGCGAGCACCGGTGCGGCGAAGGCGCTCTCGCGGACAGCGGGGGCTACGGCAGGGGGAGCCGGTACGGCGGCGGAGACGGCCAAAACCGGCGTGGCTACCGCTGGGGCTGTCGCGCGTTTCTTTGCGGCGCTCGGCGCGCGCCTCTGGTTGCTCACCATCTTCCTGGTGAAAACGGCTATCCTGGCCGGCGTGGCCTATGCCGGCTGGCAATGGCTCCAGTCGCGCCGGGAGAGCCAGCTCTACAGCAGCAGCCCCTACCGGCCGGCATCCCACCCCAGCAGCACCTACGGGAGCGTCTCCCCGGCGGCCTCACCCATCGGCGCGCCGAGCTAAGTCCACCGGCCGTCAAGCTTGGCCGAGGTGCCAGAAGGACGAAAGACGAATAGCTGCGGCGGCTCATCCTTCGTCTTCCGTCCGGCGCCGGTCGGGCGGCTCAAGAGGAGGGGGCTCGGCGGCGGATTTCGACCCGGCCGGCTGCCGGATCGACGTGTACCCAGTCGCCGCTACGAATGGTAGCCACCGGATCGGGCTGCAGCTGGTGCAGGAGCGCCACGCCGGCTAGAACCGCTCCCTGAACCATCACCGGGTTGGTCGTTCGGAAGAGAATGGCCCGTGGCGCCATGCCCCGGTCGACCATATCGAGCAGCATCCACGAGGTGGCAATGCCACCCTTCGCTGTCGTGCAGACGAGCACCTTGCCGGCAAGGCTCCGGCCATACAGGTCGTGCGCCACGCGCGAGAACACTCCCCGATCGCGGTCGACGTCGTAGCGCGCGCTGAAGCCCTGCTGCGAGACCAGCGCCTCTCCCTCCACCACCGGCCCGACGCCCGGCGGACCCTGGAGGACGATCAGTTCGCCACTCGCCTGCTCGCTCATGTGCCGATCTCTTTCTTCGTGTTTCTTGTGCTCGATCCTGCTGCCCCTCACGGCTTCCGTGAGACCCAAACCCTGGGCGGCAGATTAGAGCGCTCCACGCACCGCAGCGTCGATGCACACCTCCGTTGGTCGAAAGATCGGCTGATAGCCATAGCCGGCGATGATGTTGGCCAGCTTGGCCGAATCGGTGAGGATGGTGCGATAGCCATGGCGCTCAGCCAGCTCGCGCGCGGTCATGATGTAGTAGCAGACGCCCGTAAGCACGATCGCGCCGGCGGCCTCGACGGCTGCAGTGTATCCCAGGCGATCGGCCAGGTGCTTGACCGCCGCGTTGGTGGTCAGCAGCATGCGTGTGCGCGGATGTATCTGCCGGCCGGCCAGCCGGCGGGCCAGATCACGGAACTCGAAGATGGAGAGCTGTGGCGTGCCAAACACCACCAGATCAACGGCTTCCTGCTCAGGGACAAAGCTCTCGTAGGTGGCGGCCAGCGTGCCGGACGTGACGACGAGCTCGGGCTCCGGCACCTGCCCGCCGCCGGCCTCCTGCAGCGTGCGTGCTTCGGGCGTGATCCCCACCGCGTGAAACATCGCCAGCGAGCCGTAGCTGGCAAGAGCGGCTCCTAGATGCTTCAGCTGATCGGCGCTTGGCTCGCTCTCCAAGCGCTCGAAGACGAAGACCGGCACCTGCCAGTAGTCGTTCACCATCCGCCCCACGTGGCAGCCCAGCGCGCCCCAATCGGAGGTGCCCTGTAGCCGATCGAGTACCCGCACCACGACGGTACCGCGGCGCTGCTCGGGCAGGTGATAGCCGTAGCGCGGCACGCGGCCCGTCAGCGCGGCAAAGATGCCAGCCGGCCCTGCCTCGAAGTTGGAGCGCGCACCGGCGACCGAGTTGGCCCAGATCACCGTACCCGTGTCTCCCCAGGCCAGGTGCTCGCCAAAGCGTGGCTGGCTGAGCGTCTGATAGTTGATGCAGGTGTTGACGGGGAGCGCTCCCATCTGCTCGAAGGCGCGCACGATCCGGTGCTCCAGCTCCACGTAACGCGGCGGCTGGCCCAGCAGTGACCAGTACGTGAATTCGACGCTTCGCGGGTTAATCGTGGCCGGCACGACGCAGCGCGCTCCCAGACCAGCTAGCTCTTCCAGATAACGCACGCCGGCCTCACGCATCGCTTCAGCATCGCCCGAAAGATGCGCCGAGGTGACGCGCACGAAGTCGGCAGCGCCGAAGAATTCCCCCACCCGGATCTGCTGCTCGAGCGCCCGCCGGGCAGCCTCTCCCCACCGTCCACCCAGAATGGCCTCCTCTTCGGCATTCAATCGCATCGAGCTCATCGCTCCCTGCCTCCCGGCGCCCATCTCATGTGGCAGGGGTGGCGCCGTCCCAGGTTGGATGCGTATGGCGCTCCCAGGAGCGACGGCATAAACCCTACCTCGTGACCTGGCTCCCCTGGAGCCCGGCCGGCGGCCGTCATACCGCACCGCCGGCGCTGGCGAGTGGACGGCGCGATCGGCGCCACCACCAGAGCCCCGCCGCCAGTGGCAGGAGCGGCAGCGCGAAAACGGCGACGTAGATCACCAGATCAAGAGCCCGCTCAAGCACGGCCAGCAGCGCCGCCCACGCCGCGCGCAGCGTGCGCATGGCTCGCGCTTCGCCTGCCACCTGCGTACCGGCCGAAGGGAGGACGAGCGTGAGCGAGATCGTCGCCATTGCCGACCGGCGCTGCAGCAGCTGCAGGCGCCCTTTGAGGCGCTCGATCTGCCCCTGCACGTCGGTGAGCCGCTGCTGGATCTGCAGAATCTCGTCGATTCGCTGCGCGCGGCCGAGCAGACTCAGGTACTGCTGCTCGGTCGCTTCCAGGTTGCGCACTTGCGCCGCGAGGTCGACGTACTCCTCGGTGACCTCCTGGGTGCCGAGACTCTCGTAGAGTGGGGTACCAAGGTCGCGCAGGTGCTGCACCGCGTCGTTGAACGATTCGGCCGGCACCTTGAGCACCAGCAGCGCCCCGCTGCCGGCCGGCGGCGTCGGCCCCGGCGGCACCGGCAGCACCTGGCGTGCAGCGGCCACCGCCGGTGCAGCGGGTGCACCCGCCTTGCCAGCGCCGGCTGGTGGAGCCGCTGGAGCCACGGAAGCGTGGTAGCTCGTCGTCGCCGACGCGATGTAGGCGCCGGGGATGGCAGCGACGATGCCGTCGATCTGCGCCATCGCGCCGGCCAGGTCGCTCACCTGCACGGTCATTACACCGGTCTTGACGATCAGGCGATCGACCGACGCGGCGTCGGGCAGGGGCGCTGCCGGCGGCGACTGCCCGGTGGCCGACGCTGGCGCCGCACTCCCTGGCTGCGCCATGCCCTGGCGATCGGCAGCCGCCGGGCCGGGCACCGAGCCGGCAGCGGGCGCACCAGCCGGCCCGGCCGGCTGCGATCGCGCCGCCTCGCGGCTGTTACCCGCACCCGGCAGTCCGGCAGCGTGCGGCAGAAGGCTGCCGGGCGCACAATCCGCCAGCAGCGCGACTACCAGCACCCCGGCTGCCAGCGGGAGGGCGCCGCGGCGCATCCGGTGCCAAAAGCAGCGGAGCGTGTGCCGGCACCGCACGCGCGCCGCGTGCGCCGGACGCTTGGTCGCCGGTGGCAGCAGACAGGAAGCGAGAAAGCGCATGTTCGTCACCTCGCCCGCAAGACGCCGCCACGGCTCGAAAAGTTCCCAGTCGGCCGGCCACCCTGCCATGCTCGCTCGCCGGCGGTGCCGTCGCCGGCGAGGCCGGTTCGCCGCCTCTCCGGCGCGGCAAAGACGCTCCGCCGCTGGCACCATGGCCCCATCCACGATTCCGCTGCGGGTGCGGGCCGGTTGGCGCGGCAAGGCGAGGGAGGAGGTCGCGTGAGGACGGCCGCTGCTGGCCGGCGAGGGTGCGCCCCTGCGCCTTGGCGAGATCGCTGCGGGGCGGGGCACCCCCGCCACCGGCTACGCGCCGCCGCGCAGGAGCAGGATCAGCCGTCCGATCATCGTGCCAAAGCTATAGGCCATGATGAGCCAGACAGCTTTGCTCATGTAGCTGAGAAGGCGATCAACGGTACGAGGATCTGACATCATGCGTCTCGATCTCTCCTTGAATGACCTGTGCATCGCTCGGCCAGGTGCTGCCGGCCGGCAGCCGCTGTGATGGCCGGAAAATCAGCTCACCGCCACCGGTATGTGCTGCCCGGCGAGACATCGCTCGATGGTCGCGTGCCCTCGAAGCGTCGGGAGCAGGCCCGCAGCCATGCTCGACCGGTGGCAGTGGCCGAGATTGTATCCAACTACTCCGCCTGCCGAAAATGAGTAGTACTGCTTGGCGCCGAACCTCTAGACCAGCGCCAGGGCAGGCCCCCGGCAGAATCACTGGCGCGCCAGTAGTGCAGCCAGCTCCCAGGCCCGCGCCTCCGTCTGCTCGTGCTGCGGCGAATCGCGCCACGCCGCCTCGAGCGCCGCCGTTTGCGCCCAGAGCTCCTGGTTGCGCGACAGCACGGCCGCTCGATACGCGAGGTACAGCTCGCGCTGCTCGTTCCAGTCGTCGAGCTGCAGCAAATGATAGGTCTCCACCTGCTTGGGCACGGGCGACACGCTCTTGAGTCTGGTGGAGCCGGCCTCCAGTGCCGCAATGAGCTGGGTCGCGGCCGTCTGGAAATTGGCATTGCTTACGGCTGCCGCGTAGCTGGGCGGTGACCCGACGAGGGCCAGATAGCGCGCTCGCGCAGCCTCGATATTGGCCCGTGCTGGCGCGGCGATCTGCCAGTAGCCGGCTAGCGCGCGCCGCTCCGCGCCGCCCCAGGGCAGCAGATGTACGGCCCCGGCAAGCAATGCCGCGCCCAGCACCAGCCCGATTCCCGCCCGTGCCCAGGCGGCCGGCACGCGTCGCTTGAGCCTGGCCTGCCAGCGACCGACCATGGCGCAGGCACCGGCCAGCAGCGACGCGGCGCGTGCCGCCACCGCCTGCAGGCGGAAGGTAGCGCGCCGCCAGCTCTCGAAAAGCGCCGCGGCGAAGAGATCGACCGGCCGGTCCCCTGCCGGGCCGGAGTAGGCGCTGCCGGTGCTGGCAGTGGAGGCAGTGGAGGCAGTGGGGACAGTAGAGCCAGTGGAGCCAGTGGAGACAGTGGTGGGAGTGAGCCGGTGTCGCTCGCGGGCGCGGCCGGCGTCGTAGGCGGCCCGCTGCGCCGGGTCGCGCAGTACCGCATAGGCGGCGTTGAGGGCGCGAATACGCGTCTCGGCATCCGTCGCGCTGCTCACGTCGGGGTGATACTTGCGCACCAGCGCCCGATACGCAGCCTCCACCACCTCCGGCTCGGCCGACGCGTCGATCTCGAGAATGGCGTAATAGTCGCCGGTCTCCAGCGCTCCCGGCGCCGTGCGGGCTCCGCTCATCGCTTCTGCTTGCTCTACCTCATCTGCCGGCTTGAGCATACCCGCTTGCACCAGCAGAGCGCGTAGAATCGGTGCAAGCGGCCTACGTGAGTGGCTGGCGGACCGCTGACCCCTGAAGGCAGTGGAGAGATCGCCGCCCGTCGGGCCACTCCTCCAGCGCTGAGTGAAGGTATCCAGATGGAGCCCACCTCTTATCCGACGTATCCGACCCCGGCCGATAGCGCCCCGCCCCAGGAGGCCGTTGCCTTCTGCCAGTGGCTGCTCGGGCGCGACCAGCACGAGGATGGCAATGCCTGGGAGGACGATGAAAGCCACGCCGCGGTGGCGGCCAACGGCCCGGTGGGCGCCACGGCGGCGCACAGCACGCGGCGCGGCACGGCACGGCCGGCGAAGACCAGCGGCGCCCGTGTGGCTGATAGCGAGGCGCGCGCCTCCTATGCTCGCTGGCATCGCCTCATTCGCCACTCTGCCGATGATGGCTTCAGCCAGCTCGTGCGCGCCATCCGGCGCGAGGCCGCGCTCCTTGCCGAGCAGGCGCCGCCCTGGGATGCTGAAGGGCGAGTCGATCCACTCGCCACCGCCACCGGACGCGCGGCCGGCCGCCTGAGCGCGCTGGCGGCCGCGGCGCCGGCCGGCAGCCTCGAGGCCCGGCTCCTGCGTGACCTGCCGGAGCGGCTCCTTCCCGAATTCGTGGCCGGCTACCTCGCGGCCACGCGCCCCGGCGGCGAGTCGGAACGCCGGCTCATCAAGCGTGTGGCGGAGCTGGCGGCACTGCAGAAGATCAACTCGGTGGTCAACTCGAGCCTCGATCTCTCCCAGGTGCTGGCGCAGACGGTCGACGTCGTGGCCGAGGTGATGCATGCCGACGTCGCGGCGATCTTTCTCTACGAGGAGAATGGCCGCCTCGTCCTGCGGGCCACCCGCGGGCTGAACCCCGCCGCCGTCGGCCACATCTCGCTCGGCATCGGTGAGGGCATCACCGGCTGGACGGCCCAGTACGGCAAGCCCGTCGCCCTGGCCGATGCCTGGCGTGATCCGCGCTTCGCGCATGTGCCGGTGCTCATGGAAGAGCCGTACCACGGCTGGCTCTCGGTGCCGATCATCCTCTTCCGGCAGGCAGGCGGCAATAACAAGCTGGTGGGCGTGCTCAATATTCAGACCCGTGCCACCAAGGAGTTCTCGCCGGAGGAGGTCGCCTTCGCCGAGGCCGTGGCGGGGCAGATCGCGATTGCCATCGAGAACGCCCGCCTCTATGGCCTCACCGATGAGCGCCTGCGTGAGAAGGTGCAGCAGCTGCAGGTGCTGCAGCGCGTCACCGCCTCGCTCGTCTCCAGCCTGGATATCCGTGACGTCCTTACCTCCATGGCGCGCCAGGCAGCGATGATCACCGGCACCGACATGGCCGGCATCTTCGAGCTCGACGAGGAGCGGCAGATCCTCAAGATCGCCGCCCACTACAACCTCTCCGAGCAGTATCTGAGCGTGGAGGTGCGGGTAGGAGAAGGCGCCGTCGGCCTGGCCGTCGCCGAGCGCAAGCCGATCGTGATTCTCGATGCCCAGTCGGATCCGCGGCTGCACCTCTCATCGGCAGCGCGCTGGGTAGCCGAGGAAGGCTATCGCTCGATGTTCTCCGTGCCGCTGATCAGCCGTAATCGCGTGCTTGGCGGCATCTCCGTCTATACGCGCGAGCGCCACGAGTTTAGCCTGGAGCAGATCAACCTCCTTTTCACCTTTGCCAACGACGCGGCAATAGCCATCGAGAATGCGCGCTTGTATGACGAGATGCGCCGTGCGCTGGAGATGAAGAGCACGCTGCTGCAGGAGATGCACCACCGCGTGAAGAACAATCTCCAGATGATGGCCTCGCTACTGCGGCTGCAGATGCGCCGCACTAAGAGCAAGGAGGCGCTGCAGACGCTGGGCGTGACCCACGCGCAGATCGAAAGCCTCGGCGCGGCCCACGATCTTCTCTCGCAGGAGCACGTCGGCCAGACGACGGTGCAGGAGATCGCGCGTCGGGTGGCCGACATCGCCACTGCCGACCTGCTACCGCCCGAGAAGCGCGTGGCTGTCGACACCAGCCGGGCCGACGTCCAGGTGGGATCGCAGACAGCCACCTTACTGGCCCTGGTGCTCAATGAGCTGATCTGCAATGCCATTCTGCATGGACTGGCAGCCCACGATGAAGGCCATATCGAGGTCACCGCGCGCGAGCTGCTTGATCAGCCGGCAGCGGGCGGCTTGCCGGCGCGACAGGTGGAAATCCTGGTCTCCGACGATGGCAGTGGCCTGCCGGACGGCTTCTCGCTCGAGTCGGGTGCCGGCCTGGGCCTCTCGATCGTGCAGCGGCTCGTCAGCGAGCAGCTCAAGGGCTCGTTTTCCATTGCCGATCGCCCGGCAGGCGGCACGCTAGCTCGCCTAGTGCTGCCGCAAAACGGGCCGTAGCACCGGCGCGACGCTGGAGTCTGGCGCATTCTGCGTCTCAGGCTTCCTGGAACGGGTAAAGCAGGTCGCGCGCTACCAGGAGCGCGCCGATCATCGCCACGTCCTCGCCCAGCGGCGTTACCGTAATGCGCCGCGGCACCGTGCCGAGCAGCGACGCCTCCTGCTCGACGCGTGCGCGCACCGGCGGGAGCAGAAAGCGCGCCCGCGCCAGCGCCACCTGCCCGATCAGCGAGACGACCTCCATTCGCTGGCCCAGCAGGCACAGCGTCACCACCAGCTCGCCCAGCCGCTGGCCGCAGTCCGTCCAGAACGCCTCGTCGTCGGGAATCTCGCGGGCAGATGAGCCGGTGAAGTCGGGATGCAGCTCCTTGTAGCGCAGCGGCAGCGCCCAGCCGCCGAGAAAGCTCTCGAAGCAGCCGTTGTGCGGCCGCCCCCGACACGGCGGCCCATCGTACTGGAGCACGCTATGTCCCAGCTCGGTCGGCTGATCGCGGCCGTCCACCAGCAGCGCCACGCCCACGCCGGTGCTCAGCGTGATCAGTGCCCCGTCGTTCACCGCCACGAGCGCACCCCGCCGCTTCTCGGCCTCCAGCGCCACCTCGGCATCGTTGCGGATCTCGACCTCGCAGCCCAGGCGCTCGACGAGGAGATCGCGCAGCGGCACCGTTCCCTCCCACTGAGCGCCCAGGTTCGCCGCGGCCTTGACCATGCCGGTCTCACGATCGACGTGGCCGGGCGTGCCCACCACGACGAACCGCGGTGCCGGCTCCACTGCCTGCACCGCCGCCGTGATCGCGCGGCAGATGGCCTCCACGTCGCCCGGGGGAAGCGCGCCGCGCCAGATGCGATCCTCCGTCAGGCCAGACGCGGCGCGGCAGGCCGTGCCCCCAATATGTACTCCCACGGCACCGGCCAGATGGCGCCGCGAGATGCTATACGAAGCTGCCGGCGCGGCCGCGGGATGGGCTGCATGCGGTATCGTCATTACGAGCTCGATTCTACGGAGTCTTAACGAGTACAGGCGCAACATCACCATGGTTGGACAGCTCCAGCATGCTCCTGTGCGGCGCATTGCCGTCTCAACCGGAGGCGGCGATTGTCCCGGGCTGAATGCCGTCATTCGCGCGGTGGTCAAGACGGCGATCAGCGTCTACGGCTGGGAGGTGCTCGGCATCGAGACCGGCTTCGATGGCCTGCTTGGACGCGGCGGCGCGCGTGTGCGCCCGCTGACTGCCGAGTCGGTACGCGGTATCCTGCCGCTCGGCGGCACCATCCTCGGTACCAGCAACCGCGGCAATCCCTTTGCGATGCCGGCCGAAGGTGGCGGCACGGTCGATCGCTCGCACGAGGTGGTCGAGCGCCTGCGTGAGCTGGAGATCGATGCGCTCGTTACCATCGGTGGCGACGGCAGCATGCGCATCGCCTCGCAGCTCCAGGAGATGGGCGTGCGTCTTGTCGGTGTGCCCAAGACCATCGATAACGACCTGGAGGCGACCGACGTCACCTTCGGCTTCGACTCGGCGCTCCACGTCGCCACCGAGGCCATCGATCGCCTGCACTCCACCGCCGAAAGCCACAACCGCGTCTTCGTCATCGAGGTGATGGGCCGAAACGCCGGCTGGATTGCGCTCGAAGCCGGAATCGCTGGCGGGGCCGACGTGATCCTCATCCCCGAGATCCCCTACCGCCTGGACGACGTGGTGCAGGCGCTGGTGACACGGGCGCGTGCCGGGCGCCGTTTCTCGATCGTCGTTGTCGCCGAAGGCGCGGTGCCGGAGGGCGGGGCACCCACCTACCTGGAGGAACGGCCGGGAGTGCGCGGCGCGCCGCGCCTCGGCGGCATCTGCAACCGGCTGGCGGAGCAGATTGCAGAGGCCTGCGGGGCGGAGACGCGCGCCACCGTGCTCGGCCACCTGCAGCGCGGCGGCTCGCCCAGCCCGTTCGATCGCGTGCTCGGCACCCGTTTCGGCGCCGCCGCCGTGCACCTGATCGCTCGCGGTGGGTTCGGCCGTATGGTCGCGCTGCGCGGCACCCAGATCGTCGATGTCCCCATCGCCGACGCCATCGCCCGCCCGAAGCTCGTTGATCCAGAGGGTGAGCTGGTCCAGGCGGCACGCAGCGTCGGCATTAGCTTCGGCATCCGCTGAGTCGGTAGTCGGCTGTCAGCTTTCTGGCAACCGGCAGCCGCCATTCAAGGAGGTCTCGTGAGCCGGGAGCCGATCATGGCCACACTGAGTGATGAGCCGCTGCTCATCCCCGTCGTGCTGGGGAGTATTCGACGGAACCGACGCAGCTACTGGCCGGCGCGCTTGCTGGCCGAGCGCGTGGCGGCCGCCGGCCATCGCACCGAGCTGATCGACCTGCGCCAGCTCCGGCTCCCGCTCTACGACGAAGAGGAGGAATCCGAGCAGCACGAAGGCGTGGCCATCCTCCGGCGCCTCATGGCGCAGTCCGATGCCTCGATCTGGCTCTCACCCGAGTACAACCACAGCTTCACCAGCGCGATCAAGAACGCGATCGACTACCTGGATGCGGAGCTGCGGCGCAAGCCCATCGCCGCCTGCGGGCTCTCTGGTGGTGCTCTGGGCGGTGTCCGCGCCTCTGAAGCGCTCAAGACTGTGCTGATCGAGCTTCACGCCGTCCCGATCCGCGAGTCGGTGCACTTCACCCAGGCGCGCGAGCTGTTCGATCCTGACGGCACGTTGCGCCGCCCGGAGTTCGTGGCTCGCATCGATTACATGGTGGCCGACCTGGCCTGGTATGCCCGTGCCCTACGCTGGGGCCGTGAGCATCTGCCGCTGCCGGAGCGGCCGCGCCGCTAGATCCCCAGCGCCTCCTTGAGGTAGCGGCGGCTGATCGCGGCTGCCTCCGCCGGCGGCTCCTCCGACCGATCCTGCTCATAGACGACCCAGGGCAGGTTGAGCGGCTCGAGAACCCGCCAGATGGCTTTGAAGTCGACCTCGCCCCGTCCGAGCGGCACGAAGGTAGCATCCTCGCGCCCCAGCCGCCCCTTCGGCCGTGGCTCGGCTCCCAGGTAACGCAGGTCCTTCAGATGCGGGTAGCCGATCCGGTTGCGATACCTGGCCAGAAACTCGGCCGGGTTCCGGCCACCATGCTGCACCCAGTACACATCGACGCACGCCTTCACCAGCTGCGGATCGGTCAGCTCGTAGAGGCGCTCCAGCCCGGTCACCCCACCTTCCTTCGGCTGGCCCGTGGCCGGATCATACTCCTGGAACTCCCAGCTGTGGTTGTGGTAGCAGAATTGAATGCCCGCCGCCTGGCACTTCCGGCCAGCCTCGTTAAACTCCTCCGCGGCACGCTCATACCAGCGCAGCCCCTCCTGCGGGTCACGCACACCCGAAACCATAATGAACGGCACGCCGACCCCAGCCGCGTACTCGATCGTTCGATCGATCTCCGCGAGCGACTGGTAGCCGCTCGAAAGACTGCCCTGGATCAGCCCATACTCGGCCAGCTTCGCTTTCGTCCGGGCGGCGTCGCCGTCGAAGAAGATGCGCCCTTCGATCCCATCGTACCCCGCCTCCTTGACCTCGCGCAGCACCCCATCGAGATCCTCGCGATCACGGCCGCGAAAGACAATCAGGTGGCAGCCAACCTTCGGGTTTGCCATCGGCTTCTCTCCTCAATCTTCTCAATCTTCCAAGCTACATGCGCTCCGCGAGCCCTACATCGCTTAGTGGTGCATCCGGCAGCTCGGTGTCTCTTCCTGCCAGAGCGACTCAGGAGCCAAGTATTTGGCGGATGTACCACTTAGCGTGGCCGGACGCCGCTGCGCTGCAGGAGCAGCGCGCCCGCCGGCGTCACTCCCGCTGCGATGATCGCCTTGAGGACATCGCCCGGCAGGAACGGCAGCATGCCGCCGGCCACCGCCGCGCCGAGGCCATGGCCTCCAACCACCGCCAGCCACAGGACCCCCGGCACATAGATGAGTGCGCTGGCGCCGAGCATGGCCGCCAGGCGCAGCCAGGCCGGCCGATGGCTCCCTGCCAGCGCTCCAGCCAGGGCGGCCGCGAACACGAACCCCACCAGATAGCCGCCGGTGGGGCCGAGCAGCACGCTCAGCCCAGCGCGGCCGCCGGCAAAGACCGGCGCGCCGCCGAGCCCTTCGGCAAGATAGGCCAGCAGCGCCAGCGGGCCGCGTCGCGGCCCGTACAGCGCGCCCGTCAGCAGCACGCCGAGCGTCTGGCCGGTGATTGGTACGGGAGTAAACGGCAGGGGCACGCTGATCCGGGCCGTCATCGCCAGAAAGACCGAGGCGCCAAGGAGCAGCAGCACCTCTCGCAATGCGACGCGCAGCGCGGCCGGGAATCGAGCCCGGGCCGCTGCCATCGGAACATCCGCTGGTCGTGTGCTCATAGCGGTCCATTATGCCGGACGCGTGGCCGCGCTAGCTCCCTCGCCGCCGCAGTGCTCCCGGGCTCAGCCTGACCCCAGCTGCTCACGCTGCTCGCCGCGGCCGCAGCGACAGCTGTGCCGCGGCACTGGCCCAGGCGCCTCACGCGCCACCCGGTGAGCTTGGCAGCCAAACGCGGCAGCGACAGCTGTGCCGCGGCACTGGCCCAGGCGCAGCTCGATCCTACATGCAACCTGGGAAATGGGTGTCCAGCCGGCGCAGGCGAGGCGCGTGGCCCGAGCTTTGCAGTAACGAGCACCTTGGTCGATCACACGGCGCGCCGCCGCCGGCCCTCCCCTCGACCCCTAACCGGTGCTCGCCTGGAGCGTTGATACCTTCAGAGGGTCTGCCAAGGCGGTATCAGCGCCGTGCGCTCGCACCGAATCCTGTTTTCAGAGAGGAGAAACCGCATGCGCTTACTCAAGCAACGCGCAGTCTGGCGAGCCTCACTCGCCATCCTGGCGCTGCTCGGGGCCGCCGTCGTGGTCGCCTGGCCATCGGGCGGGGCCGTCCCGAGCGTCCATGGCCAGGAAGCCTCGGCCACGCCGACGCCGACCCCGGCCTCGGTAGCCGCAACGCCCACCCCCGTCTCGGTGATGCCCACGCCACCGCCAGCACCCACGGCCGTGCACGATGCGCGTTACTTCTTCGAGACTGGCTACCGTATCGATTACGACCCGTTCTGGGACTACTTCCGCGCCCGCGGCAGCGTGGATACGTTTGGCTATCCCGTCAGCCGCACCTTCACCTTCCTGGGCTGCACAACGCAGTTCTTCCAGCGCCAGCTGATGCAGCAGTGCGGGGCCGGTACACGCGTGCAAACGATGAACCTGCTCGACCCCGACCTGATGCCCTACAACCAGATCAACTTCTCGGTCTTCCCGGCGCACGATCCGGCGGTGGCGACCCAGGCGCCGGGCCCCGACACGCCGAACTACGGCGTGGCTGTGCTCGACGAGGTGCGCCGCGTCGCGCCGGATAGCTGGAACGGCCTGCCGGTCAACTTCTTCACCACATTCGTGCATACCGTGCCGGGCGTCGATCCGCTGGTGGACCCGGATTTCGCGGCCCTGGTGAACCTGGAGATCTGGGGCTTCCCAACGAGCAATCCCCAGTTTGATCCCAGCAACCACAACTTCGTCTACCAGCGGTTCCAGCGCGGCATCATGCACTTTGACGCGACAACCGGGGTGACGCGAGGCATCCTGCTGTCGGATTACTTCAAGGGCATCATCATCGGCCAGCCGGGCCCCACGCTACCGCCCGACCTGCTGGCTGCATCGGCGACTAGCCGCTTCTTCCATCAATACTGCCCGGGGGCTTCCAACTGGGTCTGCCGGCCGGGTGACCTGCCGGCAACCGATCTCACCTTTGCCTTCGAGACCCAGTAGCCGGTTGGCCACGTCTGCCCTCTACCCGGCGATCGGCCCGGCCTAGGCCGGGCCGATCGCCAGCCGCCGGCGCCAGCGCGCGGTATCACCGAGCCTTAACCGGCGGCCGATGCGCGACACGGCGCCGCCGGCGGTGTGCAGCGGGCAGGCCTGGCTTCTGGCCGCACCAGGGCTGCTCCCGCGGCGGTGGGCCGCCCGGCGAGCTTCCTCGACCAGGCGCCGCCGTTCAGCCCGGCGCAAAGTCTCCTCCTGAGAGGCTCGTGCCAGTAGCTCCAGATCCCACATCACCATCGCGCCTGCCTCCTCTTCTCCGCTGCCACTTCTGGCAGAGCCACGCGCCGGCACACGCCGAGCTGGATCACCATCACGCCTGCCTCCTCTTCTCCGCTGCCACCGAGCAGGAACTTGGGTAAGTATAGAACGTACGTTCCACTCACTGCAATCGACCGGCTTGGTTCGGTGTGGCTCAGAGCGCGTCGATGAGCGCCTCCGCCTCGACAACGCTGATCTTCCCTTCCGCCAGCGCGGTAAGAATGGCTCGTAGCTCCTCCTCGTGCCGGGCGGTAGCAGGCTCCGAATGCTCGGTGCGCTCGGTGGCGTGCTCCTCGGGCGGTCGCACCCGCACGGCTCGCTCGCCAAGGACCTCGGCACCGGCCCGCACCGCCGCCGTGGCCGCCGAGGCTAGAGCCTGCGCCACGGGTGGCACCACCGATGCAGCCACGGCATCGGCGATCCTGGTGGCCATCGCTCCGGCCATCGTGCCGGCGCGCTCGCGCCCACGGGTGCGGCCGCTGCCACGCGCGCGGATCTCAACGTCGCCGGAGAGCGTTTTGACGCGCACCTCTAGCCGCTCGCCGTTGGCGGCCGGCGGCTGCACACCCACCAGGCGCTGCGCCGCGCCCCGCGGGCCCGGCCGGCCTACGCTCACCAGCGGCACGTCGGAGTCGACCTCGCCGCGCACCGCGATCACCTCGACGCGCACCGGAGCCTTAGCCGGCACGTCAAGGTGCACGTCGCCGACCCCGGTCTCGATCGCATAGAGCCCTTCCGGTGGCAGCGCGTCGTCTTCGTTCGGCTCCGCCATCGCCTCGCCGGCTTCGCCGGCGCGGTCGCTCTCCGCCGGCGGCTGCCCCACCAGCTGCGCCGTCGACTCGACATCGCCGCTGCCCGTGGCGAGGCGAAAGGCGAGCAGCTCGCCTTCCTGCACCTCGATATCCCCGGCATTGACCCGTACGCGCAGGCGGCCGCCGTGGTGGCGCCGTAGCTGCACGTCGCCGGTACCGGCCTGCACGACGGCATCACCTGCACAGTCAGCCACCTCGAGGTCGCCGGTGCCAATCTCCAGATGCAGCGGGCCGCTGCAGCGCTCGATCTCGAGATCGCCGGTGCCGGATGCGCTGTGCACTGGCCCCTGCCAGTCGGCAATGCTTGCATCGCCACTACCCAGGCGCGTGGACAGCCGCCCGGCGCCACCGGTGACCGAGAGATCGCCATGGCCGAGCATAACCTCGAGATCACCAAAGATGTGCCGCGCCTCGATGTCGCCGTTGCCGGCCGAGACGACCACTGCCGGCGCCCGCTCCACCGGCAAACGCACCTCGCCGTCGGTGTGGCCCGCCTGCTGCCGAACGATCACCTCGGCCCCCTCTCGCCAGACGATGACCCCCGACCGGCCGTCGCAGTCCACCTCGGCCGCGCTCTCGAGAGAGGGCACGCCCGCGATGCTCAGATCCCCGGCCTGCCACTCGATGCGCAGCCGTGCCGCCTGGCCGAGCGACACGCGGACGTGCTGGCCGGCGGCGATGGCGGCCGGCAGCGCGCTGGCCTTTGCCCGGCCACCCGGCTCGCCGCTGGCTGTGGCTTCGACACCCGGCTCGATCTCACGCGCTTCCTCCGGCTCTCCATCATGCCGGCGTGGTTCCGTGGGCTCCATCGGTTCCATGGGCCTTACTCCTCATTTCTGGCTGCCTGCTGCAGCAGCACGACTCCATCGGCCACGCTGAGCTCGCCTCGCGCGATGCGCGCCAGGATCTCACTGCGCCGAAGCCGCCCCCCGCCGGCTACCACCGGCCGCGGCTGCGGGGGCGGCTCCGGCGCCGGGGCTGGCGCGCTGATCGCCTCGATCAGGTCGTCAAGCTTCGCCCGCACCGTGGGATACGAGACGCCCAGTGTGCGCTCGATGTCGGAGAGATTGCCGCGGCTGGTCACAAAGAGACGCAGGAACGCCAGCTGCTCGGCGTCGAGCCGCGCCAGCGGCTCGGCAGCGCCCAGCCCGAACCGGCCACGCAGTAGCAGATCGCAGCGCGGGCAGTACAGCTCACGGATTTCCAGCGCACCAGTGCACGATGGGCAGGAATTGATGAGATTCGGCACGAGTTTCCCTCCGACCCGTTCACTGTAGCAGAATTATGAACCAAAGTCAATCAAATATGTGCCATTGGTAACCAATTCGCAGCGGCCGCGGGCCGGCGGTGGAGAGTCGGAGGGGAGCAGCGTACGATGTCGGCAGCCGGCGGCTGTGCAAGAAGCACAACGCGGCGCCTGTAGGTTCAGACGCTTCGCACAAACCACAGCCGGCGGCCGCCGACTACCCTGCAACGCAAAGGCCGTGGGAGGTAAGGAGTATGAGCTTGGCCAGCGCTTGGGATCTGAGCACCACCATTCAGTGGAGCCTACCGGCCACCGGATGGGTGCTCCTGGGGGCATTCCTGGTCTTCATCATGGTGCCGTCCATCGGCCTGCTGGAGGCCGGGCTGACGCGACGCAAGAACGTCATCCACGCGCTGATGAAGAGCCTCTCGGCGGTGGGCATTATGAGTGTGGTCTTCGTCGTGGTCGGCTTCTCGCTCGCGTTCAACGCCCGCACCTTTGGGGGCCTGCTCGGCCATCCCTTCGACTTTGCGCTCGGCAATCACTGGCAGGCCCTGTGGCCGGTGGCGCTCGATGCCCGCGGCGCGCCGCTCAGCGGCGTGCCCGTGCCCGTCTATCTCCTCTTCCAGACGATGTTCGCCGCGGTGACCCTGGCTCTCATCGGCGCTGGCGTGCCGGAGCGCCTGAAGTTCGGCGCCTGGATCGCCTACTGCCTCTTCGTCTCGCTCATCGTCTGGCCGCTGCTGGCCCACTGGGTCTGGAGCCCCAACGGCATTCTGGCCAATCTGGGGACGGTAACCGGCCTGCTGCCGGGGCTGGGCGTGCGCGACTTCGCCGGCGGCATCGTCGTGCACGTGCAGGCTGGAGTGGCCGGCCTGGCGATTACCATGGCTCTCGGCGCTTCGATCAAGCGCCGGCACACGCTGCACCTGCGCGCCGCCGCGGCCGGCGGCGACGGCCAGGTGGTGGCGCCGGCCACGCTCGACGTCGACGAGAGCGTCAGGCCGCACCTCGAGCGCGAGGTCGCCCAGCCCTACGGGTATAGCATCCCGCTGGCCGTTGTCGGTACGGCGCTGCTCTGGTTCGGCTGGTTCGGCTTCAATCCAGGCAGCAGCCTCGACCTCAATTTCCAGAGCGCAACGGCGGCGGTGGCGACGAACGTCGCCGCCTCGCTCGGCGGCATGGTAGCCATCGCGCTGGCGCGCTGGCTCGATGGCCGGTGGGACCCGATCATGGCCATCTCGGGTATTCTGGGAGGGCTGGTGATGATCACACCCAATGCCGGCTACGTCGATGCCGGCGGTGCCGTGATCCTCGGCACCCTGGCCGGGGTCGTGACTGTGCTCGCGATCAAGGCCATGGACCGCTACCTCTACCATGTCGACGATCCGGTGGGCGGCTTCCCGGTGCACGGCGTGAATGGGGCTCTTGGCTCGGCGGTGGTGCCCATCTTCGCCAACCCAGCCATCGCCGGCGCCAGCGGGCTGACGCAGGCCGGGCTGCTCTACGGCGGCGGGAGTACCGCGCTCGTCTGGCTCGGGCTCCAGGTGTTCGGCGTCATCGTCTCGACGATCTTCGTGTTCGTGACCGCCTGGGGCTTCGTGCGGATTGCCTCGCTGTTCATGGCTGTGCGCGCCACCGTGCAGGAGGAGATCCAGGGACTCGATCTTGCCGACCACGGTGTCCCGGCCGAGGGTGACGATCTGCCATCGCTTCGCCAGGCGGCACCGGCTTGAGTACGGTGGCCCTGGTCCTGCGTCGCCGTCCCGGCGTAGCCATCCACGCGAGCACGGTAGACTTCGGACCACGGGCACCCGACCATGCGCTTCGAACCTGGCCAGCAGATCGACCAGTACACGATCGTGCGCCGCCTGGGACAGGGCGGCATGGGTACGGTCTATCAGGCGCGCGATGCACAGGGCCGACCCGTCGTGCTCAAGGTGCCGTTCGACACGCTGCTCGATGATCCGGGGACGCAGGCCCGCTACGAGCGCGAGCTCGAGATCGCGCGCCAGCTCGATCATCCGAACATCCAGCGCCTGCTGGCCACCGGCCGCACCGCGGATGGAGTGCCTTACAGCGTGCTCGAATGGGTCGATGGAAGCCTGCTACGCGAGCATCTCTACGACGGCCGGCCGCTCGAGGTTGGCGAGGCGGTGCAGATCGCACTGCAGCTCTGCGATGCGCTGGAGTACTGCCACCGGCAGGGGATCGTGCATCGCGACCTCAAGCCGGATAACGTACTGATCGGTCGCGATGGCCGGGTGAAGCTGCTGGACTTTGGCGCGGCGCTGCTGCAGAGCGGGCGCAAGATCACCACGGCCTCGCTCTCCCCGGCGCTCGGCACACCCGACTACATGTCGCCCGAGCAGGTGCTGGGCCAGCGGGGCGACGCGCGCTCGGACATCTACGCGCTCGGCGCCATGCTCTACGAGCTATTGACCGGCTCGCCTCCCTACCGCGGCGACAATGCGCTGGCCGTCATGGCTCAGCACGTGCAGTCGCGGCCGCCACCACCGCGCGCGCGGAATCGCAAGATCCCCCCCGCGCTGGAGGCCGTGATCCTCAAAGCGCTGCGCCGCGACCCGGCCGATCGCTACCAGTCCATGGCCGCCTTGCGGCACGACCTGGCTCATCTCGACGCGGTCGATCCCGCCGCGCTGGCGGCCGAGGTGCCCGACGAGCCGGTCGCCAGCCCCAGGCGCCGACCGGGACCGGCGCTGATCGGCGCCGGTCTGGCTGCCGCGCTGCTACTCATCGGCGCCGGTATCCTCATCGGCCGGCTGCTGCTGGGATAGCCTGCCGGCTCGCATCCCCTGCTCACCGGGTGATGCTTTGTGCCGTGGCTCCGCCGGACCAGTCCCAGGCGATCCTGGAGGTGGCCATTCACGGCTTATCAGGATCGGGGGATGCTTTGTGCTGCGCCCGACGAAACCCGCCCCAGGCTCGCCTCCAGCGCCTCCTGATAGAAGGGATCGGCGTGCGTCCGCTGGAGCAGCAGGCCCAGTAGCTCGGCCCGGTCGTGGAGCGGCAGCCGTACCAGCCGGCTGACCTCCGGCCTGCCCGGCAGCGCCAGCCGAATGGCCGCGCTCGCCCGATCGCGCTGCCGTTCCACCGTGAAATGCGCCTGTCCATTCGGACCGCGCGCCTGCAGCCGGACCCCGGCAACGTCTCCCGCTGCGCGGCCACCGCCCGGCACGGCGCGGTAGCTGACCGGCGGGTGCGAAGGGAGACGGGCCTGCAGCCATCCGCCGAGCAGGAGCGCGCCGGCCGGTGGGTCCGGCGTGACGCCAGCGCTCGCGGCCCGCTCGAAAAGCACCTCCACCTCAGTCACCATGAAGGCCCAGCCGCGGCATGCCGGGGGATCAAAGCACTGGGCCACCGCCTCCCGCCACGGCTCCAGGCGCACCCACGTGAGGTCGGCGAGGGCCACCTGGCCGGCGAGGCGATCGATCAGGGCCAGCAGGCGCTGGAGCCGGTCGCGGCCGGGCGCGTCGCCGCCGGCCGGCGGGCTACTCTCGACGAGCAGGCCATCGCTGGCCTCGATCAGCCACCGGCATTGCCCGGCGCACAGGGCGTCGAGCGCGCCGGCATCGGCGGCCCAGGTGTAGGCCGGCAGCTCGCCCAGGATCAGGGCGGGCACCAGTCCGGCCACCAGCGGCAGTGCCGCCGGCGAGTGCGCCTCGAGCGTGATCACCTCGTGGAGCACGCGTCCGGCGCCGCCATCGGGGACGGCGGCCGTCTCCACCAGCGCCGCAAGCTCGCCCTGGCGGGAGGCCCTTTCTTCCTCTTTAGGCTCAGGATGCTCGGGGGGCGTCTCAGCAAGCGCCGCAAGCTCGCCCTGGCGGGAGGGCGCCTCGGTGCCGGCCAAGGCCGGCACCGAGGCGCCATGGGGCACGGCCGGCTGTGCCAGAGGGGCGGTGATGACGATCGTTCGAGATGGGTGTGTCGCCGCCAGATGAGCCACTGCTGCTCGTGCGGCTGCGGCGTCGCCAGACACCAGCACCAGCAAGGTCAGCGTGCTGGCCCGCACGGGAGGGTGCGCTGCGTCGGGCTGCAGCGCGCGGCGCAGCGTCGCCAGCGCCGCCTCGATCCGCTCCGCCGTTGGCGCCTGGAGGTGAGTGGCGCGCCGGCTAGGCACCCTCAAAGAGGCATTCGCCACCGGACTCGCTCTCCTGCCTATCTTGTCGAACGCCACGCAGCTCTCGTGGTTCCAGATGTTCATAAGCCGGCTGGTCTCGCTCCCATACCGGTCGCGTCGAACGCCGTGCAACGCCGCCGGATGTGCCGGGCGGATGGGGCATGGTCATAGGCAGAACCAGCGCCGGCCTGGGAGCGCCGCCGGATCGCACCGTTCGCCAAAGCGGACGGGGCATGGTCATAGGCAGAACCAGCGCCGGCCGGGCGCATCGCGGGCGATGAGCCGGTCAGCCTCCTCTGGGCCCCACGTTCCGGCGGCGTAGTTGGGGAAGGCTGGTGGTGGAGCGGCCTGCCAGCCTTCCATGATGGGCGTGATGATTGCCCACGAGGCCTCCACCTCATCGCGGCGGGTGAAGAGCGTCGAATCGCCGAGCATGCAGTCCAGCAGCAGCCGCTCGTACGCCTCGCGCTGCACGCCGCCGAAGGCCGTGCCGTAGAGGAAATCCATGTGCACCGGCCGCACCTGCATCGCCGGCCCCGGTACCTTGGCGCCGAAGCGCAGCGAGATGCCCTCGTTCGGCTGGATGCGGATCGAGAGGACGTTCGGCTCCAGCGCGGCGCGGTCGAGCTGTGCCGAGCCGAAGAGCAGATGAGGCACGCGCCGGAACTGGATAGCAAGCTCGGTCACGCGCTTCGGCAGGCGCTTGCCGGTACGCAGAAAGAACGGTACGCCGGCCCAGCGCCAGTTCTCCACCTCCAGCCGCAAGGCCACGTACGTCTCGGTCAGCGAGGTAGGAGCCACGCCTGGCTCCTCGCGATAGCCAGGCACCGGCCCCTCGCCGGTGACCCCCGGGCCGTACTGGCCGCGCACAGTCTTCTCGAGCACCTCGTTTGGCGCGATGGGATGGATCGAGCGCAGCACCTTCACCTTCTCGTCCCGCACGGCATCGGCCGAGAAGGTGGCCGGCGGCTCCATCGCCACCAGGCTCAGGAGCTGCATCATGTGGTTCTGCACCATGTCGCGCAGCGCGCCGGCCTCCTCGTAATAACGCCCTCGGTGCTCGATGCCGATCGATTCCGCCACTGCGATCTGCACGTGGTCGACGTGGCTGCGGTTCCAGATGGGCTCGAAGATCTCATTGGCGAAGCGCAGGGCCAGGATGTTCTGGACGGTCTCCTTGCCGAGATAGTGGTCGATGCGGAAGACCTGCCGCTCGTCGAAGACCTCCAGTACATGCCGGTTGAGCTCGCGCGCCGACTCGAGGTCGCGGCCAAACGGCTTCTCGATCACCACCCGCGTCCACGGCGCGCCGCCGGCCACCGGCAGGGTGTGTGGGCCACCCGGCGAAGCCGAGGGCTGGCCGGCCATGCCAGCCTCACCCAGCGCGCGGACGATCACGGCAAAGAAGCTGGGCGGCGTGGCGAGATAGAAGATCCGGTTCCCACCGGTGTGCCGCTGCGCCTCCACCATCTCCAGCTTGGCTTTCAGCTGGGCATAGGCGGCCGGATCGTCGAAGCGGCCGCGCACGTAGAACAGCCCCGCGGCAAAGCTGGCCCACAGAGCCCGGTCGATGGCGTGCGGCCCGTGAAGCTCGGCCATGGCGGCTGCGATGCGCTCGCGGAAGGTGTGGTCATCGAGATCGTCGAGCGCGAAGCCCACCACGGTGAAGCCGGGCGGCAGCTGCCGGTCGGCAGCCAGCTCGTAGAGCGAGGGCAT
>Ga0070741_10006064_pt1 | contig 26258 bp, 32 predicted proteins | sample Coa_R1_4_FD_66440 | JGI IMG/M metagenome (GOLD analysis project Ga0070741, IMG submission 66440) | Surface soil microbial communities from Centralia Pennsylvania, which are recovering from an underground coalmine fire - Coalmine... | ecosystem: Environmental > Terrestrial > Soil > Unclassified ... | reverse complement strand
ACGAGCTTCCCGCCGGTGAAGAGCGAGAGCGGCGTCAGCCGGAGGACCTGGACGTGCACCGCGTCGGGATCGTCCTCGGCATGCTCCGCTCGGTAGTCGGCGAGCCAGCGCCGCACGTCGTCCTCCGACGAGGCCCGCCACCGCCGCCGGCCGTCCACGAGGAGCTCGAACCTAGCCACCGGCGGCGACGTACTCCGCGCGCGCGCCCTCGCGCAGCACGGCCTGCGCCGCCGCGAGGCGCGCGACCGGCACGCGATACGGCGAGCAGCTCACGTAGTCGAGCCCGAGCCGGTGGCAGAACTCGACCGAGGCCGGCTCGCCGCCGTGCTCGCCGCAGATGCCGAGCTTGATTCCCGGCTTCGCGCCGCGGCCGCGGTCGACGCCGATGCGCATCAGGTCGCCGACGCCGTCCTGGTCGAGCGTCTCGAACGGGTTCTGCGCGAGCACGCCGTCCTCGAGGTAGAAGGTGAGGAACTTGCCCTCGGCGTCGTCGCGCGACATGCCGAGCGTCGTCTGCGTGAGGTCGTTCGTGCCGAACGAGAAGAAGTCGGCGTGCTCGGCGATCTCGTCCGCGCGCAGCGCGGCCCGCGGCAGCTCGATCATCGTCCCGCAGAGGTACTCGATCGCGGGCGCCTCCTCGGCCATGATCCGCTCGGTCAGCTCGCGGAGCCGGCGCAGCTCCTCGGCGAAGCCGACGAGCGGGTGCATGATCTCGACGAGCGGGGCGTCGCCCGTGCGCTCCTGGACCGCGCGCGCGGCGCGCGCGATCGCGCGCACCTGCATCTCGTAGATCTCGGGCCACTGGATGCCGAGCCGGCAGCCGCGCGTGCCGAGCATCGGATTCGTCTCGTCGAGCGCCTTGATCCGGCGCCGCATCCGCTCGTCGGTGGCCTCGTCGAGCGAAGGCAGGAACTCGTGCAACGGCGGATCGAGCAGGCGGATCGTCACCGGCAGACCGGCCATCGCCTCGAAGATCGCCTCGAAGTCGGACTGCTGGAACGGCAGCAGGCGGTCGAGCGCGTCGCGGCGGCCGGCCTCGTCGGAGGCGAGGATCATCTCCTGGACGACCGGCAGCCGCTCGTCGCCGAAGAACATGTGCTCGGTGCGGCAGAGGCCGATCCCCTGCGCGCCGAACTCGCGCGCCTTCGCCGAGTCGCCCGCGTTGTCGGCGTTCGCGCGGACGCGCAGCCGGCGCACGTCGTCGGCCCAGCCGAGGACCGTCTCGAAGTCCTCGTTGATCTGCGGCGGCACGAGCGCGACCTCGCCGATCACGACGCGTCCGGTCGTGCCGTCGATCGTGAGCGTGTCGCCCTCCCGCAGCTGGTGACCGCCCAGGCGGAGCGTGCGCGCGTCCAGGTCGATGTCGAGGCCCTCGCAGCCTGCGACGCACGGCTTGCCCATGCCGCGCGCGACGACGGCGGCGTGCGAGGTCATCCCGCCGTGCGCCGTGAGGACGCCCTTCGCCTGGATGACGCCGTGGATGTCGTCCGGAGTCGTCTCCCAGCGCACGAGGATCACCGCCTCGCCCGCCTTGCCCCGCTCCTCGGCCGTGTCCGCGTCGAGCACGACGTGACCGCATGCCGCGCCCGGCGACGCGTTCAGCCCGCGCGCCGCGACCTCGAGCTCGGCGTTCGGGTCGAGCATCGGATGGAGCAGCTGGTCGAGCTGACCCGGGTCGATGCGCGCGATCGCCTCGTCGCGCGAGATCAGCCCCTCCCCCGCCATGTCGACGGCGGCCTTCAGGGCGGCCGCGGCGGTCCGCTTCGCCGAGCGCGTCTGCAGCAGGTAGAGCGTGCCGTCCTCGATCGTGAACTCGATGTCCTGCATGTCGCGGTAGTGCTGCTCGAGCCGCGCCATCGTCTCGACGAGGCGGTCGAATGCCTCGGGCAGCCGCTCGCGCATCTCCTCGATCGGCTGCGGCGTGCGGATGCCGGCGACGACGTCCTCGCCCTGCGCGTTCACGAGGTATTCGCCGTAGAGCCCCTGCTCGCCGGTCGAAGGGTTGCGCGTGAAGCAGACGCCCGTTGCCGAGCGGTCGCCCTTGTTGCCGAAGACCATCTGCACGACGTTCACGGCCGTGCCGATGTCGTCCGGGATGTCGTACGTGCGCCGGTAGACCTGCGCGCGCGGCGAGTTCCACGACTCGAACACGGCGATCACCGCCCGCCGCAGCTGCTCGCGCGCGTCCTGCGGGAAGTCGCGCCCGGTGTCGCGCCGGTAGGCCTCCTTCAGCCGGTCGACGTCGTGCACGTCGCGGTCGTAGGAGACGTCGTCGACCGTCTCGCCGTACATCTCGATCAGCCGGCGGTAGCAGTCGCGCGCGAACTCCTCGTTCTGCGTCGTGCGCGCGAGCCCGGCGACCGACTCGTCCGAGAGGCCCACGTTCAGGATCGTGTCCATCATCCCGGGCATCGAGATCGCGGCGCCCGAGCGCACGGAGACGAGCAGCGGGTCGTTCGGGTCGCCGAGGCGCTTGCCCGTGCGCGCCTCGAGGCGCTCGACGTGCCTGCGGATCTCCTCCTCGAGACCCTCGGGGAGGCCGCCCTCGCGCAGGTACGCGCGGCAGGCGTCCGTCGTGATCGTGAACCCGGCGGGCACCGGAATCCCGAGCTGGGTCATCTCGGCGAGGCCGATGCCCTTCCCGCCGAGGAGCTCGCGCCCGCCCTCGGCCGGCTCGTCGAAGTCGAAGACGAAGCGCGCCACGCCTCCGAATGTTGTCATACGGGTGTCATGGCCCCGCCTCAGATCGTCGCCCTCGGTGGTTACCCGCAGCCCGCGCTCGTCGAATACGTGCTCGAGCTCGCCGGCGGGCGCCGCGTCCTCGTCGACCGGGCCGCGAGCCCGAGCGACGACTGGCCCTTCGAATGGGACGCGGAGGTGACGCCGCTGACGTTCTACCCCTGGCCGCCGGAGAACCTGCGCGAGCTCGCGCTCTCCCACGACGTGATCCTCGTCGCCGGCGGCAGCACGGCGAACATGCTCGCCGTCTGGCGCGTCCACGGCTTCGACCGGATCCTCCGCGAGGCCTGGGAGGCCGGCGTCGTGCTCACCGGCTGGAGCGCCGGGATGATCTGCTGGTTCGAGGCCGGGGTGACCGACTCGTTCGGCCCGCAGCTCGAGGGCATGCGGGACGGACTCGGCTTCCTGCCGGGCAGCGCCTGCCCGCACTACGACGGCGAGGAGCTGCGGCGGCCCCGCTACACGCAGCTCGTCCGCGAAGGCTTCCCGGCCGGCGTCGCCGCCGACGACCTCGCGGGCGTTCACTACGTCGGCACCGAGCTGCACGCGGCGCTCTCGACGCGCGAGGGCTCCGGCGTCTACCGCGTCGACGCGGGCGGCGAGTCGGCCCTCGACGTGCGCGTGCTCTAGCCGAGCGTCGCGACGAGCCCCGTGACGCGGCCGCCCGCGACCCGCGCGACGAGCGCGTGCCCGTGCGCGCCCGCGAGCCGCCAGCGCCCGGCACCCTCGCGCTTCGCGGACGGCGCCTCGAAGCGGAGCCGCGCAAGCGAATCGCCGACGTGCACGCCCGTGAGCGAGCTCCAGCGGGTCGACGTCGCCGTCGCGCTGACGAGCACGCCGCGGGCGGAGCAGCGAGTGAACGTCGCCTGCAGCGCGCTCTGCGACCAGGCGACCGTGCAGCCGCCGCCGATCTCGCGCGTGCCCGTCGGCCGTCCGTAGCGCTGCTCGAGCTGCGAGAGGCGATTCGCGCCCCGGATGAGCGCGACGCCGTTCTGCCCGATCACGTACGGCAGCCTCGAAGGCCGGCTTTCGGCGAGCTGCGTGTTGCACGCCGCCTCGACGGCGCCGTTCGTCGCACGCTGGATGCTCATCTGCACGCCGCGCGTGAACGCGTCCCTGCCCATGGCCGTCCTCGGCACGGAGGCGGACACGACCCGGCCCGCGACCGAGCAGCGAACCTCGGTGCCCGGCGGCAGCACGCCCGGCAAGAACCACTGCACCTGTCCGGCCTGCAGGACCACGGAGACCGCGAGCGCCGCCAGCGCTGTCACGCCGCCAGCCTAGCGTCGCCGGCGCGCGCGGAACTCCGCCAGCCAGGCGACCGCGCGCAGGCCCAGCCAGAAGGGCGTCAGCAGCACGTAGAAGATGAAGTCGGCGACCGCGAGCATCGCCACCCAGAGGATCCAGTAACGGAGCGGCACGTGGCCCTTCTCGTTTCTCACGCGGCGCCCTTCCGCTCCTCGACGACGCGCAGCACGCGGTGCGCCGTCTCCTCGATCGAGAGCTCGGTGATGTCGATGACCGGGCACCCGATCCGCCGGTGCAGCTTCTTCGCGTCCTCGAGCTCCTCGTAGATCTCGACGAGCTCCGCGTAGCGGCGGTCGCGCGTCGCGCCCATCGTGCGCACGCGCGCGCGCCGGATCTCGGCGAGCCGGTCGGGATCGATCGTGAGGCCGACGATCTTGCGCGTGTCGATCTCGAAGAGCGCTGGCGGCGGCTCGATCCCCTTCACGACGGGCACGTTCGCCGCCTTGTGGCCGAGGTAGCCGAGATAGATCGAAAGCGGCGTCTTCGACGTGCGCGAGACGCCGACGAGCACGACGTCGGCGTCCGCAAGGCCGCGTCCGACGCCGTCGTCGTAGCGCACCGCGAACTCGATCGCCTCCATCCGCTTGAAGTACGCGCTGTTCAGCGGCGGCCGCGAGCCCGGGGTCATGCGCGCCGCCATGCCGGAGACCCGTGCGACCGCCTCGATCGGATGCCCGAGCAGGTCGCAGTAGTGGAGCTTCGCGCGCCGGCAGAGGCTGCGCATCGCCTCCCGCAGCTCGGGCTGCACGATCGTGTAGATGACGACCGCCGGACGTCCGCGCATCCGGTTGACGGCGAGCTGCAGGTCGTCGGCCGACTCGACGCGCGGATGCCGGATCTCGATGAACTCCTGGTCCGGGAACTGGGCCTCGAGCGCCTGCACGAGACGCGCCGCCGTCTCGCCCGTCGCGTCCGAGACGACGTGCAGCTCGACCGGGGCGCTCGTCATCGCGCGGACGCTATCGGGTGGACGCGGGCGTCCGTCAGCCGTACGAGGTCGCGGGGATCGAGCTCGATCTGCAGCCCGCGGCGGCCGCCGTTCACGAGGATCGTCTCGTGCTCGAGCGCGGAGGAGTCGACGTGCGTCGGCAGGCGCTTCCGCTGGCCGAGCGGGCTCGTGCCGCCGCTGACGTAGCCGGTCGTCCGCTGTGCCTGGCCCTTGTCGGCGAGCTTCGCCCGTTTGCCGAGCGAGCGCAGGTCGAGCTGCGTCGGCACGGGCACGAGCGCGACCGCGAGCTCGCCGTCGACCGACACGACGAGCGTCTTGAAGAGCCGCTCCGGTTCGACGTCGAGCTTCCGCGCGGCCTCGTCGCCGTACGACGTGGTTCCGTCGTCGTGCTCGTACTCGTGCAGCGCGAAGCGGATCCCCGCTTCCTCGACCGCTCGGATCGCAGGTGTCGCCGCCATGCTGGATACGGTACGGCCCGATGACCGACGTGACCATGGACAAGATCGTCTCGCTGTGCCGCCGGCGAGGGTTCGTCTTCCCCTCGTCCGAGATCTACGGCGGCATCGGATCGACCTTCGACTACGGCCACTACGGCGTTCTGATGAAGAACAACATCCGCAACGAATGGCTGCGGGCGATGGTCCAGGAGCGCGACGACATCGTCGTCCTCGACTCCGCGGTGATCCAGAACCCCGCGGTCTGGGTCGCCTCCGGTCACGTCGTGAACTTCAGCGATCCGCTCGTCGACTGCCGCACCTGCAAGCTCCGCTTCCGCGCCGACAAGCTCGAGGACTCGCAGTGCGGTCGCCGCCCGTCCGTCCACCCCGGCGAGTTCCGCGAGTGCGACCTGACCGAGGCCCGCCAGTTCAACCTGATGTTCCAGACGCAGGTCGGCGCGATGGAGGACGCGGCCTCGACCGCGTACCTGCGCCCGGAGACCGCGCAGGGCATCTTCATCAACTTCAAGAACGTCGCCCAGCTCGCGCGCCGCAAGCCGCCGTTCGGCATCGCCCAGACCGGCAAGTCGTTCCGCAACGAGATCACCCCGGGCAACTTCCTCTTCCGCGTGCGCGAGTTCGAGCAGATGGAGATGGAGTTCTTCGTGCCGCCCGCCGACGCACCCCGCTGGTACGAGTACTGGATCGAGCAGCGCCTCGCGTGGCACGTCGGCCTCGGTCTGCGCAGCGAGAACCTCCGCGTGCGCGAGCACGGCGTCGAGGAGCGGTCGCACTACTCGAGCGCGACGAGCGACATCGAGTTCCGCTATCCGATCGGCTGGCAGGAGCTCGAGGGCGTGGCCAACCGCGGCGACTTCGACCTGAGCCAGCACACCGAGCACTCCGGCACGAAGCTCGAGTGGATCGAGCAGGACGGCACGCGCTACGTGCCCTACGTGATCGAGCCGGCCGTCTCGATCGAGCGCATCTTCGTCGCGATGCTCTGCGACGCCTACCACGAGGAGGTCGTGGCCGAGCGCGACCGCACCGTGTTGCGCCTGCACCCGGCGATCGCGCCGGTGAAGGCGGCGATCCTGCCGCTCATCCCGCGCAGCGGCGACATGGTCACGCGGTCGCGCGCACTGCTCGACGACCTCCGGGCGCGCTGGTTCGTGGAATACGATGACGGCGGCCAGATCGGCAGGCGTTATCGCCGGCAAGACGAAATAGGGACGCCGTGGGCTTTTACGATCGACGAGCAGACGCTCGAGGACGAGACCGTGACCGTGCGCGACAGGGACTCCCTCGCGCAAGAGCGGCTGCCGCTCTCCGGCGTCGCAGCCTGGCTCGAGGACGCGCTGCGGCGCCCGTGGGCCCCTCCCGCACCGTGAGGGCGTTCGTGCTCGCCGGCGGCCTCCTCGCCGTCGTCCTGCTCGCCGGCTGCGGCGGCGGCGGCACGACGACGGTCGTGCAGACCGTGACGGTCGCGCACACGACGACCGTGCACGTGACGGTGCCTGCGACGACGACCGCGGGCGCATCGAACGAGTGCACGGGCGATGCCATGAGCGGGACGTTCGCCGTCGTGCCCGGTAGCCCGGGAGCCGGCCAGATCGTCTACACGCTGACGGTGAAGAACACCTCGCCGACGTCGTGCTACGTCACGGGGCTGCCGGATGCCCAGCTGATCGGCTCGAACGGGGCCGACCTTCCCACGCACGTGATCGCCGAGCAGGCCGGCGAGCCGACGAGCGCGAAGATCACGCTCGCGCCGGGCGGCTCCGCGAGCGCGGATGCGCGCTTCTCGCCGGACGTGGCCGGCACCGGCGACCAGACGAGCGGGCCCTGCGAGCCGGTCGCGTCGAAGCTCCGCGTCGGCTTCGGCGGCGCGCCGCTCGACGTCGCGATCTCGCCGCCCACCTCGGTGTGCGAGCGCGGCCAGCTGCAGTTCAAGGTCTTCAGCGCCTCGTAGCGCCGCGTTCCATCGTGCGCGGGTTCGGCCCGAAGCCGAGCTTCTCGTAGAGGCGGTGCATGTCGCGCGTGTGCAGCACCCACCTGCGTTCCCTGTGGGGGCCGTTGTCGATGGCTTCGCGCACGAGCTCGAGGCCGAGGCCGTTGCCGCGGTGCGGGTCGAGCACGTACACGTCGGCGAGATAGACGAAGCCCGCCGCGTCGCAGTCGACGACGCGCGCGAACCCGACCTGCTCGGCGCCGTGATAGAGGCCGACGACGCGCGCGCTCGCGTCGATCAGCTCGTCCTGGCGCTCGCGCGTGCGGCCCTTCGCCCAGTACGACTCGCCGCCGAGGTACGCGTGGACGGCCGCCCGGTCGACGCGGGCCGCGTCGTCGTCGAGCTCGTAGCCGTTGCCCAGGTCGCGCTTCACGTGGCTAGGCGGAGAGCGTGCGCAGGCGGAAGCCGCCGTGGTACTCGTAGCTCGCGGTGACGACGCGGAGGGCGTCGCGTGCGGCGCGCTCGGTCAGCGCGAGCGCCGTCGCGTCCGCGAGCGGACTCGCGAGCAGCGCCTCGATGCCCCGGACGCCGTCGGACGACAGCGCGAGCGCCTCGGACTGGTTCGCGCACGCGCGGCAGACGGCGCCGCCGGCGCGCGGCGAGTACCCGACGAGCGTCGCGTCCTCCGCCCCGCACTCCGCGCAGCTCGTCAGGTGCGGCAGGTAGCCCGAGAGCCACAGCAGCTTCAGCTGGAACGCGAGCCCGAGCGGGTCGAGCGCGGGGCGGTCGGCGGCGTGCGGCGACGAGTCGAGCACGTCGAGGAACCGCGTCAGCGCGACGAACGCGCGCTCGTTCCGCTCCTGCTCGGTGAAGAGCCGCAGCATCGCCTCGGCGCCGATCAGCCCGACGCTCAGCCGGTAGTAGTCGTCCCGGGCCGCCTGGTGGGAGCCGCGCAGGACGACGCCCGTGATCGTCTGCAGCTCGCCCGAGCCCTGGTGCAGCTGGAGCTCGACGTGCGAGAGGGGCTCGAGGCGCCCCCCGAAGCGCGAGGTCGTCTTGCGCACGCCCTTCGCGACGGCGCCGAGGCGGCCGCGCTCGGCCGTGTAGAGGTGGAGCACGCGGTCGGCCTCGCCGAGGCGGATCGACCGCAGGACGACCGCTTCGGTCGCATAGGAGCGCGGGGCCATGCCCGAACGAGTCTACGGACGGGAACGGATTCCGCCCTTTCCGCGTTGTAAGCGGTAGTGGCCAGGATTCAGATGTACACCACGCGCTGGTGCGGCTACTGCGTGCGGGCGAAGGCGCTGCTCGACTCGAAGCGCCTCGACTACGAGGAGATCCACCTCGACGAGGACCCGGACTTCCGCGCGCACCTGCACGGCGTGACCGGCGGCTGGACCGTCCCGCAGATCCTGATCGACGGGCGGCCGATCGGCGGCTACACGGAGCTCTGGCGCCTCGACCGCGAGGGGCGCCTCGACGAGCTGCTCGCCGCCTGAGCCGCGGTCTCGCGCTGGCAGGTCGGGCAGAACCAGGTGCCCCGGCCGGCGACGCGCGTCTTCGCGATCGGCGTCCCGCAGCGGTCGCACGGCTCGCCCCCGCGTCCGTACACCTTGAGCTCGGTCTGCATCGAGCCGCTCGCGCCGTCGGGCTGCCGGTAGTCGCGCAGCGTCGCCCCCTGTCGCGCGATCCCGGCCTCGAGCGCCGCGCGGATGCCGCGGTGCAGCCGGCGGAGCTCGCTCCGGTCGATCGTCTCGGCCGGCCGCAGCGGATGGATCCGCGCGCGCCAGAGCGCCTCGTCGACGTAGATGTTGCCCAGGCCGGCGAGCGTGCGCTGGTCGAGCAGCGCGGCCTTGATCGGCGCGCGCCGGTCGGCGAGCCGCTCGCCGAGCCGCGCAGCGGTGAAGAGCGCGTCGAGCGGCTCGTCGCCGAGGCGGCTCTCGAGATACGGCGCGAGCTCGTGGGGCTCGAGCAGCAGCCACGTGCCGAACCGGCGGACGTCGCGATAGGTGACGTCCGAGCCGTCGTCTAGCTTGACAACAGCGCGGCGATGCGGATCCCCGGCCGGGTTCGCGTCTCCGTGGCGCAGGCTCCCCGTCATCCGGAGGTGAATGAGCAGCGCGCGACCCGAATCGAACCGAACAATCAGATACTTGCCACGGCGCTCCACCGCAGCGACCCGTTCGCCCGTCAGCTCCGCCGCCACCTCGGCGGGCTCGTAGGGCCGCACGAGCCGCGGGTCGTCGATCGCGACCGAGACGAACCGCCGTCCCGCGAGCAGGGGCGCGAGCTTCGCGCGGACGGTCTCGACCTCGGGCAGCTCGGGCATAGAGTCAGCGTAGTGAGCGAGGCGACGCTGACGGCCGTGCCGACGGAGCTCGAGGCCGAGCTGGTGTGCGGCCTCCTGCGCGCGAACGGCATCGCGTGCTTCATCCGCCGGACAGGCTCCGCCGGCGTCGTCTTCGCCGAGACGCTCGCGGCCGGGGCACCCTGCGAGGTCGTCGTCGGAGACGCCGATCTCACCCGGGCGCGGGAGGTGCTCGCCGCGCAGAGCGGCTCGGCTTAGCCGAGCGTGTCGAGCACGATGCCGCGCGGGCGCGGCGGCTCGTCGGCGACCGCGTACGCCGTGAGCACGGCGGCAGCAGCGGTCTCGGCGCTTGCGTCGTCGCGGGCGTGCACCTCGGCGAGCGGCTCACCCTCGTCGACCGCGTCGCCGCGCTTCTTCGTGCAGACGATGCCGACCGTGTGGTCGACCGGGTCGTCCTTCGTCCGCCGGCCGGCGCCGAGGTCGAGCGCCGCGAGGCCGACCGGCAGCGCGGCGAGGCGCTCGACGTAGCCGCTCCGAGGCGCGAACACCTCGCGGATCACCGCCGCCTTCGGCAGCGCCGCCTCGTCGGGGTCGCCGCCCTGCGCGCGAATCCACCGCTCGTACGCGGCGAGCGCCGAGCCGTCGGCGACCGCGGCCTCGGCCCGCGCACGGCCCTCGGCGCGGTCGACGCCGAGGTCGGAGAGCGCGAGCAGGTGCGCGCACGCGTCGAGCACGAGCTCCGTCAGGTCGGGCGGGCCTTCGCCGCGCACGGTGGCGAGCGCCTCGCGCACCTCGAGCGCATTCCCGACCGCGCGGCCGAGCGGCTGGTCCATGTCGGTCAAGACGCAGACGACGTCGCGGCCGGCACGTGTCCCGAGCGCGAGCATCGTCTCGGCGAGCACCTGCGCGTCGGCGAGCGTCTTCATGAAGGCGCCGTCGCCGACCTTGACGTCGAGCACGATCGCGTCGGCTCCGGCGGCGATCTTCTTCGACATGATGCTCGCCGCGATCAGCGAGACGTTGTCGACGGTGGCCGTCACGTCGCGCAGGCCGTAGAGCTGCCTGTCCGCGGGAACGAGATCGGCCGTCTGGCCGACGATCGCGAGCCCGACCTCGCGCACCTGGGCCACGAGCTCGTCCGTCGTCAGCTCGACGCGGAAGCCGGGGATCGACTCGAGCTTGTCGAGGGTGCCGCCGGTGTGCCCGAGGCCGCGGCCGCTCATCTTCCCGAACGGGACGCCGCACGCGGCGACGACGGGGCCGACGGCGAGCGTCGTCTTGTCCCCCACGCCGCCGGTCGAGTGCTTGTCGACGACGCGGCGGCCGAGCGCCCCGCCGAGGTCGATCGTCTCGCCGCTCCGCACCATCGCGTCGGTGAGCGCGAACGTCTCGGCGCTCGACAGCCCCTGGAAGTAGACGGCCATGAGGAACGCGGCCATCTGGTAGTCGGGCACCTCGCCGCGCGCATACGCGAGCACGAGCTCGGTCAGCTCCTCCCACCCGAGCTCGGCACCGTCCCGCTTGCGCTGGATCAGCTGCGCGGGCGCGATCACCGCGCGCGCGTCATGGAGCGAGGATCGGCTGCCCGGGGATGCCGCGCGACGGGGCCTTGCCGCCGAGCCAGGCGTTCACCGTAGCGCCCACGTCCGCGAGCTCGCCCTCGTGCGTGCGCCCCGCGGCGTTCCGTCCTGCGACGTAGGCGAGCAGCAGCGCGTACTCGCGCGAATGATCGGTCGACGGCGTCGTCGGGTCGCAGCCGTGGTCGGAGGTGAGCACGAGCAGGTCGCCCTCGCGCAGCGCCTCCAGCAGATCCGGCAGGCGGCGGTCGAAGTCCTGCAGGCACCGGTGGAAGTTCACCGGGTCGTTGCGATGCCCCCAGAGCGAATCCGTCTCGACGAGGTTCACGAAGACGAAGCCCTCGTCGAGCTCCTGCAAAAGCCGCTCGGTCTGCTGGATCCCGTCGATGTTCGACTTCGTCGGGTGCGACTCGTCGATGTCGCAGCCCGCGAAGATGTCGGAGATCTTGCCGACGCCGTGCACGGTGACGCCTGCGCCGCGGACGAGCGAGAGATAGTTCGGGCGCCGCGGCTCGAGCGAGTAGTCGTGCCGGTCGCCGCCGAGCCGCTCGTAGCTGCCGGGCTCGCCGGCGAACGGCCGCGCGATCACGCGGCCGACCGCGTGCTTGCCCGTGAGCAGCTCGCGCGCCGAACGCGACGCCTCGTACAGCTCCTCGAGCGGGATCGTGTCGACGTGCGCGGCGATCTGGAAGACGGAGTCGCCGGACGTGTACACGATCCACTTTCCCGTCTCCTGATGCTCCTCGCCGAGCTCCTGGATGATCTCGGTCCCCGACGCGGGCTTGTTGCCGAGCACACCCCGGCCCGTCTTGTGCATGAACGGGTCGATCACGTCGTGGGGAAACCCGTGCGGGTAGAGCGGGAACGCCTGCGCGGTGACGACGCCCATCAGCTCCCAGTGGCCCGTCGTCGTGTCCTTGCCCTTCGACCGCTCGAGGAGACGCCCGGCCACGGCGGGCGCGCCGGGCTGGGGCGGGCAGCCCTGGAGCGGCTCCACGTTGCCGAGCCCCAGCGCCTCCATGTTCGGCAGGTCGAGGCCGCCGACCGCGTCGGCGACGTTCGCGAGCGTGTTCGAGCCCTCGTCGCCGTACTGGTCGGCGTCCGGCAGCGCACCTGCGCCGACGGCGTCGAGAACGATCACGCAGGCTCGCGGCATGAGGCTATTCTAGGTTGGCGATGAAGGACGCCATCGGAGTCTTCCTGTTCGTCGTCTACGTCGCGGCAGTCATCTCGGCCGCGGCGGCGGTGACGTGGGTCGTCGTGCGGCTGACGCCGAAGAAGACGCCGAAGCCCGAAGCGCCGTCCGAGTCGTAGTCGCCTGCTAGGCCGGCGTCAGCGGTAGGACGTCCTCGAGCGGCGTGTACTCGAGATCGTGCGCCTCGGCGACGGGTGCGTACGTGATCTTGCCGTCGAGCACGTTCACGCCGCGGGCGAGCGAGCGGTCCCGCGCGACGGCCTTGGCGAGGCCGTGGTCGGCGATCGCCTCCACGTACGGAAGCGTCGCGTTCGTCAGCGCCTTCGTCGAGGTGATCGGCACGCCGCCGGGCATGTTCGCGACGCAGTAGTGCGTGATCCCGTCGACCTCGTAGACGGGATCGGTGTGCGTCGTCGGGTGCGCGGTCTCGACGCATCCGCCCTGGTCGATGGCGACGTCGACGATCACCGCACCCTTCTTCATCACGCCCAGCATCTCGCGCGTCACGAGCTTCGGTGCACGGGCGCCGGGCACGAGGACGGCGCCGATCACGACGTCGGCCTCCACGATCGACGACTCGATCTGCAGCGTCGACGACATCAACGTCGACACGCGGCCCGAGAGGATCTCGTCGAGGTAGCGCATCCGGTCGATCGAGCGGTCGAGGATCGTCACCTGCGCCCCGAGGCCGATCGCGATGATCGCGGCGTTGTAGCCGACAACGCCGCCGCCGATCACGAGCACGCGGCCGGGCGCGACACCCGGGACGCCGCCGAGCAGGAGCCCGCGGCCGCCGAGCGGCTTCTCGAGGAAGTACGCGCCGGCCTGCGCGGCGAGACGACCCGCAATCTCGCTCATGGGCGCGAGCAGCGGCAGGCGGCGATCGTCGGTCTCCACGGTCTCGTACGCGACCGCCGCGATGCCGCTGTCGACGAGCGCGCGCGTGAGCGGCTCGTCCGCGGCGATGTGCAGGTAGGTGAAGAGCACGAGCCCCTCGCGCAGCCGCTCGTACTCGGGCTCGATCGGCTCCTTGACCTTGAGCAGCAGCTCCGACTGCGACCACACGTCGTCGACCGAGCCGAGGCGCGCACCGGCGCGCTCGTAGTCGGCATCGGGGAATGCGCTTCCGTCGCCGGCGCCGCGCTCGACGAGCACGTCGTGGCCGGACTGCACGAGCTCGCGCGCGCCCGCAGGCGTCAGCGCGACGCGGTACTCGTCGGTCTTGATCTCCCTGGCGACTCCGATCTGCAAGCCGCGACGACTCTAGCTGGCGCCGCGGCGGCCGAGGTAGAGCAGCAGGCCGGCGATCGACTTCGCGTCCTCGAGCTCGCCGATCCGCCGGCCGACGTCGCTCACCGGCCATTGCACGAGCTCGAGGTGCTCGTCGTCTTCCGGCGCGGCGTCGCCGAGCGACACGCCCTCCGCGCAGAAGACGACCATGTGCTCGGTCGTGAAGCCGGGCGTCGTCCAGAACGCCCCGAGCTCGGACCACTCGCCGCCGTGCAGGCCGCACTCTTCGCGCAGCTCGCGCTGCGCCGTCGCGAGCGGCTCTTCGCCCTCCTCGCGCGTTCCAGCCGGCAGCTCGAGCAGCTTCGCGCGCGCCGGCTCGCGGAGCTGGCGGACGAGCCACACGCGGTCCTGCTCGTCGACCGCGACGATCGCGACCGCTCCCGGATGGCGGACGACCTCGCGCTCGTGCTCTCCCCAGCGCTCGACGACGAGGTCCACGAGCTTGCCGTCGTAGACCGTGCGCGTCGCGTCGGGCTTCACGCGGCCAGCTCCTCGACGAGCGCGCGCTGCTCGGGCGTGAGCCACGGGGGTTCGCCCGCGGCCGCGTTCTCGGCCGTCCGCTCGGGACGCGACGTCGCAGGGATCGCGAGGTCGACGCGCTCGTCGGACAGGACCCACTTGAGGAGCGCCTGGGCCCACGTCTCGACGCCGAGGTCGTGCAGCGCAGCAGCAGGCGGCGACCGCCGGAGGAGCGCGCCCTCGCCGAACGGACGCATCACGATCACGGCGACGCCGAGCTCGGCTGCGAGCGGCAGCAGCTCACGCTCGACCTCGCGCTCGTGCGGGTTGTACGGCAGCTGCACGACGTCGAAGCGGCGCGTCCGCAGCGCCGCCGCGAGCTCGCGGAACGCCGACGCCGCGTAGTGGGTCACGCCGAGCTGGTCGACGTTGCCCGCGTCGCGCTCCGCTTCCAGCCACTCGAGCTGGCCGCGCCAGTTGGCGAGGTTGTGGATCTGCTCGATCTCGACGCGGCCGAACCACTCGCGCTGGCGGCGGTACTGCTCGCGCCCCTCGTCGACCGACTCCGACCAGATCTTCGTCGCGACCGTCGCGTCGGCGCGCCGCCCGTCCAGCGCCGCGCCGAGCGACGCCTCGGCGCCGCGGTACATCGGCGACGAGTCGAACACGCGCACGCCGGCGTCGAGCGCGGTCGAGACGACGGGCGCGGCGGCCGCCGCGTCCGGGCCGAAGGTGTTCCACGTGCCGAGTCCCACGACGGGGCCGAGCCGGCGCTCCTCCATCACGCGCGCGCCGCGTCGACGAGCGCCAGGGTCACGTCGACCATGCGGTCGAGGTCCTCGACGGCGATCCGCTCGTCCGGCGTGTGGATGTCCGTCATGCCGTTCGCCAGGTTGACGCAGCGGCGACCGCGCTCGTTGAAGACGTTCGCGTCCGCGCCGCCGCCCGACAGCGCATACGTCGGCTCGACGCCGCACGCTTCGAGCGCACGCGCCGCGAGCTCGACGACGTCGTCGCCGCGCTTGAAGCGATATCCGTTGTAGCTCTTCCGCAGCGCGGTCTCGACCTCACAGTCGGTGGACGTCGCCGCGAACGAGAAGGCGTCGAGCATCTCCTGCACGATCGCCTTGAGCTTCGACTCGTCCTGCGAGCGCGCCTCCGCGAGGAACATGCACCACTCGGGGACGATGTTCCCGCCGGTGCCGCCCGAGATGACGCCGACGTTCGCCGTCGTGTCCTCGTCGACGCGGCCGAGGCGCAGATCCGCGATCGCGCGCGCGGCCGCCTGGATCGACGAGCGCCCCTCCTCGGGGAACATCCCCGAGTGCGCTGCGCGGCCGTGGAAGCGCACTTCCATCGACTGCGACCACGGCGCGCCGAGGATGATCTCGCCGATCGGCGCCGCCTGGTCGTAGACGTAGCCGAGCTCCGCCTGCAGGCGGTCGTCGTCGAAGGCGTAGGCGCCGATCAGCCCGACCTCCTCCTTCGGCGTGAAGAGCAGCTCGATGCCGGCGTGCGGCCGGCTCTCGGCGAGGACGCGGCGCGCGCCCTCGAGCATCGCGACGACCGCCGACTTGTTGTCGGCGCCGAGGATCGTCCCGCCCGCGTTGCGCACGACGCCGTCGTCGACAACGGGCTCGAGCCTCCCGTCGGGCGGGACGGTGTCGAGATGCGCGCAGAAGAAGAGCGGCGTCCCGGGCGCCGTCGGCTCGAGCCGCGCGTAGACGTTGCCGATCGTCGAGCCGATCGCCTCGCCGCAGCCGTCCTCGTCGGGATCGAGCCCGAGGTCGTGCAGGTAGCGCAGCACGACGTCGGCGACCGCGCGCTCCTCGCCCGGCGGGCTCGGGATCGCGGTCAGCTCGAGGAAGAGCTCGAGCGCTCCGGACGTCTCCACCACGCGGGGCAGTCTAGGCGGCGATCGGCGCGCCGCTGCCGGTGCGCGAGCGGGCACGGTCGAGCGCCGCGGCGACGAAGCCGCGGAAGAGCGGCGCGGGCCGCGTCGGCCGCGACTTGAACTCCGGATGGAACTGGCTCGCCACGAACCAGGGGTGGTCGGGCAGCTCGACGACCTCGACGAGCCGGCCGTGCTCATAGGTGCCGGAGACGACGAGCCCGTGGTCGACGAGCCGGTCGCGGTAGATGTTGTTCACCTCGTAGCGGTGGCGGTGCCGCTCGAAGATCACGTCCTTGCCGTAGATCTCGCGGGCACGCGTGCCCTCGGCGAGCTCGACCGCCTGCGCGCCGAGCCGCATGGTGCCGCCGAGATCCTCGATGCCCTTCTGCTCGGGCAGGAGGTCGATCACGGGGAACGGCGTCTCGGGGTCCATCTCGGTCGAGTTGGCGCCGTCGAGACCGGCGACGTGGCGCGCGAACTCCGAGACGGCGACGTGCATCCCGAGGCAGATGCCGAGGTAGGGGATGCGGTGCTCGCGGGCGACGCGGCAGGCCAGGATCTTGCCCTCCCAGCCGCGCGCGCCGAAGCCGCCGGGGACGAGCACGCCGTCGACCGTCTCGAGCAGGTCGGCCGCCTCCTCGTACGACATGTTCTCGGCGTCGACCCAGCGCACGCGGATCGCGGAGCCGGCATGCAGGCCGGCGTGCTTCAGCGCCTCGTGGACGGAGAGGTACGCGTCCTGCAGCTTCACGTACTTGCCGACTAGGGCGATCTCAACGAGCTCGCGCCGCTCGTCGATGCGCCGCGTCAGGTCGGCCCACTCGCCGAGATCGACTTCGCCGCCGTCGAGGCCGAGCTTCTCGCAGACGAGCCGGTCGAGGCCCTCGGCCTGCAGCACCTGCGGGACGAGGTAGACGTCCGGGACGTCCGGGCTCGCGACGACGGCGCCCGGGTCGACGTCGGCGAAGAGCGCGATCTTGTCGCGGATGTCGCGCGAGAGCTCCTCGTGCGAGCGGCAGACGACGACGTCGGGATGGATGCCGATGCGGCGCAGCTCGTTCACCGAGTGCTGCGTCGGCTTCGTCTTCAGCTCGCCGGCGGCCTCGATGAACGGCACGAGCGTGACGTGCACGTACATGACGTTCTCCGGGCCGACCTCGCGCCGGAACTGGCGGATCGCCTCGAGGAACGGCAGCGACTCGATGTCGCCGACCGTGCCGCCGATCTCGGAGATGACGACGTCGGTGGGCTCCGTCTCCGCCGCGCGCTTCACGCGCGCCTTGATCTCGTTCGTGATGTGCGGGATCACCTGCACGGTCGCGCCGAGGAAGTCGCCCTTGCGCTCCTTGCGCAGCACCGTCTCCCAGATCGCGCCCGCGCTGTGCGACGAGTTCCGCGACGAGTTCTCGTCGACGAAGCGCTCGTAGTGGCCGATGTCGAGGTCGGTCTCGGCGCCGTCCTCGGTGACGAAGACCTCGCCGTGCTGGAACGGGCTCATCGTCCCCGGGTCGACGTTCAGGTAGGGGTCGAACTTCTGGAGCTGGACGCGCAGCCCGCGCGCCTTCAGCAGGCGACCGAGCGAGGCGGCGACGATTCCCTTCCCGAGCGCGGAGACCACTCCCCCGGTGACGAAGACGTACTTCGGGGCCCGTGCGCTCACGGGATTTCAGGGTAGCAGCGGTGGTGGTCGACGCCGGGTCAGATCTCGGCGCCGGTCTGGACGAGGTCGTAGAGCCGGCCGAGCGTCGTGTACGGGAACGAGCGCCGGAACGCGAGGAACGGTCCGTCGACCTCGAGCGTCGCCTTCGTCCGGCCCTCGCCGGCCGGCTCGAGCTCGAGCACGGCGTCGACGCGCTGCGAGACGAGCTGGAACGCGATCCGCCGCATCGGCACGACGTCGAGGACGATCAGCGTCCCGGAGGCGTCCGGCTTCCGGAAGAGCGTCGGCGCGTCCGGGCCGAGGATCCGCCAGCGGGCGGCGGGAGCGAGCCCGCGCCGGTCGGGCTCGACGCCGGAGACGCCGGGCCACCAGTCCGGCAGGTTGTACGGCTCGGCGACGAACGACCAGACGTCCTCGATCGGCGCGAGCAGCGTCCGCTCGGCGGCGTAGCGGGGCATCAGGCGTCGGCGCCGGTCGTCGTCTGCCGTTCACGCGACGCGGTCCGCGGCTCGCTCATCCTCCGATCGTTGCAAGAAACTCCTGGCCGCCGAGCATCCGCTCCAGCTCGGCGCGCCGCTCGCCCTCGTCGAGGACGTCGATCCGCGTGTGCGTCGGGTCGCCGTCGACCTTCTCGACCCGGAAGTGGCGGTCCGCGAGCGCTGCGATCTGCGGCAGATGCGTGATCGTGATCACCTGCGCCCGCTCGGCGAGGCGTTGCAGCACGCGGCCGACCGCATTCGCCGTCTCGCCGCCGATGCCCGCGTCGATCTCGTCGAAGACGAGCGTCTCGCCTCCGGCGACCGCGGCGATCGCGAGCGCGATGCGCGAGAGCTCGCCGCCCGACGCCGTCTCCGCGACGGGCGCGAACGGCAGGCCGGCGTTCGGCCGCACGAGGAAGACGGCCTCGTCCGCTCCGGTCGCGCCGGGGTCGCGCTCGCGCAGGTCGCAGACGAACTCGCCGTCGCCCATGCCGACGTCGTGCAGCTCGGCCGCGACGGCGTCGGCGAACGCCGGTGCGGCCGCGTTCCGCTCGGCGCGAAGCTCGAGCGCGAGAGCGTCCGTTCGCGCCTGCGCGGCGCGCAGCGCCTCCTCCGCGACCGCGGCCGGGTCGTTCCCGTCCTCGAGCGCGGCGAGCTCGGCTCGCGCCTCGCCGGCACGCGCGAGCAGCTCGGCGTAGCTCGCGGCGCGGAAGCGCCGCTTCGCCTCGGCGATCCGGTCGAGCGACGCCTCGAGCTCGGCGAGCCGACCGGGCTCGGCCTCGAGCGACGCGAGGAACGAATGGAGCTCCGAGGCCGTCTCGCGCAGGCGCAGCTCGACGTCGCGCAGCTCGTCGCCGGCGCGCTGCAGCTCCGGCGCGAGCCGCTCGAGCGGCGCGACGGCACGCTCGGCGAGCGCCACGAGCCCGGCCGCGCCCTCGCCGTCCTCGGGCGCGAGCGCGGCCGCGGCCCCGGCCGCCGCCTCGGCGAGCTCCGTCACGTGGCGGAGGCGCTCGCGCTCCGCGCGCAGCTCGTCCTCTGCGCCGGGCTCGAGGCCGTCGGTGTCCTCGACGAGCGCGCGAAGCTCGGCGAGCCGCGCCTCCGCGAGCGCGGCGTTCTCTCGCAGCTCCGCGTGACGCCGCCGCGCCGCGGCGAGCTCGCGCCACGCCGCGCGCGCCTCGCTCCGCCGCTGCAGCTGCTCCTCGCCGCAGAAGCGGTCGAGCAGCTCGAGCTGGTGCGCGGGCCGCGCCAGCCGCCGCTGCTCGAACTGACCCGACATGGCGACGACGCGCTCGACCGCGGCGGCGACGTCCTCGCGCGCCGCGCTCCTCCCCCACGCGTACGCGCGCGTGCGCCCGTCGCCGAAGACGCGCCGCGCGACGAGCAGCACGTCCTCGTCCTCGGGAGCGAGCTCGGCGAGCTCCTCGAGCTCGCCCGGCAGGTCGAGCTCCGCCTCGACGTAAGCCTCGGAGCCCGCCGGCCCGACGAGCGAGTCGTCGCCCCGGGTGCCGAGCAACAGGCCGATCGCCTGGGCGAGGATCGTCTTGCCCGCCCCGGTCTCGCCGGTGATCGCGTTCAGGCCCGGCCCGAGGTCGAGGTCGGCCTCGTGAATCAGGACGAGGTTCTCGATGCGCAGTCGGCGCAGCATCGACGACAGGCTAGAGATGGGTCAGGACGAGAATGTCTCGCGATAGCGCCCGAAGAACGTCGTCTCGGGCAACGTCGCGAGCAGGCTGCGCTGGGCGCAGAGCCAGATCTCGATCGACCCGCCCGGTGCCGTCTCGCCGATGCGGTGGCCGTCGACGAGCACCGCGACCGCGACGTCCGGCGTCCGGTTCGCCACCGTGAGCGAGAGCCCGCGCGGGACGACGAGCGGCCGCGCGTGCAGCGAGTGCGGCGCGATGAACGTCACCGCCATGGCGTCGAGGCCGCGCACGAGCACCGGTCCGCCGTTCGAGAGGTTGTACGCCGTCGAGCCTGACGGCGTCGCGCAGATCATCCCGTCGCACGGGACGACGCCGAGATCCTCGCCGCCGACCGACCACCCGAGCTCGACCATGCGCCCGAGCACCGAGCTCGTCGCGACGACGTCGTTGACCGCGACGTGCCGCTCGCCGGCCAGCTCGACCTCGAGCGTCGGAAGCTCGACGACGACGAACTCGCCCGCGAAGACGCGTTGCAGATCGCGCTCGAGCGCGGCGGGCTCGATCGACGCGAGGAATCCGACCCGGCCGAAGTTGACGCCGATCACCGGCACCTCGCTGCCGAGGAGCGTCGCAAGCGTGCGCAGGATCGTCCCGTCGCCGCCGACCGCGACCGCGACGTCGGCCGCGCGCGGGTCGTCGACGAGCGCCACGCCCGCCTGCTCCGCCGCGCGGCGGACGCGCTCGACCGCCTCCCGCACGTCCTTGCTGCCGTGCGTGACGACCGCGGCGGTGCTAACCGGCCGCGACCGCTGCGTCGATCCGCTCGTCGAGGTCATCGGGAAGCGTCGGGTCGTCGGCCTGCGCGAGGTGGAGGAAGAACTCCCGGTTGCCCTTCGGACCCGGGAGCCCGGAGTCTACGACGTCCCGGACGCTCGCCCCCCATCCGAGCGCGGCCTCCGCGACCTCGCGCAGCACCCGCGCCCGGACGGCCGCGTCGCGGACGACGCCGCCCTTGCCGACGTCGGCACGCCCGGCCTCGAACTGCGGCTTCACGAGCACGACCGCCTGCCAGCCGGATGCGGCGAGCGCGAGGAGCGGCGGCAGCGCGAGGCGCACGGAGATGAACGAGACGTCGCACACGACGAGCTGAGGCGCGAACGGCAGCTCGGTCACCGTGCGCGCGTTCGTTCGCTCGAGCACGACGACGCGCGCGTCGTTGCGGAGCCTCGGATGCAGCTGCCCGTAGCCGACGTCGATCGCGATCACGCGCGCGGCACCGCGCTGCAGCAGGACGTCGGTGAAGCCGCCCGTCGAGGCGCCGACGTCGAGGACGTCGAGCCCCGAGGGGTCGACGCCGAGCCGGTCGAGCCCGTTCGCGAGCTTCTCGCCTCCGCGCGAGACGTAGGCGGGGCCGCGCTCGACGACGAGCTCCGCGTCCTCGTCGACCTGTTGGCCGGGCTTCTGATAGCCGGGAACGAGGCCCGCCAGCACGAGCGCCTGCGCCTGCGTGCGCGACTCGGCGAGCCCGCGTTCGACGAGCACGACGTCGAGGCGCTTCTTCAGCGGGCGATCCCCCAGGCGCCCTCGAAGACGTCGCCCGGCTCGAGCCGGATCAGGCCCTCGCCGGTGTTGAACGCGTTCGGCGGGCAGGTCATCGGCTCGACCGCGAAGCCGCGACGCCGGATGTCCGGCAGGTCGCCGCTGAAGCGCTGCACCCACGGCCACGACGCGTCGGCCCAGACGGTGACGCCGGCGAGCTCGTACGAGCCGTCCCAGCGCTCGGTCTCGTCGAGGCGCGCGTCGCCGAAGAGCTCGTCGACGTCGCACGCGACATATGGGTGGTGCCCCGCTCCGAACGGGCACGCGCGGGTGCCGACGTTCTCCGCGCGCGTGCGCACACGCAGCCCGTCGCCGTCGAGCGCGTATTCGACCTGCAGGCGCAGCGCGAACGGGTAGCCGGGCTGCGGATGCAGCACGTGCTCGAGCACGACGCGGGACTCCGCACGCTCGACGGCGCGCCAGCTCGCCCAGCGCACGAGCCCGTGGATCGCGGTCCGGCGCTCGACCTCGGTGAGGGGCAGCTGCAGCGTCTCGCCCTCCCAGTCGTAGCGGCCTTCGACGACGCGGTTCGGCCACGGGATGAGCACCTGGCCCCGCGCCGAGGTGCACTGCTCGTCGGCGCCGTAGCCGAGCAGCACGTCGTCGTACTCGCGCAGGCCGCCGCCCACTTCGACGGCGGCGGCGCGCTGCGCGCCGTGCCGCAGGTCGAACTGCTCGCCGCTCGGGACGAAGCTCACGCGCGCAGGCTACTGCTCGCCGGGCCGGACGAGCCCGGATTCGTACGCGAGCACGACGGCCTGCACCCGGTCACGGAGGTCGAGCTTGGAGAAGATCCGGTTGACGTGCGTCTTCACGGTCGCGTCGCTGACGACGAGCTGCGTGGAAATCTCGGAGTTCGAGAGACCGCGCGCGATCAGCGTCAGGACCTCGAGCTCGCGCTCGGTGAGCTCCTCGAAGACGGCGGGCGTCGCGGCGCCCGGCGGAGGCCGGCGGACGAACTCCTCGATCAGCCTTCTCGTGATCGAGGGAGCGAGCAGCGAGTCGCCCGCGGCCACTGTGCGGATCGAGTCCGCGAGCTGCGCAGGCGGCGCCGTCTTGAGCAGGAAGCCGCTCGCACCGGCGCGCATCGCCTCGTACACGATCGCCTCGTCGTCGAACGTCGTGAGGACGAGCACGCGCGTCGGCACGTCGCCCGCGACGACCTGCCTCGTCGCGGCGATTCCGTCGAGCACCGGCATCCGCACGTCCATCAGGACGACGTCCGGTCGCAGCTCCCGGACGCATGCGAGCGCGGCGGCTCCGTCCTCCGCCTCGCCGACCACGGAGACGTCGGACTGCGCTTCGAGGATCATGCGGAAGCCGCCCCGGACGAGCGCCTGGTCGTCCGCGATCACGACGGAGATCACGACGAGCCGAGCGGCAGGCACGCGCGGACCGCGAAGCCGCCTTCGGGCCGCGGACCGGCGTCGAACTCGCCGCCGAAGACGGCGATCCGCTCCCGCATGCCGATCAGCCCGTGGCCGCTGCCGCCGCCGTTGCCCGTACCGCCGCCGTCGTCGAGGATCTCGAGCGCGAGCTCGCCGGGCCGGTAGGCGACACGGACGACCGCGGTCGCCCCGCCGCCGTGCTTGAGCGCGTTCGTCAGCGCCTCCTGGACGACGCGGTACGCCGACAGGTCGACGCCGAGCGGGACTGGTCTCTTTTCGCCCTCGATTCGCAGGTCGACCGGTAGACCGGCATCGCGCATCCGGTCCGCGAGCTCGTCGAGGTCGGCGAGGCGGCGCTGCGGCGCATAGCCGAGCTCCTCCGGGCGCTCGCGAAGCAGGCCGACGAGGCGCCCCATCTCGACGAGCGCCTGACGCCCCGTCTCCTGGACCGCGTCGAGCGCCTCGGCCGCGCGGTCCGGCGCCGCGCGCATCACCTCCGCCGCGGCCCCGGCCTGCACGACCATCACGGAGATCGAGTGCGCGAGCACGTCGTGCAGCTCGCGTGCGATCCGGGCGCGTTCCGCGGCGACGGCGACGGCGCGCTCCGACTCGAGCCGCTCCGCGCGCCGGGCGAGCGCTCCAGCCTGCTGCGTGCGCGACCGCACGACAGCCCCGGCCGTCCACGCGCCGCCTGCGATCACCAGTCCGAACGCTGCGTTGCCGAGCTTGACGGCGGCGTCGCCGTGGATATGCAGCGCGCTGACCGCGGCTGCCGGGAGCATGAGCGCAAAACCGGCGAACGCTCGTCGGACCGGCGCGTTCGCGGCAAGGGAGTACAGCGCGATCACGAGCGCGAGCACGGGCACCACGGGCTGGTCGGGCGGGACACCGAGCGCGGGCTCGAGCCCCCAACCGAGCGCGAGCGCGACGACCACGGCGATCGGGTACCGCCGCCGCCAGGCGAGAGCGAGCGAGAATGGCAGCTCGGTCACGAGGCCGGCCCACTTCGGGTGCACGCCGCCGTTGAACCTCACCTCGAGGGCTGCGAGGGCCGCGACGACGAGCGCGACTAGGAGGTCGTTGCGGGGCGGACGCACGCGCTGACGGTATCGCGCTCGCAGCGCACCCGCGACCCGCCCCGAGGTTGATTCCGGGTCAACCCGTGGGTCGAGTCGAGGCGGCGCACGATCGACCGCGAGGTCGATGCAGATTGGACGCGTGCGCCGATGTCGCGAGGCGACGACGGCCGTAGCGTCGGATGCGTCATCGACGAAGGAGACTCACACATGAAGCGCATGCTCATCGCACTTGCAGCACTGACGGCCGGGTTCTTCGCCGGCTCGTGGATCGTCGTCGCGACGATCGGGAACAAGAACCACGGCTGGCAAGGCCTCCTCGGCGGGATCTTCTGGTTCGGCTTCCTCGCGTGCGCGGCGGCCCTCGTCGTCGCGGCGCTCGTGGCGCTCGTCCGCAGCCGGCTGCGCCGGAGCGTCGCGGTCACGACGATCGCGGTGGTCGTTCTCGCGGGGGCGGCCTTCGCCGCACAGTCGCACGCGCAGTCGTCCGCGGCAACGCGAATCACGGTCGTCGTCCCGATCGCGTCGATTCGGGCCGCGGACCCGTCGAAGAGCGTCGGCCACTTCCGCGAGAGCTACGTCCCGAAGCGGCCGGCCGCAATCCTCGGGCAGACGGCCGTGGGGCTCGCGACGTTCGACCGCGGCACGCTGCTCGGCACGATCACCCTGCGGGGCGGCCAGATCGTCTACGCCGCGTCGACGGCCGACCAGGACAACGCCACCTATGCGATCCTCGGGGGCACCGGCCGCTACGTCGGCGCGACGGGGACGGTCGCAACGAAGACGCTCGATCGCGCCCACGTCCGCGTCACGATCACGCTTGCGGCCTAGGCCGTCCGCACCGCGAGGCCGTCGACGATGTCGCGCAGGACGCTCGTGTCGGCGTCGACCTCGCCGAGCCGCGCCCGCGCCCGCTCCGCCGCCTCGTCCGCGAGGCGGCGGGCGCCGTCGGGGCCGTGCGTCACGACGTAGCCGTCGCCGTCGAGGATGTCGTCGACGATCTGGAAGAGCAGTCCGAGCTCCTCGCCGAACGCGCGCCACGCGTGTTGCTCCGGCTCGGGGACGTCGGCGACCCAGAGCGCGAGCCCGACCGCGGCGGCGAAGAGCCGTCCGGTCTTCAGCCGGTGCAGCGTCGCCTCGTCGGGCGCGGTGCCCGTGACGTCGAGGTACTGGCCGCCGATCATCCCGAGCGTCGCGTTCGCGAGCTCGCGCGCGACGTGCGGCGTCTCGTACGCGGTCGCGAGCCGGAACGCCTCGGCGAGCAGCGCGTCGCCGGCGAGGATGCCGACCGCCTCGCCGTACTGCTTCCACGTCGACGGCCGTCCGCGCCGCTCCTCGTCGTCGTCGAGCGGCGGCAGGTCGTCGTGGACGAGCGAGAACGTGTGCACGAGCTCGAGCGCGGCGGCCGCGGACAGCGCCTCCTCCGGCTCGCAGCCCGCGGCCTCGGCGACCGCGAGGCAGAGCACCGGCCGCACGCGCTTGCCGCCGACGGTGAGCGAGTAGCGCACCGACTCGGCCTGGCCGTGCAGCTCGGGCCAGAGGCGCAGCGCGTCGAGATGCTCCTCGACGAGCGCACGCAGCTCGTCAGGGCTTCTGGGCATCGGCCTCTGCCGCCCGCTTGGCCCGCTCGAGCTCCTCTTCCACCGACTTCGCGAGCTCGGAGAGCTCGGCGAGGATCTCGAGCGCGCGGTCCGGCGACCCGCCCTCTCCCGAGGCGAGCCCGTCGAGCTCGCCGCGCGCGGCCTCGAGGCGCGCCAGCAGCTCCTCGGCCCGGGACAACGATTCGTCTGCGCTGCTGCTCATGCGGCCTCCCGGTGGATGCGGTCGAGGATCCCGTTGACGAGCCGTCCGGCCTCGCGGGTCGAATACTGCTTCGCGAGGGTGACGGCCTCGTCGATCACGGCGCCGGGCGGGATGTCGCCCGTGTCGAGCTCGTGGATCGCGATGCGCAGGATGTTCCGCTCGACCGCGCCGAGCCGGTCGGCCGTCCAGCCGGACTCGGCGGCCGCCTCGGTGATGCGCCGGTCGAGCTCGGGCGCGTCGCGGACGACCGCGTCGGCGACCGTGCGCGCGTACTCGTCGATCTCGCCCTCGTACAGCTCGCCGGGCGCGCGCTCGGTCACGTCCCACTGGTAGAGGAGCGTGAGCGCGGACTTGCGGGCCTCCCGGCGGCTGATCGGCATCACACGAGCTCCTCGATCGCGACGTCGACGGCGGAGACGGTCACGTCGCACATGGTGCCGAGCGCGCCGGCGACGCGCTCCTGCACCGCGCGGGCCGCGTCCGGCAGCACGACGCCGCGGTCG
>Ga0070741_10006063_pt1 | contig 26260 bp, 15 predicted proteins | sample Coa_R1_4_FD_66440 | JGI IMG/M metagenome (GOLD analysis project Ga0070741, IMG submission 66440) | Surface soil microbial communities from Centralia Pennsylvania, which are recovering from an underground coalmine fire - Coalmine... | ecosystem: Environmental > Terrestrial > Soil > Unclassified ... | reverse complement strand
CCGCCGCCGACATCTACCGCCAAACCGCCACCTAAACCCGCCCGCCCGACGCGGTCACCGGCCCGCGCGCGCCCGCGCACTCGCGCGGCCGCGCACCCCGTTCCCCGCGCCGCGCACCCCGTTCCTCGCGCCCGCGCACTCGCGAGGCGGCACACGAGCGCCCCCGCCCCCGCGCCCGCGCACTCGCGAGGCCGCACACGAGCGCCCCCGCCCCCGCGCCCGCGCATCCCTTCACCTCCGCGCCCGCGCGCCCGCTAAGCAAGTTGCCCGAAATGCCGCTTCTGGCCGTCATGTTCGACGGTTGCTCTGGTCCCGGGGCGAGGTCCGAAATTATTGCGGACACTTACCCTCCCAGATCGGGGGGGTAAGTGTCCGCAATAATGTGGCGCACCTGTCGGCGCGCCTGGAATCGGCCGATATATCCCGGTTCGTTGCTCGAGGGTCGGCGGCGGGGGTGGGGCGAGCAGCCGGGGGCGGGGTGAGCAGCCGGGCCGCAGCGGGCCAGGCGGGCCATGCGGGACGCGCGGGCGGGCCTTGACCCGCGCCTCTTGAGTCACATGGGCCACACCCGCGCCGCGGGCCGCGGGCCGCGGGCCGCGGCGAGCACAGCTGATTAGCAGCCGGTTAGTCGTTCGGCTAGATAGGACTGGAGGGCGTCGATGCCGACGCGCTCCTGTCGCATGCTGTCCCGCTCGCGCACCGTGACCGCTTGGTCCTCCAGGGTGTCGAAGTCGACGGTGACGCAGTACGGGGTGCCGATCTCGTCCTGGCGGCGATACCGGCGGCCGATCGCGCTGGCGTCGTCGAAGTCGGTGTTCCAGTGCTTGCGGAGCGCGGCGGCTACATCCCTTGCCTTCGGCGAAAGGTCGGCGTTGCGGGACAGCGGAAGGACCGCCACCTTGACCGGCGCCAGCCTGCGGTCCAAGCGCAGTACGGTGCGCTTCTCCATCTTGCCCTTGGCGTCCGGCGCCTCGTCCTCGGTGTACGCGTCCAGCAGGAACACCAGCGCGCCGCGATCGGCGCCGGCCGCGGGCTCGATGACGTACGGGATGAACTTCTCGCCCGACTCCTGTTCCAGGTAGCTCATGTCCTGCTTGGACGCTTCCTGGTGGGTCGAGAGATCGTAATCCGTCCGGTTAGCGATACCCTCCAGCTCGCCCCATTCGGATCCCTGGAAGTCAAACCGGTATTCAATATCCACCGTACGTTTGGAGTAAAAAGACCTTTTCTCTTCGGGGTGCTCGTACAGCCGGAGGTTTTCTTTCCTGACCCCGAGGTCGGTCCACCAGCGCAGCCGCTCGTCCAGCCAGTACTGGAACCACTCCTCGTCGGAGCCGGGGCGGACGAAGAACTCCATCTCCATCTGCTCGAACTCGCGGGTGCGGAAGATGAAGTTGCCCGGCGTGATCTCGTTGCGGAACGACTTGCCGATCTGGCCGATGCCGAACGGGATCTTCTTACGCGAGGTCTGGAGCACGTTGCGGTAGTTGATGAAGATGCCCTGCGCGGTCTCCGGGCGCAGGTACGCCAGGCCCGAGCCGTCGTCCACGACGCCGAGGTAGGTGCGCAGCAGCGCGTTGAACTGGCGCGGCGCGGTGAACGTGCCGCGGTTGCCGCAGTTCGGGCACGCGATGTCGGCCAGGCCGTTGGCCGGCGCCTTGCCGTCGTGCTTTTCCTCGTACGACTCGATCAGGTGGTCGGCGCGGTAGCGCTTGTGGCAGAACTCGCACTCGGTCAGCGGGTCGACGAAGTTCTTGACGTGGCCGCTCGCCTCCCAGACCTCACGCGCCAGGATGACCGAGGAGTCGATGCCCACGATGTCGTCACGCTCGGTCACCATCGAGCGCCACCACTGGCGCTTGAGGTTGTTCTTCAGCTCGACGCCGAGGGGACCGTAATCCCAGGCCGCGCGCAGCCCACCGTAGATCTCGCTGGACGGGTACACGAATCCCCGCCGCTTGCTGAGGCTGGTGACGGCGTCTAGACGGTCGCTGCGCAGTGCCATGGGCGTTAGCTTAGAAGCAGCGCGCAGTGATCGCGAACTGAATACGTGCGGCTACGTGCCGGCCGTTACCGGGCGACGGCGCTGTTGACCAGGTCAGAGTCGATGTTCAGCCCGATGCGGTGCACCTTCTCCCAGTGTGAGCCGGCGAACTGCTTGGACCGGCGCTCGGCCGGCCACGCTGGCCCGGCCGGCAGGTACGGCGCACAGTTAAGGTCGCTCGACTTGTCCCACAACGCGCACCAGATCGCTTGCGGCTTCGCCAGCATGTGCTGCCCCACCATCGTGTGCGTGGCCAGATCGATCACCGCGGAGTCGGCACTGGAGTAGACGCCGGAGATGTAGCCTTCGGCGTTGAGCTGACGGGTCCAGGCGTCGAGGAACTCCAGGACCCCCGTGACGCACTTCGCCTTGTTCCGGTTGTAGGCCTCCATGTCGTAGTAGATCGGCGAGCCCTTGCTGATGCCGAGCATGGACGCGTCCTGCACCGCCCACTGCGCGTTCTGCCGACCCTGGGCGGCGGCCTTCTTCACATCGATCTTTCCGCTGAACGAATCGCACGATGCCTGCGGGCCCACGTACGTCGGCAGCAGCGACCAGCCCATCGCCTTGACGGCCTGCACCCACTGGGCGGACAGGTTGCCGTAACCGCAGGCCATCTCCTCGCCGCCGATGTAGATCGCGCTGACGGAGAACTTCGAACGCCACGCCTGCATGGCCTTCATCGACGGCGCGGTGCAGGTGTCGAACCCGGCCTGTGCACTCTTGCTCAGCGTGACCGCGGGCGAGAGCGGCGGGCTCGGCGACACCGACGGCGCGGCGGTACTCGACGCGGCCGGCGCCGACGCCGGCGCCTGCGGCGAGGCAGCGAGCGGCGCGGCAGCGGGCGTGGCGGACTTGCCCGCGGCCGGCGCCGGTGTGACGGCCCGCAGCGCGGCGGTGCTCGCCATCGGAACGGGCGCCTTCTGCGGCGCCTTCCGCGGCGCCTCTTTCGACGCCTGCCGCGGCACCGCCGCGCGCACGCTGGCCAGCACCCGCTCGATGAGCGCAGGGTCGGCGCCGTACGTGGCGGTGATCGCCGGAGCCGACGACGGCATCGCGAGGCCGAACTCCTGCACGGTCGCGTCCTGCATGATCACGCCTGGCGCGCCTGCCGCGCCTGCCGCGCCGGACGCGCCCGGACGGACCGGAGCCGCCGGACGGCCGGCGACGACCGCGCTCTGGCTGATGACCGGCGGCCGCGCCCCCGCGGCCGGAGTCCCGATGGACACGGTCTCGGTCCGGCCGACCAGGCCGGGCGGACAGTTCTGTTCGGCGCCTGGCGTGCCCAGGTACACCGCGTGCACGTCGTACCTGACGCACCGGCTTGGATCGGCGTCCAGCCGGTACACCGGCCAGCTCGCCGGCACGTTCAGCTGATAGCCGCGATAAAAGACCGTTTTCGTGGCCGCGTTGGCCGCGTTGGCCGCGTAAGCCGAGATACCCGGGCTCGCCGCGTGGCTCGCCGTGTCGCCGAAGGCAAAATGCCCGGCTCCCGTCCCCAGTCCCCCGAACGCGTACCCTCCGACAACGACGGCCATGGCCGCGCGAAACATTATTCCCCCCGATACGAACCTGTTGCCCCCTGCACACTGGCAACAGTGGCATTCCCCGTATCGGGTAAGTTACGCACAGTTATGCTTGCGTCGCCGGATTAGGCGTCGTTGCGGCCACCGGGTTGGGGATCGCGCCGCCGTAGCGGCGGTCCCGGCTGGCGTAGATCTCGCACGCGTGCCACAGCTGCCTGCGGTCGAAGTCGGGCCACAGCGTGTCGAGGAAAACGAGTTCCGCGTATGAGGACTGCCACAGCAGGAAGTTGGAGAACCGCTGCTCGCCAGACGACCTGACGAACAGGTCCACGTCCGGAATTTCGGGCCGGTAGAGGTACCGCGAGAACACCTTCTCGTTGATCTTCTCCGGCTTGAGCTTGCCGGCCGCGACATCGGCGGCGAGCGCCGCGGCCGCGTCGGCGATCTCCGCCCGGCCGCCGTAGTTGACGCAGAACTGGAGGGTGAGCACGGTATTGCTGTCCGACAGCCGCTCGGCGTACTCAAGCTCGCCGATGACGCTGCGCCACAGCTTGGGCCGCCGCCCCGCCCAGCGAACCCGGACGCCCATCTCGTTGAGCAGGTCGCGGCGCCGGTGGATCACGTCGCGGTTGAACCCCATGAGGAACCGGACCTCGTCCGGTGACCGGCGCCAGTTCTCTGTCGAGAACGCGTACGCGGACAGGTACGGGATACCGAGCTCGATCGCGCCCATGATGACGTCGAGCAGGGACGCCTCGCCTCGCTTGTGACCTTCGGTCCGGTGCAGCCCGCGCTGCTTGGCCCAGCGGCCGTCCCCGTCCATGACGATCGCGACGTGTCTCGGCACCAGATCCGCGGGTATCGCCGGCGGCCGTACCCCGGTGGGATGCGGATCGGGCGGGCGGTACCCCGCCATCAGGATCCCGCTGCCATCAGACACGCTCCACGTGACGTAGCGAACGAATCGTATGCTCCAGATGCCACTGCAGGTACGCGGCGACGAGCCCGCTGCACTCTACCTGGTGCCTGCGCTCGGTGCGATCCGCGCCGTCCCAGTCACCGCTCAGCAGCGCGGCCATCAGCGCCACGCTGTGCGGATCCGGCACGCTCGCCCCCGCCTGCCGGCAGTTGCCGCAGACCATGCCGCCCGCCGGGACCGCGAACGCGCGCAGTTCCTCCCCCGGTGCGCCGCACTTGGCACACTCGGTCAGCGACGGCGCGTACCCGGCGACGGCCAGCGAACGCAGCAGGAACGCGTCGAGCACCAGCCGCGAGTCGTGCTCGCCCTCGCCGAGCGAACGCAGCCCGCCGATCAGCAGCAAAAGCTGACGCAGCGCGGGTTCCTTCTCCACCGGGGTGAACTTCTCGGCCGTCTCCAGCATCGCCACCCCCGCCGTGTACCGCGGGTAGTCCTCGATCAGCGGCTCGCCGTACGGCCGGATCACCTCCGCCTGGGTGATCACGTCCAGCGAGCGCCCGACGTGCAGCATGAGGTCGACGTGGGTGAACGGCTCCAGCCGCGCGCCGAACCGCGACTTGGTGCGGCGCACCCCTTTGGCCACGGCGCGCACCCGCCCGGACTTCCGGCACAGGATGGTGATGATCCGGTCCGCCTCGCCGAGCTTCTGGGTCCGCAGCACGACCCCGTCATCGGTATAAAGCTGCACGTTGTAATTCTATGGATCGCTCGCAGGCACAGCCGACACCGGACGAAATCGGTCGTCCTGCGGAACACACGAAGGCGGAAGCGTGGTCAGCAGAAGCTCTTGCCGCATACCCCGGTGTGGCTTGCCCGCTGCAGCACTGTAACGCAGATCCACCAGACGTTTGGATATCGGCCACCTCCGGACCCGCAATGCCTGGGCGTCCTGCCTGGTCGGATTCATCCGGCCGACCGCGTAGAGCCTGGGGTCGGTAACCAGTTCCGGATAGTGGTCATAGGACAGGATCCAGCGGACCTGGGCACGGCAACGCAGATACTCGGCCAGCACGAAGTGTCCTAGACCCTTCAGCCAGTCGTGCTTCTCCAGCGGACTTGCCGACTCCTTAAGCCCGCCCCAGGGGTTGAATGAGCGACTGTACAGCTTCTCGGACTTCTTCATGTAGGGCGGATCGAGGTAGGCGATAACTCTGTTCGGGATGAGGGCCGGATACCACTCCGCGACATCATCCAGGGTCCCTCGCCAGTCTTTGCACCAGACATCAGCCAGTCGGTTGCTTGCGTATAGATCGCCCACGAAGCGCAACCGGGTTGCGAGCGCTTCCTTGTTGAACCGGCAATCGATCTTGTAGTCACTCTTCTGCCGCCGACCCCCGATCGGACCCGCACGGCCATGCAGTATGCCGGAGAATGTGGTCCGGTTGAGGAACAGGCACCTGACCGCGATGTCGCGGTCGTGCGGACTGCGCGGCTCCCATGATCTCCAGTAGTCCCACCTGTCCAGCGTTACCGGTTCGCACCACATCCGGTCGATCAGCCACTCCGTGTCCTCAGCCGCAACCTGCCAGAATCGAGCCACCAAGGGATCGGCGTCTGCCAGCAGTACGCGGTCCACGATCCCTGCACCTGCCAAACGCAGTGCCGCGGAGGCACCCCCGGCAAATGGCTCGACGAATAGCTGCGCCCTGCCGAGCAGCCCGGTCGATGCAGTGACCAGGTCCCGGATGACACCCGCGAAACCTGATTTGGCGCCCGGATATCGCAATGGCGACAGGTAACGCATCCTTGCCGTCGCCGCGTCAGCCAACGGCAACGGTTCACCCAAGGGCCGAGGATGGTGCTCGATGCAGGCCGGCGCGCTGTCCGGCGCGAGCATGACCCATCGGGTGGTCACCTCGGCCGGTGTGGCAGTCATGCCCATACGGTATCCCTGAGGTCGGACATTCTAGAAGGCAGGAGTGAGCCGCACCTGAGTCCGCGGTGCACCCAGCGCATCCTGAGCCAGGTAGGTCAGCACCTGACTCCCGGTGCCCAGCGGCAGGGACGCGAAGTTGTGCGCGAACGCGACCGGGATGACCGCGTTCCGGTACAGGATCGTGCCGACTTGATCGAGGAGCGCCATCGCGGTGTCCAGCGCCGGGTAGTGGGTGAGTTCCACGGTCTCGGCGTCATCGGTAGGATCTCCGGACGGCATGGGCGGCATGCTGAACACCAGCGTCCTCCCATCTCGCGCCCGGTAGACGAACCGCCGTCCGTAGTCGGTGTCGTATCCGTAGGCACGGACGCCTTCGCGGTGCTGCACATGCTCGCGGATATACCGATCGGGCAGGCGCAGCAGGTAGCCGGGCGGGATGTGATCACGGATATGTTCGGCATGCTCCGCGAGAGCGCCGGACTTCTCGATTCCGATGACGACGGGAAGTCCGGTGCGGCCCGCCGCAATCTCCTGCGCGTGTATTGCCTGCAGGAATCGCAGCGCGGATCGTTTCAGCCCAGCCGGACGGCCGAACATCGCGAGCGGGCCGTCCAGCAGGAACGCGCAGTGGGGGAACGCCCGCCCATGGTCCACGACGGAGAAGATGCGGATCTGCCACAGGAAGGTCAGCAACTCGAGGACGCTCATCAGCCTGCCGAGCGCTGTCTCGTTGGATCCGTACTCCACGACCTCGTCGTGCGTATTTGCCACGTCGGTGAAGAACAACGAGGTCCCGCAGACCTGGCATTGGGTTCCAGCCGGAGGAATGGTCAGGCCCACAGCCGTGCAGTCCCGGTCGTGGCGCCCCGGGCAGCGCTCGAGCGTGACGGACGACACGGGATTCGGCGGCGTCCCCAGCACATATGCAAGCACCTCGCGCAAGCTGGTGCTGGTCCCCGGCGGTCCTTCTAGCTTGCATGTCTCGAACAGGTCCGAGACGGCCTCGCGCCACGCTTCGAACATGGTCTGGCCAGGACGGAGTGTGACAACGCTGGTGGGGACCACACCCTTGACCATGGCCGCCCGGGTCGCCTGCGCGATCACGACCGGGTCGACGAACCCGCCAGGCGGGACCGGCGCGAGCGCATCAAGCTTGCTCAGCACCCCTGCTACCTGCGCGAATCCGACCCTGGCAGACGGGAATTCGGGCCGGACCTCCACCTCCTGGGTGGACCCGTCGACCGAGATGGCGAACGCGGGCCGGGGCAGGCCGCTGACAGGAACGGTCATTCCGTCGACGAGCAGGTCCGCGATCGGCGGCGGACCGCTGGTTTCTGGCGGCAGGAAATAGGACTCAAGCGCCGCGTGAACGGACGGATCCATCGCCGTCCGGACGTGACCGAGGCGGCTGGCCCGTTCCGGAGCGCCTTCAGGCCTTATGTATGGCAACGCTCACCGCCCGCCCAAGGTAGTACCGTCCAGCGGTGCGAGCCCCGCCACGGCCCGGGCCTCGTTGATCATGCTCCGGTCGAACTTCAGCACCTGGACCGGGACGATGTACTTGCCCGACCTCGTCTTGATCCGGACGAATCCCCGGTCCTCGGCGGACAGGATGTCAGCCTCGAACGACTTGAAGTCGTAGTACTTGGACAGGGTCCTGATCTCGTCGCTGTTGTTCAGGTGCGCGACGATCCAGTTGCTGGTATTCGCGAGTACCGCGGGAGACACCGCGGTGACTTCTTGGGTGGCATAGATCAGGCCGATCTTGAGCTTGGCGGCTTCCTTGGCGAGGCGCACATACGGGTTCGGGCTGTCGGAATCGTAGGCCTTCCGGTCGAAGAGCCGGTGCGCCTCCTCGATCACGATCTGGATCCGGTGCAACTCCTGACCGCCGGTGAACCGGTCGGTCGCCCTGGCCAGCAGGTGGTTGATGATCCGCTCAGAGAGCAATTGCAGCACCTGCTCGGTCCCGCGGGACAGGTCCACGATGACCAGCCGACCCGCGGCGAGGTCCTGATAGATCCGGTCGGCGTAGTCCTCGCGTGCGCGGTAGTTGTGAAATGGCTTGAGCCTGCCCAGCCAGCGCCAGCCGAGACGGCCGCCGGTCGGCGCGTACAACGCGAGGATGGCATCGACGGACTGATCCTTGAGCCAGTCGGCGGCATCCGCGTTGCTGTCTTTCAGGTCCATCAGCCAGTCCACTACAGCCTGGATCGCTTCGGTGCCCTCTACGTGGACATTGCCGCGCCCATCGGACACGATCGTGAAGCCGGAGTTACCCGCGTTGAAGGCTTCGACGAGCTCCTTCTTCATCACCGTGGCGAACCGCTGCGTGTCCCGCGCAGCGAAACCAGCCCTGGCGAGGAGCGCGTAGAAGCAGAAGCGCGCTCGCAAAGCCCTGACCCTGCGGGAGTGGTTTACCCGCCCCTGTGCGTCCGGCTGCGGCTCACCAAGCTCGGCGGCGATGAAGTTTTCGATATACTGGCCAGAGCCTGAGCCGCGTAGGACGTTACCGATGAGCTGCTGGGTGGCGTCAATCTGCCTGGGGTCGTAAAAGTTGATCTGCAGCGGCCGCACGTCTCCCTCGCCAGGGTCCGCGCCGAATCGGTAGACGACCACGTCGTCGCCGAGTTGGGCCAGCGCGGTGCCGTCCTGGACGTTCGGGTTGGCGTACTCGCCCTGCGGGTCGAACAGCAGCTGGCCGATCGGCTCGACGATCCGCTTGCTGTGCCGGTACGTGGCGACCGCCAGGGTCTTTATCGTATTCGACTTGCCCATCCGGGTCATGCCGAAGACCGCCGTCTTCATCTCGATGAAGTCGGCCACCCGGACCTTGACCGGGATGCGCAGCTCGCCGTGTTCCCGCGCCCTGCGGCGGGTTGACGAGTAGCGGACGCTGCCGATCTCCAGCAGGTGAGGCTGCGAACCGGTCTGGACCTCGTCCTCGGTCAGTTCCGGATAGGAAGCGACGACACCGAGCGCCGTCGGGGACGGCTTGTAGACCCGGTAGCGGCTTGCAGCGTACAAATTGTCGATGTCGGCGCCGAAGTCAAGGAACGACTGGCCGCCGGGCAGGTCCGTCTGGTAGAAGGTGCCGAGGATGCGGCAGCGAAGACCGGAGCGCTGCATCTCCTGCTGGGTCAAGACGTCGAATGTCAGGTTGCCGTCAGTGAGCATCTGCCGCATGGCGAACTCCCGGACTTCGACGAGTTCCGCCTGACGCGGCAACTGGCAAGTGTCGTCCACGCGCAGTAGCAGTACCTCCTCATCCTCGGCGTCCGCCACCTGCTCCAGCGGCATGACCGTAGCGAGCAGGAAGCTGTGCAAGGGAATACCGCCTGCCTCGACCTTCCACTTGTCATCGGTGGAAACCAGCGCGTTCTGGAAATCCAGCTGATAAACACCGCCTACCTGCTTGGCTCCGGCCAGAAGCTGGGTGTGCAGGACCGACAGGTTGAGGCGGACTACATCGGTGAGGCTTGTCATGATTTGACCCTCTTATACACATACGGGAGTTCCTGGATCGCCGAAGCGGGCGGCTGAATGCATTCTCCCACCATCCCAGGCGGACCTATAGGAACGGCACTCCGTCTCTGCCGGAAATACAAGAAGACCGTTTCTCATAACGACAATGGTGCTTCTCTCTGGCACCGGGTCTGTGCCGCATGTGTCTCGCCCCATCGCGGACCGCGCAAGGGCTACGCTTGACCACTGGGTGCGCGGACGCGGGAAGGAGCGGAGACCGATGGTGGATCGGGTCATTGCCAATCCGATCATCAACTCGCCCTATCGCGAGCCAGAGCGCTACTTCAAGTTCGATGACGACGGGATCACCAACGAGCAGGTGAGCGGCCGGCGGCCCAGCTCCTACTTCGTGCCGGTACCGAAGCCGCGCAAGCGTGGCCAGCAGATGCAACTCGATCTCGACCTGACCGCCGACCAGATCAGGCTGAACGACCTCGTCAACGAGATCCGCCAGCGCGTCGGCCTGTGGCGGAAGCAGGGGCGCCCCCACGTTACGCCGACCACGCGCCGCCTACTGGAGCACTGGACGGACCCGGAGCGGGACAACCCGATCTTGTTCTGCCAGCTCGAGGCGGCGGAGACGGCCATCTACCTAGCGGAAGCCGCGCAGAAGGCGGGCGACGCGTGGATCCGCAACCGGCTGACCGAGATCAACACCGACTACAACGCGGGCCTGTACCGGATCGCGCTGAAGATGGCGACCGGCAGCGGAAAGACCGTCGTGATGGCGATGCTGATCGCCTGGCAGACGCTGAACAAGGCGGCCAGCCCGAACGACGCGCGCTTCGCCAAGCGGTTCCTGGTGATCACGCCGGGCCTGACGATCCGCGACCGGCTCCGCGTGCTGCTTCCCGAAGACGCCGGGAACTACTACAAGCAGCGCGGTCTGGTCCCGGCAGACCTGCGGACCGACTTGGGTCAGGCGAAGATCGTCGTCACGAACTTCCACTCGCTCAAGCGCGGGGAAACAAAGGCCGGCAAGTCTGTCGGCTCGCTGACCAAGCAGTTGCTGGCCGGTTCGGCGGGCGCGGCCAGTCCGTTCCGGGAGTCGTGGGGCGCGATGGTGACGCGGGTGTGCCGCGATCTCGGGGGCAGCTCGGGCGTGGTGGTGCTGAACGACGAGGCACACCACTGCTACCTGGGCCGCGCGGAGAACCCGGAGGCGGACGCCGCGACGGACAAGGACCTGACCGGAGACGCGAAGACCGAGGCAGTGCACAACACCGAGGCGGCGCGGGTCTGGTTCAACGGGCTGCGGGCGATCAGCGAGAAGCTCGGTGTCAAGGCGATCTACGATCTGTCCGCGACGCCCTCGTTCCTGTCCGGCTCCGGCTACCGTGAGGGCACCCTGTTCCCGTGGGTGGCCAGTGACTTCTCGCTGGTGGAGGCTATCGAGTCCGGCATCGTGAAGATTCCGCGCGTCCCGGTGGACGACGACGCCACGTCGGCCGACGTCACGTTCCTGAACCTGTGGCCGAGCATCGGCACCGAACTGCCGAAGAAGAGCCGCAAGGAGGGCACGGTCACGCCGGACCAGATGCCGGCCGTGCTGGAGGGTGCGCTGACGGCGCTGTACGACTCCTACGCCAAGGCATTCACGTCCTGGGAGAACTCGCAGGCGGCCAAGAACGGCGATCCCGCGCCGGTGTTCATCGTGGTGTGCAGCAACACCACGGTGTCGAAGATGGTCTACGACTTCATCGCGGGCTGGTCGCAGCCCTCGGGCCAGATCGTCGTCGGCAAGCTGCCGCTGTTCTCCAACGTCGAGCACGGGAAGTGGCTGCACCGGCCGCGCACGATCCTGGTGGATTCCGAGCAGTTCGAGTCCGGCGAGGGCCTGTCGCCGGAGTTCAAGAAGGTCGCCGCGGCCGAGATCGAGGAGTTCCGGGCCGAATACGCCGCCCGAGTCCCGGGACGCCGCGGGGAAGACGTGGACGACGCGCAGATCATGCGCGAGGTGATGAACACCGTCGGCAAGAAGGACAAGCTCGGCGAGCCGGTGCGCTGCGTGGTCAGCGTCTCGATGCTGACCGAGGGCTGGGATGCCAATACGGTCACCCACATCCTCGGGGTCCGCGCCTTCGGCACCCAACTGCTGTGCGAGCAGGTCGTCGGGCGCGGACTGCGGCGGCGCTCCTACGCGGTGGACGAGAACGGGCTGTTCACACCGGAGTACGCCGACGTGTACGGCGTGCCGTTCCAGTTCATCCCCACGGTCGCCAAGACCAGGGACCTGACGATCAAGTCCTCCACCAGCGTGCACGCGATGCCCGACCGCAAGCAGGCGAGGATCACCTTCCCCCGGCTGGCCGGATACCGGATCGAGCTGCCCGACGACCCGATGTTCGCCGAGTTCACCGAGCAATCCCGTCTCGCCCTAACCACGGAAGACATCCCGACCCACACGCTCGTGAGCGGACTGATCGGCGACACCGGCGAGCACACGCTCGACGACCTGAAGCGGAAGCGCGACCAGGAGATCGCCTACGCGCTCGCCCGGCGCGTGATGGAGCAGTTCGACCACGGTCAGGATCCGCGTCCCTGGTACTTCCCACAGGTGCTCACGATCACCAAGGACTGGATGCGCCAATGCATGTCCTACGAGGGCGGCGCGTTCCCCGGCATGCTGCTGATCGCCGAGTACGCCGACCGGGCCGCGAAGCGGATCCTGTACGAGTCGATCAGCATCCAGCAGGGCAACCGGCGCCAGTGGGTCCGGCCCATGTTCCGGCAGGGTGAACGGACCGGGTCGACTGACGACGTGGACTTCTTCACCACAAAGGAGACATTCACCACCGCGCCAGAGCGCTGTCACGTGAACTTCGTCGTCCTCGACGGGCCTGCGGGCAACTCGTGGGAGAAGAAGGTCGCGGAGATCCTCGAGCTGCTGCCGCAGGTGTCCGCCTACGTGAAGAACGACCGCCTGGGCTTCTCGATTCCGTACACGATCCAGGGCCGCGGCCACGAGTACATCCCGGACTTCCTGGTCCGCTTGGAGCCGCGTGACGTCTCGGACCCTGACTTGGTCCGCACCCTTATCGTCGAGGTCTCCGGTGGCCTGAAGAAGGCGGCGCCGACAAAGGAGAAGGCGGATACCGCCCGGAACCTTTGGGTGCCGGCGGTCAACAACACCGGCGGGTACGGCCGGTGGGGCTATTGCGAGATCCGGAACCCGGCGACGTTCCGCGCCGACCTGGAGGCCGCGATCGAGGCACTGTATCTGGAGCCAAGCGAGTTCGCACGCGGAGGGGCAAGTAATGCCGGGAGCTAAGAAGGCGGCCAGCGGGCCGGTCCCCGTAGAGTCGTTCCACCACGAGGACAAGCGGCTGAACAACCCGCCCGCCGACTCCGAAGGCCTGGTGTCCGAGGACGTCGCCGCAGTGGGGCAGCTGCGCTATCCACGAAACCCGGACCTCGACCCCCAGCTCGTCTGGCGCGGCAAGGACGGGCAGGACAGCGAGGACCTGGTCGTCGACGCGCCGCCGATCTACATCCAGGAGAAGATCGTCCCCCAGGTCATCATCGAGAACCTGCGCAAGGTCGTCGACAAACCCGAGCTGACCCTTTTTGAGGGCTTCGACGGCCTCGAGGGGTGGGAGGCCGTCGAGTATTACCAGCACGAGGCCAACTGGTCCAACCGCATGATCCTCGGCGACTCTCTCCAGGTCATGGCGTCGCTGGCGGAGAAAGAAAACCTCCGCGGCAAGGTCCAGATGATCTACATCGATCCGCCGTACGGCATCAAGTTCGGCTCCAACTGGCAAACACGCACTGACAGACGCAGCGTGACTGACAGCAAAGCCGAGCATGTTACTCGCGAGGTCGAACAGATCAAGGCATTCCGCGACACGTGGGAACTTGGCATTCACTCATACCTGTCATATCTTCGCGATCGCCTAACCGTTGCGCGCGATCTGCTAACTGAAAGCGGCTCGGTATTCGTTCAAATCGGCGATGAAAATGTTCATCTGGTTCGCAGCCTCATGGACGAGATCTTTGGAGCGGAGAACTTCTGCTCCCAAATTGCATTCCGCACTACGACAGGCAAAGGGGGGAAACTGCTAGACAGCACCTATGATATTCTGCTGTGGTATGGCCGCAATTTCACCAAGGTCAAATACAGGCCGACCTATGAACCACGCACTATCGAGGCCGACTCAAATCTTCGTTTCATAGAGCTTGCAGACGGCACGCGTCGCAGAATGATTGACGACGAGGTAACGGGAGCGGTGGAATTGCCTCCTGGAAGCCGTCCATACCGACCGAACCCGCTCACCAACCAGCGGCCGGCTCAAGGGAATGATCTACGCGTGTACCACCTAGACGGAAAACCGTACACGCCCGGAGGAGGAACGTTCCGGACGGACCAGCTTGGCATGGAACGACTTGAGGCCGCCAAACGACTCCTACCGCTCGGGAAAACACTTACGTTCATCAGGTATCTGGATGACTTTCCTTTCAAGCCTCGGAACAATATATGGGACGATACCAGACAAAGCGGCTTTGGACAGTCGAAAATTTATGTCGTACAGACTGCTCCACGGGTTGTTGAACGCTGCATAATAATGGCTACCGATCCAGGGGACCTGGTCGTTGATCCTACTTGCGGATCCGGAACAACTGCGGTAGTAGCTGAGCAATGGGGGCGTCGCTGGATTACGGTAGATAGCTCACGTGTTGCGCTGACCCTGGCACGCCAACGCATCATGGGAGCGAAATTTCAATACTATACCCTGGCCGACCCTAAAGGAGATGTGCGGAAGAACTTCAAATACAAGCACGTCCCGCATGTAACACTAAAATCTATTACTAATAATCCGGGCATCGCTCCTGGCATGAGCCGTCAAGAGGTAGATGCAGCAATCGCTCACCATGCGGAGAGTGAAGCACTCTACGACCAAGCCCTGGAGGACCCGCGGAAAGTCCGCGTCTCTGGGCCGTTCACGGTGGAGAGCTTGTCGCCTCATGCGGCAGTAGCCCCTGGTCGTTCTGACTCTGAAAAGGAGGCGGACGCTGATGATGCCTCGGTCTTTGAGCAGACGATCCTGGATAACCTGCTGAAGGCAGGTGTGCAGAACGGGCGCAAGCAGGAGCGTCTGCAGTTTGAGTCGCTGGTGCCGTTCGCGAATCCGTACATCCAGGCCGAGGGGATACGGAAGAACGGGTCCGAGGGGACGCCGCAGCGAATTGGAGTGTCGATTGGCCCGCAGTTCGGGACGGTGGATCCGGACTGGATCAGGCACGCGGCCCGCGAGGCCATCCACGGGATGGGGTTCGACCTGCTGCTCGTGTGCGCGTTCGCGTTCGACCCGCAGGCGGTGCGGGCGACCGAGGAGTTCGCGCCGTCAGACCCGACGGACTTTGCGTCTGTGCAGGACGAGCGCAGGCTCGGCCGGTTGCCGATCCTGCTGGTGCGGATGAACTCCGACCTCGCGATGGGCGACGTGCTGCTGAAGAAGACCGGCAGCGGGAACCTGTTCATGGTGTTCGGCGAACCGGACGTGGCGATCTCGCACGAGGGCGACGACGTCATGGTGGAGATCCGCGGAGTAGACGTGTACAACCCGACCACGGGCGAGATCCGGTCCAGCGGCACCGGCGAGATCGCGCTGTGGATGATCGACACTGATTATGACGGCGAGTCGTTCTTCGTCCGGCACTGCTACTTCACCGGGGACAACGACCCCTACAAGCGCCTGAAGGCCGCGCTCAAGGCGGACATCGACGAGGCGGCCTGGGCGACCCTGTACTCGACGAAGTCGCGGGCGTTCCGGCGCCCGGAGTCGGGGAAGATCGCCGTCAAGGTGATCAACCACTACGGCGACGAAGTACTCCAGATCTACGACGTCTAGCGGTTCCTCGCCGACCAACCTCGGCTGACGAGGAACGCTCATCCGCTAACTAACCCGTCACGCCACGTGTCGGATGCCCGCGGCCGGGTGACACGTGATGCTACTCCGGCCCGGACCAGAAGTAGTCCCAGCACTTCTGGTCGCATGGCCGGAACGCGAACAGCATGCTGGCAACGATCAGATCGGCAGGGTGAACGCGGATACCGCCGACGGAACCCCTCAACTAGCCGTTCGGAACTTGTTTCCGGACCGGTGGCTCAATGGCCCGCGCGGGATCGCGCTGTCGACGCCTGGACCGCAGATGCGACCTGGCCAAGGTGGCTGTTCGGCCCGCCCAAGACTTGACGCGGACCAAAGCTTAGAATCCGCTTAAAAGGTATTCCATCGCTATGTAGTTAGTGCTCTCAAGACTGCATCTGGAAGTTTGACACAGGCCCGCAAGAATGCCGCAACCTGCCTACGGTCGCGCGCCAGCGCATCCTGGCCTGCTCGGCTGACTCGCTCAAGTGCCTCGATGCTGGCATGCTGACGCTTGACCAGTCGCTCGTGCATGATGAGGTCAGTGTGCCGCGGAAGGTCGATAAGGCAAGTAGACGTGGAGAGGCGCTCAACCAGTTCGACGAACGGTTGTGTCCATTTCGGCGGCGAGGGACGGAACGCTCCCATCGATTCGACAAGAAGCCTGTTGTCAGCACCAGCCTCCTTCAGGGCGCGGTTCAGATACTTGTCAAAAGAATCTGCGAGCGTTCGCATATAGTGTGTGGGTACTGCACCCTCCGAGAGACGATCGTTCACAATCGTCGGCCATTCGGAGGAGGCGATTGTCCATGAACGTCCAGTGAGGGCGACGAGATTCAGCACCAAGACGGAAAGTGCTTCTGCATATAGCCAGCGTAGACCGGCCGTCGCGCCGTCTTCAATACCTGGCGTCCACCATGAGTGCAGACGATCGAGCGCGCCGATGATGCGCTTGGTTGCCTGCCAAGGGTCGAGAAACCACACCTCTGATCGCAAGAACCAGTACACGCGCTCCAATTCTGGCTCAGCCTTGCATCGGTTGCGAGCCAGTTCCGCTTCCAGAAATGCTGTCGGTCCGTGGCTCCCGCAATCGGCTATAGAACTCGGCAGCCATACCGCTTCCCAGCGGGTGATCTCATCAATTCCGATTGCATGCACGCCTATGGACCGGGCAGTATCACGCACCCGCGTGGACGGAACAAGCGCAGTCACCAGGCTGGCGCGGTCAGCATAGACGAGTTTCATAAGGCCGGCGAGCCATATAGCCCGGTCGAGCGGTTTAGGGGCAGTCTTGCCAGTGCTGCTTTTTGCCTCACCGATTGTCTTTATGAGTTCCATCTGGGGAGAGAACTGGTACGCAAGAAGATCAAGGTCGGTGACTAGAAGCGGTTCGGGGTGGAAATGACGTTCCATGTTAATGCCCCGCCGAGCATAGCTCCCCTGCCAGAAATACATGCGGGCAAAGCGGTACTCCAGCTCATCGCCCACAGTTGGCCTGCTAGATACTTGCTCGCCGCGGTTTCCTTGCGATCGGATTGCGCTAGGGACTCTAGGGAATAGACGGCGGGCATTATGACGGCCGGTCCCCAAGTCGGCCGGGCCGACGGGAGTAGGCTCTGTACCCCCCGTGGTATTCTCCGGACTCCTTGTTTCGCTAACTGAGTCATGTCCGGCCGACTGTGCGGGAGGATTGGACGGCTGCGGCTCACCGGCGGGCTGTGCTGCCTCATGTGATCCGCTCGGAGCTGATGCCACCCCGTTGGCAAAGGCCTTGCGCTCGCCCTGACTGCTACTCAGCTCGGCGGGCTCTTCCAGCGAAAGCTGCTGCGGCGTCGGCGGATTTCGTTTCAGAAGTCGAATCGGGCTGCACGCTGAGCCTCCTCTCGCGCCTCTCGCAACCTCAGGATCGCCGAGTTCGTGATCTCGCCAGCAGCACCCTCGTCAGCAAGGCTAGCCCTGTCGCCCTCTGGAGTGCTCCAGGCGGTAGGTGGCTTGAGCTGACCGATATCGGCACCCTTGCCCGTTGGCCCACCGCCAAAGGACTGTTCGAGCCAGGTGAGGCCGCCTTCCACTATGTCCCTCTTGATGACCTCTAGATACGCTCGATCGCTGTTGCCTGATCGCCGCACTGCTACGATGCCGTGTGCCTCCAGCAAATGGTAGTCAGAGGCGATGTTACTCGCTGGCCCGACGCGACCGCGGCTCAGGAGGCGATCCACCAAGATCGTGGGGTCGTAGATCCGACCCCGGTCGCTGACCGCCTTCTCGTGCCCGTAGAGGATGTGGGCGACGAACAGCTTCCGATGGTGGAGCGCTTCCGTGCCGATGAGCTGGTCATCATGGGCTTCAAGAAGGGGCGAGAACACATACGTCTGTGGAACAGAACCTGAGATACTGCTCTTTACCGTCGCTGCCTGTATGAGGCCCACTTTCCGCGCTGATTTGAGTACAGGTGCTGAGAAGTTTCCGTAGCCCGAAAGCGCTAGCCCTGGCCGATCCGAGGCCTGTTCGCACATACCCAGTAGGGAGTCACGTTCGGCGGGCGGCAGAGACCTCAGGAATCCAGCTATGTCGGCAGACTGAGCACCCCATACGTTGGGGTTAAAATGACCTGCTCACCGAGTTCCGACGAGTCGACGCCCATGTTGACCCCTGCCGCGAGGCTGAGCTTGATCGCCTCGACGGCCTGCCGTTCACTGAATCCACGTCTACTCAGCAACTCCGCATGTTGTGTCTTAGTCAGAGGAGCCCAGCTAGCGACCTCAACGCTATGAAGGACGGCACGCTCAGTAGGAGTTGGTCCATATCGCTCGACTAGGCGCAACGCCTGGTCGATCACACGACCGCTCAAGCCCACAAACTCCTGGATATATGAGATGCCGACATCGTCCAGACGCGACTGAAAGTCAATCAAGTCGGCGGCCTTGAGTTTCGGCAGCACGTCCTGATGGAGGCGGTAGGGAGGAAAGCCGGCTTGAGTAGCGAGTTCGGTCGCGAGCGCCGGCGTGAGCTCACCCTTATACCCGCGAAGACGGACGGCGTATTCCATCGCCTCGCCAGCAGCGATTAGTTGGCCGAGCTTGGCTCGAACGACAGGCGCTCTCACATAGCGAACCTGGTTGTGGATATAAAACAGCGCGCGTCCAAGTCGCTGGTTACCGCCAAGTACAGAGGCTGGCTGCTCGGTCGGCGGTGCCGTCGAACTCATCGCCTGTTCACACTCCCCGTGCCGTGCAAGATTCCCATCTCCGCAGTGCCCAACAATGTGGTTGCTGCTAGCAGCAACCCTAGCTTCAATCCAGGCCCAATGGGATGATTCTGTACATGTCGGTGCGCAAGTTGCATATAGAGCCGTGGCACAGCGGTGCTACGCATCGGCGACGCAGCGAGAGGCCATTAGGCCACGCCCTCAACTTTCCGGAACTTTGAGCCCTTGAGCCTTTGTGTCCGGTTCCTGGTGCTTGGTCGCGATCTGGTGACATGTTGATTGCGACGGTCTCGGAATGCAACAAACCCATGGTGGGTCGGGTTTCTCGCATCCAGCCGTCCACCAGGGGTTTCGTTGTCTGGCCTGTGGCTGAACTCTCTGGGAGCTGGACCTGTCCAGCCTGCTGGAAGAGCTCCTAGCCGACGATGCGGCCGAGAGTGCGCATTAGGATACGCACCGGGATACAGACCTCGGAGTCGGCTTGCCTGGGGCTGCTCGTGCCACGATCGGCTTCGTATGTCACCGCCGGGCCGCACCGCACGCGCTGAGCCACGCACGGCGAACCGGACCACCGGCTAAGGTCAGGACTGTGGAGTACACGGCTACGCAGCGTGCGGCGATCGGCACGCTGGACGACCCGCTGCTCATCGTGGCGTGTGCCGGGTCGGGCAAGACCCAGGTGATCTCGCAGCGGATCGTCGAGACACTACGCCGCGACGACGTAAACCCGAAGAACATCGTCGCGTTCACGTTCACCGAGAAGGCGGCCGCCGAACTCAAGGAGCGGGTGACCACGCTGGTCGCTGCCGAGATGCCAGGCATGACCGGGCTCGCCGAGCTGTTCATCGGCACGATGCACGGCTACGCGCGCGATCTGCTCCAGACCTACGTGCCAGCTGCGTTCAAGCGCAATGTGCTGGACGAGATCCAGGCGCGGCTGTTCATCGACCGCAACAGCCGAGCCAGCGGCCTGACCGTTACCGACGCGATGGTCCAAGGCACGCCACGGAAGCTCAAGCGCTACCAGAACTCTGGGCTGTACATGCAGGTCCTCGCCATTCTGCGCGAGGATGACGTGGACGAGTCACAGCTGCCTGCGGAATTGATAAGAGCACGCGACGGCTACCGCCACCTGCTCAACGAGAAGAGCTACTTCGATTTCACCGAACTGCTCAAGGTCGCGGTGGACCTGCTGGCCGAGGAGCCCGACGACGACATCGCCGGGCCGCTGGTCAGGCACGTCCGCGACCACATCCGGTATGTCGTGGTGGACGAGTACCAGGACACGAACCCGATCCAGGAGAAGCTGATCGAGCGGCTCTGCCGGTTCGGCGCGAACCTGTGCGTGGTTGGCGACGACGACCAGACCATTTACCAGTGGCGCGGCAGCGCGGTGCGCAACATCCTGAACTTCGTGGACCACAGGCCCGGAGTGCGCGAGGTCACGCTGGACGAGAACTTCCGGTCCAGCCCCGGCATCGTCTCGCTCGGGCGCGCCGTCGCTGAGCTGAACGACCCCGGCCGACTTCCCAAGAACATGGCCGCCGCCGGTCACCAGGTCTATGACCGCGGGGACATACTCGCGCTGGCCTTGGATTCCCTAACGGACGAGGCACGGTGGATCTGTGACCGCATCACCCGGATGCGAGGCATGCCGTTCAAGGACACCCCGGACGCTGAACCGCGCGGACTGTCCTGGTCGGACTTCGCCGTGCTGTTCCGCAGCGTCAGCAAGGACGCGGACGCGCTCGTCGATGAGCTGAAGCGCCGGGACATCCCCTACGTGATCAAGGGCCTCACCCGGCTGTTCGACGCCCCCGAAGTCCAAGCGTGCGTCACATGCTTCCGGTACATCCTGCACGAAGTCAGTGCGAACGAGGTCATTCAGGCCTGGCTTGACGCCGATCTGGATCTCACGGACTCCGACCTGCGGCGGGCACTGCCGATCCTGGAGGAGGCTCGCAACTGGCAGCCGGGCGAGCGCTGGGGGACATACAACATCCAGCGCACGTACCTGCGGTTCCTGGAGGAGCTGAAGATCCGGGAGGAAACTATTCCGTCCGCGGATGGCACGGTCCGCGGAGAGCTTGTCTTCTACAACCTGGGCAAGTTCAGCCAGGCAATCTCTGACTTCGAGCAGATCTACTTCCAATCCCAGCCACAGCAAAAGTACGACACCTTCGTCAAATGGCTGGTGTACCAGGCACCCGGCTACTACGCGGAGAGCGACGCCGATGTCGGCTACGCCACCCCGGACGCGGTCACGATCGCGACCGTGCACCAGGCCAAGGGCATGCAGTGGTCGGCCGTGTTCGTGCCGGCGCTGCGCAAGAACCGCTTCCCGTCGCCCCGCCAGGGCGGCCTGAACGTCTTCCATGTCATACCCGCGATGGCGGTCCAGGACGCCGATCGGTACCGCGGCACCGAAGCGGACGAACGGCGGCTGTTCTACGTCGCCGTGACACGCGCACAGAAATACCTGCACTTGACTTTCGCTCCAGGTGACTCCAGTCGCGCTCGGGCACGATCGCCATTCTTCGACTTCGCGACCCGGAACCAGTACGTGCTCACCGCCGAGCCGTCGCTGCCATCTGAACGCCTGACGCCACGCGCCCGGCATGAACTGCCCGAGGTAACGCTCAGCTTCAGCGACCTGAAGTACTTCTTCGAGTGCCCGTACGAGTTCAAGCTCCGCTTCCTGTACGGCTTTAACCCGCCGATCCACGAGGCGCTCGGCTACGGCAAGTCGGTGCACGACGTGATGGCCGAGGTGCACAAGCGCGCCATCGACGGCGACATCGTGTCCGGCCTGGAGGCCGAAGACCTGGTAGACCGGCACCTCAACGCGCCGTTCGCCTATCCAGCGCTGCGCGAGGACCTGCGGCGCGCCGCGATCCGCGCCGTACGCCGCTACATCGACGAGAATCGCACGACGCTGGAGAAGACGCTCTACTCCGAGCAGCAGATCCAGGTACACGTCGCACCGGGCATCACGGTGGACGGCCGGATCGACCTGATCAAGCGGTTGGACACCGAAGAGACCTGCATCGTGGACTTCAAGTCCACCGAGCGCGCGCAGGCCGAGGACATCACCCGCGACCAGCTGCACATCTACGCGGTCGGCTACCAGGAACTGACCGGGCAGCGCGCGGACGTGCTGGAAGTGCTCAACCTCGACGAGAAGGCCAAGAGCACCCGCGAACTCGTCAACGACACACTGCTCAGTGACATCCGCGGCAAGATCCGGGACGCTGGGAATGACCTCAGGGCGAATCGGCTGCCTCGGCTCAGCCACTGGTGCGGCACCTGCGATCAGTGCGACTTGGCCGGCCTGTGCAGGACACGCCCATGAGGCGTATCGATTGTTTTATCGAAGCGTGTTACGCTGGGTCGAAACTCCGCAACCCAGAGGAGGATCTGGAGAGGGGCAGGACATGACCGCCTCCGCGGATCACATCAAGGCACTCGTCAAAGCCCACGCATCCGGCGACGAGAGCGGGTTCTACTCGGTCGCGCTCCAGATGGCAGCGCAGGCTGCGCGGCGAGGTCAGAACCGGTTCGCCGACGACCTCAAACAACTGATTGACGCGGCCAAGGCGGAGCGCATTCCGCGCGTGGCGCCCACGCCGGTGGTGCAGCCACGCGGTGAGCTCGCCGACCTGGTAACCGCCGAATATCCAGACGTCCGGCTGACCGACATGACGCTGAGCGCGGACACCAGGGACAGCCTGGACCGGGTGCTGCACGAGCAACGTCAGCGAGACCGGATCGAAGCCTATGGGTTTGCGCCCATCCACCGGCTGCTCTTGGTCGGCCCGCCCGGAACGGGTAAGTCGATGACCGCGTCCGCGCTTGCCACTGAACTCAGCCTTCCGTTGTTCACCATCAGGCTCGACGCGCTGATCAGCAAGTACATGGGTGAGACATCCACCAAGCTCCGGACGATCTTCGACGCAACCGCGAAGACCCGAGCGGTTTATCTTTTCGACGAATTCGACGCGCTCGGCGCGCAACGAACCGCCGGCAACGACGTAGGCGAAGCAAGACGCATTCTTAACACCTTTCTCCTATTTCTCGACGACACCCGCCCGGAGAGCCTGGTTGTGGCGGCGACTAACCATCCCGGCTTGCTGGACACGGCGTTGTTCCGCCGTTTTGACGCGGTGGTCGCATATGCTCTTCCTAATCCTTCGGAGGCGATTGACGTCGTGAGTCGACGTCTCGCTGGGATCAACACGTCCCCCGTGTTGTGGGAAGAGGTGGCCAATCACGTGAATGAGCTGAGCCAGGCGGAACTCGTCCGCGCCGCGGAATCTGCCGCGAAAAGGGCAATTCTGGAAGAAAGCGACTCAGTCAGTACCGCCGACCTAGTCGCGGCATTGGACGAACGTCGCTCAGCGCGTCATGCCTGATGGAACATCCGAGCGCAGCGATTCACAGCTTCCGCATCTGATCGTCCCGTGGGCGGCAGCGGATCACGCGTTCAAGGGCAGGAGCGCACCCCAACAGTCGAAGATCCGCCAGATCACCGACCGGAGCGGACACGCGTCAAGGCTGGCGGATCAATTGGCGGCAGCCGAAGAAGAATCGCACGAACTGCAGGCCGATACCCCGGAGGAGTTGCGCGCCGACGGCTTCGCGCTGGCGGTTGACGGCTGGTCGGACCAGCCCGGCTACGCGCTGGCGCTGCAGAGCCTGGATGCGAACGGCGCGAAGCTGCTCAGCGTCCATCCTGGCAGCCAGACTGCCGGAGAGCGCGCCGTGCTGTGGCTGCCGTACCGCGCCGTCGGACGGTTCTTCGCGAGGATCGAGCAGTTCGCTACCGAGCAAACCCGGACGGGCAAGCCGAAGAACCTCAACCTCGTCGCCAACATCGCAGAGCTACGCCTCGCGCTGCTGCACGATCTGTGGCAGGAGCCAGACGAGTTTCCTGCCCCTGACCGGCCACAGTGGTGGGAGATCTGGCTTGCCCGCCTGAGAGGTGAGCCCGACCCGGCTAACGTGCTGCGCGAAGTCGCGGCGCAGCGAGAGTGGGCCACGGCAGGCGACACGCTGGCGCTCCCGGATAACGTGATCGCGCTCGTCCGCGCCACGGCAGGCGACCTCGGGCTGCTCCTGGGCACCAGCGCCATCCCGAGTGAGCTTCACAAGGCGCGGGTTACGTCGGAGATCCTCGGCCTCGACCACCTTTTCCAGCGAGACCTGATCACGGATCTTCAGACCCGGATCGAGCCCGCAGCGCCCGAAGCCACGGCAGTCTGCGTGCTAGACACCGGCGTGATGTCCGGACACCCGCTGCTGCGGGCATCGGTTGACTCCACCCACTCGGCACTCGCCGGGATAGGCCCCGCCGGCCAGGCCGGCCACGGCACGCAGATGGCTGGGCTCGCGCTCTTCGAGGATCTCGACGCGCACCTGCATGACACCGGCAAGGTGGTGCTGCGGCACCGTCTCGAGTCCGTCACGGTCATCCGCGGCAACCACGACACAGAGACAGACCCCGACATGTACGGCACGATCAGTGCTACGGCAACGGCTCAGGTCGAGTTGGCCCAGCCACGACGACGGCGCGCGTTCTCGATGGCTGTTACCGCCGACGACCCAGGCGGCTCGGACGGACGGCCTACCTCATGGTCCGCCGCGTTGGACGCGCTGGCCTTCGGGACTGATATCAGGCGCAGTGACACCGGTATCGAACTGCTCGGCCAGCCAGATCCGCAGGCCGCCAGGCTCTACCTGGTCAGCGCTGGCAACATCAGCGCCCCTTACGAGGCCGACTACCTGGCACTGTGCGACGCCAGCAAGGTGCAGAGTCCGGCGCAGGCTTGGAACGTCCTCTCCGTCGGCGCGTACACCGAGAAGGCAGAGCTGCCATCCGACCCTGCCTTCCGCGGCTGGAAGGCAGTTGCCCCGGCGGGAGAGCTGTCGCCGTTCAGCCGCACATCGATGCTGTTCCGCCGGTCCTGGCCAGTGAAGCCCGACATCGTGCTTGAGGGTGGCAACCTGCTCTCCGACGGCCAGATCTTCGACTGCCACGACGGCGTCAGCCTGCTGACAACCAGCAACAGGCCGCACGCATTGCTCACCACCGCGAACGCAACCAGCGCCGCTACCGCCCAGGCGGCACGGCTAGCCGCAGTCGCGATGGAGACGTACCCCACTCTGTGGCCTGAGACGACCCGTGCCCTGCTCGTGCACTCGTCGGAATGGACACCGAGCATGCGGGCGCACTTCGACGCGGCCGGCAGTGCCAAGACCAAGCGCCTGCAGCTCATCCGACGTTACGGCTGGGGTGTTCCCACCGAGGAACGCCTGCTTACCAGTGCCTCCAACTCGGTAACGCTCATGGTCCAAGACCAGTTTCTGCCCTTCGAGCGTGGCAAAAGCGGGATCGCGATGCGCGCCTTCCGTCTGCATCGGCTCCCGTGGCCTCAGGAACAGCTCCGCGAACTCTTCGCAGCCAGGGTCAGGCTCCGGGTCACTCTCTCTTACTTCGTCGAGCCCAACCCCTCCAGCCGAGGCTGGCAAGGCAGATACCGGTACGCGTCGCATGGCCTTCGCTTCGACGTAAAGCGGCCCACCGAGAGCCTCGAGGACTTCCAGCGGCGGGTGAGCAACGAGGCAGCTCAAGAGGAAACCGCCTCGGCACCATCCGGCAGTGATTCTGACACTCGCTGGTACCTCGGCGGCAGAACACGGAACGTCGGCTCGCTGCACGCCGATACCTGGATGGGCACCGGAGCGGAACTCGCTGACAGCGGCTTTATCGGCGTAACTCCGGTAGGAGGCTGGTGGAAGGAGAACAACCGCAGGGACCGGATCGACCTGCCGGTCCGTTACGCGCTGCTCGTTTCACTGCACACCGACGCCGTCGGAACCGACATCTACACGCCCATCGCGACACAGATAGGCATCCCGGTCGAGATCGCGACATAGCCGCAACGGCCGCCGACCACCCCCGACATGTCAATGGCGCCAACGGGATGCGACGACTCCTACCCGTTGGCGCCAGCGGCACCCTGAACGGGGCCCGCTGGCGCCAACGGCACGATCGCGGACAGGGGCCGCTAGCGGCGGGCGCGGTTGACGGCGGACAGGACCGCGCGCATGGAGGCGGTGACAGTGTTGGCGTCGATGCCGACGCCCCAGAGCGCCTGGCCGCCGACCTCGCACTCCACGTACGCGGCCGCCTGGGCGTCGGTGCCGGCCGTCAACGCGTGCTCGGCGTAGTC
>Ga0070741_10006062_pt1 | contig 26262 bp, 21 predicted proteins | sample Coa_R1_4_FD_66440 | JGI IMG/M metagenome (GOLD analysis project Ga0070741, IMG submission 66440) | Surface soil microbial communities from Centralia Pennsylvania, which are recovering from an underground coalmine fire - Coalmine... | ecosystem: Environmental > Terrestrial > Soil > Unclassified ... | reverse complement strand
GCCGGCGATCCGGTTCTCGCTGTCGCCGAACGATTCGGCCATCAGCGCCGAAAAGCCGAACGACCAGGAGCGCATGGCCCTCCTGGGCAATGGAAATGTCGGCATCGATATCCCGCCGGACCTTACGAGTGGCCTCTTTAAACCGTTGGACCAAATTCAAATCGGCGGTGGCGTTGTGCCGTACCCCGGGAATCCGCTCCCAACACCGGGACTTACTATTTCTGGTGGAAGCCCGCTCGAAAACACTCCGATGCCAGGAGGCGGACTGTATCCTAGCGACTGGCGTTATATCGCATTCAACGGCTGGATCGATCACACCGATAGTTCCATTCACCGCTTTCATCGGTTTCTGCCGATCGCAAGTTCGCAAATCCAATTTTCGGAAAATACGGGTGGAATGCTCAACTTCGATTGTTCGCCTTACGATAGTACGGGCCACGACCACGATTTGGAACTCCATCTCACCGGCAACGAGGGTATGCAGCTTTGGTTCATGGATACAACCGCCAATCCCTATCATCATTTGTTCGACGTCTTAATTCCCGGCAATACGGCCGGTCTCGGCCTTCGAAATACTAATGGCCTTTCGTATTTCCATACACCTGTCTGTATATCCTCGGACGCTTCGGGAGCACCGCTTATAAATTTCACCAATCTCACAAATGTCCATCCGGGAATTGGGGACGATTCGACATGGATGCTGGCGGTCAACGGCGCGGCGCTTTTTAAGGAAGCGTGGGTAAATACATCCGACTGGCCCGATTACGTGTTTCACCCCGACTATAAACCGATGACGATCGAACAGTTCGGGAATTATCTATCGCTTCAGCATCACCTGCCCGATCTTCCGAGTGCAGAAGCGATGCATGGCGCAATGTCGCTCGGAAAGACACAGGAAGACCTGACAAAGCAGGTCGAAGAAATGGCACTCTATATTGTGGAACTCAACAAAGAGGTCGAGGTACTTAAAGCGGAACTGAAAGATTTGAGGAAGGGAGGCAAATAGTCATGAAAGTCTCTCTCATCGTGATGGAGCTATTTTTTATGGGTGGATGCGCAACGAATTCCACCGCTCCAACGCCGCCGACGTATTTTGCTTTTCCACGGAAGTTTAAGGAAGTTTCGGTCAGCTATCGTAATATACCTGAGCACTGGGAAATATGGAACGACACCTGGCAATTCGATCCGATTAGAGATACAACGACGGGCCAATCTTCCGATGACTCTGGCACCTCTTTATTTTCCGGCGCTCAGTCATTTTCATTCTCACCATCGTCCTTTTCGGAGGCGGGGGATACCGTAGAATCCGGCAGCTTTAGCGTTGCCATCGACAGTGTGAACGGGGAAATCGAACGCGTCTACTATTTTTATGGAGGACCGTTTGATGATGTTGGATGGTGGGGGTATAGCCTTGATTTGCGCCAGATCCCTTACAAGAAAGACTCATTAAATCGGATTGTGGCGACTGCAACTGGTACCTTGCTGAATAAAGCTTTAATCTCGTTCGACACTAGTTCCCAACAACAGTTACATTTGGAACTCTCAGGTTTTAGCAATGGGAATCAAAGAACGTATAAGGGGCCGCTGACTGATAGCTCGTCTATGGAAATTGTATTCACACCTTAAGCTCGAAGGTATTATGAAAAGACTAATATTAATGCTCGTTTTGACTGTTCCATTAGGTGCTGCTGCCCAATCATTCGTCAATCCGGATTCAACGCAGCAGCCTGGAGACATTTACCTTCAAAATACCTATGTTTATTACACGCCGATGTATCCGCCCGGCGATTCCGACACGCGCGAAAACCTCAGCAACCAAAGCATGGTCTATCGCGATCCAAACGGCGTAGGAGATTATTGGCATACCTATATGCCCGTCATTTACGATAGCGCACACCATAAATTCGATACGCTGCAAAACTGGCAACCCCCAGGGGATGCAGCGCCGCTCGGTGTATACGCCCATTGGCAGCGATTCTTCACGGCTCGAACCAAATGGAATCATTCCTCCTCGGATATTATTGCCGGCAGTCATGTAACGACCGGTACAGACACGGGAAAAGTGATCGTTAGCAAAAATGAGGATGTCGATTTTAGGGCGAGTGGCACCGTCAAATTGGAAAATGGTTTCCATGTCATGCCTGGAGCTTTTTTTCATGCCTACCAGGAGCCGAAATTCGATTCGGTCGTCTTTAGCGACGAGTTCGACGATACCGCAAAGTTCCACAACCAATGGAGCGTTTCAAAAGGCTTTGGAGACAATTATGGAATTGATATTGCAGAATGCTCGTCAGATAGCAACGCTCGCCTTATTTCAGACACTCAAGCGCATGACGGTCATGCACTCGATTTAATACTCCGCGAAATCTTTCCAGACACATGTGAATGCTCAACTATGTATGCAATTCAAAATTGTGTTGACTCTTTGAATCCTAACGACCATCATCATTTAGGACTTTCATCAGCCTTACTGCATACCTGTCCTTTCCCGTACACTATTATAGGTACCCAACGTGTTCCGGCTTACCAGAAAGCTCCCTATGGAAAGTATGAAGTTCGCGAGAAGATACCCCATGTGAGGCACCACACGAACAACTGGAGCTTTGCAGATGGAACGTTCGAATACGACATCAACGAAACTTGGAACTCCGATATGAGCCAACTTCATCCCGGCGCAGGCCAGCCGCTTTGGCACGGACCCTGTAAGGGAATTTTCGGTCCGCGAAGTATGAGCGATACGACCCCTGTTCTTCGATGCAGTGCGGCTAACTGGTGCGCTTCCAATTCACCAACGCAACTTTTGTTTCTAGGGAATTTTACTTACGGTGCTGCTTTCAATTTAACAAATACCGACACTTTCCTCAGCGGATCGTTTCCAAATACCTTTTCCCATTCTCGCGATTCGATCACGTTCTATTATCATCGTCAATCGACGAACACGGCCGATTCGCTTACTTGGACGGTCACAACCGATGGCAGAGGCGTCCGGAGGATTTTTTCAGCCCCGTATCATATTTTGCATGGAACTTCACTTGTTTTTTCGAAAGATTACCAGCCTACTTCGATTACCATGCACGACTCGATCAATTCACATGGCGATACGCTCGTTCATACGTACTCCTGCCATTGGGTGGATTCTCTAAACGATCCCACGAATTACGGAAAAATTCGTCTCGATACCTTCATTGGTAATTTAGTTACAAATTCTGAGCGGTATATTTATACCGTTACAGAAGGGCTTTATCCGACATACCCGTATTATTTCGACGGGAACGATACCTCTGGAGGCTATGAATACCATACTTTTGCCATGGAGCTTTTACCGAATGAAGTCCGGCTGCTTATGGACAGTAACGTGGTTTGGCGCAGCCCCGACCGGATGGTTTCTCCAGGTAATAAATATTTTAACTGGGCATCTTGGATTCCGCGTTCGCCCGTTGGAATGAACCCAGCCGAAGAAGATATCGACTTAAATCCGTCGGATTCGCTCGGAAGCGATACCACCACTTTTATGTTTGACGGTGTAAAATATTGGAATTCCATTACCGGTCGCGAACGGCAATCGCTTGACCACGCTGCTTCGGTTCCGGGATGGCCCGGAGTGTGGGATGTGACGATTGGTGGCCGGACCTATCATGCCGCTCATCACGTTGTCGATTACGTAAAAATTTGGGGTGTTCCGGCCAATATGAACGTTCCAGACTTCCCGCATTAGAAAGGAATGATCATGAAAAAACTTTTTTTAGGATCTTTACTAATAATTCCAATAATGGGACACGCGCAATGGTCCGGATTCGGTTCTTCGGAAATTTATTCATTAGGAGTCCATGATACATTTATTTTTCTTAGCACTTATGTAGCCGCCCCAGAAATTCTTCGTCATTCGACGAAAACTGATTTCCAGGATGGGTGGGATATCTTTACAAAAGATATCGATCCAAATGGAGGCAATATTACAACTTTTGCATCCCTTGGAACGGTATTAATGGCAGGAAGCACTCCGCCGAATACGGGGAATGGTTATTTTTCTACTGACGATGGTATGAACTGGTCCGATCCGATCGGAGGACCCGTCGGAACGAATGGAACGTATCTTTTCGCGCAGTATGCAAGCCGCGTCGCGCGTTCGCGAGACGGAGGCCAAACCTGGGAACACCTTTCGGCTCCTGCCGGCTACAATTACCACGCCGCCGATTCTTTCGTTGCAGCACCCACCATCTATGGGAATTATCTATCGTCCGACAGCGGCGGAACGTGGAGGGCAGTGACTACCACGGCATCGCCACTCTCGTTTTCTGCTTTTGCAATGCTCGGTACGACAATGTTTGCGGGCGATTCGGGACTATTTCGTTCCACCGATTTGGGCGCACACTGGGCTCTTTTTAGTTTAAAGGACCGAATAGTGAACACCTTACTCGCGTATAAAACATATTTATTCGCTGGCACCGATTCTGGCGTTTACATCAGTTTCGATTCTGGCGTGACCTGGAAAAATGTTAGTCAGGGGATGATCCCTCTTCAACATTACAATTCCGATGTTACGGCACTTATCGTGTACGATAGTCTTCTTTTGGCGGCCGTAAACAATGGCATTAATAATTTCGGTGACGTTGTTTCTGCCTTTAATTGGCGACCTCTTCATGAAATGACGGACACCACGCAAAGCGGCGTTCAGGCCGTTGCCTCAAGCGTTAGGGACAGTATCGATGTTTTTCCGAATCCTGCTTCGGGCATGGTCACTATCTTCACAGGCAATACGCCCGTCATCGGCCTGAGAGTATTAAATATTTTAGGCGAGACCATGCTCTCACTTTCGAATCCGTATCAATCAAATATTTCGCTCGATCTGTCGAACTACCCAAGTGGAACGTATTTCCTAAGCATCGAGACCTTAAAGGGGACCGTGTTACGAAAAATGGTAAGAGAGTAATGCAGCGCCATTTCGCACATTAGACCGTTCAATGCTGGCTTGCGGCCACTTCGATGGGCACGTTTGTTTGGGCGTGGGGCGCGCGGTTGCGGTGGAAGAGTCGGCCTAACTTCTTGCGCCATTCGTAGAAGATCTCATAGATCGTCGGAATGACGACCAGCGTAAGGACCGTCGAAGTGATAACGCCGCCGATGACCGCACGGCCGAGCGGTGCCCGGAAATCGGCGCCCTCGCCGATGCCGAGCGCGACAGGGATCATTCCGGCTACGAGCGCGACGGTTGTCATGAGGATCGGCCGCAAACGAACGCGGCCGGCTTCGATGAGCGCCTCACGCAGGGGCATGCCTTTTTCGTGCTGCCACTTTGCAAAGTCGATAAGCAGGATCGCGTTCTTCGCCACGATGCCCATGAGCATCATAATGCCGATCATCGACATGATATTGATGGCATCGCCCGTAATGAGCAGCATCAGAACCACGCCGATGAGTGAGAGCGGGAGCGAAAGAAGGATCGCCATCGGATCGAGGAACGAGCCAAACTGGACGACCAGAATGAGGTACATGAGCAGGATCGCAAGACCCAGCGCAGCGAACATCGCGCCGAACATCTGTGCCTGGTTTTTTGCCTGGGCGCCGTTCGAAATTTGTATTCCGGGCGGAAGATGAAGCTTTTTAATACCCGCCTGAATATCGTTCGTCACTTCGCCAAGCGAGCGGCCATAGACATTTGCTTCCACATTGATGACGCGGTCCTGATCGAGGTGGTCGATCTCCGCCGGTCCGAGGCCTTCTTTAATATCGGCGATCTGCCCGAGCGGGACGACCGCCGAGCCCATGTTCGCGCCGACGGCAGGAACCGTTCCACCGGCTTGTTGTGCGGCACCGGCACCATTGCCGACCACGATCGGCACCTGCAATAGATCGGAAGCATTCTCCCGCGCCGGCGCCTCGAGCCGAACGGTCACATCGCGCGTTTTTCCGGTCGGATCGACCCAGTCGCCCGTCTTGAGTCCGGCAAAAGCCGGCATGAGCGATTGAGCGGTCTGTCCGGCCGTGAGACCCATCGTTCCGATGAGCCCGCGCCGCAAATTCACTTCGATCTCCGGCTTCTGTCCTTTGGTCGAAAGTCCGACATCGACCGCCCCCGGAGTATGTTTGACCACATCTTCGATCATGTTCGCGGCCTGTTCCATGCTCTCATCGTTCGTTCCACGGATCTGGAGCTGCATCTGCTTGATGCCGCTGCCCCATGGATCGGTAAAGACGTAGGTCTTGACTCCGCCGATCGCCGCAACTTCATGCCGGATCTCCGCCGCAAAATCTTCTTCGGAAATATGCCGGTCTTTTTTCGGCACCATTTTAACGTAAATGCTGGCGGCCGTCACGTCGCCCGAACTGGAAGAGGTCCCGAGCATGGTGCCGGTGTTGCCGATGGTGGTATAGGTGTATGGAACTTCCTTATGGCTTCGCAGGATCGTCGCGATCTCCTCGCATTTGGCTTCGGTATATTCGAGCGAGGAACCGGGCGGTGCTTCGACCGAGAGATTTAGTTCCGAACGGTCGCTGATCGGAGCAAAACCGAACCCTCCGAAATTCGCCTGAATAAAGATCGCGCCAAAAAATGCGAGCGTAGCAAGCCCCACCATCGACCACCGATGATCGAGCGCCCAGGCAATGACTTTGCGATAGGCGTCGGCCTGTCGGTTGAACCAATCGTTAAATTGATCGATCCATGGGTAGATCAGGCCCAGTAAACCAACGGTTGCAAATGCATAGGAAAGTAGCGAAGGGAACAGATCATACGCAAGCCCGGCGGAACCAAGCACGAAGAATATAATGCCAAGAACGGTCGGCAATAGTACTCGCCGTTTGTGCTTGATATTATGCGGGTCGGGCCAATAGGCCGAAAGCATGGGGTCCAGCGAGAAGCTGACAAATAGCGAGACCATCACCGCGCAAGCGATGGTAAGCGCGAACGGCTTGAACCACTGCCCGGAAATTCCAGGCATGAATGCAACAGGAACGAATACTGCCACGATGGAAAAGGTTGTTGCCGCCACAGCTAATCCAATCTCATTGGTTCCGGTATGTGCTGCAGTCATGTGGTCTTCACCCATCTCGACATGCCGCACGATATTTTCTCGAACGACAATGGCGTCGTCAATAAGAATTCCTATCGCCAGCGAAAGTCCCATGAGGGACATCACATTCAGTGTAAAACCTGCAGCCAGAACAGCTATAAATCCTGCGAGCACCGAAACAGGAAGTGCTAATCCCGTGATGACTGTGGAACGCCACGAATTCAAAAATAGAAAGACGACGACGACGGTGAGTAGGGCGCCTATGAAGATGGTTTCTTTTACATTATTGACCGAAGCAGAAACACGAACGCCAGCATCGCGGATAACGTTGAGCGTGGTTCCCGGAGGGAGCGTTTTTCGTATATCGTCGATTGCGTTACGCACGTTTTCCGAAACGGTCTCCGTGCTGGAACCTTTTGCTTTTGTAATGTCAAGGCCGACGGCTTCGACTCCGTTATAGATCGCAAGCGACCGAGCTTCCTGTGCCGTGTCTTTTACGTCGGCTACATCCGTAAGCCGAATGACCTGCCCGCCACGCGTCAGAATGGGAACGGTTTTAAACTGTTCCGGGTCTTCGATGCGGCCCTGGAGCCGTATCGACTGTTCCTCGCTCGCATTTTGCAGTGCACCGACCGGCGTCGCAAGGTTCTGCGATTCGAGCGATTGCACGACCTGTGAAATGCTGATATTATTGGCCTGAAGATCGGCCGGACGCAGATCGACTGCGATCTCGCGATTCACAGCTCCCGACACGGTCACCTGTGCGACGCCATTGATCGCGCGGAGTTCTTTTGTAATGCCGGGATCGGCCATGGCGGTCAGGTCGGCCGGCGACATGCCGGGCGAACGGAGAATGATCGAGACGATCGGCATGTCATCGGGATCGTATTTCTTCAGGATCGGAGGTTTCATCTCCGGCGGAAGATCGTTCTGAATTCCCGAGATCGCATCGCGCACGTCCTGCATCGCCTGGTCCGGATTTTTCGAAAAGAAGAACTGACAGGTGATCATCGCGAAGCCGTCCATCGACTTCGAGTTCATTTCGTCCATGCCGCTGATGCCGCCGAAGGCTTCTTCCATCCGATCGACGATCTCCCGTTCGACCTGTTCCGGCGAGGCTCCGGGATAGGGGACCATCACGACAACGACCGGGCTCGTGACGTCCGGGAACTCATCGACCTGCAAACTGGAGAGCGAAAAAAGACCGAAAATGACGAGCGCGAGCATCGTCGTGATCGTCACGACCGGCCGCTTAATGGCAAAATCGGAAATAAACATCTTCTTAAGTGCTGAGTGCTACGTATTTTTTTGATGTCATTCCCGCGAAACGCGCACGATCGGTCATGTGCGTTTTGCGGGTATGACAATTCAAATACTATTCAAGAAAAAAGCATTATCGCTTTCCCGTATCCGCGATCGCCTTCACTTTCGATCCCAGCGGAAGGTCGAGCGCCGCGCCGCGGAGCACGGTATCGCCGGCGTTGATCCCCGAATCGATTTCGATACGGTTGCTCTTCTCGTCGAGCGTTCCAAGCTGGACGACCTGCCGCTGAATGACTCCATTCTGGAATTTCAAGACCGCCGGGGTGATCGTTTTTCGGTCGATCGCGTCGGTCGGAAGCGAAAGTGCGCTTTTCATAATACTTGCCACACGCCCTTCGGCATAGAGTCCGCCGACGAGCGAATTGCCCTTATTGGGAATTTCGGCGTAGATCCGGACCTGCCGCGTCATCGGGTCCGCAGTCGGATTGATCCGGGTGATCGTCCCAACGAATGTCCGGTCCGGATAACCGGTCACATCGAATGCGATCTTCAGGCCCGTGTGGACGATGTCCAGCGCGTTGGCTGGAACCGTTCCCTGAAGCTCCAGGGTCGATGGATCGACGATCGTAAAGAGCGCCGAGCCCTGCTGGACGACATCGCCGATGGAAACGCTTTTTTCGCTGACGACCCCGGAGAACGGCGCGCGAACACTGGCATAGCCCAATTGCTTTTCGGCATTGGCGAGCGCCGCTTTAGCCTGCGAAACGGCAGCTTCCGCCGCGACGGTATTTTTACGAGACTGATCGACCGATTGCTCCGCAATGGCTCCCGATTTCAATAACGCTTCCTGACGTGCCTGCTCGCGCTTTGCAACGTCGAGCGCGCTTTCGGCATTCGTTACAGCATATTTCGCGCTCGCGACCGCATCGGTGAGCGCGCTATTATCGATCGTCGCGAGGATTTCGCCCGCGCGAACGGCTTTTCCCTGATCGACAAAGGTCCGCAACACGGAGCCCGAGATTTGCGCCCGTACGACCGCCTGGTCGCGTGGAACCAATGTTCCACTAATGGTCGGTCCGCTTTCGATATCGCGGACCGTGGCGATAGCATAACTTTCCGGCCCGACCTGCATGACGGGCGGCGCAGGCGGAGGTCCCGCTTTCTTGCATGCAGCAAGCGTTCCCATTGTCAAAAGCAATGCTGCGATGACGGCGATCCGATCGACGAGCGTGTGCGGATGGTAGATGGTTCTTTGAATCATTCTCATTGCGATGAAGGCATTCCGGTAGAAGAAGAGCTGGCAGCACCGGACGGCGAGGCGGTGAACGTCGAAGGCGCAGAAGCGGCGGCCTGCTGCGTGACACCCGACTGGGCGGTCGATTGCGCGACCGGCGCCTGCGCCGGGTTCACCGGAAGATCCTTGAGTAACGCCAGCTTTGCGCGGGCGACCTGGTAGTTCCGAACCGCGCTCGCCCAATTCTGGCGAGCTTGCTCTTCCTGAATGCGGGCGTTATCGAGTTCCACTTCGGTCGATATTCCCTGTTGGAATCTCACGGAAGCGATGTCATAAGCCCGTTTGGCTTCTGCGGCAGTGCTGGCGGTAGCCCGCAGGTTCGCTTCGGCGGAGTGGAGTGCATTCATCGAAACTCGAGCGTCCATCGAAGCGGCTTCGCGGGCTTGTTCGAGCCGTGCGGCCGCCTGCTCGACACCGCCCTCTGCCAGATTGACGTTCCCCTCGATATTGCCTCCGGTAAATATTGGAACCGAAATATTGAGCGCGGCCGTCCAGTTATTATACCAATCGCTCGAGTTCGGGAACACGTTAGTAGGATAGGCGACGGGCGAATACGCGGAGCTGATCGAAATCTGCGGCCAGTGTGCGGCTTCCGCGGCCTTTACCTGATCGTTCGAAGCATCGAGGTTCAGTTTTGCCTGCACGACGCTGGAGCGAATATCGCTCGTCGTATCGCTCATCATCGCAAAGCGTGCCTGCGAATCGACGATCGGTGTCGTAAGATCGAGCGAATCGTCGAGCGAATAATTGAGGAGCTGCTTCAGCCGGTAATACGCTTGCGCGCGATTGTCTTCGGTCTGCAACACGATGGGGATCTGGTTATCGCGTGCGACTTTTGCAGAAAGTGCATCGAACTCTGCTTTTTCGCCGACCTGATAGGCCTGGTTCGTTAGATCGTAGATTTTCTCCGCTTCATCGAGCGCATCGTGAGCGATCTTCACGACCGTATCGGCAAGGATTGCATCGTAATAGCTTTGCGTGACATTCAGGACGAGTTGGGCCTGTGCCGCGGTCAGGTCGATATCGGCAGACTTTTCTCGCGCCTCCGCCGCTTCGTGAAGGGCGGTAAGGCGACCACCGGTAAAAATATTTTCGGATGCGCTAAGGCCCAGCGTCCATGCATTCGCTCTGCCGAATGGAAGGTTCTTAAAAAGACCGGCAAGCGTCGCAGCCGAGCCCGTATCCGGAATGGATTGCAGACTGCTGTACTGCGAAAGTAAAGTGCGCGTATAGTTAAGCGATGCGCCGATCTGGGGCAAATACCCGCTGAACGCTACTTCTTCGCTGCCTTTAGCCGAACGGACGCCGCCGGCGGCAAGCGTAATCTCTTCACCGACGCCCAATGCGCGCGATATTGCATTATCGAGCGAAACAGTGTGGATCGTCTGCGCGGGTAAAACCGCGGCACGAAGGAAAAAAATAAAAAAGGCGATCGCTCGCGTGAATTTCAGGCCCATAATACGACGCGACAAGACGGCCCATGTATCGAGATATTGTAGTGGCCGTTCAAAAAGCGGCTTTTAAACGATGGTCTTATAGGGACCGATCGCCAGAGCCGATGCAAATACGAAAATCGTGCATGGTTGTTGCAACGATTTGTGTGATCGGCTTATTATTTTGCGGCTTTATTTTTTTGCAGTCGTGTGGCAATTGCCGCAGCTGAATCCAGACCCGGTCTTTGGGTCGAACGGCTTCATTCCAAGAAGGTCTGCCATGGTCGGCTTCACGGTCTTGGACATGAACTCCATCATTTTCGGTTTTTCTTTATTCAGCTTATCGAATCCTTCCCGAGTTGCCGGGAGCTTGGGGAGTTCGGGATTGGGCATCTTAAAATCGCCGTTGCGAGCGCCATCGCCATGGCACGTGGTGCACCGTACGTCTTTAAAACGCTTCGGGTCGAAGTCGTGAAAGATCGGCTTCATTTTTGGCATCACAACATCCTTCATATATTGTTTTCGCTCCGCCTTCGACATATGTTCCCAGTCGATGGTGGTGTCGGCATGGGAAGGCCCCACGGCCGTGGCGCCGGAACTTTTCATGAAAAGCGCGTTAAACGAAAGAGCACTCGCCGCGATGAGCGTGACGATCGAAAGTGTGACGGTATTCATAGTTCGAGTAAAAGCGTCTAAAGAGGACAAAACCTACAAAAAAGGAGCTTCAAAAATTCCACGGGCGGTGCTGTCGTTTAAGTTCCTCAGCAGGTGCGTAAGGATCCCGAATGAATACTCCGATGCGATCTCCTTGACAAAGCGTAGAAAATCGATGGCGGCGCTATGGTCCGCCTTATCGGAGATCGTCCGAACGACAAGGAACGGAACGTTATACTCATAGCAGACCTGGGCCTCGGCAGCCCCTTCCATTTCGATCGCGAGCAGATCGGGTATCGCCGATCGCAATGCTTCCAGCGTTCCGGGGTGCGCAATGAACTGGTCACCGCTTGCGATCGTCCCAATATACACGTTTCGTTCACGCTCTTCGTTGCGTTCACTCTCCTCGTTTCGTTCACTCTCCTCGTTTCGTTCACTCTCCTCGTTTCGTTCACTCTCCACGTTGCGTTCGCTATCCTGATTTCGTTTGCTGCGTTTTGCCAAAAAGGCTTTTGCTGCTCGCCCGGCGAGTTCTACCAATCTTCCATCGACCGGGAAATAACTAATTCCCAAAAATGGAATTTCGAACTTCGTCAGTTCTCCGGCATCGCCCACAATGCCCGCGGCGCTAATGTCAAAATCGTGTTGCAGCAGCCGATCGGCGATCACGACGTCTCCGATTTCGAGTTCCGGTGAAACGGCGCCCGCAACGCCGGTGAAAATGATGGTATCGACCTGAAACCGCTCGATGAGGACCGTGGCCGTCATCGAAGCTGCGACTTTTCCCCATCGCGAAAAAACGAGTACCGCGCGAACGCCAAAGAAACGGCCTTCGTGAAACGCGCGGCCTGCAATCGTGTGAACGCGGTCCGTTTCGAATTCCGCTACGATCCGCTCGATTTCCTGCGGCATGGAGCCGATAATTCCGATCATATCTCGTGCTGATGGGCTATGGAAGCGCTATCGTTCGTTCTGAAGTCCGACGATACTTATAAATTCGAGATTAGAACGCGGTACCCATCACTCCTGTTTAAGAACGGCAGATCAAAAATTCGCGACTCAGTAATTAGCGTTAACCTTGCACCCTGTACTTTTTCATATCGGCCCCGTCACGCTGTATAGTTACGGCCTGATGCTCGCGATCGCATTCCTGATTGCGAATTATTTTCTTTCGATCGAGTTGCGGCGCCGCGGCCTCGATCCGCGCATTGGCGGCCAGATCACGCTTATCTGCCTCATCGGCGGGGTAGCCGGAAGTAAACTTTTTTCTGTGCTTGAAAACTGGAGCGACCTCGTGCGCGATCCACTCGGGCAAATCTTTTCTCCTGCCGGCCTTACGTTCTATGGGGGCTTCCTCGTGTGCATGGTCTGGATCTATTTTTATATCAAGCGCAAAGGCCTTCGGTTTTTGCTTTTTGCCGATATGCTGGCTCCGGTCGTATTGCTCGCCTATGGCATCGGTCGTATCGGTTGCCAGCTTGCGGGCGATGGCGACTACGGCATTCCTTCTCGGCTTCCGTGGGCCATGTCCTATCCGCAGGGAACGGCAAAACCGACCTACACGCTCATCGACTATTTTAAAACGCATCCTCTTGAGCGGGCCGAGCTGCATTACGACTCGCTCGCGGCGATCACGGTCGGGCACGATCAATTGGGCGAACGAATTTCTCGCTTCGATCAGGTCGTTACCGTCCATCCGGCACCGATCTATGAGACGATCTTTTGCGTCCTGGCCTTCTGGTTCATATGGAACTATCGCAAGAAGTTCGACGCGGAAATTGGGAAGGTTTTTTCAATCACGCTGGTCGTCATGGGCGTCGAGCGATTGCTGATCGAGTTCATCCGCATCAATCCACTCTATTGGGGGCTTTCGATGGCACAGTGGATATCGGTCGCGATGATCGCGGCCGGAGGCTGGGCGCTGGCGTTCTATTATCCAAGGCAACACACACCCATATCCTGATAGCGGTTATGGAAAGATTTGGCCGCTTCTGTAGCCATGGATTTCGTTTTCGCTGAATAGTCATCGATTTCGTTTTCGGTCATGGATTTCATTTTCCCTGGAATGAAGTGTTGCAACGAATATTTTATCGGTGCGTTTAACGGTTTATGGCAGAAGTTCTCAAAAAGCGGCTGAAAATGTCAAAGTTCGAGTCGCCGATGCAGGAAGCGACCCTTGCGCTCATGGTAGCCGCAAGCGAACTCCGGGCGAACATTGACCGCGTGCTCGGCGAAGTAAATTTAACCGGCGAACAATATAATATTTTGCGCATTCTTCGCGGTGCTGGGGAGCAGGGGCATCCTTCCGGAGAGATCGGCTGCCGCATGGTCGATCGCTCACCGGACGTCACGCGCCGTATCGATACGCTCGAAAAAGAGGGCTTAGTCGAACGGCAACGCTCGACAGACGATCGCCGGGTTGTGACGGTCCGTATTACCGCCAAAGGACTTGCTGCGCTCGATGCAATAAATCCCAAACTGGAAGCATTCGACCGCAAACTCACAGCGCGCCTTTCGAGCGAAGAGCTCTGCGAGTTAGCCCGGCTCTGCGAAAAATTTATGGAAGCCGAGACGGAGTAGGAAGCTGAGATGGAGTAGGAAGCTGAGATGAGTAAGTGGAATTGGGCAGTGTGTGGAATTCGATGACAATTTTTCCATGAAGCACTAAAAAGCAACATTCTCGATTCCGTGCGGCGTTGGTTTTTCGTTCACGTTTTCCTCTTAACGAAGCCAACCTCTATGCGATCTCGAATTCTCGCTCTCGTTTCCGTCATCGCCACCGGCTGCATGGCCGTTGCCGGCTGCATGACGACCTCCGGTCCTTCCACCGGCACGACCGACGCCAACTACAATCCGAACGATCCGGCATATGCCGAAGTCGCAACGAACCCTGCGACTTCGCAATACTACACGGAACCGAATATTTCCTACGGGTTCCCCGGCGATGGGCTTTCGGACAGCTCCGACAGCTCTTCGACCTACCTGGCGTCCTACACCTATTCTCCCGTGTCCACATCGGCCAAAGGCGATGCCGTTGCACTCGCCGTTCAAACGGCGACGCAGTCGCTGATGGTAAAACCGGGCATTGTAGGAACCGGCACTGCGGTGGCCTCCGATGGATCGCAGCACGTCATGGTCTTCGCCGCGACGCCAACCGATGCCGCGGCCGTTCCCGCAACGATCAATGGCGTTCCGACGGAAGTGCGTGTGATCGGCCGGGTGCACGCCCTCGATGTTTATACCGGGACCTACCGGCCGACCGTGCCGTGCGGTGTCAGCGTTGGGAACTCGCGGGACAATTCCTCCGGAACGATCGCCTGCATCGTCGTGAAGCACGGGATCCGTTATATCTTAAGCAATAACCACGTGCTGGCTCGTTCGAACGATGCCGTGGTCGGCGAACCGATCGTCCAGCCTGGCCGGGCCGATAATTATGGCCAGCCGACGGGGCAGGTCGGCGTGCTGAGTGCGTATAAAAAAGTGAGCTTCACATCGGATAACGAGTTCGATGCCGCGGTCGCTCGTCTTACGGTCACGAATTCATACGATGAAGCGGACCAGTTCGCGCCGAGCCATAGCTGGCAGAATGCCACGGTCGGGATGGCCGTCCAGAAAGTCGGCCGCACGACCGGCCTGACAACGGGAACCGTTGCTGCCACCGACGTAACGCTCAAAGTCGATTACGATAACGGCCAGACGGCGACGTTCGTAAACCAGATTTTCATTGCCGATCCAAACTTCATTCAGGCGGGCGATTCCGGCTCCCTCCTCGTGACACAGAATGGGAACCATCCGGTCGGGCTGTGCTTTGCCGGCGGGACGGACGGCGCTTTTGCGAACCCGATCGGTCCGATCCTTTCGTATTTCGGGGTCGATATTGCCGGGACCGAGAATTAACGGATGCTATGCCTCGGAAGAAAGGTCCTGTGCGATCGCGCGGCGCTGCTCGTCGGTCAAGCGCGTAAAGTGGTGGTAGTTCGGATGGCGGACCATGAGGCTTACGTCCGCTTCGCCGAATCGCAGGCGTTCGATCTCGATCTCGTTTAATGTCCAGCGAATATATTGCACCGCAGAAATGCGGCCTTCTTCGGATTGTTCTTCGTCGAAGGCCGCTTCGATTTCATGCTCGCCAACAATAAGGAAAACGGAATCTTTGGTGAGTCCTACGAGCGCATCGAGCGTCGGTTTGATCTTTTCCTTTTCGGTGATCTCGATGAGCAGCGTTGCCGATAGCTCGTTGTGCGAGGGAAGCAACCGGCTGTAGGTATCGATCTCGTGCTGGATCTGATCTTCATGCACGATTCGCTCCACGCGCATCATCTCCTGAATTTGAAAAACCACCGTATCGCGGTTCTCGAACACGAACGTCATGATCGGTCCGACATGGACACGACGATGCTTCTTTGCCTCGATCATGCGAGCCCGAAAAGCAGGCCGCTGCTTCTCGTACTCGGCGATATCGAGAACGGTGATTCCCGTATGATGATCGTGATATGGCATGATGTTCTTCCTCGAATAGTCAATGAATGCGATAGGATCTCCAATGAATACGATAGGTCTTCTCTATAAGGCTGCTTCAGTTCGAGGGACCGGCATCGGTCAATTGAACCCGTGCATCACCGTTTCAGGCCCATCGCGTTATATAAGATCTCGATCGGGTGCAGTGCATGTTCGCTCGTTCCTTCTTCGATATGGAGATGGGCGAGCGTGCAGTCGCTTGCCACGGTCGCGGGCTTCTCTTTCTCGATGGCTTTGAAAAGTTTTTTGCCCACATCGAGCGATATTTCGTAGAATTCTTTTTTTGCGGACCATGTGCCATCATGCCCGGAGCATTGTTGTACCATGGTGACGGTTACACCCGGAATTAATTTCATCAGGTCCCGGGAATTAAATCCGATGTTCTGGACGCGAAGATGGCAGGGAACATGATACGTGATTTTTTCCGCGATCCCGGCCGGAAATTCGAGTGCGATTTTCTTCTCGCGGTGGAGGCGCATGAGGTATTCACACGGGTCCATCGTAGCGGCCATGATCTTTTTCGCGCCGGCTTTATCGGTGGCGTACTCGGCGTATTCGAGCCGCAGCATCATCGAGCAACTGGGGCTCATCGCGATGATCTTCATTCCACGGTCCACATACGGCAACAGCCGAGCCACGTTGCGATCGACCGTTTCGATGACGTTCTTTACTACTCCGGTTCCCAGTTCCGGCATTCCGCAGCACTCCTGCGGCGGCACGAGGACTTCGATCCCAAACGTTTCGAGGATCTCGACATACTGCCGGCCGATCCACGGTTTGTTCTGGTCGACCATGCACGTGTAGAAGAGGGCGACGCGATCGATCGGCTCCGGCGAGGACGCCCGGCGGGCAGCGGCCGATGGCCGTTCTTCGCGATGATCGTTCCACCACCGTTGGAACGTCGGAGTATAATATTCCGGAAGTTTTTTTCTGCGATCGATACCGGCGACCGATTCCAAGGCAACTCGACCCAGTTTATTTCTGCCCGCCCAGTTCATGAGCCCGGGAACCGCCGCTCCAATTTTCCCGGCCCGGTCGGTATCGCCAGTGAGTTGGTCTCGAAGTGTTTGCTTCAGAGTTTTGCCATGCTCTTTTGTTTTGATCGCATCCGCGCGAAGCAAGAGCCGTGGAAAATCGAGCTGGTACTCGTGCGGCGGCGTGTAGGGGCACTTAGGGTAGCAGAGCTTGCACTGATAGCAATAATCTACGGTGTGGTCGTAGTCCGCTTTTTTCAGTTCCAGCACGGGGTCGGCATGAGCCGTTCCCGATGCGGTGAGTTTATCGTCTTCGGCGTCGATCCGGTCGAAGAGATCGGTGAACGGCGGGCACAGGCCGTCGCACAGGCGGCAGCCGTGGCAGATCTCAACGATCCGCGTGAACTCCCGCTCCAAGTCGGCGGAGTCCCAATACCGCGGATCGTGCGTATCGAAGATCATCAGGCTGCGATCGAATCATGCGCTTTCTGAAACCTTCCGGCATGCGATTTCTCGGCACGCGCGAGCGTCTCGAACCACTCGGCGATCTCATCGAAGCCTTCCTGGCGAGCGGTTTTCGCAAAGCCGGGATACATTTCGGTGTATTCGTAGGTCTCGCCGGCGATGGCGGCTTGCAGGTTCGTCGAGGTATCGCCCACCGGAAGGCCCGTTGCCGGATCGCCGACTTCCGAGAGGAATTCCATGTGCCCGAACGCGTGGCCGGTCTCGCCTTCGGCGGTGTCGCGGAATACGCCGGCGACATCGGGATAGCCTTCAATATCGGCCTGACGCGCGAAATAAAGATATCTCCGGTTCGCCTGCGATTCGCCCGCAAAGCCCTCTTTTAAGTTCTCGAATGTTTTGCTGTTCTTTAAGTTTGCCATGGTAGTAAAATGGAAGATGAATTCTCTGAAAAATTTCTTTACGCAGTATTCAGGGCGCCGGTAAACACGCTTTTACGCAGCCATGCGTACATCGTTTCCGCACCTACGGCTATGAAGGGAAAATAAAAGCCAATCATAAGAATTTGGAGCCGTTCGAGCGAAAAGAACGCGATGACGACTGCGGAATAAAGCACGGCCCAGGTCGCCACAATGACGACCATATCCCGGACCCGGTTATTTTTCCATGCCCGTTCTTTTCGCATTTGAAAAAGCCCGGCCATTGCGGTAAGGATCGTTATGGCATAAAATGCGACATAGAGAATTCCCATTCGCGGATCGTAAGGATCGACGCCCCAGAAGAAGGCTATTTTTTTTACCGCAAGCACGGCCTCTTCTTTGGGATGCGTCCGTACCCATTCCATCGCGGCTTTTCGATGGTAAGCGTCCTGGGTGAATTCGACGAGCGAATCGGTCCTGCCGCCCGGTTCGATCTGGGTCCACATGGCATCGGTCGTCCAGACCGGATCGCCATTGGCCTTCCATGAGCTGCCGGTCGCCTGCTCGCTATTGCCGCGCCAGAAATTGAACCCGCCGTTTATGCTGGTCAGAATGAGTTTGTGAAAAACGATCTCGTTTCGTATCGCCCACGGCGCGCACACGATCGCCATGGAAAGGGCCGCAACGCTCGCGATCGGCAGCAGCGATCGGAACGATCTTCGATAGGTCCACAGCAGCGCCATCGCGGTAACACCGAGCATCAGATACGATTCGGAACGAAATTGTGTGAGCAGTCCCGCGAAGATCCCCGTTCCGATCGCCGGAAGCGTTGCGCGCTCTCCCGTACGAAATTTCGAGAGCGTTAAAACGAGCGACCAGAGAAAGAGGGCGTCGATGGCGAGCACGGCACTCGCGATCCCATACGTGGCGCAGGCGACGACAAATCCCGGATAGAGCGCTGCAAGCCAGACCCCCCAGCGCGTTCTCTTACTTTCCCCAAAAAGGAGCGTAAGAAGTTTCCACATGGCAAAAATAAAGATCCCACCGAAGGCAACTTCTTCTAAGAACAGGACGGCATGTCCGGGCAGGGTATCGCCGAACGGCCCAAGCGCGGCATAATGGATTATCACTTCGCCCGGCAGCATGTAGGCCGTCGGAAACGTGAAATTATGTCCGCTGTAGCCCCAATCGAACGAATACCCTTTGCCAGCCGCAAGATTGAGTGCGATCTCCGCATATTCCCAATGCCGAACCAACTCTGGATTTTTCAGATGTGCGAGCGGAAATGCAGCCAGTCGGACGGCGAGGCCGATCAGGAGTGGCGCTGCAAGGGGCGTGCGCCAGAAGCGATTCCAGGAGAATTTGCGCTGGGAAATTGACATTTGATGCGAATGACCCCTAACATGAGGATTTGCTTCGTAGTTTTGCAAGACAGAATAGGTTGAAAATGCTCATCTCCCTCTCGACCTGGAAGCACGGCTTCCATCCAAATCGAATTACTTACGATGCGATCGCTAATAGCCGGAGCGCACTCGATGCGGTGGAACTCGGCGCGCGATATTGCGAAGCCGATCTTACCTGCATGTCTGTTGGCCGCGGTGGATTACCGGACGCCGCCGGCGAAGTCACGCTCGATGCCTCGATCATGGACCACGACGGCAATTGCGGCGGCGTGGCATTCGTCCGCCAGTACGAGCACGTCATTTCGGTCGCACGGCGCGTAATGGAAAAAACGCCGCATGTCCTGTTGGTGGGCGACGGTGCAGAGCGGTTCGCAGCGAACGAAGGATTTACGAAAACGGAACTATTAACGGAGAAAGCCCGGGCGCTGTGGCAGGAATGGTCGAAGCAGCCCGACAAGCTCCACGTGCGGCTGCGTCGCGCCGAAGAAGGCGAGCACGAATATGTATTCGTGAAGGTCGATGAGGAGGGAAAAGAACGCGAAATGGACCGAGACAGCCAGGAACTAAAATCTGCCGCACCGTTCCCCGGGCGCGCGCGTGGGGCGGTGGACCCTGCGACGCACGACACCATTGGCATTCTCGCCATGGACGCTGAAGGCCGGCTTGCCGGCGCGTGCACGACGAGCGGGCTGGCATTTAAAATTCCCGGACGCGTAGGCGATTCGCCGATCATCGGCGCAGGACTCTACGTCGATGGCGAAATCGCCGCCGCCGTTGCGACCGGGAACGGAGAACTTATGATGCGGGCCTGTTCGGCATTCCATATCGTTGAAATGATCCGGCACGGCATGGAACCGGGCGAAGCGTGCGAACGGGCGATCGCTCGGATCTTAAAAGACAAGCACCTGAAGGACGATATGCAGGCCGGCCTGATGGTCATTCGTTCGGACGGTGCGTGGGCGGCACGGTCGCTGCGCCCGGGCTTCCAGCTTGCCGCGGCGAGTGAAGCGGTCGAGGGCGGCAAGAATATGCTATACAATATCACTGCCGAATCGGCGAGTACGGTGATCCAGCAATTATGACGCAAGGACTTGCTTTAGTGACCGGCGCCGGCCGCGGTATCGGCCGGGCGATCGCCCTTCGGCTTGCCGGGGAAAAAACTCCGGTCGTCCTGGTCGCCCGCTCGAACGAGGAGATCACCGAACTTCGGAACGAAATTGTCTCGCAGGGCGGCGCGGCGTATGCGACCCCGTGTGATGTGAGCGATTCCGGAGAGGTCGAAGCATTGAAGGAAGATATCCTGAGCGATCTCGGACCGCTCACGATCCTTGTCAATAATGCGGGCGTTGCGCCGTCTTCGACATTCGACAAGATCACGGATGAGACGTGGCGCGACACATTCGCCGTCAATGTCGATGGCGCGTTTTATATGACGCGCGCATTTTTGCCGGCCATGCTAAACGGGGAGGGGAAATCTCACGTCCTATCCATTGCCTCCACGGCGGCGCTCGAAGGATTTCGCTACACCGCCGCCTACACTGCGAGCAAGCATGCCCTTCTGGGGCTGATGCGCGCGCTCGATGCGGAATACCGGGAGAAGGGAATTATATTTAGCACCCTGTGCCCCGGATTTACCCGCACGCAAATTTTGCAGGAAGCGATCCAGGCAACGATGGCCCGAGGAAAAGTGCGCGAAAAAGCCGAAGCGATGTATACGATGATGAACCGGGAAGGTCGGATCATCGAGCCGGAAGAGATCGCCGAAACCGTATGGAACCTGGTGAGGAGTGAAGCCACACCATCCGGGGGAGTTTATAACGCAGATGGCACACGTTACGAAAATCTAACAAAACGTTAACAAAGGAAACGGGCATTCTCTTTTTTCGTATGGGGTTCAATACATTGGCATTCATTTGAAATAGATTCTTAGTATTGTAACGACTCCTATTATTTCAGCTTCTTGAGAGAAACATTTAAGTATTTCGAAACCCACAAAGCGCGCGAGCGGGCAGCGATCGTAACCATTATCCGCTCCAACGACGAAGAAACGAGGCAGGAAGCGCTCGAACATTTGAATGAACTGGCGCTCCTGGCGGATACCGCCGGCGCCGATGTCCTCTACCGCATGACGCAGGAGCGTGCCACGCCCGACGTAGCACTCTATCTCGGTAAAGGGAAGGTGGAAGAATTAAAGAAGCATGTGGCCGCGCTCGAGATCCAGCTTGTGATTTTCGACGATGAACTAAGTCCGGTCCAGATCCGAAATCTCGAGCGTGAAGTCAATGTAAAAATCTTAGATCGCTCGAGCCTTATTCTCGATATTTTCGCAAGCCGCGCCCGCACCCGCGAAGCGAAAACGCAGATCGAACTCGCGCAGCTCGAATACCTGTTGCCGCGTCTCACGCGGGCGTGGACCCACTTATCGAAACAGCACGGCGGCATTGGAACGAAGGGGCCCGGCGAAACACAGATCGAAACCGACCGCCGTCTTGTCAAGACGCGCATTTCGCTCCTGAAAGAAAAACTTTCCGAGATCGCGCGGCAACACGAGACCCGTCGATCCGGCCGCAACGATGAACTTGCCCGTGTGGCACTCGTCGGCTACACGAACGCCGGGAAATCTTCATTGCTGAATACCCTCGCCTCGGGCGATTCGAATGTATTCGTCGAAAACCGCTTGTTCGCGACGCTCGATGCGACAACGCGATCGATCGACCTTGCACACAGCCGCAAAGCGCTCGTTACCGATACCGTCGGTTTCATCCGAAAGCTTCCACCCAAGCTCATTGCGTCGTTCCGTACAACGCTTTCGGAAGTCCGGGAAGCCGATATTTTGCTTCATGTCGTCGATATTGCCAGCGCACAATTCGAAGAGCAGATCGAAGTGGTGCAGGAAACGTTGCACGAACTCGGCGCGCACTTAAAGCCGACGATCATGGTCTTCAATAAGCTCGATTTGCTCGATGAAGAGAAGAAATACCTGATTTCGGAGCTTCGCGAGCGCTACCCTCATGCCGTTTTTATTTCGGCCGAGCGCGGTATTGGCATCGAGCACTTAAAGAGCGAGATCGAAAAGGTAATTACAGAGTCCTCGTTCGAACTCACCGTCGAAATTCCAATGACTCACTACGATATCGCCTCTCGATTGCACGAATTAGGCGAAGTCCGCGAGCGAGTTTTCTCGGAAACGCACGTTCGGCTTCGGCTTCGTGTCCATGTCCGCAATAAAGAGCGTGTCGAACGACTACTTGCGACGGCGGCGTAGTTCGCTTCCATAGTTTTCGCTCCCGATAAAAATTTGTGGAAACGGATGCATATGATGCTATTGTAAAATTTTTTTAAAATTTCTTTCATTATCCGGAACTTACGAAACGCGATCGTTGTCATGTGCGCCGTTAGTTGCAATCGAGCCCGCGAAGCTCGATAATATTTTCGGGCCTGCGAAGCTCGAAATATTTTATTCGGAGGAGTGCGAAACCTCTGAAATCGTTTAGTTCAATTAGTTTAGTTGCAAATTCCGATTTCTGGTCGTTACGATCTTGAAGTCCTGTATGCATCCGCTATGGGTCGCCGAGATCAATCGATTCGACGCACGTTAATCTTTTAACGCGCGGTTCCCCCTTTTTTGCCGCGACCTGCGGTCGGACCTGTTCTCTTTCTCGCCCTTGCGTTAGGGGCACATAGGTGCTGGCGACAGTGCCGAAATGGTTGCGTGACAAAATTTTTTGCCGATTTTAAAGGGCGTTCTCGCGCCTTTCTGTTCGTGCTTGCTCTCGTAGCGAGCGCCGTTATTCGTCCGGCCGAAGCGCAGGTGTACCGCAGCTTCGGGGTCGGGTCGCTGGTGCTCGACGATAACCATCGTCACACCCTCATTCTCCAGACGCCGCAACCCGGCGATCCAGGCTATACCGACTGGACGTCCGGCGGCAACCTCGTACTTCGGCTGCCAATCCCGCCAACGACGAATGCCATTATGGGATTCGTCATGCCGGGCCCCGCCACGACGGGATCTTCGCAGGTCCTCGTTTGGGACGCTCCGGTGTCCGGCGGCGGGACTGGCGGCGCGCAAGGCGTGTGGCGGCCCGCCTCACTTGCTTCCGCGATTAGTTCGCTCGGTGTGATCTCCGGTTCCGGCCCCGCGAACAGCCTGACGAAATGGACCGGAGGGTCGACGGTCGGTAATTCGACGATCTCCGAAATAGGCGGTTCGGTCACGTTCGGCGGCTATGGCGCCGGCGTGCTGCATTCCGATGCCTCGGGCGCGATCACGAGTTCGCCGGTCGACCTTACGTCCGACGTTTCCGGAATGCTTCCACTCTCGCACCTTCCGGCCGGAAGTTCGGGGCAGGTCCTTGGTATGACGGGCGGCGTACCCACCTGGATCACGAACGGCGCGACGATCACGAACACGACGAATACGCCGGCCGCGATCAATCTCAGCCAGAACGATTACACGATCGACCCCACATCGACCTACATTCGACTCACGAATGTGAGCGGCGGCTCGCTCGATATTACAGGAATTAGCAGCACCGGAGTTATGAACGGTCGCGTGATTACGCTCGTCAACACGAGCCCGAACGCGATCATGATCAAGAACCAGAACCCCGCTTCCGCTCCCCCCGATCAATTCGATCTGCCGGGCGGATCGGACATTTTACTCGGCCAGAAAGGCGCCGCAACGTTCATTTACGATGCCGCACTCCACTACTGGGAACTCATGTCCACCAATTAACAAAGTTTTTTACACTAATCCATTCACCTGTTCCATTTAGTTAGTCCAAATCATCATGAAACACTCAAAACTCGCGATGGCAGCCGTATTCCTTAGTTTGGTTGCAACGGCCGCGCAATCGCAAACCTATAAGACCGACTTCTCCACGAAGACGGTCCTCGCCGGGGGCGGAAACGATCCCGCGCACACGCTCACGCTTATGGCGCCAGCATCGCCGGCAGCAGGGCTTACCTTCACGTTCCCAGCGAACGCCGGCACTTCCGGCTATGTCCTCAAGACCGATGGCGCTGGCAACATGAGCTGGGTCGATCCGGCCGCAGCATTCACGCTCGGCGGCGACGTCACCGGCGTGGCTAATAATAACGCGATCGCGACGGCTGCGGCGAATGACATTATCGCCGCGCTCAATAGCGTAAATGCCACGACGCCGATCAGCACCCCCGTCGCCCTTTCGGCGACCAGCCTCACCGCCTCCGGCGGCGGCACGATCTCGACGACCGGCACGATCAGTGGCGGTGTGATCGATGGCGGGACGGGCACGTTTACCGGCGCGGTCTCCGCGGTCGGACTGACGAGCACCGGAGGTCTTTCCGCAAGCGGCGGAACGACGAATATCGCCGCGACCGATGCCAGCGCAGTCAATATTGGCACCGGCTCCGGTAACGCGAATGCGATCGATATCGGTAACTCCGGAAGCACGACCACGTTCGCCGGAACGGTCGTTCTACCGAACGGTTCGGTGAGCGCAAGTTCGATCGGCCTTGCCCATGGCGAAGTGCTCATTGGCGACAATACCGGCAAAGCCGCCGCGCAGTCGATTTCGCAGGACGTTACGATCACCGACGCCGGTGTCGCGACGGTCGGCGGTTCCAGTGCCGCGACCTTTGCGGTCTCGGGCAACGAGACCGTCGCCGGAACGCTTGGGGTAACCGGAACTTCGACACTCGGCACCGTCAGTGCGGGCGCGATCACAGGCACGAGCCTGAGCGCAGGCAGCGGGGCCATCACGGGTGGCAATCTCACGGCTTCGGGCAACGTCAGCCTCGATGCGGCTCCGAGCACGGCCGGTACGATCACCATCGGCAATACCACGAGCACGACGACCTTCAACGGCGCAGTCAATCTTCCTTCGGGTTCCGTGAGCGTCGGTTCGCTCAGCCTGCCCAATGGCGACATCATCGTTGGCAGTGGAGGCAATGCCACTGCGGTCGGAATGTCCGGCGATGCTTCTATCGATAACACCGGACATGTTACCGTAAGCAAGTTTAACGGCACGACGTTCGGCGATATGGCCGGGCAGAATTCGAGCAGCGTTAGTATTAGCGGCGGTACGATTTCGAATAGCGCGCTCGCGAACGGTGGCGCGCTTACGGTCACGGCCGGCAGCGGACTTTCGGGCGGTGGCTCGGTAGCCCTCGGCGGATCGACGACGGTCTCGCTCGATGTCACGCATGGCAACACCTGGACTGGCGCACAGACCTTCGGGGCATCGGGATACACCTCGACGGCGCCCACGGTACTCACCACCGATGTGGCGGACTGGGCGCTCAGCGCAACGAACACCTACTTCAATATCTCCTCTTCTACGGCCGTAAACGTCTCCGGTATTGCCGGCGGCACGGACGGTCGGATGATCGTCCTCGTCAACACCGGTGCGAACGCGATCACACTCAAGAGCGAAGATGCGACCGACGAAACGACGGCGGCTAACCGCTTCCATTTTCCGGGCGGCGCGGGCAATGACATGATCGTCGCGGCAGACGGAACGATTACGTTACTCTACGATGGCACGAACCATCGCTGGCGCGCGATCGGAGCCGAATAATATCGACCGGACGAACTATTTGGATAGGATATTCACATGGGCCGGGAACGCCAGCGTGCTTCCCGGCCCGGTTGTGACACGATAGACACGGTTATGAAATCCACCATTGCCCTTTTTGCCACCCTTGCCGTTCTCCTTGGAATCGGGATGCCTGCTTATGCCCAAACGTGGGAAGAGCAGCATGTCCGTTCGCTGATCCTTGCTGGAAACACGACGAATTACGGCAACACGCTGACGCTTGCGGCACCGTCGCTCTCGACGAGCCCCACGAT
>Ga0070741_10006061_pt1 | contig 26262 bp, 23 predicted proteins | sample Coa_R1_4_FD_66440 | JGI IMG/M metagenome (GOLD analysis project Ga0070741, IMG submission 66440) | Surface soil microbial communities from Centralia Pennsylvania, which are recovering from an underground coalmine fire - Coalmine... | ecosystem: Environmental > Terrestrial > Soil > Unclassified ... | reverse complement strand
GCCGGCATCACCTGGATCGGGCTGCTGTACTACTTCAACTTCGTGCAGGTGCCCTCGCTCGCTGCGGCGGCGGCCGACAAGGGCGGGCCGGGCGGCGCCGGCATCACCAAGTACGTCGCTCCGCGCGCGCTCCTGTGGTTCCGCTGGGCTGCGGTGGTGACCTGGCTCTCAGGCGCGCTCTACCTGATCCGGACCGGCGAGCTCCTCGGCGTGTTCACGTTCGGCCTCGCAGGCGCGGCGCGCCCGACGATCATGATCGGCGCCTGGCTCGGCACCATCATGATCTTCAACGTGTGGGTCCTGATCTGGCCGAACCAGCAGAAGATCCTCGGCATGAAGCCCGCGACCGACGACGAGAAGGCCAAGGCGCGCCGCGTCGCCTTCCTCGCTTCGCGCACCAACACGATGCTGTCGATCCCGATGATCCTGTTCATGGCGTCCTCGGTGCACGGCAACTTGTTCTAGACGCGAACCATCCGCCGGCGAAAAGGTCCCTCTTCGGAGGGACTTTTTCTGTACGACGGCCCCGACAAATGGAGATTTCCATGGCACTGACGCTCCCCCCGCTGCCGTTCGCCCGCGAGGCGCTCGAGCCGCACATGTCGCGCGAGACGCTCGACTTCCATTACGGCAAGCACCACAAGACCTACGTCGACACCGCGAACAAGCTGATGGCGGGCACCGAGTTCGAGGACATGACGCTCGACGACATCGTGCGCAAATCCTCCGGCAAGCTGTTCAACAACGCCGCGCAGGTCTGGAACCACAACTTCTTCTGGAATTGCCTGACGCCGAAGCAGAGCCAGCCGCAGGGCAAGCTCGCCGACGCGATCGCCAAGCAGTTCGAGAGCCTCGACAACTTCAAGAAGCAGTTCACCGAAACCGCGGTGAGCACGTTCGGATCCGGCTGGGCGTGGCTCGTGAAGGATGCGGCGGGCGCGCTTGCGATCGTCTCGACTGCCAACGCCGGCAATCCGCTGACGGCCGGGCAGACGCCGCTCCTGACCTGCGACGTCTGGGAGCACGCGTACTACCTCGATCACAAGAACGCGCGCCCCAAGTATCTCGAGCAGTACTGGTCGATCGTGAACTGGGCGTTCGTCGAGAAGAACCTCGATTCGATCGCCTCCGGGCGAGCCGCCGAGCTCGCTTGATGCGCTAGCGATCCGTTGCGCTAGAATGTCGCGCCTCTGGGGCCGCGGTGTCGCGGCCCCAATGCTTTTTGGGAGGCGCACGTGCCGAGAAATTTCCTTCGCCTGGGTGATCTGACCGCCGCCGAGCTGCGGCAGCTGACTGCGCGCGCGATCGCGCAGAAATCCGGCAAGGAGCGCGAGCGCCGCCCGCTCGCGGGCCGCACGCTTGCGATGATCTTCACCAAGAGCTCGACGCGAACGCGAGTGTCGTTCGAAGCCGGCATGGCGCAGCTCGGCGGCCACGCGATCTTCCTGTCGCCGCGCGACACGCAGCTCGGCCGCAACGAGCCGCTCGCAGACACCGCACGCATCATCTCGTCGATGTGCGACGCGATCATGGTGCGCAACGATTCGCAAAAGGATCAGGAAGAGATCGCGCGCTATTCGCGTGTGCCGGTGATCAACGGGCTGTCGAACCTGCATCACCCTTGCCAGCTGCTGGCCGATCTCCAGACCTGGGTCGAGCGCCGCGGCGAGATCTCGGGCGCGACCGTGGCCTGGATCGGCGACGGCAATAACGTGTGCAATTCGTTCGCCGAGGCCGCCGCCCTGCTCGGCTTCAAGCTGCGCGTCGCCTGCCCGTCCGGCTATGAGCCCGACGCCGCGACGCTGAAAGCCGCCGGCAAAGCGGTCGACGTGATGACCGATCCGAAAGCCGCCGTGCGCGACGCCGACCTCGTCGTCACCGACGTCTGGGCGAGCATGGGGCAGGAAGAAGAGCAGCAGAAGCGCGCCGCGGCGTTCGCGTCATATCAGGTCGACGCGGCGCTGATGAAGCTGGCCAGGCGCGACGCGCTGTTCATGCACTGCCTGCCTGCGCATCGCGGCGAGGAAGTCGCCGCCGAGGTGATCGACGGCCCGCAATCGGCGGTCTGGGACGAGGCCGAGAACCGGCTGCACGCGCAGAAGGCGCTATTGGAGTTCTTGCTCACATAAAGCGCGCAATCGAACGGTTACAATCGCGTCCCATGGAAGAGAGCCAGCTCCCGAAAGACATCAAGCCCACCGTCGCTCGCGCCATCGCCGAGGACGTCGGCGAAGGCGATGTCACTGCGGCGCTGGTTGCCGAGGACGCCACCGCCACCGCGTACGTCATCGCCAAGGAGCCGTGCATCGTCTGCGGCAAGCCATGGTTCAACGAAGTGTTCGCGCAGCTCGATCCGCGCGTGAAAGTGCAGTGGGACGTGATGGAAGGCGCCGCCGCTCGCGCCGAGCAGCGCGTCTGCGTCGTCACCGGCCCTTCGCGCAGCCTGCTCACCGGCGAGCGCACCGCGCTCAATTTCCTGCAGCTCCTCACCGGCACGGCGACAATGACGCGAAAGTTCATGGATCGCCTACGCGGCACCACGGTGAAGATCGTCGACACGCGCAAGACGCTCCCCGGCCTGCGCGCCGCGCAGAAGTACGCGGTTCGCCTCGGCGGCGGCACCAATCATCGCTTCGGTCTCTACGACGCGATCCTGATCAAGGAGAACCACATCGCCGCGGCCGGCTCGCTGGCGAAGGCGATCGAGCTCGCGCGCGGATTGCATCCGAAGCTGCCGCTGATGGCGGAGGCGGAGAACCTCGACGAAGTGAAGGCGGGACTCGACGGCAAGGTCGACGTGCTGCTGCTCGACGACTTCCCGACCCATCTCCTGTCGAAAGCGGTCGCGATGGCGCGCGACTATCGCAAGTTCAACAAGGCGCACTCGCTGCTGGAGGCCTCCGGCGGCGTGACGCTGCAGAACGTGCGCGACATCGCCGACACCGGCGTGGATCGCATCTCCGTCGGCAGCCTGACCAAGAACGTGCAGGCCTCCGACCTGTCGATGCGCTTCGTCAACGCGGCAGCGACGAAGCCAGCCGCGACGAAACCGGCTCAGGCTCGCTGAGCCCGACCTGCGCGATCCCGCGCAGCAGGAACTTCAGCGTCAGCTTGTTGAACTCGGGCGCGCACTCCTGCGGCAGCCCGTGGTGAGAGTCGCGGATGATCTGCAGACGGCCGCGCGGCAGGACGTGCGCAAAGCTCACGATCTCCTCGCGCGAGAAATAGTCGTGATCCGCCGCGATGACCATGGTCGGCATGTCGAGCTTGTTCAGCCCGTCGACCGCCGACCAGCGCGTGAGTCCCCAGAGCGCGCGCAGATAAGTCCAGCGGCTGTTGCGCCCCGCGCGCACCGCGTTGATCCGGCGCAGCGCCTCGTGCTCCGGCTTGGGGAATAACTGCTCGGCGGTGCGCTTCCCGAGGATCTTGGGACCGAGCAACGCCATCAGGAACACGCGGTAGCCGATCATGTACCAGTGCGATGGATGCGTCGGCCGGAAGCTCGGCACGCTGTTGGCGATCACCAGGCGCTCGATCCGCCACGGCTGGGTGACGGCCATCTGCAGCGCGACGGCTCCGCCCATCGAATAACCGAGCAGGCGGAAGCGATCGATGCCGAGCTGCGCGAGCAGCGCCCAGATGTCATTCGCGAATTGCTCGATGCGGAACGGCCCCTTGCGCTCGCTCGCGCCGAAGCCGCGCAGGTCCGGCGCGATGACGCGGAAGGTCCGCGAATAGACGCGCAGCTGGTACGCCCAGTCGCGCGCGCTCGATCCCAGACCGTGCAGCAGGACGAGCGGCGGGCCGGATCCCTGATCGAGGTAGTGACAGCGCCAGCCGCCGATGTGGGCGGTCGGCATTAGCGACTATCGAGGCTCGGCACGCAGAAGCAGTGTGCGTAGACGCCGCGCGGATCGCCGAAGACTCTCACCACGCGCCGGAGCTGCGCGAGCGGCTTCTGCAGGACCTGCGTCACCAGCGAATCTTCCTTGCCCTGGTCGCCGAACAGCCCGAGCCAGCGCCGGATCGGGAACAGCGTCTCGGGCTTGAGCTCCTGCAGCTGGTAGTGCCCTTCCTCGAGTCCTGCCATCTTCGCGGCCGACGCGATCGCGTCGTCGAGGCTGCCGATCTCGTCGACCAGCCCGAGCTTGCGCGCCTGCGCGCCGCTCCACACGCGCCCGCGCGCGATCTTGTCGACGTCCTCGACGTTCATGTCGCGACCGCTGGCGACGCCGTTGATGAACGTCTGATAGCCGTAGTCGACCTCGGACTGCAGGATCGTCGAGACCTCCGGACCGATGGGACGATCGAGCCGCAAGCTGCCCGCGAGCGACGTCGTGCCCACGCCGTCGGTATGGATGCCGAGCTTCTCGAGCGGCTTCTCGAAGGTCGGGATCATGCCGAAGATGCCGATCGAGCCCGTCACCGTGCTGTCGTGCGCCCAGATCTCGTCGGCGTCCATCGAGACCCAGTAGCCACCCGACGCAGCGACGGAGCCCATCGAGACGACGACGGGCTTGCCCGCGTCCTGCAGCGCATCGACTTCGCGACGGATCTGCTCGGCCGCGTAGACGCTGCCGCCGGGAGAGTCCACGCGCAGCACGACGGCCGCGACCTCGGAATTGCGACGCGCGTCGGACAGCAGGCTCGACACCATGTCGCCACCGGCCATGCCCGGCTCGCCCTGCCCGTCGACGATGTCCCCCTGCACGGAAACCAGCGCGACCGACTGCTCGTCGCTGCTCGACTTGTGCTGCTCGCGGCGCGTCGCGGCGAGATAGTCGCGGAAATTGATCTGCCGGAAGCTGCCCGACTCGTCGTCCATGCCGACCTTCTCGCCGACGGCGGCGCGGAACTCGTCGAGCTTCTCGACCGCGTCGACGATCTTGGTTTCCTTCGCGTAGGCGGCGGCGTCGCCGTGATTGCGCTGCAAGCCGTCCTTGAGACCGCTCACGTAGCTACCGACCGCATCCTCCGGCAGCTTGCGCGCGGTGGCGACGAGATGCGTGTAGTTGCCCCAGAGATCGTTGAGCCACTCACGATCGGCTTCGCGCGCTTCCGGCGACATGTCATTGCGCAGGAACGGCTCGACCGCGGCCTTGTATTCGCCGACGCGGAACACGTGCACGTTGACCCCGAGCTTGTCGAGCGCCTCGCGGAAATAGTTGTTGTAGACCGACAAGCCTTCGAGCAGGACCATGCCGAGCGGATCGACCGAGATCTTGTCCGCCTGCGAGGCGAGCAGGTACTGCGTCTGGTCGTAGCTCGGCGCCCACGCGTAGACCGGCTTGCCGGCGGCGCGGAATTTCTCGATCGCCGCGTTGATCTCCTCGATCTGCGGCATGCCGGCGGAGGTGAGATCGTCGAGCTTGAGCACGGCGACGGGAACGCGCGTGTCGCCGGCGCCGATCTCGAGCGCGTCGATCACATCGCGCAGCGCAGTCTTCGGCGGCGGCTGATCGGACCAGTTCTCGAACAGCCGCTGCACGCTGTCGGTGTCGAGCTCGTCGACGAGCTCGCCGCTGGGAGCGATCACCAGCGCTTCGCCATTCTTGACCTGCACCAGCGGGTGATCCTGGCGTGCCGCGAAGAACGCGACGACGAGCAGGATCATCAGAAGCACGAAGATCGTGCGGTAGAGACCCACGGCCAGCAGCCAGAGCCATTTGAATGGCCGCAGGAGGATCGGTGTCCGGTGTTCTTCAGCCATGGAGGTGGGAGCTTCTCGCGAAAGGTGGTGACGTCAGCGCCGCGGCTGGAACATGCCCGGCGGCATGCGGCCGGCGAGGCTGCGCATGAGCTTGGACACTCCACCGCCGGCAAGTTTCTTCATCATGTCGCGTCCCTGCTCGAACTGGCGCAGCAGCTGGTTGACCTGCTGCACCTGCACGCCCGACCCGGCCGCGATGCGCCGCTTGCGCGAAGCCTTGATGAGATCGGGGAATCGGCGCTCCTGTGCGGTCATCGAATTGATGATCGCGATCGCGCGCTTCATCTCTTTTTCGGCGTTGACGTTCTTGATCTGCGCCTGCAGCTTCGCCCCGCCCGGCAGCTTCTCGAGCATCGACTCGATGCTGCCCATCTTCTGCATCTGCAGCATCTGGTCGCGGAAATCGTTGAAGTCGAATCCCTTGCCCTTGCGCACTTTCTGCGCGAGCTCGGCGGCTTTCTCGTGATCGACCTTCTGGACCGTCTCTTCGATCAGCGACAACACGTCGCCCTGTCCGAGGATGCGCGCGGCAATGCGATCGGGATGGAACAGCTCGAGCTTGTCGGACTTCTCGCCGACGCCGATGAACTTGATCGGCTTGCCGGTGACGTGACGCACGGAGAGCGCTGCGCCGCCGCGCGCGTCGCCGTCGACCTTGGTGAGCACGACGCCGGTGAGCGGGAGTCGATCGGCGAACGCCTTCGCCGTGTTCGCGGCGTCCTGGCCCGTCATGCTGTCGACGACGAACAGCGTCTCGATCGGCTTCAGCGCCGCTTCGAGCGCGGCGATCTCCTGCATCATCGGCTCGTCGACCGTCGTGCGGCCGGCGGTATCGACGATCAGCACATCCGCGTATTCCTTGCGCGCGTGCGCGAGCGCCGCGTTCGCGATCTCGACGGGATTCTGTCCCGCCTGCGACGGGAACCACTCCGCGCCGACCGCGCCAGCAGCGATCTTCAGCTGCTCGATCGCAGCGGGCCGATAGACGTCAGCCGAAACGACGACGACGTTCTTCTTGCCTTCGCGCTCCTTGAGCCAGCGCGCGAGCTTCGCGACGGTCGTGGTCTTGCCCGAGCCCTGCAGGCCCGCCATGAGGATGATCGCGGGCGGCTGTTGGCGGAGGTTGAGTCCTTCGGTCGTACCGCCGAGCGTTTCGGTGAGCAGCTGATGAACGATGCGCAGCAGCGATTGGCCAGGCGTCAGGCTCTCGGTGACTTCGGCGCCGACAGCGCGCTCGCGCACGGCATCGGTGAAGGCCTTGACCACCGGCAGCGCGACGTCGGCTTCGAGCAGCGCCATGCGCAGCTCGCGCGTCGCATCGCGGATCTGATCTTCGGTGAGCCGGCCCTGGCCGCGGATCGCGTCGAGGACCCGCGACAGCCGGGACTGGAGATTTTCGAACATCGAAGAATTTTACCGCCTACGGAAGGATGACGTCCCCGCGGCGCAGGTGCTGATATTCCCAGCCGGCGAGCGCCTTGCGGCACTGCTTCTCGATCACCTGCTCGAGCCCTGGCTTGTGATGCGTCAGGAACAGCTGCGGCTGATGCTTGAGCTTCTTGAGCTCACGACCCAGCAGCGCCGGCGTGAAATGCTTTGAGGCCTTCCCGAGTTCTTCCTGCTCGTCGGGGAACGCGATCTCGACCATGAACTTGTCGAGCCGCGGCAGCTTGTTCAGGAATTCCCAGAGCGGCTCGTTTGCGTAGGTGTCGCCGCTGAAGACGAAGGTGTGCCCGTCCTTCTCCGCCGCGTAGCCGACTGCCGGCACCGTGTGCAGCACGGAGAATGGCGTGAAGCGGATGCCGTTGCGCTCGGTGGTCTTGCCGACCTTGGTCTCGTGGAACTCGATCAGCGGCGCCTCTTCGGTCGGCAGCTTCGAGAAGTCTGGCCAGATCTTCCAGTTGAAGATGTGCTGCTGGATCGCGGAGAGCGTCTCGGCGGTCGCATGCACTTGCACAGGACGATCGATGAGATCGAACAGGTTATCGGCCATGAACGCGAGCCCGCAGACGTGATCGAGATGCGAGTGCGTGAGGAAGATGTTGCCGATGCGGCGCATCTGCGCCAACGACAGCTCGCCGACGCCCGTACCGGCGTCGATGAGGATCTCGTCGTCGATCAGGAGGCTGGTGGTGCGAAGCCCGGGCCCCACCCCGCCGCTGCAGCCTAACACCTTGATCCGCATGCTGGTCCGCCGCTGGATTCGCTTGGATACTAGCACAGCGCATGCGCAGTTCCCCGGCATCGGATCACACCTGGCCGCGATGCTATGCTCGCGCCCCCATGTCCTCCATGCTCGCGAGCTATCTTGCGGTCGCGGCCGCCGCGCTCTATCTCATCGCGGCCTGGCGAGCCTCGCGCGGCGCGGCGCCCTGGATCGCCCCAGTCGCGCTGTTGCTGCACCTCGTCGTGCTGATCAACCAGTTGTTCGCCCAGCATGCGATGACGCTCGGATTGCACGAAGCGCTCTCGCTCTTCGCCTGGCAGTCGGCAGTGCTGCTGTGGCTCTTCAGTTTGCGCGAGCCACTGCGCATCCTCGGTGTCGTGCTCTATCCACTTGCTGCGCTCGCAGCGTTGGTCGCGACGTTCCTGCCTTCGCCGGTCCAGCCCGTGCCGATCAGCGACTGGAAGATCGAACTGCACGTCGTGCTCTCACTGCTGTCCGCGGGCCTGCTGACGCTCGCGGCTGCACAAGCGCTCGCGCTCGCGATCCAGGATCGGCTGCTGCACCAGCACCAACGCTTCGAGCTGACGCAGAGCCTGCCGCCACTCCAGACGATGGAGCGCCTGCTGTTCCAGCTGATCGCGCTCGGGTTCTTCCTGCTGTCGCTCACGCTGATCAGCGCCGCCCCGTTCGTGCACGATCTCGTCGCGCAGCATCTTGCGCACAAGACGATCCTGTCGGTCGTCGCGTGGCTCCTGTTCGCGATCCTGCTGTGGGGACGCCGCTACCACGGCTGGCGCGGACGCGTCGCGATCCGCTGGGCTCTCTCCGGCTATGCCCTGCTCATCCTCGCTTATTTCGGTAGCAAATGGGTCCTTGAGGAAGTCCTTCACCGTCAATGGACTTAGATGATCTAATTAAAGTTATCTCTCGGGAAGCGCCTTGACAGTGTGGCACCCGCTTCCGTAAGTAAATCCTGCCCGACCCCTGCTAGCTGCGCCCGGCCCGCCCTTGGACCAAGTCACCCTCGCGCTGTACCTCGGACTCCTCGTCGTCCTGGTCCTGCTGGCTGCGTTCTTCGCGGGCTCCGAAACCGCATTGATGGCGCTCAATCGCTACCGACTGCGGCACCTCGCCAAATCCGGCAATCGCGGCGCGCGTTATGCGGAGCAACTGTTGCAACGGCCCGATCGCCTGATCGGCATGATCCTGCTCGGCAACATCGCGGTGACGTTCGCGAGCTCGTCGATCATCACCTACCTCACGCTCGAGACGTTCGGGCAGAGTTGGATCGCGCTGACGACGCTGATCGCGGCGATCTTCATCCTGATCTTCGGCGAGATCGCCCCGAAGACCTTGTCGGCGCTGTATCCCGAGCGCGTGGCCATCCCGGCGGCCTACGTCTACATGGGGCTGCGCTGGCTGCTCTATCCGATCGTCTGGGTGACGACGATCCTGTCGAACGGCTTGCTCCGGCTTCTCGGCGTGTCGCCGGAGGAAGCGGCTGCGCACAGCCTCTCGGTCGAGGAACTGCGATCCGTCGTCGCCGAAGCCGGCGCGATGATCCCGGAGCGCCACCAGCGCATGCTGCTGTCGATCCTCGATCTCGAGCGCGCGACGGTGGAAGACATCATGGTCCCGCGCAACGAGATCGTCGGCATCGACGTGTCCGAGCCGTGGGAGAAATTGCGCGAGCAGCTGATCAACAGTCAGCACACGCGCCTGCCGGTGTACATGGGATCGATCGACGATCTGCGCGGCATCGTGCATCTGCGCAACGCGCTCAAGCTCGCCTCCGAAGGTCAGCTCACGGCGGAGAGCCTGCTCGCGCTCGCGCGCGAGCCGTACTTCATCCCCGAAGGCACGCCGCTCAATCAGCAGCTGCTGAACTTCCAGAACCAGAAGCGGCGGATCGGCTTCGTGGTCGACGAGTACGGCGACATCCAGGGATTGGTCACGCTGGAGGACATCCTCGAAGAAGTGGTCGGCGATTTCACGTCGGATCCGGCGACGCGCATCAAGAACGTGTACATGGAGCCCGACGGCAGCGTGCGCGTCACCGGCGCTGTCACGCTGCGCAGCCTGAATCGCTCGCTCGGCTGGAAGCTCCCGATCGCGGGACCCAAGACCGTGAACGGCCTCGTGCTCGAGCACCTCGAGGACATCCCCAAGCCCGGCCGCCAGGTGCAGGTGAAGAGCTATCTGATCGAGATCACCGAAGTGCGCGGCAACGCGGTGAAGGCGGCGCGCATCCGCAAGATCGACGACGCGCCGGAGCCCGAGAGCGTGAAGACTGAAGAGGCGCAGTCCGCTCCGTGACGTGAGCGGGCGCCGGCCTTAGATCGCCGGCAGCCCGAACATCTTCGCGTGGTACATGAGGAACACCGCCCAGACGCCGAGCGCGATCAACAGGCGGTGATCGAAGAGCTCCGCGATCGATAAGCGATTGCGTCCCTGCGCGATCGCGACGAACGGTACGTTCGAGGTCTTCTGCACGTAGCTTTCCCACAGCGGGCCGAGCGCCTTCGCGCGCTTCGCATCGATCGACCGCGGACCGATCAGCGCGAGCGCGAGGAACGCGCCGAAGAACACGAGCGTCGGCAACTGCGGATTGAAGAGCATGTGTGTCGCGGCCCACAGCGCAAAGCCCCAAAGCATCGGATGCCGCGTGATGCGGTGCGCCGCTTTCGCCGGATCAGGATCGTGCAGCGCACCTTCGCCGCCGACGCCGGTCGGACTGCGCGACATCACGCCGAACACGATGAACACGAACGCGATCAGGTTCAGCGTCGCCGCGAGCCAGCGCCAATCGATCAACACCGTCGCCTGCGGCACGCGCACGTGGATGAAGGACCAGATCAGCCACGTGAGTCCGCCGGCCGATAGCAACGAGAACACGCCGCGATAAGGCTGCTCGCCGAGCTTGGCGACGAGCGCGTCGCGAACCGACGTCCCCGAGATCAGCAGGTGAATGCCGACGAAGAAGAGCGCCGCGCAGATGAGCGAAAGCATTTCGTTTCCCCGTGAACGCCTGCACCCAAGGCTAGCAGAGCCTCGTCTCAGCCCAACAGGTGAAGAATGGCACCGCTCCCGCCGCAGATCGCGATGGTCTTGATGATGCCGGCCTTGAAACGATAGAGCGCGATGAACGCACCAGCGCCGATCGCAAGCGCCGCCCAGTCGGCGTGCACGCCGAATCCCTGCGGCCAGAACACGTGATAGCCGAAGAAGCGCGCGAGATTCAGGATCACGCCAACCACCGCGGCGGTGATCGCCGTCAGCGGCGCGGTGAAGCGCAGATCATCGTGCGTGCGCTCGACGAGCGGTCCGCCGGCGAGGATGAACACGAACGACGGCAGGAACGTGAAGTAGGTCGCGACACTGGCCGCGATGGCACCCGACGCGACGAGATGCTCCGGCCCGAACAGCGCCGCGTTCCAGCCGCCGACGAAGCCGACGAACGCGACGATCATGATGAGCGGACCGGGCGTCGACTCGCCGAGGGCGAGGCCGTCCATCATCTGCGGCGCGCTGAGCCAGCCGTAGTGCAGCACCGATCCCTGGAAGACGTACGGCAGCACGGCGTACGCGCCGCCGAACGTGAGCAGAGCGGCCTTGCTGAAGAACCAGCCCATGTCCTTCAGCGTGGCTGCGCTGAGCAAGGCAATGACACCACTCCACAGGACCAACCCGACGATCAGGACTCGCGCCAGTCTCAGCGGGCTGAAGCGCGCGTGCGCCGGCGTCGGCGTGTCGTCGTCGATCAACGACGCGCCGTAGCTCTTCTGGTTGCCGCCGCCATGTCCGCCGGTCGCGAACAGTCGAGGCGCGACCTTGCCGCCGACGAATCCGATCACGCCAGCGGAGAAGACGATGAGCGGAAAAGGAACCTGCAGCATGGTGGCAACGAGTGACGCTGCGGCGATCAGCCACAGCAGACCGTTGGTCAACGCGCGCGAGCCGATGCGGTACGCCGCGAAGGCGACGATCGCGACCACCGCTGGCTTGATGCCCCACAGCACGCCGGCGATGACCGGCACCGATCCGTACACGAGATAGATCCACGTGAGCGCGATCAGCAACAGCAGCGATGGCAGCACGAACAGCGCGCCGGCGACGATGCCACCGGGCGTGCCATGCATGAGCCAGCCGATGTAAGTCGCGAGCTGTTGCGCCTCGGGACCCGGCAGCAACATGCAGTAGTTCAGCGCGTGGAGGAATCGACGCTCGGAAATCCAGCGCCGTTTCTCGACCAGCTCGGCGTGCATGATCGCGATCTGCCCGGCGGGTCCGCCGAAGCTGATGCAGCCGAGCTTGAGCCAGTAACGGAACGCTTCGCCGAAACTGACGGGCGCCGGGCGCGACGTCGCGGCGACGTCAGACAAGCCGGACGGCCTGCTCGAGCCGCGCGACGGCATTCACTTCCATGTCGATGCGTCCTTTGCGCGGCCGATTCGCTTCCGGAACGATCGCGCGCTTGAAGCCTTGCTTCGCCGCTTCCTGCAGGCGGTCTTCGCCGCCTTGCACGGGACGAATTTCGCCGGCGAGCCCGACTTCGCCGAACACGATGAGATCGCCGGCAACCGGCTTGCCCTTCAGGCTCGACAACGCGGCGAGCAACAGCGGCAGATCGGCCGCGGTTTCCTGGATGCGCATTCCGCCGACGACGTTGACGAACACATCCTGATCGCCGAGCGCGACGCCGGCGTGACGATGCAGCACCGCAAGCAGCATCGCAAGGCGATTCGATTCCAGTCCAAGCGCGACGCGCTTCGGATTGCCGAGCTGCGAGGTGTCGACGAGCGCCTGAACCTCGACGAGCAGCGGACGGCTGCCCTGTCGCGTGACGGTGATCACGCTTCCGGGTACCGGCTCCTCGTGACGCGACAGGAAGATCGCCGAGGGATTGCTGACCTCTTTCAATCCGGCATCGGTCATCGCGAACACGCCGAGCTCGTTGACCGCGCCGAAGCGGTTCTTCACGGCGCGCAGGATGCGATAGCGCGAGCCGGCGTCGTGCTCGAAGTAGAGCACCGTGTCGACCATGTGCTCCAGCACGCGCGGGCCAGCGATCGCACCTTCCTTCGTCACGTGGCCAACCAGCACGACGGTCGTGCCGTTGGTCTTCGCGTAGCGCACGAGCTGCGCCGCGCACTCGCGCAGCTGCGACACCGATCCCGGCGCGGAGTCGAGCGCTTCCGAATAAAGCGTCTGGATCGAATCGATCACCGCCAGCCCCGGCTTGGCGCGCCGCAGCGTCTCGAGCACGGTTTCGAGCGACGTCTCCGAGACCACCGGCAGATCGAGCTTCGGCAGATCGAGCCGCTGCGCGCGCATGCGCACCTGCGAGAGCGACTCTTCGCCGGTGACGTAGAGCGTCGGCAAGCGCCCCTGCAATGCCGCGAGCACTTGCAGCAACAGCGTCGACTTGCCGATGCCCGGATCGCCGCCGATCAGGATCACGGCGCCGGGGACGATGCCGCCGCCGAGCACGCGGTCCATCTCGACGAGCCCGGTGCCTACGCGCGACGAAGCTTCGGCCTCGACGTCGGAGAGCTGCTGGATGCTGATGTCTGCGCGCGCCGACGTTCCGCGACTACGCGCGCCGCCGCCCTCCGCCGACTCCACCATGGTGTTCCACTCACCGCAGTCGGCGCACTGCCCCGCCCACTTCGACGCGGCTGCGCCGCAGGACTGGCAGACATAGATGAGCCGGGCTTTCGCCATCGTGGTGTTTTGGGGAGGACAGACAGTATGATGCCCGGCAAAGGGGATGGGGGATAGCGGCGTGGAAAAGAAACTGTGGTCGCGCGACTGGCTTGCCGCGCTGGCGTTCAGCCTGGTCTTCGGACTCGTCGTCACCCTGTTCTCGGGCAGCATGCAGAGCATGGAGCGGGCGGTCTACGACCTCGGCGTGCGCGGCAACGACAAGCCACCGTCGGATCGCATCGCCGTCATCAAGATCGACGACGAGAGCATCGCCAACATCGGCACCTGGCCGTGGCCGCGCACGCTGCACGCACAGCTGATCGACAAGCTCCACGAAGCGGGCGCCAAGGCGATCGGCTACGAAGTGTTCTTCTCCGAAGCCGCGCCCGACGCCGGCGGCACTGCGCTCGCACGGATCTCGGAGCAGCTCGAGAAATCGCCGCTGGTCCGTCAGGTGCCCGGCGAGATCGACGCGCTCGAGCAGCAGCTGCACGACAACGCCGCGCGGCCCCCGGTCACCGGCATCTACAAGACCTGGCACGACTCGGTGCTCGGCAGCCGCTATCGCCAAGAGCTCGACGTGCTGCGCGCGCAGCTCAAGGAAGCGAGCGGCGACACCTCCGCGGACAAGGCGATCGTCGGCGCGATCAAGAAGGCGGGGAATGTCTATCTGCCGATGAGCTTCGCGCTGCAGCCGGCGGAGCCCGGCTCGGAGCAACCGGTGCCCGACTTTCTCAAGGCGAGCGCGATGACGCACGTCGTCGATCGCGTGCACGCCGGCGCGACGCCGATCGAAGCGAGCGCGCCGCAGCTGCCCATCGCGGCGGTGGGCGCCGTTGCTGCTGGCATCGGCCATCTCGCGCAGCTGCTCGACGGCGTCGACGGTTACGTCCGCGCCGACGCGCTGGTCCTCAAGTACGGCGACGCGCTCTACCCTTCGCTCGCGCTGCGGCTCGCATCGGCGGAGCTCGAGATGCCGATCGACGATGTTTCGGTGCGGCTCGGCGAAGGCGTCGCGCTCGGCGGCGTCGACGTCAAGACCGACGCGCAGGAGATCTTCCTCTCCAACTTCTATCAGGACCAGGCGGGCAAGCCTGCATTCCAGACCGATTCGTTCTACGACGTGATCGCCGGCAAGATCCGTCCCGACAAGTACAAGAACAAGATCGTGATCGTCGGGCCGACGGCGCGCGGTGTGGCACAGGCGTTCCCGACTCCGGTTTCCGCTTTGATGCCGCCGCCGGTGCTGCTGGCCAATCTCACCTCGAGCCTCCTGCAGGGCGATTACTACTCGCGCCCGGCCTGGGGCACCTACGCGCGGCTTGGATTGTGCGTGCTCGTCGCGCTCTATCTCGCGTTCGCTTTGCCGTCGCTATCGCCGCTGCTCGGCGCGATCATCAGCGCCGTGTTGCTGATCGGCTTCCTGGTCGGCGAGTTCGTGCTGATGGTGAAGAGCCAGATGTCGATTCCGCTGGCGACGCCGGCGCTGCTGCTCGTCACCGGTCACGGCTTCATGATGCTCAAGCGTCTGCGTCTCACCGAGCGTCTGAAGGTCACGTCGGAAACCGAAAGCGCGGAGAGCAACCGCATGCTCGGGCTCGCGTTCCAGACGCAGGGCCAGCTCGACATGGCGTTCGACAAGTTCAAGCGCGTGCAACCGCCCGACGAGAAGGTCCTCGACGCACTCTACAACCTCGGCCAGGACTTCGAGCGCAAGCGCCAATTCAACAAGGCCGAATCGGTCTACGCGTACATCGTCGAGCACCAGGCCGACTTTCGCGACGCCGGACAGAAGCAGGCGCGCGCGAAGAAGCTCTCGGAAACGGTGATGCTCGGCGGCACTTCGAGCGGCGCGAATTCCTCACTGTTGCTCGCGGCCGAAGCCGGCGGCGAGAAAGCCAAGCTCGGCCGCTATGAGATCGAGAAGGAGCTCGGCAAGGGCGCGATGGGCGTCGTCTACCTCGGCAAGGATCCGCGCATCGGCCGCATGGTCGCGATCAAGACGATGGCGCTGTCGAACGAATTCGAGGCGGACGAATTGAAGACGGTGAAGGAGCGCTTCTTCCGCGAAGCCGAGAGCGCGGGCCGCCTGCAGCATCCGAACATCGTCGCCATCTACGACGCCGGCGAAGAGCACGACCTCGCCTACATCGCGATGGAATTGCTGAAGGGCAACGACCTCACCAAGTTCTGCAAGGCCGAATCGCTCCTGCCGGTGCATCTGGTGGTGAAGTTCATCGCGCAGGCTGCCGACGCGCTCGACTACGCGCACAGCAACGGCGTGGTCCATCGCGACATCAAGCCGGCGAACATGATGCTGATCCCCGACAAGGGCATCATCAAGCTCACCGACTTCGGCATCGCGCGCATCTCGGACGCGAGCCGTACCCGCACCGGGCTCGTGCTCGGATCGCCGAGCTACATGTCGCCCGAGCAGCTGCGCGGACAGAAAGTCGACGGCCGCTCCGATCTGTTCTCGCTCGGCGCGACGCTATTCCAGCTGCTCACGGGTCAGCTGCCGTTCCAGGCTGAATCGCTGGCGACGCTGATGATGAAGATCGTCACCGAGAAGCATCCCGACGTGACCAAGCTGCGTCAGGGCGTGCCGCCGCAGGTCGTCGCCGTGCTCGACAAGGCGCTGGCGAAGGATCGCGAGCAGCGTTATCAGCGCGGATCGGAGATGGCCCGCGATCTCAGGATGCCCCCGAAGCCGGCAGCGGCCCCCGCGCCCGCAGTCGCCTAACAAGAAGAACGGAGCGTCGAACCGTGCAGCTACGCACAGCGCTGCTGTCCGATGTCGGCAAGGTGCGCGACAACAACGAGGACTCGATCGCCGAGGATCTCTCCCTCGGGCTGCTGGTGCTCGCCGACGGCATGGGCGGCTATCAGGCCGGCGAAGTGGCGAGCCGCATGGCCGTCACCACGATCGTCGAGACCGTGCGCGAGCAGCACGCCGATGCCAAGGATCTCGAGAGCAAGTGCACGCTCCTGCGCGCCGCGGTCGAGCAGGCCAATCGCGCGATCTTCGACGCGGCGCACAAGCACATGCAGTATCAAGGCATGGGCACGACCGTCGTCGCCTGCGAAGCGGTCGACGATCGCTTCATCGTCGGCTGGGTCGGCGACTCGCGCCTCTATCGCTTCCGCGATCGCACCCTGAAGCAGATCACGCGCGATCATTCGCTGGTGCAGGAGCTGATCGATCACGGGCACTACAGCAAGGCCGACGCGCATCAGCTCGTCTCGAAGAACATCGTCACGCGCGCGCTCGGCGTCGAGTCGGACGTCGACGTGGACTTGATCATCCTCGATGCAATGCCGGGCGACGTCGTGCTGATGTGCTCCGACGGCCTGACCGACATGATGGGCGACGAGGACCTGCAGGAGATGCTGCAGCACTGCGGAACCAACATCCAGGCCGGCGCGATCCAGCTGATCGCGGAAGCCAACGCCCGCGGCGGGCGCGACAACGTGTCGGTGATCCTCGGCCGCGTGGAGTGACTCTTAGTTCTCGTGCACCAGGTGCACGCGCTGCGTGAGCCCGCACATGAGCTCGTACGGAAGCGTGCCGGCGCGCGCTGCCACCTCCTCGATCGGCAAGCCCTCGCCCCAGATGCGCACCGCGTCGCCGATCCGCGCCTTCGGCACGAGTCGCAGATCGACGGTGATCATGTCCATCGACACGCGGCCGATCATCGGCACGCGCGTGTTGTGGATCAGCACGGGTGATCCGCTCGGCAGGCTGCGGTGCACGCCGTCGGCGTAGCCGATCGCGACGACGCCCACCTTCATGTTCTCCGGGCAGCGATAGGTCTGGCCGTAGCCGATGCCCTCGCCCTCCGCGAAATCGTGGATCGCGATCAACCGGCTTTCGACGCGCATCGCGGGTTTCAGGCCGAGCTCGGACGCAGTCTTGTCGGCGAACGGTGATGCGCCGTAGAGCATCAAGCCCGGCCGCACCCAGTGCACGCGCGCCTGCGGCCACGCGATCAGTCCAGCCGAGTTCGCAATCGAGCGTTGGCCCGGAAGATCTTTCAGTGCGGCGACGTAAGAGTCGATCTGCACGCGCGTGAAATTGCTCGCCGTCTCGTCGGCGCATGCGAGATGCGTCATCCAGCCGCAGAACTCCCAGTGCGGCCGCGCTTGCAGGAAGCGGTGCAGCGCCGGCGCCTCCGACAGCGGGAAGCCCAGCCGATGCATGCCGCTGTCGAGCTTGATCCACACCGACACCGGCCGATTGCCGAGCGCGTCGAGCAGCAGGAGCTGCCAGTGATCGTGCACGACGACCTGCAGCGTCTCGTCGGCCGCTTCCTCCGCTTCGGCACCGGACAGGATTCCTTCCAGCAGCACGACCGGCTTGTCGACGCCGCCTTCGCGCAGCACCAGCGCTTCTTCGAGGCAGGCGACGGCGAAGGCGTCGGCGGGAACGGCGCGCGCGACCGCGATCGCACCGTGACCGTAGGCATCCGCCTTGATCGCGGCCATCACCTTGGAGCGCGGCGCGAACTGGCGGACGACTTCGAGGTTGTGGCGCACCGCCGCGAGATCGACGGTCGCAATGACGCGAGGAGTCATGCCGCGATCAACTCATCTGCTCTTCGCGGTAATACTCGGGCGCGAGATTGTCGAACCGCGTGAAGTGGCCGAGGAACGCCGTCTTCACCACGCCGAGCGGGCCGTTGCGCTGCTTGGCGATGATGATCTCCGCGGTGCCGCGATCGGGCGACTCCGGGTTGTAGACCTCGTCGCGATAGATGAACACCACGAGATCGGCGTCCTGCTCGATGCCGCCGGATTCGCGCAGGTCCGCCATGCGCGGGCGCTTGTTGTCGCGCTGCTCGACCGCGCGATTGAGCTGCGACAGCGCGATGATCGGCACGCCGAGCTCTTTCGCGAGCGACTTGAGATTGCGCGAGATCTCCGAAATCTCGTTGGTGCGATTGTCCGACGTGCCCGGCACCTGCATCAGCTGCAGGTAGTCGACGACGATGAGCTTGAGATCGTGACGCGCCGCCATGCGACGCGCACGTGCGCGCAGGTCGAGCGGCGACAATGCGCCGGTCTCGTCGATGAAGAGCGGCGCTTCGCGGATCAGCGCACCGGCCGAGACGAGGCGGCTCCAGTCGTTGTCGTCCATCTGCCCACTGCGCAGCCGCTCCTGGCTGATGCGCCCGAACGAGGACAGCACGCGCGTGGCGAGCTGGTCGGCCGACATTTCCATGCTGAACACGCCGACGGCCTTCTTGTCGATGATCGACGCGTGCTCGGCGATGTTCATCGCGAACGAGGTCTTTCCCATCGATGGGCGGCCCGCGATGATCACCAGGTCGCCTGGATGCAAGCCGGTCGTCTTCTTGTCGAAGTCCGTGAAGCCGGTCGACAGTCCCGCGAGCGCGTTGGGATTGTCCTTGAGCAGCTCGATGCGATGGACCACTTCGTCCATCAGCTTGGGCATGTCGTGGTACTGGCTCGCGCTGCGCGCGCCGCGGTCGCGGATGGCGAACACGCGCTGCTCGGCCTCTTCGATCAGCTGCACCGGCGTGCGGCCTTCCGGCCGATAACCCATCTCGGCGACGTCGGCGCCGATCGCGATCAGGCTGCGCAGCACGGAGCGCTCGCGCACGATCTCCGCGTAGTGCTTGACGTTGGAGACGCTGTAGGTCTCCACCGCGAGTGATCCGAGATACGCGATGCCGCCGGCTTCCTCGAGCTTGCCCTGGTTGCGCAGATGCTCGGAGAGCGTGACGAAGTCGCAGGGCTTGTTCGCGCTGATCAGCTCGCCGATGGCGCGGTAGATCAGCTGATGATCGGCGCGATAGAAATCCGAGTCGCCGATCTGATCCGCGAGATCGTAGAAGATCCGGTTGTCGAGCATCAGCCCGCCCAGCACGGATTGCTCGGCCTCGATGGAATGCGGAGGTTGCTTGGGCGGCGCCATGGTCCCCGACAGAAATAAAACGGCCCGCTTGCGCGGGCCGTCAGTGTAACAACCTTGCGGTCGAACCGTTACGCCTTCTCTTCCTCGACGACGACCGTGAGGCTCGTCTCGACTTCGGTGTGCAGGCGGATCGCGATGGTGAACGTGCCGACCTGGCGGATCGGGCCGCTGACCATGTCGACTTCGCTCTTGCGCAGCTCGATGCCCTGCTCGCCCGCGGCGCGCACGATGTCGGCCGGGCCGACCGAGCCGTAGAGCTTGCCCTCTTCGGCGGCGAGCGCCTTGACCGTGACCGTCTTGCCGGCGAGCGCCTCGGCGCGCAGCTTCGAAGCCTTCAGCGACTCCTGCGACTTCTTGAGCAGCTCGGCCTTGCGCGCCTCGAACACCTTCTTGTTGGCTTCGTTGGCGGTCAGCGCCTTGCCTTGCGGCAGCAGGAAGTTGCGGCCGTAGCCCGACTTCACCTTGACCACGTCGCCGAGGTCACCGAGGTTCTTCACCTTCTCCAGAAGAATCACTTCCATGATCGATTCTCCTTACTCGTGGTGGTCGGTGTACGGCAGCAGCGCGAGATAGCGCGCGCGCTTGATCGCGACCGCGAGCTGGCGCTGATAGCGCGCCTTGGTGCCCGTGAGCCGCGACGGCACGACCTTGCCGTTCTCGGAGACGTACTGCTTGAGGGTGTTCAGGTCCTTGTAGTCGATCGCGTCGACGCCCTTGGCCGTGAACGCACAGAACTTCTTGCGACGGAAGAATCTCGACATGGTCAGGCTCCCGCCTCGGCCGGGGTTTCCTCGGCCTCGCTCTCATCGGACTCGCCCGACGGCTCACCGCCGCTGCGCGACTCCGGCTTCTTGTCCTCTTCCGGCGCCTTGAACAGCGGCGACTGCTCGGTAGCCGGGCCTTCGGTCTTGATCACCAGCTTGCGGATCACGGCGTCGTTGAAGCGGAACGCGGACTCGAGCTCCTTGAGCACGCTGTCCGAGCACTCCACGTTCATCAGGACGTAGTGCGCCTTGTGGATGTTGGCGATGGGATACGCGAGCTGGCGGCGGCCCCAATCTTCCAGGCGATGCACCTTGCCGCCGTCGGAAGCCACCATGTTGCGGTAACGCTCGATCATGGCCGGGACCTGCTCGCTCTGGTCCGGATGCACCATGACTACGATCTCGTAGTGTCTCAACTCGAATCTCCTTGTGGATGAGAGGCCGGTTAAGCCTCAAAGTCCCCCGCTCGACGCTTGCAGTGGGACAAGGGTTTCGCGTGCCGGGAGGCGCGCGAGGGGCGGCATTCTACACTACTGGTCGCCCAGCTTGAAGCCGATGGCAACCTGCCGTGCCGCCTCCTGCGGAACGCCATTGCGCGTCCCCGGCGAGAACTGCCAGCGCTTGACCGCATCCAGCGCGGCGCGATCGAGCAAGGTCGAGCCGCTGGTGCGGTCGACCGAGACCTTCTTCGCTTTGCCGTCGCTGCCGACGAGCACCATGAGCAGCACCTCACCCTGATCCCCGTTGCGGTAGGCCTGCGAGGGATATTTCGGCTGCGCAACCCTGGAGCGATCGTAGGAAGGCGGCACGATCACGTCGGCTGTGGGCGCGCGCGCCTTGATCATGGCGACCTGCGTCGGCGCTGGCGCCGGCTTGACCGGCTCGACCTTGATCGGCTCCGCCTTGGGCGCTTCCAGCTTGGCGGTTTCGGCGGGCGCCGGCGTCTCGGGCTTCGGCTTGTCGTGCTTGACGCTGATCACGAGCGGCGGCTCGGGAACGATGAGCGCCGTGCTCGCCTTCGAGGCCGTCGCTGGCGGAGCCTCGATCGGGACCGAAGCCGGCGTCTCGGCGATCGGCTCGGGCGTTGGTGCCGGCGCTGAATCCTCGCTCGAGGAGACGGCGTGATGGCGCCGCGCCGGTTGCGGCCAGGCGTACCACGCGCCGATCGAGCCGCTGACGCCGAGCACGATCAGCGCGGTCATCGCGCCGGGTCCGAGCGCCGCGCGCGGCGCCACAGGCGCGATCGCAGGCGGCGCGGCGATGGCGACCGGCTCGGGATTCGCGACGGCCACGTCATCGAGCAGCGCATGGACTTGCTCACCGGGATGCAGCAGCCGCAGCCAGCAGACGATCCCGGCCTCGCGCAGCAGTCCGACGAAGCGATCCGCGCTTTCGCGATCGGCGAAGAGCTTCACCGTCGCGTTGCGCGCGGCGAGCAGCGCGTCGATCTGCGCCGCTGAGATCGGCTCCGGAAGCTTCGACAGCCGCTCGCGCAGGCGAGCCGTCGTCATGCCTTCGATCAATTCACCGCCAAAGGTGACCGCGTATCTGCGATCCGCCATGCGCTCGCCGGCGCGAAGCGCCGCCCCCCGAGTCCCTTTGAATGGCCGCGGCCTGTCCGTCTGCCGTCGGTCTTATCTGTCGTCAGAGTTTGCCACGAACGCGGCGGCGCTGGCGCAGCGCTTCGAACAGCGCGACCCCGGTCGCGACCGACACGTTGAGGCTTTCGGCGCTGGAGGCCATCGGGATCTTGACGACGCGATCGCAGGTATCGCGCGTGAGGCGGCGCATGCCCTCGCCCTCGGCGCCGAGCACGAGCACCAGAGGACCGGTGAGGTCGACGTCGTAGATCGTCTCTTCGGCATCGCCGGCGAGGCCGGTGAGCCAATAGCCGAGCTCCTTCATGCGGCGCAGACTGCGCGCGAGATTGGTGACCGCGATCAGCGGCAAGCGCTCCGACGCACCCGCCGAAGCCTTGCGCGCAACCGGCGTGAGCGACGCGGCGCGATCGCGTGGGATCACGACTGCTTTCACGCCGGCAGCTTCCGCGGTACGCAAGCAAGCGCCGAGGTTGTGCGGATCCTGGACGCCGTCGAGCACCAGCACGACGTCGTCCTTCTCGGCCTCCCGGTCGAGCAAGTCCTCTTCATTCGCGCTGCTCGCGTCGTCCTGAGCGACGCGCGCCAGCACGCCCTGATGGCGCAAGCCGGGCACCTTGAGATCGAGATCGCTGCGCGCCAGATGCTGCACCGGGATCTGTTGCTGCTGCGCGAGCGTCTGCACGCGCCGCGAGCGCTCGTCCTGCCGGCCGGCGATCAGGAAGATCTCCAGCGGCTTCGACTTGCCTTCCTCCAGCGCAGCGAGCACGACGTGCCAGCCGGCGAGATAGCGCTCACTCATCCGACAGCACCGGCGCCTTCCACGCGGGCGATTCGCGCCCGATGATCACCGGCTTCAGGACGACCAGCACGTGATCGGCGCGCTTGTCGTCGACGCGCGCCTCGAATCGAAGTCGCGAAGGCGCGATCGAGTGATGCGCGAAATCGTCGGCGATCGATGCCGCGCGTCGCTCCGCGAGATCTGCGTCGGCGTCGGCTGCCGCAAAAGCGATGACGTGCGCCACGCAGCCGCCGCGGGCCCCGACGTCCTCTGCGATCTCCGCGAGCGCTTTCAGCGCTTCGGCACGCACCTGCGCGTTGCCCTGCTCGAACAGGGCCGCCTGCGAGAGCTCGGCGAAGAGTTGACCGTCGGCGACGCGCGGCTCGAGCGCATGACCGCCGATCTGCGCGAGCGAGACCTCCTTGAGATCCAGCCGCAGATCGTTCAGCAGCGTCCTGGCCTCGTCTTCGGTGACGGCTTTGAGCGGCGGGCCCGTGACCGGGTGCCGCGTTTCCGTGGCACAGCCAGCGAACACGGTCACAGTCAGAACCAACGCCGCGCGCCTCATCGTCGCTTTCCTTTCGCCGGTCGCGGCGCCGATGCCCCGCCGACCGGCTCGAGATCGATCTTGCGCTCGTCGAGGTTCACGCGCACGACGCGAACGCGCATGCGATCGCCGAGCCCGAACGCGCGCTTGCTGCGCTCGCCGACCAGGCGCTGATGCGACTTGTCGAATTGATAGTAGTCGTTGGCGAGCGCAGTGACGTGCACGAGCCCGTCCACGTAAAGGCCCTGCAGCTCCACGAACAAGCCGAACGGCGCGACGCTGCTGACGACGCCGTCGAACTCGTCGCCGACGTGCTCGCGCATGTACTCGCACTTGAGCCACAGCATCGCGTCACGCGTCGCCTCGTCCGCGCGCCGCTCGGTCATCGAGCAGTGCGCGCCGTGACGCTCCATGTCCTCGACGGTGTATTCGAACTCGTCCCTGCGGCCGGCGAGCACGTGCTTGATCGCGCGATGCAGCAGCAGATCGGGATAGCGCCGGATCGGCGACGTGAAGTGCGCGTAGTGCGTCAACGCGAGGCCGAAGTGTCCGACGTTGGTCGCGCTGTAGCGTGCCTGCATCAGCGAGCGCAGCATCACGGTCTGGATCACGCTCGCATCGGGACGCTGCTTCGCGCGCTCCAGCGTCTTCGCGTAATCCATCGCGGTCGGCTTGTCGCCGCCGCCGAGCTTCAGCCCGCGACCGGCGAGGAATTCGCGCAGCGCCATCACCTTCATCGTGTCGGGCTGCTCGTGGATGCGATACGGCGCCGGCACTTTGCGTCGCGCGACGAGCTTCCCGGCTTCGATATTCGCCGCGATCATGCACTCCTCGATCAGGCGATGCGCGCGATTGCGCTGCACCGGCACGATGCGCTCGATCTTGCGTTGCGCGTCGTAGAGGACCTTGGTCTCCGTGCTGTCGAAGTCGATCGCGCCGCGCGCTTCGCGCGCCGCGAACAAGGCCTCGAACACTTCGTTGAGGACCTGCAGCGGCTCGACGATGTGCGGCCGCTCGTGCGCTTCGGCGCCGTCGGGATTCTCCAGGATGCGGGCCACGTCCTCGTAGATCAGTCGCGCGCGCGAGCGCATCACCGATTCGAAGAAGCGCGACTGCGCGATCTCGCCCTTCGGCGTCACGCGCATCTCGCAGACCATGCACAGGCGATCGACGTCGGGATTGAGCGAGCACAAGCCGTTCGACAATTTCTCCGGCAGCATCGGGATCACGCGCTGCGGGAAGTAGACCGAGTTGCCGCGCTTCAAGCCTTCTTCGTCGAGCGGCGCGCCCGGCTTCACGTACGCCGACACATCCGCGATCGCGACCCACAGCTTCCAACCGTCCTTCGCGCGCTGGGCGAAGACGGCGTCGTCGAAGTCGCGGGCGTCGACGCCGTCGATGGTCATCAGCGGCAGCCCGCGGAGATCCTCGCGCCCTGCCCGATCTTCGGCGCGCACTTCGTCCGGAATCTCCGCGGCTTCGCGCTCGACCGCATCCGGGAACACGTGCGGCAATCCATGGGCGCGGATCGCGGCCTCGATCTCCATGCCGGGCGCGAGATGCTCGCCGAGGATCTCGGTCACGCGACCGACCGGCAGCGTGCGCTTGCCCGGCGGCGTGACGATCTCGGCGACGACCATCTGCCCGTGTCGCGCCGATGCGCGTGATTCCGGCGGGATCAAGAGATCCTGCTGCACGCGAGGGTTGTCGGGGATCACATAGGTGACGCCTTGCTCTGCGTGCAAGCGTCCCACGACGGTGCGGCTGCCGCGCTCGAGCACGTCGGCGAGCGCGCCTTCGCGCCGGCCGCGCTCGTCGACGCCGGTGATGCGCACCAGCGCGCGATCGCCGTTCATCAGCTCGCGCATCTGCCGCGGCGGCAGGAACACGTCGGGTCCGCCTTCGTCGGGGATCAGGAAGCCGAACCCGTCGCGATGCGCCTGGATCACGCCGGAGACGAGGTTCATCTGCTTGACCTCGCCGTAGGCCCCGCGACGGTTCTGGGCAATCTCGCCCTCGCGGACCATCGCCTGCAGCCGGCTCTTCAGCGCCTCGTGCTCGCCCTCCTCCAGCCCGAAGTGCGCGCAGAGCTCTTCGAGCGTCAGCGGCGCGCCCTCGTCCCTCAGCACGGTGCGGATGTAGCGCCGGCTCGGGATCGGCTGTTCATGCCGCTCCTGCTCGCGCGCGTGATCGGGATCCTGCTTGCGCCAGTCGCCGGTCCCAGCCGCTGGTGGTTTCTTTTTCATTGACAAAGGATAACCCTCGCCGCCACAATCCGCGCCCTGTTTTTCAAGAGCCGATGTGGCGGAATTGGTAGACGCACCAGTTTCAGGTACTGGCGGGTAACACCGTGGGGGTTCGAGTCCCTCCATCGGCACCAGATGAGACCGGCTTCGGCCGGTTTTGTTTTTCAGTCGAACGGATTGCGCAGCACCATCGTGTGCTCGCGGTCGGGACCGGTCGAGATGATCGCGATCTCCGTCTGCGTGATCTCTTCGAGACGCTCGAGATATCTGCGCGCGGCCGCCGGCAGGTCGCGCTCGCGCTTGATGCCGAAGGTGTTGGTCTTCCAGCCCGGCAGCTCTTCGTAGATCGGCTCGATCTTCGCGAAGCCTTCGGCGCCGATCGGCGGCACTTCGACCGGCTTGCCGTCGACCTTGTAGCCGGTGCAGATGCGGATCACGTCGAGCTCGTCGAGCACGTCGAGCTTGGTCACGCACAACCCGGTCACGCTGTTGTTGAAGATCGAGCGGCGCGCCGCAACGGCGTCGAACCAGCCGCAGCGACGCGGGCGCCGCGTCACCGTGCCGTATTCCTGGCCCTTGTCGCGGATGTGCTGGCCGATGTCGTTCTCCTGCTCGGTCGGGAACGGCCCGGATCCGACGCGCGTCGCGTAGGCCTTGACGATGCCGAGCACGTAATCGAGCTCGCGCGGCCCGACGCCGGTACCGGTCGCTGCGCCACCCGCTGTCGTGTTGCTCGAAGTGACGTAGGGATAAGTGCCGTGATCGACGTCGAGCAGCGCGCCCTGCGCGCCTTCGAACAGCACGT
>Ga0070741_10006059_pt1 | contig 26268 bp, 24 predicted proteins | sample Coa_R1_4_FD_66440 | JGI IMG/M metagenome (GOLD analysis project Ga0070741, IMG submission 66440) | Surface soil microbial communities from Centralia Pennsylvania, which are recovering from an underground coalmine fire - Coalmine... | ecosystem: Environmental > Terrestrial > Soil > Unclassified ... | reverse complement strand
GAACTGAAGCAGTCCTACTGCATCTCTTGGATCATCTTGCGGAACTCTTCGCTCTTATATCTTTTCAGGCCTTCGGCAATCAGCCGTTTGAGCTCGGCAAAACAAGCTTCGTCAATGGCCGTGAAATTAAAGCAAGCCTTGCCCTGCATGCGCTTCTTGAGCGCGGGGGCAATGGCTTGCAACGCCGCAGGGTTGTAATAGAGAAACAACAGATGGAAGCTCACATAATTCTTTCCCGTCCGCACGCCGGCAAAATACAACGGCTTCTTACGATGCAGGATTGAAGGACACTCCAGGTGGTAGTTGCCGGGCTTGTCGGTCTGGACTGCCAGATCCTTACCGATGAACCGCTTCAGCATCTCGCGCAACACGGCAAAGACCGGCGCAAGATCAGGCTTTTCAGTTTTGGCGCGAGCGGCGGATGTTTTCTCTTTTGCGGGTTTTGTGGCTGGCATAACCGCGGCAGTATAACGCAGCCTTTATGTATCAAATAGCAAGAAAAAAGGAGCGGGTTGGATTCCCGCTCCTTTTGACCCTTCAGTAGCTCAATCGCGATCTCCGTCGTGATCTCTGTCGTGATCTGCATCGCGATCTTGCTCGGGTAACGACTTCAGATACTCGACTATGTCGGACTCATCGCCCGCGCTCAAGCCAAGGTTCTTGCAACTGTTGTAGTGGTCCACCACGGCCAGCAACGTGGGGAAGCGGCCATCGTGATAGAAGCCGCCTTTGGTGTGTGTCCACAGCCCGTTCAACGGCGTGGTGCGATAGCGGTCATCCGGCGCCCGGCTGGCCTGGAAATCGTCAATGCACACATCAGAGGCGGTGTGCATGTTCCATCCCGGTTCAGTCATGAGCGGCGGTACGTGACAGGTGCTGCACTGTGCGCTGCCGTTAAAGAGCGCTTTGCCGCGGGCCGCAGCCTCGTGGTTAAAGCTGTTCTTTGGCGGCGCGGGAGCAGGCAGTGAAAGCTGGTAGAACTGCAGCGGACCCAGCTTGCTTGTAATCTGGTCATCGGCATTAGTAACGTGCCCAAAGTGATTCTTGGCCGCAACCGGGAACCTTGAGGCATCGTCCAACCGCGGATCAAAGAAGGTCCCTTTGCCGTGCATTTCCAGGTTGGCAACAAAGGCGTTCCAATAGGGTACCGAACCCCAGCCGGTAAAGGTGTGGAGGTTGACTCCGGCCAGACCGAAGGCTGGTGGAATAAGCACCGCTGCAGTCTTGCCGTCAGGACGGAAACCTTGACCATCCATGAACAGCTCGGCATCAAATTTTCCTGGTCCCCAGCTGCTTATCACTTTCTGCACTGTGGGCACGTCTACGCCCAGCACGTCAGCAACGGGTTGAAGATTGGGTGCAAGGCCGATAATTGCACCAACGTTCAGATCACGGTTCGCCCAGCCATCCAACCGGTGGCCGATGCCGGGAGCAAAAGCGTTATCAACCGTGGAATGGCAAAGCGCGCACTGAATGCCGATCGTCTTGAGCGAACCATCAGAATTGAAAAAGCCGGTTAGCCCGACCACGGCATTTAGCTTCAATAAAGCTAACGTGGTTGCGGGATCATTGAGATTCACTTTTCCAGCCTGAATTTGTTTCACCAGGGCTTGGGGTAATGCGTCCTGATCGACTTTAAGCCCTACGCTCAAAGCTGTTACCGGGGAAACTCCTGGCCCTACACCGCCATGCGCCGCGCCTTCAATGGCCTTATGGAGTTGTAACGTTCCGCCCCAGAAATCCTGGTCGCCAAACGTATCAAAGCGGAAAATGTTTTTGCCCTGCTGTGCCAGAGCGTTTGCGTTGTGTTGTTTTTGTTCAGAATAAAGGAGTAAAGCACCAACCGCGAGAAGAACAACCATGAGAGGGTATTTCAATTGTTTCACGGAATCTGCACCTCTGGCCTTTAGGGGGATTACTTGCAGAAGAACTCCCGGAAAGCTCTTGCTGATTACAGTGAGTCATGAAGCATGTTTTGGGTTTCAGTCAAAACCAAAAATATTTCGTAATCCGATACAAATATTGGGACAACCCGTAACTTCTTCTGCGCATAAACCAGCAAGTTGAATCCGGCTTTACTGCTTCAGCAACACAGCAAGACTGAATGTTGATCATTTCAGCAAGAATCAAGAATCTATTGCGCCGTTTCCAGATAGTAAACTCTCCCGGTGGAGGCGCTTATGCCCGCGACCAAGAGTGCAGTCAAAACAAGTTATGACGTTCATCCCAGCCTGGCGATGTTTCAGAGTTCGCTCGCCGGATTGAAGCAGAAGACCGGACGCACGCTGGATGAGTGGATCAAGTTTGTCGAAAAAGAAGGGCCGCCAACCGAGAAGGAGCGCCGCGCATGGCTCAAGCAGAAGCACGGGCTGGGAATGAACTACGCTTCGTGGATCGCTGAGTGCTCCGTGGGCAAGGGTGATGACGGCACTCCGGAAACCTACCTGAAACAGGCCGATGAACACGTCGAGAAGATGTACTCCGGCGCGAAGGAAGCTCTGCGCCCGATCTATGACGAGTTGCTGGCCCTTGGACGCGATCTGGGTAAAGACGTGAAAGTGTGTCCCTGCCAGACCATGGTGCCGCTCTATCGCAAGCACGTCTTCGCGCAGATCAAACCGACAACACGCACTCGAATCGATCTTGGCTTGGCGCTTAAAGACACCAAAGTTCCCAAACGGCTTATCGACACCGGCGGATTCGCCAAGAAAGACCGCATCACGCATCGGATCGAGATCACGTCGGTAAAAGACATCGACGCTGAAGTGAAGAAATGGCTGAAAACCGCTTACGACATGGATAAGTAATTTTTCGCCGCAGATGTACGCAGATAACCGCAAGATCAAAACTAATCTTAGCGCCGAGTCTCCGATATGGCCCTCATCAAAAAACCCAAGCCGATCATGTGCTAACAGCGATGCGTCAGAAGCAAGCCAATCTTGAGCGCTGTGAAACCATTTAGCAGTGCCGGATCAAAGCAATCAGAATTGAGGGCGAGCCCGACCACGCGCCGAGCCCGCTGATATGAGCGCAGAGCACATTTACGGTGTGAAAGGATTTCGAGCGGTGTGGAGCGCAGCGACAAGAATAAAAGCCGCGAACCCGACCACGCGCCGAGCAGGGCTGCGACAGAGCAGAAAAATTTCTGTATGCGAGAGATTTTTTTAGCGGTTTTGTCGCTCGCGACATAAGAAAACGAGAAAAGCCGTCCGGCAACAGGACGGCCTTCTCTTTTCAAGGGAGAATAGTTCCAACGGAGTTCTCAGAAAAGACCATCAGAACTTTCTGGCAAAAATCTTATTGGGCTATGAAAGTCAGTGTCAAGGAATTTATCCAGAATAAATTCCTTTGTTTTCAATAACTTAATTAGTTTATCAACATGCTTCGACGGGTGACAAAAAATGTCATTTTCAGGCTATATTCGGGGATAGGCGTTTTGTTTTCAGTCGCTTACAGACTTACTTGAGATCAAGGTGGATAAAATCCGAAGACTCTGGGTTGAAAACCTTGTTGGGAAAGAACCGAGCCATCAGAAGTCTGATCCCGCCAAAGGCGAAGCCAAAAACCAGCGCAGCCAGTATAGCCATGATGCAAAGAAGGACCAGGGCAACAATAAATCCGGCGCGATTCTCCGCAGGTTTAATTTTTGTTGGCTGGTTCCAGGTAACATCGGCGTCATAGTTGACTGAAGCCAGCAAAGACTGCGCTTCATCGGCTGGAATGCTGCCATTCACTACCGCCACAAAAGGGCCGCTGCGTTTGAAGTAGTACGGACCGCCGGGAAGAGAGCCGGAGGATGGCATGGCCGCAATGCGCTCACGCGCAATTTGCGGCGTTGGATAGCCGATAATTGTCATCTCCGCTTCACCGGTAGAGGTGCGGTATCTTGCCATTACCAGCTCCGGCGATTTGCTGAAGTCAAGCAACTGCGTCGGAATCGACACACCAAGACGTGACAGAGCTTCAGGACCAACAACGTACCGGCTTGTATTCGGCAAGCGGGATTGTGCCGGAAGATTGTTTAGCAGCGTCGGCAAGGTGGCCAGAGTGCCTTTTGGTCGCGGCAGCGCATCTGCCAGAGAACGCAGATCGGCGGCGGACATGGCAGTTACATCCTGCAGCGTCGCATCCACCAGAATGTTGCCTTTGTAAAACAGGATGCGCGTGTTATTGGAAGCCCCAGCATCGCCAATGGTCTCCGTGCGCATTTGCGGCTGGTCATAATACGTAAAAGCGCCAAAAGCGCCGCTGGCATCCGCAAAACGGACGGCCTTGATCTGCATCTTCCGGCCATTCCTGCTATAGGTTGCGGCTTCTGAATCGGCAAAGCCGTACTCTTTTAAAACTGAGAAGTCCGCCGGATCAACCGCGGCAGGATCAGAGCCGGCCTTGACGCTTTTAGCGTCAATCTGCCAGCCGCTAAAGCTGTGCGGAAGAAGGGTTGCTGGAGCTTTGGTCTGGGTAAAAGCGGCTGCAGTCAGCAAGATCAGGGAGAGAACACACCTGAGCAGGAAGCCAAAACGGGCAAAAGACATCACTCTAATTAGACACCGTGAACCCACGGGGAGATTCTAACGCAGAGTGACCCGGGCAACAGTAATTCGGCGTTTCGAGCTCCCCCTTTGACCTTAAGGCTCAAACATCTGTTGCAGCGGTGGCAGGAACAATCATGTGCTCGATTACCTGATCACCCTCTTTCATGAATTCTGTCAGCGGCCGGCGAAGCGGCTCCAGTGTTCCGTCAGGCCAGTAAACCGCGCCACCACCGGCGGGAATGCCTATTCCCCGAACATCAGATTGTGAGAGGTTTACCAGAGCACGCAAGTCCCACCATTCATTTTTTTCATCGTGAGCGCCTACATAGAATGGCGCAAAGCGGAACAACTCTACCTTTTTTGGCTGCGGATCTTCACTGAGAGTTCCCCACCCCAGTTGTACTGCGCCGGCTGAAATGCCAATCAGGGTGCAGCCGTCATATCGCTTCTTGGGGATCAAGTCCTTCAGCCCGTTGCTCTCAAAAACCCGCCAGCCAAGCTCGATATTGCCTCCGGCAAGCAGAAGCAGCTCAGCCTTCTCAAGGAAAGCTTTGTCTTCGTCCTTAAGCTGCGCCGGAATCATGCGACAATCGGTTATGCCCATGCTTTCCATGGCAGCGACAAACAGGTCATAGAATTCCGGCTGGTCCTGGTTGGAGGCGCCAATGTAAGCCGCCTTTGCGCCGGGTGAGAGATCCTGGCGAATCCTTTCCGGCAATCCGCCCTCGCCTTTCCAGAAAAGCAATTGGCTATCGGCCAGGAGATACAGAGGTTTGATCAATGGTCTTCTCCGGGAAATTCCTCAGCACAGAGTATCTGAAAGAATATGAATAATTAAGATCATCTAAAGGAACGCGATGAAAATGTCCGGGCAATCAGGAAGTCCCGCTGACGATCCGCTCCGTGGCCGACAACTAACCAGTCACGAATGCATGGCAGGACAGCCTTGGGATGCTTCGTACCACAACGGCCCTGCGCCCTGGGATATTGGACGGCCGCAGCCAGCAGTAATGCGTCTGGCATCCGAGAGCAGATTCGCCGGAACGGTGCTCGATGCGGGCTGCGGAACTGGCGAAAACGCTCTTTATATCGCCTCGCTGAGATTACCGGTTCTGGGCGTCGACGTAGCTGAAACAGCACTGGCGATCGCCCAAGAGAAGGCCCGCAACCGTAGGATCGAGGCCGAGTTCGCTGCAGCTGACGCGTTCGAGCTGCAACGTTTGGGGCGCATATTTCAAACAGTGCTGGACTGCGGACTGTTCCACACCTTCAATGGCGACGAGCGAACACGATACGCAGCGAGTCTGGCATCAGTCACTGAGCACAATGGAACGCTGTATGTATTGTGCTTCAGCAATGATGGGCCTGATACTGGCCCGCACCCAATCAGTCAGGAAGAGCTGAGAGCGCCGTTCAACCGCAGCAATGGGTGGCATGTCGCCACCATCGAACCGGACCGACTTCAAACTAGATTCCACGATCACGGCGCACCCGCCTGGTGCGCAACAATCAAACGGACCTAGACTGCGGCACAGCTGGATAAATTGACTTTCGCCATAACTACGAACGTCCCACCAAACTAGCCTTTGCAATGACGTGAAACTCATCTTCAGGTGACACGGCCTTGCGTAACAATCAGGACTAGCGGCAATTTTGTTAAACTAAGCAGAATGGCATTCATACAGCGCAGAAAGAGCGTTACAGCAAAGATCGGCAACGTGCGTGTGGGCAGTGATGCGCCGGTTGTGGTGCAATCCATGACCAATACTGATACGGCTGACGTTGCCGCCACCATCCAGCAGGTGGCGCAACTGGCGGGAGCCGGTTCAGAACTGGTGCGCGTGACCGTGAACAATGACGCTGCTGCCAAAGCCGTACCGGCGATTGTGGAAGGGCTGGAAAAGCAAGGCATCCACGTGCCAATCATCGGCGACTTCCACTACAACGGCCACCTGCTTCTGACGAAATATCCTGACTGCGCGCAGGCGCTGGCTAAGTACCGCATCAATCCCGGCAACGTGAGCGTAGGCCGCAAAAATGATGACAACTTCCGCGCCATGATTGAAGTGGCGGTCAAGAATGACAAGCCCGTACGAATCGGCGTGAACTGGGGATCGCTGGACCAGCAACTGCTCACCCGCATGATGGATGAGAACTCGCGCAGCTCCGAACCTAAAGACGCCCGCGAAGTCACCATGGACGCCATGGTTGAAAGCGCGTTGCGCTCAGCCCAACTGGCGGAAGAGTTTGGCCTGCCGCATAACTACATCATCCTGAGCGCCAAAGTTAGCGGCGTGCAAGACTTGATTGACGTTTACCGCAGCCTGGCCTCCAAGTGCGATTACCCGCTCCATCTTGGCCTTACTGAGGCCGGCATGGGAGCCAAGGGGATTGTCGGCAGCACAGCGGGGCTGTCTGTGCTGCTGCAGGAAGGCATTGGCGATACCATTCGTGTTTCACTCACGCCTGCACCCAACGGCAATCGTGCCGAGGAAGTTTTCGTAGGCCAGCAGATCTTGCAGTCGCTGGGTATTCGCAGCTTCACGCCGCAGGTTACAGCTTGTCCTGGTTGCGGACGAACCACCAGCACCTTCTTCCAGGAGATGGCGGAGCAAATTCAGTCTTACCTTCGCACCAACATGCCGGTGTGGAAAGGCAAGTATCCTGGGATAGAAGAGCTGAAAGTTGCCGTGATGGGTTGCGTAGTAAACGGGCCGGGTGAATCCAAACACGCGAATATCGGCATTTCACTACCGGGAACTTTTGAAGAGCCTAAAGCGCCGGTGTTTGTGGATGGACGGCTAATGACTACGTTAAAAGGCGACCGCATTGTCGCCGAGTTTATTGACATCCTGAACGAGTACGTTGATACACGCTACAGCTCAGGATCAAGGCAGACTGCTGAAGACGTTACCGCCAGCGTTTAATCAAACCAAAACGGCTGAAGCGCTGCTTCTGCGCGATTTACGCCAGCGAAAACACTCGCTTCACCCCGCCAGCAATCTGTAACCAATAGCAAGCCACGTGCCAAAACCCACTACTACCATTGCGATTCTCACCATTGCGTTGTCAATGACGTTATTCCACTTTGCACTCATGATTACCCTCCCAGAAAAATCTCTTTTGTCTATCTGCTCGCGTTTGACGTGAGTTTGAGCTTCTGGTTAGTAATACGTTGCCCGCAGAAATAGGTTCCCTTGTAAAAAAGTTTTTACAATTGATGTTTAAATTTTTGATAACTTTTGGCTGCGTCAACCCGTCTTATAAGTATTCATTCTTTTCTCTCTCACCCTGATGGGAGCAAACGGAATGCAGGAACGGCGGAAACAGCAAAGCGTCTTTTTTCGTGATGAAATGAGCCGCCGAGTAAAGTATGTCGGCCCTGCAATTCGCTAGCTCCCCCAGGGTGATAAAAATCCAGCTCTCTCCAGCAGTTTCCCTTCATCACAGTCTTTCATCCAAATTTGTGAAAGTTTGATTTTGCGCTTTGGGAGTGCGGGGATGCGGCTTTATCCAGTTGAACAGCAGGGTAAACATGTTGAGGCAGTAAAGGAACGGCTCTCACCCTGGAAGCTTGGCGGCTTGACTCCCTGGCGGCTGCTGAAGCGTGTCTACAACGAATTTAGCGAAGATGAAGTATTCACCCGCTCAGCCGCGCTGGCCTTTTACTTTGTGTCTGCCATGGTGCCCATGATTTTCTTTCTCATGGCGATACTAGGCCTGCTGGCCCAGGGACACAACCTGCAATCCGGGTTGCTGGGCTATGCCGCGCGATTCATGCCTCCCGACGCTTATACGCTCCTGCAGAAGACGCTCAAGGAGATCACCAACAACAGCACCGGTCTCAAACTGGCGATCGGCCTGGTGCTGGCATTGTGGTCGGGATCAGGCGGAGTCAGTTCCATCATGGACGCGCTGAACCGCTGCTATCACGTCAGCGATGCGCGCCCTTACTGGAAGCAGAAGCTGATTTCCATCGCGCTGACCGTGGCTTTGTCCGCTTTAACCGTGACCGCGCTGGTCATCATCCTCTACGGCGGCAATATCGCCCAGTTCGTTGGCAACCATACCGGCCTGAGCGCTCCCGTGGTGATGGCTTGGCGCATCGTGCAATGGCCTGTAGCGCTCTTTTTCGTGGTCATGGCTTTCGCTCTCCTTTATTTCTGGGGACCAGATGCCAAGCAGGACTGGCAATGGATCACGCCGGGATCGCTGGTGGGCGTTATCTTGTGGATTGGCGTCTCGCTGCTCTTCCGCGTTTACCTGCATTACTTCAACAGCTACAGTAAGACATACGGCTCGCTGGGCGCGGTGATCATCCTGCTCTACTGGCTCTTTATTTCAGGCTTAGCACTGCTTGCAGGCGGCGAGATCAACTCCGAAATCGAAAACGCGGCCGCTGAACGCGGCCATCCTGAAGCCAAAGCTCCGGGAGAAAAAGCTGCATAGTTTCTGGAATCCCGAGCGCAGCGACGGCCCTACTCCATCGATTGTTTAGCTAGGAACTCCTGAAAAATTTAAGCTATAGTGTTCCCCTCACCGCCCAAACGCGGGTTCAGGATTCAGAAAACCTAAGCAGATTGCTTCTCTACCACCGGTTGGCTGATCGCCGGAGTCGCCGATAGCGGCAACTCGATTGTGATAAGCAATCCATCATGCGCGTTGGCCGCGCGAATGGATCCACCATGCAGCTTTACCGTCCGCTCAGCGATAGAAAGTCCCAATCCAACGCCTCCGCTTGAGCGCTCCCGTGCCTCGCTGACGCGATAAAACGGTTCAAAAATGTGTCCTAACTCCGCTTCCGGCACGCCTGGGCCGTGATCTCTGACGGTAATCAATGCCATATCCAGCTTGGCCGTAAGTGATACTTCCACTGCGGTGCCTTCTGCAGTGTAGCGAATCGCATTGCGAATCACGTTTTCAATTCCGCTGCGCAGCAACTCCACAGAGCCGCGCATGCGGCAGGGATCAAGCTGCAGGATCTTCACTTCTTTGTTCAGTGGATGGGCTTCATAACTTGCATCGTCAACCACCTGCTGCACCACTTCATCCAGAGCTACCATTTCCGGCGGCACCCGCTCTGCGCCGCTTTCCAGGCGGGTAAGAGCCAGTAATTGTCCCACCAGCTTGTTCACCCGCTCAGATTCCATCTCAATCCGGTCCAGCGCAGCCATGCCTTTGCTGTTGGTATTGTTGCGGGCCAGCTCCAGCGCCACCGTGAGCCGCGCCAGAGGAGAGCGCAATTCATGCGAAATATCGGCCAATAAGCGCTTCTGTGAAGAGATGAGCGCGGCAATTTGCTCCGCCATGTGGTCAAATTCGCGGCCCAGGTCAGCCAGCTCATCGCGTCGATTGCCTAATTCGGGCGTCACGCGCGCATCCAGATTGCCCTCAGCAAATGACTGCACCACCGTTATCAGCTTCTTGACTGGCGAAGTCAGGTACAAGGCCAATAGATACGAGATGAGCCCCGCAGCAAGAATGCTAAGGACAATGCCCAACCGTGGCAAGCCTCGCGGCACGTAAGGCTGACGCAGGCGGCTGACAAAGATATAAGTCTTCCCGCTGGGCGCAACCACCGGCCGCCCCCAAGTTAGCCTGCCCAAAGTCGTGATATGTGAGACATGCTGTTGCGTCTGCTGGATCTCTGCTGCGGCGCTCATGACCTCAGGTGAGAGCACTGTGGTCAGCGGCTTGCCGTTCCCATCAAACAGTGCGATTTCCGTACCTGCTTCCCGCAGTGAACGCTGAACGTACTGTTCAAACGGCTGCGGCCCTTCGCTGTCATAAACTTGGACAGCGGATTCAGCGTAGAGATTGAGCGATTCACCCAGCGCGCCGCGCCGACGCTCAGGATTTGGATCATTGGCAAAAGAGAGCCAGAGCATCACGTTCAATGCCCCGATCATGGCCGCCGCAGCCAGCCAGAAACAAAAAAAGATCTTCCAAAAAAGGGTGCGATACCTCACGGCTGCTCTCCCGGAAGCAGGTACACATAGCCGCTGCCGCGTATGGCCTTGATTCTCTCCTGGTCGCCATCATAAGGCCCAAGCTTGCGCCGCAGATTGCTCACATGCACGTCAATGCTGCGGTCCATGGGGGACATAGGGCGGCCCAGCGCGGCCTGCGTCAGGTCTTCACGAGTAATGATCTTTCCTGGACTGCGCAGGAAAGTGTAGAGCAGATCGAATTCGGCGCCGGTAAGGCTCACTGGCTTGCCCGCGCAGGTCACGCTGCGTGATTCCGGATGCAGTTCTACGCCGGCCAAGTGGATCGGCTGGGCAGCGCCTGCGTTGGCAGTGCCTGAAGTCCGGCGAAGTATGGCGCGCAAGCGGGCCACCAGCTCGCGAGGATTGAAAGGCTTGGCCAGATAATCGTCAGCCCCAAGCTCCAATCCCAGGATGCGGTCAAGCTCGCTGCCGCGTGCCGTAAGCATCAGCACCGGCACAGAGCTTTTCTGGCGTAGCTGTTTCAGCACGTCCAGCCCGCTCATGCCCGGCAGCATCACGTCCAGCACCACGGCCGCATAGTGATTGCCCAGGGCTTTTTCCAAGCCGGTAGGGCCGTCATGCGCCGCTTCCAGTTCAAACTGCTCGCTCTGGAGATACTCTTCCAGCAGCTTGCTTAACTCGGTGTCGTCGTCAATCAGCAGCACAGAAACCATATCGTTCACCATAAACCCAGCATACAAATGTATCGGGTTAAGAAATGTCAAGCCTGTTATCCCGCGAATTAACAACTCATAACGTAAAACGCCCGCCGGTCGGGTTAACACTATTGGCAGTTAAATTTTCGCCTCGTGTACACAAACTTTCAACACTGGGACCCGAAGAGCTGCCGCTCAGGATTTTAAAAGGAGTTAGTAAATGCACAAGAAGTTTTTCATCGTTACAGCAATTTTACTGGCCGTGGCAGCCGGCCTCACAGCATCCGTTTCTGCCCAGGGCAAGGGGCGCGGCTTCGGTCACAAGCATGGTTGGATGCTCCAACGCATGACCAAGACCCTGAACCTGACTGATGCGCAGCAAACCCAGATCAAGAGCATCATGGCAGATTCACGCACCCGGACCAAGCCGCTGATGCAGCAGCTCCGGCAAAATGAGCAGGCGCAGAATGCCAACATCAACGGCAACTTTGATGAGGCCGCAGCCCGCACCTTTGCCGGCAAGCAGGCCCAGATCATGAGCAACCTGATCGTAGAAAAACAGCGTACTAAATCACAAATTTATTCCGTGCTCACTCCTGACCAGCGTCAGAAGGCCCTGCAACTCATGCAGCAGCACGAGCAGCGCCGGCAGGAGCGCATGCAAAAGAAGTCAGACCAGCAACAGCAAACGCAGGATAAGTGATAGTGATCTCCTTTCTCCTCCTCTCCAGAGGGTGAGGCGGCAGCAATGCCGCCTCTTTTTTTGCTCTCAATCGCGTCTCTACGATCTCTGAATTTATGATTTCTGAATCTACGCTTTCCAATCCGTGTCATCCGTGTTGATCCGTGGTGAGGTTTTGGTTTTCCGATCACGCGCGATCACCAGATGACCCAATCTCCCGATTCTGTTGTGGCCCTCTGCCTATCGTTTGGGCGCCAAATTGAAATTTGAGTAAAATGCATGTTTTTTCCATCCAAATTTCGGCAGAGGTTGGAAATCTAAGTTCTTGTTTTTCAATTACCAACTTACCAAATTACCCATTTGCCAAATGCCCCCTACCCCTCCCCCAGTGTTCACTCAATTTCACCCAACCTCACCCAATGTCACCCAAGAATCAGCAGTGGGTCACAACCCCAAAACTCAAAAACCCGGCCTCAGCCGGATTTCAAATCATGTGGCATAGTTGCTCTTTGCTATGCAAAGAAAATACGAAATAAATATAACAGAATTTCCTCCGTAGGCAAAAAGGAAATCTGCCCATCTCTGCTAACATCTTGACCGGTTCCCAGGCATATCATTCGTGAATTTGCATTGAAACAAAAAAGGGGGAACATGTCGTTCTTTTCAAAGCTGTTCGGTAGCTCACAAGATCGTTCCCTTGACCGTCTTTTTGCTGATGCTCAACAAAAAGTCAATCAAGAATACGGCCCAATGGGTAAAGTTAGTCTTGCCATTGTCACTGCTGCAATGAACTCTAGGGATGTGATCAAAGGACAAATTGTAGGATCCGACGAAAAAGCAAGAAAACAAATTGAAGTTTTTGTGTTTTATGAACTCATCTACTTTTATATGCACATGACAATGAGAGCAGCAGCAGCTCAATTAACTGAGTCTCAGATTACCAAGTTGCAGGCATATTTGGGCCCTATAATCTCTGCGACTGCCATAGATTCATATTGTGCTCATTGGCCAGAGGATCTTAAGCAAAAAATGATTGCTGAGTTTTATGACAATCTAAATAAGGCAGAGTTGGAATATACCGAATGCACCATAAGTATTAAAGGACAAGGCGCTGAAGGTGCAAAACAACGTATACGAGCGCTGTTTGAATCGTTGACTACGACGATTGCGCACCTAGTGACAGATGGCCAATCAGATTTTGCAGTCGATGCCCTTGTATTTCAAACTACTGTAGATGGATGGACGAAAATGCGCCTAAGTCAATTGATGAATGATGTCAAAAACGCGAACTAGCCGTTCAGACGGGATTCTATGTCATTTACCGACTGATCGCTGAAGGTAGCGTGCAACTTCTGGGCTAGGATCGATTTTCACATGACCGAGCTGCAGCATGAAAAACTCTTGAATCAAACCGATGGGACTCCGAAAAACTAAAATTCCAATCAGAGCGGCGACGATAGGTGTAAATATTGTAAGACCGCCAAGAACCCAGTTGTGTCGCCAAATAAAGTACCCTCCGAAAACGACAATGGTCAGCCATTTCAACTTATTCCAAAGCATTGAAAATGCGGATAAAGGCAAGCTGACAACTGCGGTGCAAAATACGAAATTCCAGACCAAATTGATCACCATTAATCCGATCAAAACGCTCTTCCACGGAAATAGCAGAAACAATATAGGCAATACTGGCTGTGCGATAAAGGCAGGAAGCATCTTCCATTCAACAGCTCTTGCCCAACAGTATTTGAGCTGATAATCCTCAGGCAACTGTTTCAAATCATCAAGCACTTTCATATAAGGGGAACCGATTATTGCATATAAATTCTTTAAACAGACCGCAAAACTTATCAGAGTAAATTAATAGCTATGCCCTTCGACTTCGATTCCGCCACGCGCCGCCGTCTTGGCTACAAACTCATCGACCGCATTAACGATTATTTCTCCAGCCTGCCCAACCTGCCGGTGCAACTTCCTGAAGAACAGCGCAGTTTCAAAGACCTTTCTGATTCCTTGCCCGAACTCGCCGGTAACGCCGAGCAAATCCTCGATGATCTCTGCTCCAGTCTGATTGCTGAAGGGTTCCACGTTCCCAGCGCTAACTATTTCGGTCTCATGAATCCCACGCCGGCCTACATGGCCGTTCTGGCTGAGATGCTGGTGGCCGCCCTCAATCCGCAACTCGCCAGTCTGGCTCGCTCTCAGCTTGCCGCACGCATTGAACGTGAGACCGTCCGCTGGATCGGCGATCGCGTCGGCTGGGACCGGCCTTTTGACGGCACCTTCACCAGCGGCGGCAATGAAGCCAATTTCAGCGCTCTGGCTCTGGCGCTGGCGGCGCACTTCCCGCAGAGCGTGGAAGACGGCCTTGCGGCCATCGCGGCCAAGCCTGTGCTTTATACCTCCACTGAAGCTCACCACTCGCTGGATAAATCTGTTGGCCTGCTGGGACTGGGACGCAAGGCGCTCCGCCGTATTCCTGTGAATGCCAACGTTCAGCTTGATCCGCGGCAGCTTGAGCGCCAGATTGCCCAGGACCAGGCCGCTGGATACTCGCCATTCTGCGTTGTCGCTACCGCAGGCACCACCAATTCCGGCGCGATTGACGATCTCACAGCCCTGGCCGAAATTTGCCGGCGTCGCCAACTCTGGTTGCACGTTGACGGCGCTTACGGAGCAGCTGTCATCTTTTCTGATCAGCATCGCAATCTGGTGCGCGGCCTGGAACGGGCAGACTCCATCACCATCGATCCCCACAAATGGCTGGCCATGCCGTTTGCCGCCGGCGTGGTGCTTACCTCGCATCCGCAGGCGCTCAAGCAGGCCTTTGCCACCAGCACGCCTTACATGCCAAAGCCTTACATGACAACGACGTCCGGCGTCACCCCGGCGCTCGATAACTTCCAGGTAAGCGCGCAATGGTCGCGGCGCATGAATTCGCTCAAGCTGTGGCTCACATTGCGCGTCCACGGACGCCAGGCTTATGAAGAACTGATTGACCGGCAATTGAAGCTGGCGGCATTCTTTGCCGAGTGGGTGCGAAACTCAGGAGTGTTTGAGCTGGCAGCGCCGCAGGTGCTTCCAATCGTAAACTTTCGCGTGAAATTACCGGATGCTACAGAATCGGATGTTACAAAAGAAGCGCGCCGCGCTGCCCATGAAGCGATTGTGCATGAGATCAGTCGGGATGGCCGTCGCTGGATCTCCACCACACTGGTCAACGGGCAATCCGTGATTCGCATGATGGTAATCAGCTATCTCACCGCCCACCGTCATCTGGAAGATCTGACAATCGCGCTGACCCAGGCTGCGCAGAAGTTGCCTGGAAAATCAATCAAGGCCCCCTGAGCGCAGCTTCCTACTCCTGCAAACACACTCGGTTCCAACTCTGCGCAGATAAACTCGTGACCTCAACCGTCTGTTCGCTCGGCGAATCGATCTCTTTGCCCGGCACTCGATCATGCTTTCCCACGCTGGCCTCGCGGATGAAATCCTGCAACTTGTCCTGATTCACCTTTACCTGGATCACCACGGCCTCATTGCTCTCCAGCGACACCACAAGCACCTTCAGGTCTTTGCCCAAGTCTTGCGCATAGATATAAGTTCGCTCGCCGCTGTGCCGGTCCCACGACTGCACCATCGGCTGCCAGCCTGAGTTCATGGCCTCGCGCATCACCTCATTAAATCGCGTGTCGCTCGCCGTATGTACAAATGGCTGGTTCTCAAAAATCGCGCCCTTGAAGTTCTTTACGCCGCCGATGTGCGAGACCTTCACCACGAACCCCGCAAGTCCCATCACCCAGCGATGCTGCCGGTGAACGTGGTAAGTAACTTCAATGTGCTTCACGATCTGGCCGAAGTCGTCTTTCGCCTGGGCCTGCTGCGAGCTTGCAAACAGCGTTGCAGCCGCCAATGCAACCACCAACAAGAAACGGGTTTTACTCTTCATCATGGCTCTTCCCTTTCTTTTGCTTCTTGTCTGAGTCTTTATCGTTGATAACAAAGTGATGTTCCAGCGAACTAATCTTGTCTACCGGTACATCGCCCACAATGTTGACCACGGTCAGTTCTTTAGGCTCGGCCACCAAAATCAGCACACCGGCAACATGCTCCCCGCTCCCGCTCTTAAGCAGATAGATTTCGTCATGCTCGTTCGAGCGCTTATCGATCGACTGCACGATTTTTGTCCAGCGCGCCGTGATCTGTGACCGCACTGATTCGACATCTGCCTTGCTGTACTGGCTGGCCTCATCAAACTCAAAGCTCTTGACGTAAATCCCCTTAAGGTTCTTCATGATGGATTTAAGCTGGGCAACATCCTCATCGCCGTCGTCTGCCTTTTCAATCATGTTGACGGCAAATTGCAGCAGTGAACCATCCAGCGTTACGTCCGTGACCCGCGCGGCTTTGTCGCTTAGCTTGTTCAAACTATCAAGCTGAATTTTTGCGTCCTGGCCATACCCACGCGCAGCCGCACAGCACAGAGCTAATCCCACAATCATTCCCATCACGCGTTTCATAGACGTTGTCTCCTGATCTTTTCAATTCCCGCCGGCACCTGCGCTTGTTGCAGCACGTGGTTCAGCTTGGCGCGGGCAATCTCCAGTGCCAGGATCGCCTGCGCTTTTGCCTGCTCTGCCTCTGCCTGCAGCTCTTTCTGTTTCTCTTCCATCTGTTTCTGCTTCTCTGCGGCAATTCGCATTTCTTCTGCATGGCGATATTCCGAATATTGATAGCCGCCCCACGCAAACCCGAGCAGCAGCAAAGTCACCACTGCAAAAGTCCACGCCGGACGCAGCCTCCACCATGCCAGAAATGATCGATTGCCGTTGCCGTTCACCGGCTTAGTTTTGCCTTCCGCCTTTGCTTGCTCCACTCGCGCCATCACGCGCTGGGTAAATCCCTCGCCCGGATCTTTGCGCTTGAGCGCCTCGCGAAGATCGTCTTCAGAAAAATGCATACCGTACCTCTCTCAGCTTGCGCGTCAGGCCCTTCCGCAGCTCTTCCAGTGATCGATGGAGCGTGCTCTTGACCGTGTTCACCGGCATATCTAACGCTTCAGCAATTTCTGCCGGGCCCAGCCCTTCCTGAAAGCGCAGGATCACCACCATCCTCTGTCTCTCCGGCAGCCCAGCCACGCTCTGCTGCAATCGCTCCAGCAAAAGCGGATCAGCCGGAGCATTGCTCGCCACAGGCTCGGGCGCTTCTTCCAGTGCATGTTCACGCCGGCGAAGCTTCTTGCGTCCCTGATCGATACATCGATTCGCCGTCACCCGCCTCAACCAGAACGTCAGGTGTGCCGCAGACTGTATCCGAGCCAGCCCTTGGTACAGCTCAAGAAAAACTTCCTGCGCCAGGTCTTCCGCCAGGGAGCGGTCCTGCATGTAGTGGTAGGCAATGCTGAAAACCATGCCCTGGTGCTCGCGCACCAGCTCGGCAAACGCCATGGAATCGCCCTGGGCTGCTCTGCTCAGCGCCGCTTCCAGCCGGTCTTCTTCGCGTCCTACGCTCCGTTCCAAGAAGCCCCCTTGCTAAACAGTTATACGCACCAGCCGCCCATTCGGGTGCAGGTTTCTTTGCTAAGCTTAATGAATTAAGGAGACTGGCCCACCATGCCCGAACCAAGCACCTTTGCCGCTGCCTACTATGACGAAGCTCGCCGCAGCTATCGTGGCTATAAACGCCTGGCAGATGGCGCTTTAGCCCAGTTGAGCGATGAAGAGTTCTTCCGCGCCCCCGATCCTGAGTCGAACAGCGCTGCCCTGGTGGTAAAGCACATTGCCGGCAATCTGCGCTCGCGCTTCAAAGACTTCCTCACCACCGATGGCGAAAAGCCTGACCGCAACCGCGACCAGGAATTTGTGCTCACCGCGCAGGACACGCGCCAGGACCTGATGCGCCGCTGGGAAGAGAGTTTCAAGATTGTGTTTGACATTATCGATTCGCTTAAGCCGGAAGATTTCACCCGCACCATCACCATCCGCGGTGAGCCGCACAGCATTCTCCAGGCATTCAGCCGCAGCATTGCGCATACGGCCTACCATGTTGGCCAGATCCTCTATCTCGGCAAGCACCTGCGCGGCGCACAGTGGAACATCCTCAGCATTCCCAAAGGAAAATCAGCAGAGTTCAACGCCATGAAACCTGAGGACCGCAAAGCCAAAGCGCCGAATCGCGTGTGACGAGATGAATGTCTATTACGTAAAATCCCAACACTGATGACACAGATCACGCTGATTCACTGATTCTTTTTGATCAGTGTAATCAGTTTTATCAGTGGTAAGGTTTGTTTGATTTTGGGTTTTGCTTGACGCCAACTTTAAATAGAGGATGATATCTACTCCGCGACAGGACGCGGCCTGACTCTTGCCTCAACCCGATTCACAATCAGCCAAGCTTGTCCGGCGGCTCTCTCTTTCTGACTCCATCCTGCTGCTCGCGGGCGGCATCATTGGCTCCGGAATTTTTCTCACCGCGCAGGATGTCGCCACCAACACGCGCTATCCCTGGCTCTTCCTGGTCATTTGGATTGTTGGCGTATGTGTAACGCTGCTGGCTTGCTTCGCCTTTGCTGAGCTGGGCGGAATGTTCCCTCAGGCCGGCGGCCAGTACGTTTACATGCGTGAAGCCTATGGCGACGCCGCCGGATTTCTCTACGGCTGGATGTACTTCACCGTCAGCGCCACCGGCACCATGGCCGCGCTGGGCGTTGGCTTTGCCACGTATCTCGGTCAGGCTTTCCCCGCGTTGCAAGCTCAACACACCGTGCTTGGCGTGGGACCGATCACGGTAACGCGCGGACACTTGATCGCTCTGGCAGCCATTGCTCTGCAAACTCTCATCAATATTTTCGGCGTTAAAAAAGGCGCAATTCTGCAGAACATCGCCACCTGGGCCAAATTCGCTGCCATTGGCAGTTTTGTTGTGCTTGGACTGGCGCTGGGCCACGGCTCATGGAGCCACTACCACCAAGCCATGCCTGCCGCGCCCGGCTCAGCTTCCATGCTTACGGCAATTGGCGTCGCTCTCATCGCGGTTTTCTGGGCCTATGACGGCTGGGTTTACATTACTTTTGTAGCTGGCGAAGTAAAAGATCCGCAGCGCAACCTGCCTCGCTCACTGATTCTGGGCATGATGCTGGTCGGCATCCTGTACATTGCCATCAACGCGGTCTATCTATACGCGCTGCCTATGAATGAGATCGCCGCGCATGAGGCAGTCGCGCAGATTGCCGCAGTGTCAATGTTTTCCGGTCGCGTCGCACCATGGCTTTCGCTCATGGTGGCGCTCTCCTGCTTTGGCGCGATCGGCCCTTGCCTTATGACCGGCGCGCGCGTTTATTATGCCATGGCGGAAGATGGCGTCTTTTTTCGCTCTCTCGCCCAAGTGCATCCGCGCTGGCATACTCCGGCTGTCAGTTTGGTCTTGCAGGCGGTGTGGGCTTCCATCCTTGCTCTCAGCGGCCGCTATGACCAGCTCTTTACCTACGTAATGTTTATGATGGTCCTCAGCTACGTGCTTACCGTCGCGGGGCTGTTCATCTTGAGGCGCAAAAAGCCTGAAGCGGATCGACCTTATCGCTGCACTGGGTATCCAATCCTTCCCGCGCTCTACGTGATTCTGGGCAGTCTCTGGGCGATTAACGCGGCACTGGAGAAAAGAAAAGAGACATTGATCGGCACTGCAATTGTGTTGGCAGGAGTACCATTTTATTTGTACTGGAAGAGTCAACGCCCCGCACAAGCAGCCCCACAAAATGCTTCAACAGATGCGGCAGCCAGAGACCAGGGAATTTGATTATGCGTTTTCAGAATTTCGATCTTGAGTATTTCCAGTCGCAATTTGAGCGCACGGTGGAGATCAACCTCGCCGATAGCTCCGTAAAATGCGCCAACGTGAGCGACCTGCTCGCCGGTGAAGATTCCAAGCCGTTGCTGGAGCTTCCGCTCTACTATCCCGAAGTAAATGGCACCGGCCTGTTGCGCGAATGCATCGCTACGTTCTATCCCAGTGCTTCAGCAAAACATGTTCTGGTCACCGTAGGCGCAGCTCAGGCCAATTGGATGGTTTGCAGCACGCTGCTCGAACCCGATGATGAAGTGATCGTCGTCTCGCCCGGCTACCGGCAGGTCTGGGGACTGGCAAAGAATCTTGGCTGCCGCGTAAAAGAAGCGCAGCTTCGGCCGGAAAACAACTGGCGTCTTGACATCGGCGAGCTTGCATCGCTGGCAGGCGCCAGGACCAAGCTCATCTCAATCGTGAACCCCAACAATCCAACTGGAAGCATTCTCTCCGCCGAAGAGATGCGGCGCATCGTGCAAATCTGCGAGCGCACTGGCGCATGGCTTCATGCAGACGAGGTTTATCGCGGCACCGAGCTGCATGGAGATGAAACTCCGAGCTTCTGGGGGATGTATGACAAAGCAATCTGCGTCAACAGCTTCTCCAAGGCGTATGGGCTGGCGGGTTTGAGGATCGGATGGGCACTGGCCTCGCCGGAAATGGTGGAAGCGCTGTGGCGCAGGCATGAGTACGCGGTGATTGCAGCATCCGGGCCAAGCATGAAGCTCGCTGAGATCGCGCTGCAACCGGAAAAGCGAAAAGCGCTGCTCGATCGCCAGAAGAAACTCTCACGTGAAGGCCACACGTTGCTGGAGAACTGGGTGCGCGAGCAGGAAGGAAGATTTTCCGTCAGCCCGGCCGTTGCTACCTCTATCGCGTTCGTGCGCTACCACTTCGATATGCCGTCCGCTGAACTTGCCGACCACATCCGCACGAAGTCCTCTGTGCTGGTTGCGCCGGGTGCGTATCTGGGAACGGAGCACCATCTCCGCATTACCGTAGGCTATGAACCGGCCAAGATCACCCCAGCGCTCGAGAGAATCGGAGCAGTTGCCGCAGAGCTGGCAGTCAGTGCTGCCGCTGCACAGCGATAAAATACGGAGCAGCGCAGTCTTCCAGGCATCCGCCGGTCTTGATGGAAAGCAGCCGGCACATCTGCACCTGGTTAACAGGATGGTGCTCGCGAACGTTTTGTGCCCGCAGAAGAAGGTCGAGCAACGGCTCACGATAGATAGAGGCAATTTCCCGCCGTGTCCAATCCGTACACATGGCAGAAAATTATAAATGGCGTTCTCTATGAGCTCCGCCGCGTGTCTTAAGTACAGGAAGGCAAAACCAGGGCCTTTGCAGGGACGGGCTGCTCTGCCATTCATCCCTGTACAAAGGCCCGGTTTTACGCACAAATTCAGGATAAGTTCCGCAGCGCTACGGTGCTGATGGCCGGGCCAGTTTCTGGATCTCATCAGAAGATGTTGTGCTGCCCAGAACCTGGCGCAGAGCTTCTTCCAAAACTTCATCGCGTCCGGCGCGAATCCCTGCGATCGTTGGCCGCACTACGACGTCTGGAACAATACCGACTCGTTGTGTCGGCTTTTTGTCTGGATAAAAGACGCCGATGCCGCTGATCATGGTGCTCAGACCGCCCGGCAAAGCGAATTGCGACACATTGCCATCTGCGCCGGCGGTTGTGCTTCCCACAACCACTGCTCCAGCCACAGCGCGAAATGCCATGCTGGTGTACTCCGCCTGGCTCTGTGAAACCTCGTCCACCAAGACCACTACTTTGCCGGTGAAGTGTGGCTTGTCCGGCGCGAGTGACATGGGTTCGGTCCAATGAAAAGCACCGGGTGTAGCCAGATCGCCGACGGTAAAGCGAGCAAATGGCGTGTCGCTCCCCACCAGCAGAGATCCCAGAGCAAAGACCACGAACTCTGATGGATAGTTGCGAATGTCAATGATCAGCCCCTTGGCGCCCGCAGATGCCTCAACGTAGTGGCTGGCATCGGCAGCTTTCACTGCGGAGAGTTTCAGATACGCCACATCTTTGGAGAGCATACGGAAAGCTTCTCCCGGCAAATCATGAGTCGGGAAAGCGTCGCCAGTATCGTTCGACAGACGCTTTGGCTTGAGCCTTAAATCTTCCGGTCCGCGCCGAACCCGCACGCTAGCTTTACCACAATTGCCGCGCGGCATTGACATCGCCATATCACGCAATCGCGCAGCATCGTTTGAAGATGAATAGTATGGCGTCCAGCGCTCAACCAGCTTGCTGACAGGCACGCCGTCAAGTTCGGTAATCACGTCACCCCGCGCCAGCCCGGAATCTTTGGCTGCAGCCCCCGTCTCCAATCCGAAGACGACGGCCTGGTTCTCTACAAAGCGCACGGTCACAGGCAATTCGCAATCGCCGGTCGGCGGACGCACTTTGAGTGAACTCCAGAGATTTGCGTGACCATCATGCATGCGGGCAATCAAGGCCATCATCTCCCGCTGGTATTCATCGCGGTCTTTCGCCAGCGCGATTTTGGGGATGAATTCAACCAGAACTTTGTTCCAGTCCTCTCCCAGTATGTCGCGATAAGGCGACCAATATTCGACAATGTTCCAGAAGCGGTAGAGCGCAAGCAACTGAAATCCGGGGTCAGGAAACTTCAACTGCTTATACGATAGTTCATGTTTGAAATCAGGGTTCCCTACTCCTTTATGCAGCTCAATATAGAATTGACGGCTATCATTGGATCGGTTGCGATAGATTGAAAGTAACGTCGCGCTTAAGTTCGCCCCCAATAGCTCCTTGTTCTCTATCCACTTCACATCCGGACGCATGTAGAGGTCGGCCTCATTCAGACTCGCGCATGACGTGCATGGTCTTACTGTGCCCAATTCTGTAACCCACTTCAACAGGACTGCATTCATATCCGCGTGATCCTTCGCCTGAAGTACAGCTGGCAATATACGCAGCAGTTCGTAGTCCCAGTGGAACATGCCTCCGGTAACCAGAGGATGGTGGTACTTCAAAAAGCCTCACACCTTCCCGAGCGTGGCAAGATTGTTGATCTGTATCTGGCTCAGTGTGGAGAGAGTCAGCCCCGAGCCGCCGTCAAACTGTTTATCTGTCTCAACAACCGTCTTAGGCCGTTCAATCTTCGGAGCTTCCCAAACGGGCTTGCCATCCACCAGCAACTGCAGATCATCTACCCACACCTTGCCGGTTCCGGCCAGCAAAACTCCAAAAAAGAGATCTCGGCCATCGGCACCAACTGGCAGCTTGATGGAGTACTCCTTCCAGTCCACCGTGCCTTTGAGTTGACTGCCTTGCATGTTGTCAAAGGCCACCACACCATTCTCGCCATCTTCACGCATCCACAGCCCGGTGAAGCCCTCCACCTGATCCAGGCGAAGGAAGCCATGAAGCTCTACTGACTTGCCGGCAAAGTTCATGGGGATGGCACGATGCAAGCTGGAAAATCTGCCGGGCGAATTTGCCGTGCGCTCCAGGCGTGCCGCCCATTTTCCGCCATGAACTATCTTGTTATCGGAGAAGGCGGTTCCTGCCGGACTGGCCATCCAGCCGGTTGGCGAGCCAACGGCCTGCTGGTCTTCAAAGTTCAGGATTTGCGGAAGCGCAGCGACATCAGTCATGTTTGCGTTCCGAACGTCTTGCGCCACCAACGGCAGCGACATCACGCCGATAAGAACAACTAATAGCTTTCGCATAGCCAAATCATAGTCCAGAGTTCATGGCTGGTATAAGAAAAACCGGCAGCCCCCTAAAAAGAGCTGCCGGTATTGTCGAATTACTACAGTTAATTAGAAAGTAAACTTCGCTGCCAGTTGGAACTGGCGCGAGTTAAAGGCCGTACGCGGTGCGCCTATTGCGCCGCTTGGACCGGAAATGCCATCGCCAAAATGCGTTGGTATCTGGCCGGGGATAAAGTCAGGAGCGCCGTACACGGAAAAAACCTCATCAATGTTGTCACGGTTGAAAAGGTTGAAAGCATCCACGGAAAGGCTCAGCAGCTTGCGCTCGCCCAGATGAACGGCCCGAGAGAGCCGCAGGTCAACGGTCTGCAGAGTGTCACCACGATAGCTGTTGCGCGGTGAATTGCCCACGCGATCCGTCACTGGATTGCCGTCATTGTTTGCGTCAAAGCCCACAAACAAAGTGAAAGGCCGTGCCGATTGCAGCGTGACAATGCTGCTCAACTCAAAGTTGCGCAGAAATGTGTTCTGCGGCGCATCGGCCACAAAGTTGGCTACAAAGCGATGGCGCGCGTCCTGATTGGAATTGGCGCGCTCCAGGTTGCGCTGCGCGTTGGATTGCGGCGTGCTCACAAAGGTGACGAAGGTCCCGTCATCCAGCGTGTGAGAGAAGGTGTAATTGGCGTTCATTGTAAAATACTTCCCTGCTTTCTCAATCGCCTGCAAGGTCAACCCGTGATAGATAGAGTTGCCGGAAGAATCAGTGAAGTAGAAAATCCCGTTCGTCCCGTTTGAGCCGGCGGGTGGCGCAGGGATACTGGGATCATTGATGGCAAAGGCGTAAATATCTTTGCCTGTACCGGGTTCAACGCCAACCGGTGGTCCCACATTGAGGTCGATAGGGCGCACCAGCTTGTGACCAGCCACAAATAAATATCCGGCGCTGATGGTCAAGCCACCACCAAGTGTTCTATCGATTTCGAGGTTCGCCTGCTCCGTGTAGGGCGAACGCATGTTGCGATCGACCGCAGTTCCGCCCTGCACGAACAGAGAATTATTTGGGAATGCTCCGTTGTTGATCAGGTTTTCAAACGCCGCGCTCAGCAGCGGAGGCGGCACCGTTCCCGGCGGCAGCGGTGCTCCTGCCGGAGGCGTCGGACATCCAGCGATGACGCACGGCGTAGGCAGGAACATGCTATTGAGCAGCCACGTGCCTGTTGTTTGATTGTTCACCAGTGGCAGGCCAGCGATCACCGGAGGCCGCTGCGGTGCAGGAACAAAGAAGAACGTGAGCGTGTACTTGTCATTAAAGACTCCAAAGCCGGAGCGAATCACCGTCTTGGAATCTGGTGAGTAAGCAAAACCGACACGCGGCTGGAAATTGTTGTGGTCACCGTTCACAAAGAATCCCAGCCCAGCTTCCACGTCATAACGCAGGCCGTAGTTCACAGTGAGTTTCGGCGTCAGGCGATACTGGTCCTGGGCAAAGAAGCCGTAGTAGCTGTGGTTCAGGTGAACAAAAAAGTCGGAAGCCAACGAAGGATCAAAAGCATTGGTCCATGTGGTAGGCAGCGAAGGCGATGCGGCGTTCGGATTGAATGGGCCGGGACCAATGGGAGCGCCCCAGAAAAATGCAGCGATGCAGGGAGAGACCAGGCCAACCAGCGGCGCAGGACACGGAGTACTGCCCCAACCGGATTTGCCTGAAGCCAGCAAATCATCGAGGCTGGGGAAGATGATGCGCGCCGGAGTAAAGCCCGGCCAGATTACAAAATTGCGAATGTAGTTGGTGTCAACGCCGAACTTGGCGTAATGCTTGCCGTGTACAAGAGAGAAGGTGTCTGTTGCTTGAATACGCGATTCGTTATAACGATCGAACGCGCCGAAGTTGTGGCCGAAAAGCAGCAGGTTCGGCACGTCAAGGTTCGGCTGCCCGGTAACGCCGGCAAAACCGTAATTGCGCCGCGCCCATTGCACCAGGAATGAGTTGACTTTGTTCTCGTTGAGCGTTGTTGTCAGCGTTCCCACCAGGTCCTGGTCGCGCAGATCGCCGTTGCGGCCGCTGCTGGGTGCGCCAATGCCGCCGCCATCCAGAGTCTCACCTACCAGCATGTTCAGGTTGCTGCCGTCTTGAATCGAGTAGCGCGCGGAAAGGCGGTTGCGCTCACTCAATTGATGGTCGACCTTGGCAAAGCCATTATCGTTGTCAGCAGTCTTCAACACATTCAGGTTCTCTGGCGCCAAGCCAAAACTGGATTTCACCTGATTGATCGCAGCCAAATTATTCACCAGCAAGCCTGGATACTGCGGCGATTGACCGCGCCGCTGGCCTTCATAGTTCACGAAGTAAAAAGTTTTATCGGTCTTAATTGGGCCGCCCAGCGTGGCGCCAAACTGGTTTTGCCGAAAAGTATCAAAGCCCTGCAGGGCCAGCGGCGAATTCGCGTTGAGCGCGTTGTTCATGAAGTATTCGTAAACCGATCCATGCACGTCATTGGTGCCGGACTTGGTCACGATGTTCACAATCCCGCCCAGCGCGCGCCCGTATTCCGCGCCAAAACTGTTGTTGACCACGCGAAACTCGCTCACTGCTTCCTGCGAGGGCGTAGCGCGTTGCGAGCCGGTGGCAGTGTTGATATTGTCCGCGCCGTCGACGGTCACACTGTTGTTAAGGTCCCGCTGTCCGCCAAACGAGATGCGCGTAACAGAAGGATCAGTAAACGTGGATTGAAGACTGATGCGGCCTGTGGTAACACCGGGGCTGAGCAGCGCGAAATCAGTAAACAGGCGGCCGGCGATCGGCAAAGCCTGGATCTGCTGCGCCTCCACCACTGTGCTGACCTCAGTGCGGGTAGGCTCAATCG
>Ga0070741_10006058_pt1 | contig 26268 bp, 29 predicted proteins | sample Coa_R1_4_FD_66440 | JGI IMG/M metagenome (GOLD analysis project Ga0070741, IMG submission 66440) | Surface soil microbial communities from Centralia Pennsylvania, which are recovering from an underground coalmine fire - Coalmine... | ecosystem: Environmental > Terrestrial > Soil > Unclassified ... | reverse complement strand
CGGATGTGGCAGTTATGGAGGGGCGATCTCCTATGCTACCTCGCAACCCTGTGACCTGGCTCGTGGAACGGGTCGGCGGAGGCCCGGCCTATCCTGTGCAGCGCATTTTGCGCGATGGAGACGAAATTGCCGGATTTCGTGTCATCCATATGCCTGGACATACGTCTGGGCATGTGATCTACTTTCGCGAGTCCGATCGGGTCGCCATCATCGGCGATGTCCTCCGCAATATCAATCCCCTCACAGGCAAGCCTAGTCTGGGTGAGATGCCGGGGTTCTTGACGGTTGATCGAGAGGAAGCTCGCCGCTCTATCCGTAAGCTGGCCCAGTTGCACCCTGCTCTCATCTGTTTTGGACATGGACCGGTCCTCCGTGATATGGAGCTGTTTGAGCGCTATATTGCCCGCATGCGCTTCTAGTTTGCGTTCGAAGGCAAGCAAGAACCGAAAGGAAGAAAATGATGCCACTTGTTCGTATTGAGTTGATGAAAGGCAAACCGGCCCACTTTGGCACACGCGTTGGGGAGATTGTCTACCAGGCTATGCGCAGCGCCATTGCTATTCCCGCCAACGACCATTTTCAGGTGATTACTGAACACGATCATAGCAGCCTGATCTATGATTCTACCTATCTGGACATCGAGCGCAGCGACGGCTTGCTGGTCATCCAGATTACTTTGAATGAGGGACGCAGCCTCCAGGCCAAACAGGCCCTCTACCAGGAGATCGCGGGGCAGTTGCATGAGGTCCTCGGCGTTCGCAAAGAAGATGTCTTCATTAATCTGATAGAGGTCAAGAAAGAAAATTGGTCGTTCGGCAAGGGAATCGCCCAGTACGCCCAATCCTAAGTTTGCGTGGCAGAGTCAGTATCCATTTGGATGAAACTGGGGGAATTTGGTGATTCCCCTGGAGATGGGCAGTCTCTTGGCCCGTTCTCGACCAGTTTTCTCAACACGGTGAAAAATAGCCTATCAATGGAAGAGAGTGGGCAAAATGTGACCAATTTCATTCCAAATGGTTATCTCCATGCGCACGTTTACCTGGTACAGTCAATGGTGGTCGTGCTTGTACATCAGAAATGGACCGAGAAGAAGTCGTGGTACATTCCACGAAGGAACGCAAAATGAAAATTGCAGCGCTTTACGATATTCATGGCAATTTATCAGCGTTGAATGCAGTACTGGAGGAACTCAAGACAGTTCAACCAGACCTGATTGTAGTAGGTGGAGACATCGTCACTGGTCCTCTGCCAGCGCAGACCTTGCAGCGTCTTCTCCTCTTAGGCGAGCACGCGCACTTTATCCGTGGGAATAACGATCGCGAAGTGGTGACTGTTTTTGACAACCTCCCTGTGATCAGGCGCTACTTACCAGATCCTTCGGAGCAGGATCTCACTGTGGTGCGCTGGATCGCCGGGCAACTCACACCCGCAGAACGGGATTTCCTCGCTGCTTTACCAGAACAACTGACCTTCCAAATTGAAGGTTTGGGTGAAATCCTCTTCTGTCACGCAACTCCGCGTAGCGATGAGGAACTTTTTACGCCTGCGACGCCTGAGGAACGAATCAAGGATATTTTCTCTGGCGTCGAGCAAGAAATCGTTGTATGTGGACATACCCATCTTCAGTTTGCACAGCAGGTAGGAAAACTGAACATCCTGAATGCCGGCAGCGTTGGAATGCCTTTCGCCGACCGACCAGGCGCATATTGGCTCTTACTGAGTCCAGAAGGATACGAATTGCGGCGGACAGAGTACGATGTGCAGAACGCCGCTCAAGAACTCAACACAAGCGGAAACGTGTTCGTGCGCGAGTTTGTGAAGGACTATATACTCAAAACTCCGACTGCGACCGAGAGAATCGAACTTTTGGAGAGGGCAACGAAAATATATAGATAACGTGAGTTCGATACCATTGGCGAACCTCCTGTTCATGGCGAGCAGAACACGAAAATTGTGCTCAATTCTCGTTCGGCAGAGGCGTTCGCCAACGGTATCAGGATAGGTGTGAAAACCACTCTGAGTGAGAGATTTTTTCACGTATTCTGGCCTACCACAAGGAGCAAGAGAAAAACCATGGCAAGAACCCATCCGATGATCAGTCAGCGACGAGTTATGGGAGCAAGTTGAACCACTGATCCCACCAGCGTCATCCCACGCGAAAGGAGGTCGCCCTCGTATGCCCGACCGGCAAGCCTTTGCGGCAATTGTGTACGTGCTGCGCACCGGGCTTCAATGGAATGCTCTCCCACGCCAATTGGGAGCGAGTTCCACCGTGCATGATCGCTTTCAAGAGTGGGAAAAGGCGGGCTTGTTCAAAGCGCTCTGGCAAGCCGGACTGGAAGAGTACGATGAGGTGCAAGGCATCCAGTGGGAATGGCAAGCCGTCGATGGGGTCATGACGAAGGCCCCTTTCGGCCAAGGCGCAACCGGTCCCAATCCCACTGATCGCGCCAAGACCGGGACCAAACGCAGCATGCTGACTGATGGAGCTGGTATTCCCTTGGCGATCGTTGTCGATGGGGCCAACCGCCACGACTGCAAGCTGCTCTGTGCCACGCTGGATGGGATCGTCATCGCTCGTCCTCAGCCCAGCCAAGAGCAGTCACAACATCTCTGCCTGGACGCTGGCTATGATTATCCCGTGATGCGTCTTCTGGTGAGAGCACATGGCTATCGCGAGCATATTCGCAGTCGCGGGGAGGAGCAAACGGCGAAGGCCATCTTTCCTGGCTATCGGGCACGCCGATGGGTGGTTGAGCGCACGCATAGTTGGCTCAATCGCTCGCGCCGTCTGCTTGTTCGCTGGGAAAAGAAAACCTGCAACTATCTCGCTTTTCTCCATTTAGCTTGTGCTCAACTCCTCTTCGCTAAAGTTTTCGGATAAGGTCTAAATGAGGTGGGCAATGCTGCTTTCCATCGGCTCCACAACCCTCCTCTACCCGTTTTCCCCCCCCTTTTTGCTCATATTTACAATGGGAGGAAGATAGTGTATTTTATGCGTGTGCCCATTTTCTATTTTATACCCGGATTCCCCATTATTTGGACCGTCTCCAATAGCCGAAGGAGGGTGAAAATGAGCGAGATGCCGAGCGAGGCCGTATTGAGTTGGGCTTCCAATGCAGTTGGTGCTGGTGCGAAGGTTCTTGCAGTGAAGAGCTTGCACGGCGGCTCCGGCCCGTGGAGGCTTTGCATCGAACACGAGCGGAGTACACACGAGGTCGTGCTGCGTGTAGTCGGGAGGGTCTCTCGGCTCCAGATTCTTACCGGTGCTGCCGCGCTGCGGGTTGCCGAGCAACATGGCTTAGCGGCACCGCGCCTGATAGCGAGCGACCTCGACGGTCGAACCACGGGAGCGGTGGCAACGCTTGAGACAGCCGTACCAGGCAGCAGCGCAAGTCCAAACACCGTCTCGGTTGAGCGCCTGCGAGCGGCTGGTGCCGCTATCGCGAGGGTGCATAAGGTTCCCCTTGATCCACAGCCTGATCTGCCGCTGAAGATCCATTCACTCCAGGGGCCTCACCAAGACGACTGGCACGCCTTGGGGAGGCGCTGGGCTACGCGGTACGGGGCCGCCTCAGAGAGCCAGAAGTCCGCCGTTGTAGATGCCTTTTCCGAACTGACCGGATTGCCCGCTGATCGAGCCCGCAAAGTGATGACGGGTACCCACTCGACGCCGCTCCCGCAGCTTGCCGACGATAAACTGAGAGAGGTCGGGAGACCGAAAGGGAAGGTGGTGTTTCTCCACGCCGATCTCTGGGCAGGCAACATGATGTGGAACGGAGAGACAAGTGTTGTGCTGATTGACTGGAAGGACTCTGGAGTAGGGGATCCTGGAGTCGACTTGGGGCACTTGCGCATGAAGATGGCGGTGCAGTATGGGCTGGACGCTGCCACACACGTGCTCGATGGGTGGCAGCGAGAGAGCGGTCATGAGGCAACAAACCTCGCTTACTGGGATGCTGTCGCCGCTCTCCATACACCCACCCACCTCGACGATTGGGAGCCAGGCTTCGACCAGAAGGGCACTCGGTTAAGTAGCGAGGTATTAACCGAGCGACGCGACATCTTTCTACGCATGGCGCTCGACCAGCTCGCGAGCCGCTGATTTTGCCCATGAAGAGCGTGACGCGCACGAGCGCGTACTGCGCTCAAACGGACTGTAAATTTGCTTGCGGATGTCGGGAGGAAATGTGCACGTTCCGTGGGCCGATGCGGCACTGGATTGCCATGCCAAAGAGAGCAAACCTCTCACAACATGAGCGAAATTCCTCCCAATGCGCGTGAGCAAATTTCCATTCAGCACTGGTTTCATGGAACGTCATTCTCTCAGTGAAAATGCCTTAGCGCCAAAAACGGTTGATCGAATTTACAAATACAGCAGAGTTGGGGTCACGAGATTACTGCGGGCAAAATAGACGCTAAGCTTGCCGAGCGTTTGGGCTTTTCGCCTTTCGATACGCTGGCCCCGCCGATCATGTCTTGACTGGTCCATCTCCCCGCTTGTATCATGTTACTATCCTAGTATCGTATTCACTCGTTTTTTGGGAGGTTTTGACATCTATGCCAGTGTGCTGCTAACTCCATCCTGTTTCCTGTTCAAAGAGTGAAACAGACATTTCCATTCTTGCTTCCATCTATCGCGTGTCACGCGTTGGGCATGAGCGCTCGGCCATTCTGTGCCTGATTGCAGTTAGATGCCCTACAGGCTTCGCCTGCGCGAGACAGTGGAGAGTGAGAACGCAATCAGCGAGATGGTGCGAGAGAGATATGGAGAAGCATACGGCAAAGAGGTGTCAGGCCTGGAACTGCGGCGAACGCATCGCCGATGTTCCCCGATAGGCCACATACACTCTCAGATGGACGCCATCTTTTCCCCGTCACGGCATCGCATGTTCGATCATAGTGCAAGCGATGAGCCTTTTCTCTTTTCTCCCTCTTGTCTCTCCCATCGTTTCCTCGCGTGTGGTGATATGATCGTGTTGTTTAATCTATCAGAATAATGCAAGGAATACCTCTCATGACAGAACATCAACTTTCACTCCTCCCCTTCTACGCGGATTGGAGGATCTACAATCAGCGTCTTGTCGCAGCCATCGCACCCCTTACAGCAGAGCAGCTTGCCTTACGCCTCACACCGCAACACTGGTCGATTGGCATGTACGTGACGCATATTGTCGCGGATCGCGCCTGGTGGTTCCACGCACGGATGGGTGAGGGGGGAGACGATCTGACTCCCCTCGAATTATGGGCTTTGGGAGTCTGCGAGGCGGACGTGGACCCATGCCACACGGCGGCAGAACTGGTTGCCGGACTTGAGAAGACCTGGCAGATGATCGAGGAGACGCTTGCCCGCCTGATCCCTGCTGATCTTTTCGAGGTCTTTCCGCCTCTAGATCAGGCGGAACGTGTGCGTCACGCGAAACTGGTCGAGCCTGCGCTCCAGCCATACGCCCAGATGTGGTTGGATAGGGCGGCTCTTTCTGGAGAGGTAAGACCCGCAGTTTCGCTCCAGTGGATTGTCTGGCATGTGCTCGAACATGACATCCATCACGGCAGTGAAATCTCCACCATTCTCGGCGTCCACGGCCTGCCAGTAGTCGAGTTGGATTAAGAACAGGAACCTATGAGAGGTCCCCTCTCTCATGGGTGGAGAGGCTGCGCATGATGCGGTCGCTGAAGCTCCAAGGGCATCCCTGGAGCTTCAGCGACATTGCATGCTCACATGGACAGAAAATGGGGAAAGACGGGATGCACAGCATGAAACCTCGCCACGGAGGGTTACATACGATTTACAGGCTCGACGATGGCTCCTTGCTCAGATGCTGCAGTTGGCCTTTGTCTCGACAATTACAGGGGACTATCGTGACTGCGACACACTAGGAACGGCCGCGCTGGATATGCTCGCAGCGTCGCTGGGCCTCGTAGTGGAGAGAGAGCGACGAACTGCTCTGCTGGCGGATTACGGCAACTTCCACCTCATGCCGAGGTTTCGGTAAGCCTGAAACGTTTGCACGAGGCCGGTCTGCGCCTCATCAGCTTGACAAATTCCACTCTGGCTGTTGCACAAGCGCAGTTGGCATACAACTTTGGTGATTCGGAAAGTGCAGAGCAACCGTCCTCGCTGGCAAGAGGGCTTCCGAGCGGCAGATCTCATTGCTGATGAGCTTGGATCACCAAAGTTGATGGAGGTCCACTCAGTGGAACAGATGACAAAATGGTGACAAAAAGCTATGGATATATTCATATTTTTGTCATCATCTTCAACTATACTCAAGCTACACACAAGACGAGAGGCTTGTGTGATCAACATATGGCAGGAACATACAAAACGTCTGTTCTCTAGAGGAAACAACCATGAGAAAAATCATTGAATCTACCCTTGTCTCCCTGGACGGCGTCATTGGCGACCCCATGACCTGGGTCAATGGGTACTTCGGCAAGCAGGCTCAAGAGGTCGCTTTAGCACAACTGCAGGTGAGCGACGCGCTGTTGATGGGAAGGCACACCTACGAAATGTTTGCTGCGACCTCAGACGCTGGAACTGGCGCCTACAATGAAAAGTTGAAGAGCATATGCAAGTATGTCTTCTCATCCACCCTACAAAGGGCCGATTGGAACAACTCGCACATTATCAGGGGAGATGTTGCCGATGCCGTGACCAGGCTCAAGCAGGAGGAGGGCCAGGATCTGGTCTTCTATGGGCACGGCCCTCTTGGACAGAGCTTGTTGGAGCACCACCTCCTGGATGAACTGCATCTCTGGATTCACCCTCTGTTCGTTGGCTCCGGCAAGCTTTTGTTTCGGCAGGGTGAAAAGACGGCCCTGAACCTGGTCTCGACCAGAACGTTAGAGCAAGGCGTCGTCATTCTCACTTACCAGCCTGACGCGGACTGATCAGAGCGAAAGAGAACTCTCAAGGAGAAACGACCATGCCTGAAGCACAGCCAGCAAGAAAGCCTCTCACAGGAGAGAGCTTTGATCGCGGCTTCACCGCAGTAGCTCAGAGTCAGATCACGCAGCGTATCCTCCATGAAGCTTATGACTCTGATTATGTTGAGGAGGTAGAACCCACAGTTTTATCACCCGTACCTTGTTGCAGCGCATCGCTCAGGAGTTGCGTGTGGGACCAGGGCAAGTATTTGCCGATCTGGGATGTGGACGGGGTGGGCCGGGACTCTGGGTTGCGCGTGAAACAGGTACCTGCCTCCTGGAGATCGATTTCTCTCGTGTAGGCATTGAACATGCAGCCCAAAGAGCACGGCTTTTCGTGTAGGAATCTGCCAGACCGTCACCCTCTTTTTTAGTCTCATAAACGTATGAGGTTAAACGTGTAAATGCGTGAAACGGAAATAGGATAGGTGGAACATGCAAAAGATCGAACTGTCGGCGGGAATGATCGAGTACGAAGACACAGCAGGAGAAGGCCCTGTGGTTGTTTTACTGCATGGGCTAGCAATGGATGGTTCGGTATGGCACCAGGTGGTCCAGCAGTTGCGCCATGATCATCGTTGTCTTCTTCCAACATTACCGTTGGGGAGCCATCGCTCTCCCATGCGCAAAGATGCGGATCTCTCGTCGCGTGGAATCGCTCAGCTTGTGGCTGAGTTGCTGCAAGAGCTGGATTTGCGCGAGGTGACTCTGGTAGGAAACGACTCAGGCATTTTTCAGATCACTGCCGGACTGTATCCCGAGCGCATCGCACGTCTGGTCATTACTTCCTGCGAATCCTTTGAGAATGTTCCTCCTGGTTTGCCTGGACGAGCTGCCGAGATCGGCGTCAAGATGCCAGGTGGAGCTTTCCTCATGGCACAGGCGCTGCGTTTGCATGCCCTACGCCACTTACCATTGACTTTTGGGTGGATGGCGAAGCGACCCATTCCTCACGAACTGGTTGATGCCTGGTTGCGTCCATTGCAGACCCGGCGAGAGATCCGTCGCGATCTCACCAGGGTGATGTGGGCTTTTCGCAAAGAAGAGATGCTTACTGCGGCAGAGCGTCTTCGTCACTTTGAACGTCCTGCACTCGTCGTCTGGGCACTGGAAGATCGCATCAATCCACCGACCTATGGGCGACGCTGGGCCGAGCTCCTTCCCCACGGGCAGTTGATGGAGGTTGCCGACAGCTACGCACTCATTCCTCTTGACCAACCGGGAGCACTCGCATCCGCTATTCGCCAATTCATTCAAGACACACCTTGCTCACCATGAGGTTTTCGATCGGAAAGGGGGCGTCGCGCTGAAGCTTGACGCAGAAGTATAAATGGTATTCTCTGATAGAGAAAGCCAGAGAGGTTGGGATTGACCATTGCCAGGTCGCGCAAGGTGCGGTAAGATGATCGAAAGTCATGGTGATGGGTGGATCACCTCATCAAGCAGACCTCTCCTCTGTCCCTACCAGGCCCAGGGGAGTTCACTCTACGCACTCAGATCAGCGCGCCCGGAGGTGACGATGACAATCTCATGCAGCCAGTGTGGGAGCAGCTTCCCTGACGACTTCAATTTCTGTCTCACGTGCGGCAAGCGACTCGAAGAGGTGACCTCTCCTCCCTCAGCCGCCGTCACCGCAAGACCAGCTGCCAGCGCGGAAGATGGGAGTGGGAGCAGCGCAAAGCTTCTGGAAGCACTGCCTGCTCTTTCACTGGAGGAGGAGGATCCCACTTCAATCACCCAGGTCATTGACCAGGGCGAGTATAGCGTCCTGGTTGAACGAGTCCAGGCCCTTCGCAACCACGTCCAGGGACTGGCTCGTCCTGCTGACTTTGACCCCCGGCACTTTTTCGCGGTCTTTGACCGGGTGAGACTCAAGCCCTGGCACGTGCCGGACTTCGTCTTCTCTCCTTCTCCCTCGATTTGGCGCGTGGCTGCGCAGACGCCAGTGGGGATGAATGGCACCTTCTCTCTCTCTACGCGCCTGGCCTTTCTCCCTCGCGGCTCTTCAGGGGGATATGGAGGCGAGCCGCGACTCCGGGGGCTGGTCATGGAACCATCCGCCTCCGGCTACCTCCAGTTTGCCATGCTCGGTCTGGAGGTTCAGCAGTGGCGGAAAGAGGAGGTCCCCCACTGGGCCTATGCTTCAGACTGGAAGTGGGTGTGTTCCTCCCAGCGGATGAAGACGCTCACGGCACCTCTAGAGGCTCCCCCCCCGCATCTTGCTCCGTTTCAAAGAGGGCTGACTGAGCAGCACCGACGCTGGCTACGGCAGGTCGATCCGCAGTTGCGCGTGCGGATGCGAGGCGAGCAGACGCGGGTGGGAGGGCTGGCCCACTCGCGCTGGGATGGCTTCGCCTGGCTGGATTGCGAACTGAGTCGGCCCGATGGCTTTCGAATCAGCCGCCTGGAAGAGCTCGGCATTGGTACAGTAAGCCGGACCGGGATGGGGATGCCTGTGTATTAGCGTGAAGGGAAGAGCAAAGGTGCAGAGGTGCAGCCTGTCTATGGCAATGCCTCAATACCTTTTGCCGACACCAGGAAGACATTTCCTTCTCTGCTGCTGGGGTGGCTTGCGAACGCGACGACCGCGTTGGCAACGTCTTCCGGTGTTTGCGATGATCCCCTCCGCTTGAGGAAATCCGTGGTCGAAAGACCAGCAGAGGAAGCGTACGCCTCGACCGCAGCTTTTCCCAGGTCTGTTTCTGGCATCAAACCTCCTGGTACAAGCGCGAGGAAGCGCACATCGAGATGCAAGCGCTCAGCTTCTTGCTGGGCGTAATGGGCGATGAACATCTGTGTTCGCTTTGAGCCAGAGTAGCCGCCCGAAAGCGGCGAACCACCAATGGCTGCACCGCTGGAAATCAGGATAACAGTTGCCCCAGGGGGAAGTGGGGTGGTCAGTGCGGCCTGAGAGAAAAACAATGACATCTTGACATCGCTATTCCAGTTGCGCGAGAACTGCTCGAAGTTTTGCTCCACAAGTGGGGCCGCATGCGGGATGGCACCTGCGCTGACCACCAGGACATCGGGTGAAAGCGTGGCAAATACCCTGCCAGGAGCGCCCTCCTCAGTTGCGTCCAGCGCGAAGGTGCGAACACCTGGAAATGCCTCAGCGAGTTTTTTGAGTGGCTCTTCCTGCCTTGCGACGGCAAGTACCTGTGCGCCTTGTGCATGGGTTGCGGCAACAATGGCGCGTCCCACTCCGCGACTTCCTCCGATGACGACGATATTCTTGCCGAGTAAGCTTAGTGTATTGATCGTTTCGTCCATACGCTCTTCTTTCTTCTCTATACGAGATAGAACCGTACAGTTCTTTATCGAGGCAGTTATAGTACGGTTCTCCTCCGCACTAGTCGGCGATTAAACCGGCACTCAGGTTAGCGATGGCAGCTGTCATGGCACTGGCTTGATCGGATGCCATAAAGGCTGCTACGTTCGCCACCTCCGTAAGTGTCGGCAGTCGCTTCAGGAGATTCATATTTTCGCTGAATGCCTGGAACTGTTCACGTGTTATCCCGAGAGCCTGGGCATGCAGATCATAGACAACTCCAATGACTGGCGTCTCTGGAATGGCGTCTGATCGCAGACAGATGGCACGGATGCCCTGTGGCCCGAGTTCCGCTGCCAGACTTCGGGTGAGAGCTTCGATCGCCGCCCACGCCGGTGCCATGCCTCCCACGTGAGGGGCAGCGATGCGGGCAGGGGTGGCAGTGAGGGTCAAGATCACGCCGGACTTCTTCTCGACCATATGCCGCGCCGCAGCACTGGTCGTCAAGAAATGGGACTTCATGTAGGTCATGATTGGAAGAGTGAAGCTCTCAGGCGACAACTTGATGAGCGGAATGCCTTGCACCCCTCGCTGAGGAAGCGAGATGGCGTTGACGGAGATGTCAATGGCTCCGGCTTTCTCTACGACGGCGCTCAGGTGCTCCTCGACGGCCTGCTCGTCGAGAGCATCGACTTGAGCCGTCTCGGCAACTCCGCCTGCAGCAAGGATGTCGCTAGCCACGGCATCGACCGAAGTAAGCGAGTGACCGGTCAGGAAAACCCTTGCCCCCTCGCGGGCGAAGGCGCGAGCAATCGCGCCGCCGATGGCCCCTCCTGCTCCGTAGATGACAGCGTTCTTGTTTGTCAGTAGCATATCCATTCTCCTAATCCTTTTTATTTTGATGCAATACAGAACTGTTCTGTTCGAATTATACAGAACAGTTCTGTCTCTTGTCAAGAGGGATTCGCAATGTCGCAGTGAAGTAGCACTTCGATACGTCAGGCAGAACGTCTCTCTTGCTGAAGATAGATCTTTGTGCTATAATGAGATACAGAACAGTTCTGTTCAATAGTGAAAGGTGGGAAGAAATGACACTAGGACACTCATCAGCGCGCCAGCGTCTTCTGGAGACGGCGAGCGAGTTGTTTTATCGAGAAGGGATTCGTGCCATTGGTGTCGATACCATCGTCGAGCGATCTGGTGTGGGAAAGGCCACGCTCTACCGGCATTTTCCCACGAAAGATGACTTAATTGCTGCGTATATTGAGCAAGAGGACCGTGCTCATCTGCAGTGGTTTGACGAAATCACCGCAACAACTGATCGTTCGCCAAAGGAACAATTGTTAGCCTGGTTCGAGGCTTGTGAGCAGCGTATCCAGGAACCAGGATTTCGTGGGTGCCCTTTTTTGAACGCGATGGCGGAAATTGCTGAGACGGAGCACCCGGCATATCAACATGCAGTCCAACACGAACGAGCCTTACGAGATCGTCTGGCTCAACTTAGCCGACAGGCGGGTGCGCGCGATCCCGAACAACTGGCTGATCAACTCCTGCTGATTGTCAACGGAGCACTTGCTTCCGCCTCACTCTTCGGCGAGGCTTCCCTGGTGCATCAACTCAAAACGATCGCTGCTCATCTGATAGACCTACAACTTGAGAGTATCCAGGCAAAGCCTTGAGACAAGCGCCATGCGTTCTCGACACGCGAAGACGCTTCTCATGTGCTCCATACTCAATTCTGGGATTGACCCTTTTTCCGTTCGACCCTACGAGATTTGTCACGCTGCGTTTCGTGCCGGCATAAAAAAAGACTTTAGGTGACTTGACTGGGGTCATTTTCTCAGGTATTATTTGCTCAACGAACGTTGAATGAATATTCGTGATGAAAATGAGTGGTAGGTCGTATGCCTGAAGAAAAGGACCGAGTGACCAGTCGCGATATCAAGGCCCAGGAGCGGCGACAGCAAATCCTCGTGGTCGCGAAGAAGTTGTTTGCCGAGAATGGCTATCATGCCACCTCTATGCGTACGCTGAATAAAGCGCTGGGTGTAGCTGAGGCATTGACCTACCACTATTTTCCAGGAGGGAAATTGGAAATTTTGCAGACCATTCTACGAGAAGGTCAGGCAGCAAGAATTGCCGAGATCGAAGCTCTGGCCCCCCTGTTTCGCGATGACCTTTCATTGCGGGAGGCCCTCTTGCTGGTGGCTCGTGTCGGCACCAATATTACTGCTGATAAAGAACTGCTTCAGATTATAATGCGGGAGAGAAATTGGCTGCGACGAGAGGAGTGGCTGGCTACGCTGGCTGCAGGTGCTGCTCCCATGCAATTTTTGTACGACTTTTTCGCTCGTCGTATGGCGCAGGGGGAGATACGTGAGATGGATCTGCGTTTTGCCTTCATGCAGTTTTTTGCGGGTATGATCATCCATTTTCTCTTTGCAGAGGATGATGATACCGATGATAAGCACTACATCGAACAATTGGTAGATTTCACCGCTCGTTTATGGTCCAGGTGAGGTCGAAAAATTTTTGTCTTTGAAATTCAACGAACGTTCACTGAAAAATGAAAGGAAAGATGATCATGGAGAAGAAATCGAGAATCGATGTGTTGATTATCGGGGCTGGACCGGTTGGTTTGACCCTGGCGAATAGTCTTGCCCGCTGCGGCGTTCCCGTGCGTATTATCGAGCAAGGCGCTACTCTGCAGCGCGAAGTACGCGCGAAGGCATTGAAGCCACGTACCGAGGAAATCTTCGAGGACCTGGGTGTACTGGATCAGATTCATGTACGTGGACAGCGCAACATGCTCATGCGCTTCTATCAGCGAGAGCAAATGGCGCGCCAGGTCGATCCAGCATCCGAGGTAGCCTATCAATCGACCCCTGATGCACCCTATCGTGGGAGCTTCTGGATCGGGCAAAACAATACGCAGGCGGTGTTACAAGAAAGTCTGGCCCAGAAGAACATCCAGGTGGAGTTTGATAGCCACCTGTCAACGGTGACACAGCAGGACGACGGCGTGCTAGCGCAGGTTATCCACGCAGGTGAGATGGAAACGATCCTGGCCCGTTATCTGGTGGGCTGCGATGGGGGACACAGTACTGTGCGCCACCTTGGTGGTTTCTCGTTTCTGGGCGAGACGTTAGAAGGGGAGTGGTATCTCAACGCCGGGGTCGAGGTAGAGGGATTGGACCTTCACTATGGGCACTATTGGCTAGATGCACCGGGAGGATTGGTGGCCTTCACGCACATGCGCTATGACCATCTGTGGGTGTTTCAGGCCCGTTTGTCTTCGGATGCATATGATCTTTCCCTGGAAACCTGTCAACGCATCTTTGATGAGCGTGTAGGGCTACCGAGCGTACAGATACGCAATCTGCACTGGGCATCTCTCTGGCAACCCAACATCCGTATGGTTGAGCAGTATCGCCATGGCCGTATCTTTCTTGCTGGGGATGCGGCCCATGTTCACTCTGCCGCTGGTGGGCAGGGCATGAATACTGGCATTGGTGATGCCTACAATCTTGGCTGGAAACTGGCTGCTGTGCTGCAAGGCGCGCCTTCGGACTTACTGGATAGCTATCATGCTGAACGCTTTCCCGTGGCCCAGAGCATTCTGGCTTCCACGACGATGAATCACAAGAAAGTCACTCGTCCCAATTCTGGGAATGCGCAAAATTTTATCAATGTCTCTTTGGGCAAAGATGCTGATCTCTCACAACTTGACATTACCTATCGAGGCGGTCCCCTGGCTTGCAATCATGATGACGCGACAGAGATTCGCGCAGGAGATCGCGCTCCCGATTCGCCCTTCATCTTTTCCTCGAATGGGCAGCGAGGGCGACTTTTCGAGCTGTTTCGTGGGACGCATTTCACATTGCTGACGTTTGCCGATCAGCCCGCGCCACAACTCCCGGATCGCTACAGAGATATCGTGCATGCGTATACCATCACCCGTGGAGGTAACATCCTGGTTCCCTCTGATCACGCGTTGCTTGACATCGACGGCTACGCCTCCCATTTCTATGGCATCCGGCGAGATGCTGTGATCCTGGTGCGTCCTGATGGGTACATCGGTCTGACCACTGGCAGCTTTGATGTGCAGTTGATCAACAATTATCTACACAGGGTAACCGGTCGATAAGAGTTGTCAATCCCAGATTGGATCTCCCATAAGATCGGGCGGGCTTGCGCCTCATCTTCTCTGCTCACATGTGTATCGCCAGCGGAAGGCCTCAACCGTGTCACCCCCAGTCGTAATCTGTCTATCATCTCCTCGCGCCGGTCGAGAGAGGAGAAACATGTGATGAGCCCCAAATGAGCTTGCTTTTGTGATAGACTTGAGTTATCTACACGTGATATGCAATGTGCAACGGAGACGTGAGCATGATCGAGGCTCTGACACCAGTTGAAGTCTTTTGTTCCTTTGCGCATGAAGACGAAGTGTGGCGGAAAAAACTTGAATCCCACCTGAGCCTGCTCAGGCGGCAGGGCCTCGTCTCCTTCTGGTATGATCGGCTCATTACTCCTGGTACCGATTGGGCCAAGTCTATTGATACACATCTGGAAACGGCCTCGGTCATCCTGTTGCTGGTAAGTGCGAATTTCTTTGCTTCCGACTACTGCTATGGCATCGAGATGAAACGTGCCCTAGAGCGGCAAGAGGTGGGTGAGGCACGAGTTGTTCCTATCCTGGTGCGCCCTGTTGACTGGACGGACGCTCCATTTGCGCATTTACAAGCACTACCCACCGACGCAAAACCCATTGCGTCTTGGCCAGACAAAGATCGGGCACTAGCCGATGTCGTGGCTGGCATCCGTCGCGTGATAGAGGATGTACCACTGCTAGCAGCAAGCGCTCCTCGCGCAGCCTTGCCAGCTACCTGGAACATTCCCTATTCACGCAATCCGTTCTTCCTGGGACGCGATAATGAACTAGCACGACTACGCTCTCATCTACAAGCGGGCCAGGCGACTGCCCTTTCACAACCACAGGCCATCAGTGGATTGGGCGGCATTGGCAAGACTCAACTCGCCCTGGAATATGCCTATCGGTATCACCAGGACTACCAGATAGTTTTGTGGGCACGCGCCGAGAACAACGAAGCATTGATCTCTTCTTACGTGACCATTGCCTCGCTCTTACGGTTACCAGAGCGAGAAGCACAAGAGCAGGACATTATGGTACAGGCAGTCAAGATCTGGCTCCAGACGCATCGCGGCTGGTTGCTGATCCTGGACAATGCTGACGAACTGGCTCTGCTCCCGAACTTTCTGCCGTCCACACCAGGGGGGCATCTGCTCTTGACAACGCGAGAGCAAGCTGTCGGACGGCTGGCCCACCGCCTGGAAATCGGGACCCTGCTGCCTGAACAAGGCGCGTTGTTCCTGCTTCGACGAGCTGGGTTGATTGCGCCGGAGGAGGAACTGTCGAGCGTCTCGCAAGAGGGGCAGGCACTGGCCTTACAGATCTCACAGGAACTGGGCGGACTGCCGTTGGCACTCGATCAGGCTGGAGCCTACCTGGAAGAGACTGGGACGAACCTGACCGATTATTGGCACATCTACGAGCAGCATCGGGCTGCTCTACTGCGAGAGCGCGGAGGATTGGTTGCTGATCACCCGGCCCCGGTGGCTACCACCTGGTCGCTCTCCTTCGAGAAAGTCAAAGAGAAGAATCCAGCCGCCGCCGATCTGCTGCGGTTGTTGGCATTTCTCGCTCCCGATGCCATTCCTGAAGAGATTCTGACAGTGGGCGCACCCTTGCTTGGCCCGATGCTTGCCGAAGTTACTGCGAATGCCTTTCAGCTCAATCAGGCCATTGAAGCGTTGCGCACCTATTCGTTAGTCCAGCGTGATCCTAAGGGGAAAACCCTCTCAATCCATCGATTGGTGCAAGCCGTTCTACAGGACAGCCTGGGGGAGACGCAACGGCGCACCTGGGCTAAACGAGCCTTGCGTGCAGTCAATGCAACGTTCCCAGCGGTCTCACATGAGACGTGGTCGCAGTGTGAGCGGGTGCTATCACAGGCAGAGAGAGTGGCCCAATTGGTCGAGCAGTATCAGCTCCTCAATGAGGAAGCAGGACGTTTGCTCTATGAGACGGCATCCTATCTCCAGGATCGTGCGCGTTATGAGAAAGCCGAATGGCTCTACCATCAGGTGTTGAGGATCCTGGAGCAAGTGAAATCAATGCATCTCCTGATGGCCTTTGCACTCAACAATCTGGCAAGTCTCTACTACTCACAGGGTAAGTATGCCCAGAGCGAACCACTTTGTCAGCGGGCGCTGGTGGTTCTGCAGCAACAGTTAGGGCCAGAGAATCCCCGGTTGGCCTCCACACTCAACAATCTGGCAGCTCTTTACTCCAAGCAGAGCAGGTATGTCGAAGCCGAACGGTTCTACCTACGGGCTCTGGTGATCCTCCAGCAGTTGGGACCAGATCATCTCCAGGCAGTCTCTCCACTTAACGGATTGGCGAGCCTCTATCGGGATCAGGGTAAGTATGCCCTGGCTGAACGGCTCTACCAACGTGCATTAGCGATCCGCGAACAGCGGCTGGGATCAGATCATCCCGAGGTAGCATCTCCGCTTAACGGATTGGCGAACCTCCACTTCAAACGAGGCAGGTATGCCGAAGCTGAACATCTCTACCAACGGGCTCTGGCGATCCTCCAGCAGTTGGAAGCAAATCATCCTCTCATGGCCTCTCCGCTCAACGGACTGGCAAATCTTTACCGAGATCAGGGCAAATATGTCCAGGCCGAATCGCTCTATCAACAGGCATTAAACATCCGTGAGCAACGCCTGGGGACACAACATCCCGAGACTGCTGAGGTCATACACGATCTCGCGCAGCTTCGAGAAGCACAAGATAACAGCGAAGAGGCCAGATCTTTGTATGCCCATGCATTGGCAATTCACGAACAATCGCTTGGAACGCACCACCCTAAAACGACGGAAACCCGCAAGCGGCTCATTGCCCTGCTGCATGGAGCAGGACAGCATGAAGATGCTGCCCGACTTGAGGCGACTCAGTCTAAGCAGTGAGCAATGGGCAGACAAAAGAATGCTATTGCCGAGTCATGTACAAACTACCATTTCGTAGAATGGAAGCTCTGTTCCCCAATGTGGCGCAAGCCCATACGGCGAACTCGCTTCTCACATGAACGTCTTCTACGCCTGCGCGTTGGGCGTACATTTCCTTGAACTCCTCGGTTTGCTCTCGTTTTCGAGCCTCCTACAGCAGCACATTGGGCCTCATGCCGCCGTACCAAGAGGCTCCTTTGCCGCGTTTTGGTACGACTTCCGCATTGTTCGTGTCTTGCAGAATCCTCAAACGGGTCGTCGCCCCTGGAACCACTGCGACCCGTCAAAAGGTATCTGACAAGCCTCTTGCAGAATCCTCAAGCGGATCGTGGCTCCTGGAACGCACTGATGATATCGCAAAGGATCGCAAGAGGCAAACTTGCAGAATCCTCAAACGGATCGTGGCCCTTGGAACTCATTAACCCACGGGATGCGCAACGAGATGCACATTTGGCTGAAGTGACTTCACAAGTCCACTTATTGCTCTCTCATGTTGCTGACAAAGGATCAGCTATACCTCTGCCTTATGAAGACAGAAGAGTTGTGAAAGATGCTCTCAAGCTCATTTATTGATGAGTCACATCTCGTTGCGCATCCCGTGGGAAAGAGGATCTGTGGAATGATGACTTCGACGTGTTCAAAGCGACTCCCCTGACGGTGGATGCGGCCAATGATCTGTTCAAACTCCGCTCCGGTCCAGGGTAAGCTGAGAAAGATGACCCTCGGGCAGATGGTTTGGAGGCCATCTAAACCTGTTCCTACAGGACTGCTTGCTACAAGCACATCGACCTTTCCTGCAAGGAAAGGTTGCAGCCCCGATTTCTCGTTTCCAGTATAAAGACCAACGGAGAAACCGAGAGACATGAAATAGTCACACGTAAGAGCTGTCATCCCGTCTACATACTGTGTATAGATGAGAGTTCCCGGTTGCACGTAATCAGGTAGGGATTTCCAACTTGGCGGGGAGGAGTGCTTGTTCAACTTGAAGAATGGTCGCGTGTGCTTTTTTCACGACCTCGTGCAGACTATTGCGAAGAATGGGCACCTTTCGGATCTTGATGCTTTGTCCAGAGCGCGGACGGAAGCGAAAGCCATAGCGCATCAGGGCTCGATGGAGGCACAGGGCATTGCTGACCGTTTGGTGTTTGGTATCGAGATCAAGCAATGGCCGACCGATGATCAGTTCGAGCAGCCTTTTCCCTTCCTGCAAATTGTTGATCACAGGTGTCGCTGACATCCCGAGAACACAGAGGTCTGGATTGCGGCTGCTGGTTTGCGAGACGAGCCTTTCGAGCGCTTTCTTGCGATGGCTGGCATGGGTATTGCGTTGTTTGACACATTGGATCTCATCGAAGACCACAAAGTCGAGTGGAAGGTGAAGCAAGCGCTGAACCAGCAGTGCCCTCTTGCGCTGCTGAAACTTCTCATAGTTGAGCACAATTAGCAGCTCTGGGCCTGAACGCAAAGTGAGAGCTTGTCTGATGTGGTAATGATGAGACTCTCAGGAGAGGTCGAGCGAATGTGTTTGCACCAGCCTTCGACAGCAGCAGCATTGGTCACAATCAGCGTGACACGAGCGGCGATCACGTGCGCAGCCAGGAGCGCAGCCAGAGTCTTGCCAGCACCTGTCCCTGACCAATTCCCCATGCGCCGCTTCTCGCGAATCGCCCAGGCCGTTCGTCGTTGCATCAGATTCGGCAGTGCCGGACGGCCATCTCGATCACGAAAAGACCATCCTTCTGGAAGAGTCAGTTCCTCGACGGCTCTGACTTCTTGAAGAAAGCGCTTCTTAATGGCGGTGAAAAAAGGACCGCCATCCCCATCGAGCAAAGCCTCGACTGTTGACCAATCGCGATGACTGTAGACTTCCCATAATTGGTTCACGCGATTCGTGATGAGATATTCAGCGACCTCGGTATCGAGTTCAACAGGAAGTGAGAGCTGATCGAGACTATGAAGATGTTCCCTTGTCAGTGGAGGCATCTCTTCCGAGTTGAGAAAAGATGAAACCAGTTCCTCTTGTGGAGGAGCCTGCTGTTCAACCGGGTGGGTCAGCAAGACATCGTCCTCTGTATTCACCTCAAGATCGTTGGCAGCCTCGCTGGCAGCATCAGAGACCTCTTCTTGCTCAGAAAGGACGTTTATTGCCTCCTTGATGGTCTCCTGGTATCCCTGATCGATCAGGAGTTGCAACGTTTGCAGAGGGGAGACCTGACCGAGTGCCTGGCTGAGTGCTGGGAGTGCACCCTCCTGTTGTAAGATCATAGAGAGTTCTTTTCTGAGAGCGTATGCAGATGATGCCGCAGATGCTTCAAAAAGGGCAATAACTCTTTTCTCGACCAGGTCTTCATAGAACCCAGCCAATCGCCGTATCCTTGAAATTCCTGTTTGTAGGCCCTTTCAGGCGTAGTCGGGATATCGGCGGGTTTCTGTCTCGAACGGCAATATGCCCGCCATTCCTTTTGATTTTTTAACCGCAAGGAACGGACAAAGGCACGTGCATCCTCAAATGTGCGATAGATTCGCTTGGTGTTTCCAATGCGTCCCGTGCCAAGCCAATCGCCGAGTCCTTGAAATTTCCCCTGATAAATGAGATGCGGAGTGGCAGGAATGTCTGTGGGCTTCTCTCCCGAATGACAATAGGCATACCATTCCCGTTGATTGTTTAACCGCAGTTCGTGTACAAATGTGCGTGCTGCTTCAAAAGAGCGCCAGGCGCGTTGTATTTTCTGTTCCCTTGACATATGTGCCTTTCTCTTTGGGGTGAAACGCCCCATCTTTCCTTCTGCGCCTTGCGCAAAGCAGCAACGGCTCGGAATCAGCGCAGAAGGGCAACGACTGTTGGAACATGTCGGAGTGATCACTTGTTGAGAGCCTTCACTCTTTGTGCCCTCTCTCAGAAGAAGTCTAGTCTGTCCAGGCTGGAAGCGGGTGGGTAGGGGTGGGCGTAGCAGGTGGAGAGGCAACAGGGTAGCGACTGAAGGGTGGAACCTGGTGCGAGGATGCCTGGAAAGACCGCTCTGCATCTGGGGTGTCAGCAGAGAATGGTGTCAATAGCAGTCGTACATATTTTGGCACGAATGTGCTCTAAGAGAGCATTTGGATGGAGTCCTGTTAGATGCCCAGCGATATTTTGCGCGCCATTTTGTCGATATATGCCTTGACCGGCTCATCGTCTATTTGCCCGGCGATGTCGGGAGGCAACCATTGGTATTTCTGTAGCTCATAGTAGTCGTAGAGCGAGGCCCTCAGCGTCAAATCGTGTTCCATGAGAAAGACCGGGTCCATGATGGTGCGCAAGAGGAGTTCGTGTTGCAATGCGACCAGCACCGGCCTGATGGGATGGAAGATGCCCAGCGCGATCCCCTGCTCGTAGAACTGCTCAAGCTGCCGCAGCCACTCCTGTTGCGCCTCTTTGACGCGCTCCCATAGCAGAGGATAGGCCTGTTTGAGATCAAGCAAGAATGGCTCAGGATAGTAGCTGACAAGCACCAGGGATTGGGTGAAGGCATGTTGAAAGCGCACCAGATGGGAAGAGGATTCGTCCCCTATGAGCGTGGCTGCCTCTTTGAAAGAGCTCACCAGGAGATCCACTCCCTCTTCAACGACCTCTTCCTTTGAAGCAAAATACTTATAGAAGGTGGCTTTGCTGATGCCCATAAAGCGCACCAGGTCATCAATTTTCAGACGGCTCAACCCCTGCTGTTTGATCGCAGGCGATAATCGCATAAGATATTTGTTTTTCAACTCGCGGCGTCGCTCACTGAGTGCAGCGTCATTTTCGCTTTCCATCGCTTCTCCTGACTGGCTCCTACTGTTGCTTCAGTATAGCAGATCGTCCTGTCTGTGTAAACGAAAGAGAGAAAGTATACAAAGTAAACCAAAAAGGAAAAATTGGTTTACTTTGCCATAAAAATATGGTAGAGTACAAACTACGAACGTGATCATTCGCAGATTTCATTGCATTGTGAACAAGGAGATTGAGATGAAGAATGAACTGGTACTTGTGACAGGCGGGTCCGGATTTCTTGGCGCGCATTGCATTGTGCAGCTCTTAGAGGCCGGATATCGCGTGCGGACGACGGTGCGTTCGCTCACGCGCGAGGCAGAGGTACGCGCGCTCCTCAAGACGGGCGGTGTCGAGGCGGGAGAGCAACTCTCGTTTGTCGCCGCCGATCTCATGTCCGACGCAGGCTGGCCAGAAGCCGTTGCGGGGTGCGATTTTGTGCTGCACGTCGCTTCGCCCTTCCCGCTGAGGGTGCCAAAACACGAGGACGAGCTGATCATCCCGGCCCGCGAAGGCACGCTGCGTGTGCTGCGGGCCGCACGGGATGCTAGCGTCAGGCGTGTCGTGCTGACCTCTTCTTTTGCCGCGATTGGCTACGGCCACCCGCCAATGAAGCGCCCCTTTACTGAGGAGGACTGGAGCAACCCCAACGACGACAATATCAGTGCCTATGCGAAATCGAAGACCCTGGCGGAGCGCGCGGCGTGGGATTTCATCGCCCGCGAGGGAGGCGCGCTGCAACTCTCCGTCGTCAATCCGGTCGGCATATTCGGACCTGTGCTGGGACCGGATTTTTCAACCTCCATCCAGATCGTGCAGCGTTTGATGGATGGCTCAATGCCGGCTATCCCACGCATAGTCTCTGGCATCGTCGATGTGCGGGACGTGGCGGACCTGCACCTGCGCGCCATGACCCATCCAGCCGCGCAAGGTGAGCGCTTCCTGGCTGTCACTGGCAATTTCATGACTGGGCAGGAAATCGCCCAGGTGCTCAAGGCGCGCATGGGCAAGGCCGGGAGTCGCATCCCGACCAGAGTGCTGCCCGATTGGGTGGTGCGGCTCGCCGCGCTGGTTGACTCATCGATTGCGCAACTGGTCCCCGAACTGGGGAAGGTCAAGAATGCCAGCAATGAGAAGGCCAGGCGCGTGCTTGGCTGGGAGCCGAGATCGCGGGAAGACGCGCTGGTAGCGACCGCCGAGAGTCTGTTGCGGCTTGGCTTGCTGCCAAACGCGAAACGTGCGGCGTGAACAGAGGGATCAGGGGCACGTTGGTTGCCTTGCTCGGCTAGGGGATATCTACTTTTCTCTCTCAAAAAGGTTGAAAGATCTGGCCAGGCACGCTCCGCTGGCTCATTGAGACTGAGTTAGCCCACTCTCAATGAGCCAGCGGAGCGTGCCTGGCCAGTATGGACAATGGCAGTATCATGCTAAATCCATCCAGCCCGATAAACCACAATTATGCCGAAACCGAATCGAAACCGCGATTTACAAGGTTCTCATAAAATCCTTTCTTCTGAGTATTTCAACAGGATATTCCTATACTATTCTACATACAGACTCTTGCTGCCGTTGCCACTGCCGTGTGCTGTGGAGTATAGACATAGGCGCAGGCAACGTTGTTGGGGGAAAAGATCATGCCTGTCTTGACCGGGCTCGATCCGGTGCGCCAATCGCCAATATTACAACTTGTTGGGTTACATTGCACAGCCCCACCTGAATCTTGTCTTTGCTGTACTATTGTTACCATCACCGATGCTTTTCCTGAATAGGTTACTTCAGCCCAGTTTGTCTGGCAGCTATCTGACCACCAGACAGTTAAAACACCATTTGAAAGGTAACTAACAGATGTGGATGTATGCTTTGACCCGGTGCACTTTGAGCTGGAAGGGCTGTTGGGATCAAAAAGAGGTTTCGCATTCTTCGAGGTAACAGACGAACTCGTCTGCGCATTTCTGACAGACCTCGTCAAGTCAGCCGCATGAGTAGTGGACAGAGGAAATATCAGTATCATGCTGAAAGCACCAAATATTGCCAATAGAAAGCATGTGACAAGGTGCCGTCTTACAATCTGTTGAAGTCTGAGCATTGGATCTCTCCTTTTTTGTTACTTTTATGGCTGTTCATCTTACAGCACTTGCTTTATACAAAATGTGCCTCTCCCATCAAGCTGATCCTGTGAGATGCTTCCAGTGTGAGCAGGTGTACACACAGGAAACGCGATGCATGAGAGCGATCATCTTCGTCTTGAAGATGGGTGGGCGTTCTTTTGCTCCAGACACACTCTACAGAAGAGGACTATGGCAGAAACCGTGTGAAAAGTACAGATCATCACAGATCATTTTTCCCTGCCAGGGAAAAATGATCTGTGATGTCTAGTCATGATCAGTGAAAAGATCAGACGAGGTGTTAAGAAGCCACGCGAAGGCGCAACATCTGTAAACAAAATCTCATACCATTTTTCACACTCGCGCTCTACAACTTCCATTATTGTGACAATGGTTCGGTAAAATACTTTGCAGTTATTATGACCCTCAAATGTGTTCGGACCTGTTTTTGTGATCAATATGAAGTCTCTTCTTGTATAACTTGAAAATATTTGTAAAAGATTTATTGATAAGAGTGCAGCTTTGGTTGAATTTTAAGATGAAATATGGTTAAGATCTGGTTGCGAGATATTTGTGATCATTCTGCTTTATACTGCTTCTATTCTATAATAAGCGGCATAAAATGTGAAACATGCACTGTTCTTAATAAATCTTTAATTTATGATAACCAGATCTTAACCATATTCGTCTTTCGATAAGCTTAGCATAAGGTATACTAGTAAATGCTTTGATTGTAGTGCTTGTTATATTATACAAGGAAGGATTGTACCTTATGTCAACACAACCACCACAGCAACCCTATCAGCAACAGTCGTATCAACCCCCGTATCAGCCGCAACCTTCAGGTGCGCAATGGCAACAACCCTCTTCAGGCCAGCCGCAGTATCCACCGCAGCAGTACGGACAGAGCTATCCACAACAGCAGATGCTCTATACACCGCCAATGCAGCAACCTTACATGCAAGCACAACCGGCCATCATGCAGACAAACGTGAATGTGAATGTGCAGCAGCGAGGCCCTGGCTTTCTCACTCGTGCCATCTATTTCCTCTTTATTGGTTGGTGGCTCGGCTTATTCTGGCTGAACCTGGGGTTCTTCCTCTGTTTCCTGATCCTGCCGTTGCCGCTCGGGCTTGCGATGCTTAATCGGCTCCCACAGGTGATGACACTGAAGTCTCCAGGCACGTCAACGCGTGTAAACGTCTCGAACACGATGATGACTTCAGGTCCCGGTGGACCAATGATCTCAACGACGAACGTAAATGTCACCGTTGGTGGTACCCAGCAATATAATTTTCTCATCCGTGCAATCTACTTCTTGCTCGTGGGCTGGTGGGCAGGCTATCTATGGGCAAATCTGGCCTATGTTTGTTTTGTCTCAGTCTTACTGCTGCCAGTAGGACTGCTCATGCTGAACTGGCTACCCATGATCTTGACGCTGCGGAAGAATTAAGACTATGGTATTGATGTGTAAATAAGATATCTAATCACAGTACATGTAGCGGCGAAGACTCGCGCTGGTTTGCGGTATAAGACGAAAATGGCCCGGATTGTCAGTTCCATTTTGTGTCGCAAATCAGCGCGACACTTCGTTGAGTGTATAACCCGATGATCCGAGATGTTTTGTGAGATTTACATCAACAGCGCGGATTGGCTGTCGACGCGGTTTTGGGGAAGCTCTGTAGGGTGTATAATGGGGGCGCGAAATTTTCTGCTGTAATGCAAAAGTCTTAGGGAGGAGGCTTTTATGCGTATGTCCCCAGCTGTGGAAGCTTCGATCTGGAACGAGTTGCTACCCGGCGAAGAGGTGCTGTGGTCAGGGAGCCCGGACCCGAAAAGTAGAAGCGTCGTTTCTTCAAATCCCCTCACTATTTTGGGCTGGATCTATACCTTGCTTGGTGGGCTGTTTGTGATGCTTATGCTTATTCTATCGGATGGTGAAGGTCTACAATATCCATTTATTGCATTGTTTGGGATCGGCATTTTTCTCTTTGTCATAGGCCTGATTTGTTTAGGGGTTGTCTACTTCTTTACAAGGTTCTTTTCTCGAAAGGTGTTCTATGCGATTACCAATCGACGGGTGATTATTTTGAATGGGGGGAGATATTTGCGGGTCACGTCGTATAACAAGCGAGCGATTACGCAGGTGCAGCGGGTGGAGCGTGCTAATGGGATCGGCGATCTGATCCTTGTGACCGGACCTTATGGAGCTGTGGCCGGGCCTTCTGGCAATCTGGCAGCCAATCGGCACAATACGCTGATGGCGGTCTCGAATGTGCGTGAAGTTGAGCGGAAATTGCTGGCGATGCTCGATGAGGAGTGAGAGGATGAGAAGAGCCTTCTTGATCCATAATATTGTGGGTTTTAAAGGTTGGGAAACGTGCTTTCGTTCGATCATGGAAAAAGCTGATACCTTTCAGATTATCTTCCAGGTCCAGAGCGATGCCCTCGATGCAGAAGGGTTAAATGCAGGGAAACAGGAGTTTCTGAATTTGCCCTCGATAAGGATCTCTGCCTATGGAGGGATGGAAGACAGTATCCAGGTGGCAGGCGAACTGAAGATGGGGGCGCGAGAGCTGTTCCTGAGGTTTATGGCTCCCGCTTTTCAGGGATACAAACCCGATTTGTGGAGTTTTCAGTTTTTGGAAGGGGATGATGTTGTGCTGAAGGTCGAGGACTTTACGGTTGGTTTGTTGTTCCTGGAGGAAAGCGAAGTGGAGGGTCTGGTGGCTCGGGGCGTCAATGAGACAAGCCTGGAGGAAATTGATGTGCTTTGATTGATGCTGAATTCCTCTCCCTCTCGTATTTTTGCGTCCAACGACGAGGACCATCACGAGATGGGCAAAATTTGAGATGAAGCTGTCGATTTCTTAAATGCTCTTACATCATGAATGGACAGAAAACCCTTTGTTCTCAACATCAATCATCACTTAATGCGACGTAAAGAGGGGTTCCCAGCAAGAGCAATGATTGCTTCGTTCCAGGAGACTCTGGTTTGCCTTGTACAAGTTTTCTTGCTAAGAACTCGAAGCGCTGTTTGGGCCAGCCGGGCTGACTATCCGAATCTCTGCCAACGCTCCATGAGA
>Ga0070741_10006057_pt1 | contig 26274 bp, 19 predicted proteins | sample Coa_R1_4_FD_66440 | JGI IMG/M metagenome (GOLD analysis project Ga0070741, IMG submission 66440) | Surface soil microbial communities from Centralia Pennsylvania, which are recovering from an underground coalmine fire - Coalmine... | ecosystem: Environmental > Terrestrial > Soil > Unclassified ... | reverse complement strand
CCCTTTTCCGATCCATCAAACAGGGTCTTATTGCTCGAATAATGCCCCTGTTTGATGGATCAAAAAATGGTCGTGTTAAAACCAAAATTCTATAGCCCATTGAAACGTCACCAGTATATACTTAAAGCTTCGACCCACAGATGCTATACCCAACGTGACTGAAAATTTGGGCTCGCGTGATTGAATCGTCGCCCCTATTTCTTAATAAGGGCGACGATTCAATCGCGCCAATCGCGCGAGCTTTCGCTTCGGTCTAAATCCAAGTTTTCAGTCACATTGGGTATAGTGACTTTTTCTTTTTTCTTCGATCGTTTTTGTTTAAAAAAATTCCTCATTAAAACTGCACACTCTTCCCTAAGGACATCAGAAGTAACAAGGAGTTGATGGATGGGATGTTCAGTGTCTAGTAAATTGACCCAGCTTCCATGAGCGCCACATCGAATATCAGGCGCCCCCCAAACCAATCTTTCTAGACGTGAATGGATCATCGCGCCGGCACACATGGGACAGGGTTCCAAAGTGCAGTAAAGCGTAGAACCAAGAAGGCGCCAGTTGGAGAGAGCCTCTGCTCCCATTTTGAGACAAAGCATCTCTGCATGCGCTGATGCATCCCTTTTTGATTCAACCAGGTTATGTGCCCTTGCGATAATCTTTCCTTGATGAACGAGGACGGCGCCAACAGGCACCTCGCCTTGAGAAAAGGCGGCCTCTGCTTCCTTCAAAGCCTCACGCATAAAAACTTCATCCGACAGCAATCATCTTCTCCCCAAGTTTTTTATGCAATTGGGAGATCTGCTTTTTAAGACCCTCTACATCTTGGATGTATTTACGTTCAATTCCCTGAATTCTCTTCTCAAATTTTTCAGAGAGTTTGCGCATTTCTTTCACATAATGCTCATGCACAACGTCCACTGTTTCAAAAGAATGCTTTTCTTCTGGAAGAACTGCTTGTGCCTTTTCTAGCATCGCTGCTTCTTTTATTTTTTGGATAGCCTCTTCCGTCAAAACAACCGCATTCATCACACAAAAGATATACGTCGCAGTTGCACCGAACTGGCTAATGGAAGCGCTAGCAAGAAAAGCGCTGGTTTCCTGGCTCAAACTTTCAATCTCATCGAACTTTGCGTTGATTTTGCTCAATTCTGTAGCAAAGAAATGATACAGCTCAGCATGCTTCATCACCCAACGCGTGACAACCTTTTCTCCAAGCTCTTCATTTCCCTCAGCAATCTCTTGGGCATATGCTCCTGCAAACTCTTCATTGGTCAATTTGTCGAGCCCTCGCTTGGGAAAATACTTTTGTGCAAACGCAGGCGTTTTAAGCAGGTGCTCATTCCTGAGCTCTTTCTTAACAGCGCGAAAAATGTCCACCATCCATGGCTGAAGCTTCTCAAACTTGATTCTGTAAGAGTCGTCCTTAATCATTTTTACCTCTTCTATGTAGTCTCTATCTTAGGAAAATTTAAGGAGATTTAGTCTAAATGTCAATGAAAGGAACTCTTATTAGATAAGCTTCGCAAACGTTTGATCTAGAAGAGCTCTATAGAAATGTAACAGCATTTTTTACGCAAAAACACTTCTTAAAAATTTGGATTCCTTCAGCAAGACCAATCATGTTTTTAAGTTTAATCCTACGAGAAAAAGAGGAAACGCTTTTTTGTGATTGAACCTATTGCGGCGTTAAGATACAATAAAGTCAATGTTTTACAACTTAAAGTTTGTCTACCTGTTTTTAACTCTCACTACTACGGGAGATATTTTGAATGTCATTAGATAAAGGCACTAAAGAAGAAATTACCAAGAAGTTCCAACTTCATGAAAAGGACACCGGTTCAGCTGATGTCCAGATCGCTATCCTTACAGAAAGGATCGCAGAGCTGACGGAACATCTTAAACTCGCTCCAAAGGACCACAGCTCGAGATTAGCTCTTCTCAAGCTGGTAGGCCAACGCCGCAAGTTGCTCGACTATCTTAATTCGACAGATACAAAGCGTTACCAAAATTTAATTACACGCCTTAACCTGCGTAAGTAATATTTAAATCGATCCATAAACCGCTAAGCGAACATTTCACTTGGCGGTTTTTTTACATCTAAATCTATTGAAAATTTGGCTCATATTCAAGCCAAATTTCAGTCACGTTGAGTATACATACTTACTTTCCATTTGAAAGCCTCAGTTTTACCTTAGCCGAAGAGGAAAATTCTTCAGCTTTCAACCGTCAGCAATAGATGTTCAAAAAGTTTCTCCCCTTCCTTGAAAACCTACGAAAAATTTTAGTGGAGATAGCTTCTTAGTTGTCGCATTTATCCCATACCTGTTATAGTCCACTGTTATTTTATACTTGGAGTCAGTCTACATGGAATTTAATCGAAAAAGCATCACGGTTTCTATCAGAGGCCGCGAAATCATCTTTGAAACGGGCAAAATCGCACGTCAAGCTGGGGGCTCTGTCCTCGTCCGCTCTGGAGAAACAGTTATCCTAGCAACCGCTTGTTCTGCGCCTCCACCCTCTGCTGATACAGATTTTCTTCCCTTAAGAGTTGACTACCAAGAAAAGTTTTCCTCTGCCGGGAAAACCCTCGGTGGGTTCATTAAACGCGAGGGAAGACCCAGCGAAAAAGAGATTCTCACATCGCGCCTAATCGATCGACCTATTCGGCCTATGTTCCCTGAGGGATACTACAATGAGGTGCAGCTTCTCGCATACGTATACTCTTACGATGGCGTCCATTCCCCCGATGCCCTTGCGATCTGTGCAGCGTCTGCTGCTCTTGTGATTTCCGATATTCCTCTTCTCAAGCCGATTGGCGCCGTTCGCGTTGGGCTGATTGATAATCGCTTCGTCGTCAATCCGACTGTTGATGAGCAAAAGCGCTCTCGCCTCGATTTAATGCTCGCAGGAACTGAAGATGCCATTCTGATGATCGAAGGCTTTGCAGATTTCCTCACAGAAGAGCAAATCCTCGAGGCAGTCGAAGAAGGCCACCTGGCGATACGCCAAATCTGCCAAGCCCTTAGCGACTGGCAAAAGCAAATCGGTAAAGAAAAGAACCTCAACGATTTGAGACTCATTCCAAACGAACTCTCCCAAGAAATTGTTTCGATTGCATCTGAACGCGTTGAAAAAGCGCTTCGCATCAAAGAAAAAGCGGTTCGCGAAGAAGAGATCTCTGTGATCCAAGAGGAAATCGCTGCTAAACTATTACCAGAAGAAGATTTAGCACCGAAATACAAGAAAAATGATGTCAAAAGCGCCTTCAAGAAGTTGCAGTCCGACCTCATGCGTAAGATGATCCTTCAAGAAAAGAAACGGAGCGATGGCCGCAGTTGTGACCAGGTCCGCGCCATCGATATCGAGATGTCGCTACTACCGCGCACCCACGGCAGCGCCCTCTTCACGCGAGGAGAAACACAAGCCCTCGCCGTTTGCACGCTTGGCGGCGAGACAATGGCGCAACGCGGCGAAAGTCTTGATGGCGAATTTAATAGCCGTTTTTACCTCCAGTACTCATTTCCTCCTTTTTCCGTCGGAGAAGTGGGGCGAATGGGTTCAGCAGGCCGCCGTGAAATCGGGCATGGAAAGCTAGCGGAGCGCTCTCTCGCTATGATCGTTCCTCTAGCAGAACATTTCCCTTACGTCATCCGTCTAGAGTCTAATATCACTGAGTCCAACGGCTCTTCTTCCATGGCGTCTGTTTGCGGTTGCTGCCTTGCGATGATGGACGCTGGGGTCCCGATTAAGCGACCTATCGCTGGTATCGCTATGGGCCTAATCCTTGAAGAGGATAGTTACGCTATCCTTTCTGATATCCTTGGCGTCGAGGATGCACTCGGAGACATGGACTTCAAAATCGCTGGGGATGCGCAAGGGATCACAGCCTTCCAGCTTGATATCAAAGTGGAAGGGATCAATAAAAGCATCATGAAAGCAGCTCTTGCTCAAGCAAAGCAAGGTCGCTTGCATATCCTAAGCAAGATGGTTGAGGTTTGCCCTAGAGCTAAAGAAACCCTCTCGAACTACGCCCCTCGCATCGAAACCGTCCAAATTAAGCCTAGCAAAATTGGTATTGTTATCGGCCCAGGAGGAAAACAAATTCGCGCGATTATTGAGGAAACAGGCGCACAAATCGATATCGATGATACAGGTCGCATCAGCATCGCTTCTGCGACAAGTGAAGGGATGGAACGCGCAAAAGCGATCATCCACAACCTCACCGCAGATGTCGAAGTCAATAAGGTCTATACAGGAAAAGTCGTTTCCATTGTACCTTTTGGATGCTTTGTTGAAATTTACGGAAAAGAAGGTCTCTGCCATATTTCCGAGCTATCACACAGCCGCGTAGCCAATGTCTCTGATGTCGTTAAGGAAGGGCAAATGCTCGAAGTGAAAGTGGTTGAAATCAATGACCGAGGTCAAATCCGCTTAAGCCATAAAGCTTTGCTCCCCGTTCCACAAAGATAAACTCTAAAAAACCTTCAAGAAATCCTTGAAGGTTTTTTTTATACTGCTGACACTGAAAAGCTGAAAAAGCAAACGCAGAAAATCCCAGTCGATTTAGGAATAATTTTTACTGCTAATTCGCAAATAAGCGCGGTATCTGCGGTCGCAATCCCCAGCCGTTTCCTGAAGACAACTCTCAATGGGCTTCATCGAAGCTTCTTTCTGCTGAACAAAACCTCTAATCCCTTCCTCATAGCGTTTTTTAGCGACTTCCTCAGCTTGAGTACGTTCCCGTTTTAACCGAGACTCTTCGGCATTGAGGAACAATAGACGGTCATGGCGCTGCTTATTAATCTCATCGATTCTCTGATAAGCAATTCCGCGCGCTTCTGCTTCATCGCGTTGGAAAGCCTGTTTGCAGCGGTCATAGATCACTTTATCTGCAGCAGATAAACGGGAATACTCTCGAACTGGGCCCGAAAGAGAAGTAACTAAAGTCCGGTCAAAACGCGATCTCGCCTCGGAGATACTTTTACTCTGCTGCTCTTGAATTTTGAGCCGCTCTTTCGTGTAATGCATTTCAAAACCCTGCAATTCCTTCACAACTGAATGATCCCTATAGATCTGCGACACGCGCAAACATTCTCTTTCAAAGTTTTCGTTGTGCGATTTTGTATCTGTTTTGAACTTTTGTTCAATCTGAGAAATTTTTTGATCGTGTTGCGCTTTAATTTCATCATAATCTCTCTTCAATTTCTTAATACATTCAATTTCTCTTGCGTCTACAAGAGAGTATTTTTGTAATTTCTCCAAAGGGTAGGTTTTGAAGATTTGCTCACAATGAATAGAAGCTGTTTCTTCTCTCCACAGCGCTGCATGTTCTTTGGGCAGAGGGACATAGTACTGGAACCGAGAAGTGCACCGAGTCAGCTGAAGCATCGTTTTTTCATAATGATGGATCACATCGTTCAAGCACTTTCCTTTAATGTGTGCTCTATACTTGCTAGCAAATTCATCGGTGCTAAGGATTCCAAGGCGCAGCATATCATTCCAACCGTAAGTTTGAACAATAGATTCCAGGCTCATAAGAGAGGCTTTAGCGTGCAATTTTTGGATCGCTTCATCGCTTTCAAAGTCACGGCTTTCCTTGTAATAAGTCACTCCGAGAAATGTGAGTGCACAGGGAATAGCCACTAGGCCCATCGATAAGGAGACAGTATGAAAAACGGCCAGAGAAACCATACAAACACCTCCGGCAAGGGCGCCCACACTTACAAAATGGTAAAAGAAACGCCCTAATTCAACATCCTTCAAATTGCTTGTGCAACTTGTCGTCTGTCGTTGCATCCAAAAATAGCTCTTTAATGTGCTTCCCCAAGAAGAGGCCGCTTCACGAAATGAGCGACTTTGAGCCCCGCGAACCGTATCCAATGTCATAACAAACCAATAATTAATTAAACTTCTTAATTATAAACAATTACATACATAAAATCAACAAACAACAACCAATATTATAACAAACAATTGACTAAAATAAATGTTAAAACATATAATTTAATACAAACTAATTAAAAAAAGGAACTAAGAAGAATGACTATTATAACAACCCCGTTTCCAAACCTCTCGGCTGATACCAATCTTGAAATTTTTTTTGAGATGTCACCGATGGAACTTGCGACATGTTCTCAAGTCTCAAAAAGCTGGGAAAAATGGAGTAAAAAAGATGAACTCTGGGGCCAGTTTCCAGGAATCGCAGACTATGCAACCGTAGACATAAAAAAATATATCGACAGTCGTGCTGTTACATCTCTTTCCGCTATTTATAAAAAATTTGCAGAATTTGTCTCATGCGTTTCAGCTGAAGGCGCCTTCGAGTGTGTCTTTCTTTGCAACTCAAATTACAAATTCTCTTACAAGTTTGGATACGGTAAAGGGGATTTAAAAACATCGACTTATTTTTTTATGGGAAAACGTTCTTCTGAAAGCTTAGTTAAAGGCGGTGGCGGCCATAGGCAACCACGCACAGAGTTTTTTGAACCTTACTATACCAAGCAGGAATTTTCTTTTTGCTCCACGGATTTAGAAGTTAATAGTCTCATGAACCGAATCGATATCGCACTGTGGAATCGTATAGATGAATTAAAAAATATGGACATTCGGTACCAACTCTATTGTGGTGCTACCTTTGCAGCGATGGCCTATTTTCAAGGTTAATATTTCGATGGATTACGGATCCCCGAGAAACCACTCTCTTGGCCGGGCACATACATAAAAAAGCCCCTCTTGACGGGGCTTTTTTTAGATTTGCTGAGGCGAAGGGTCGCTAGGCAATTGAGGAGCGATCACATGCTCCGGAGGTGGCGGAGGGGTTTTGCGATTTAGATCTTGCGAATCTCTTAAACGCGCCTCTTTTTTATCCGCATCGAATTTACCCGTCATGATCTCTAAAACGTCATCCCGATCCAAAGTTTCGAAACGAATGAGCATTTCTGTCATCAATTCGACGACTTCTCGATGGCTTTCGATAATTTCTGTAGCATATTTATGTGCGGCATCGGATAAAGCTCTTACTTGCTTGTCTATGGCTTCGGCTGTTGCTTCCGAATAGGATTTTTCCTGATAATTTGGCATTCCAAGGTACTGTCCTGCTTCTGAACGCTCGCCATAGGCAATCGCTCCGAGCTCGTCTGTCATCCCCCATTCGCAAACCATGCTGCGGATAAGGCGTGTGACTTGTGTGATATCCATCTGGGCACCGCTGGAGATGTCGCCAACGAAAATCTCTTCGGCAACGCGCCCACCCATGAGAACGGCGAGCTGGTCGAGAATCTCTGCCTTCCAATAGCTCAGACGGTTCTTCTTTGGCATAAAATGGGTAGCCCCTAGAGATAAACCTCGTGGGATGATAGTGACTTTTTCGACAGGGTCAGAGTGTTTCACACAAAGAGCTACAATGGCGTGTCCCGCTTCGTGATAGGCTGTCGTGCGTTTTTCATTTTGGTCGATCTCGAGACTGCGTCTCTCTTTGCCAAAGCGCACCTTATCGCAAGCTTCAGCAGCATCTGAGGCGGTGACCGCAGAGCGGCCTTTGCGAGCAGCAAGAAGCGCAGACTCGTTCAAAATATTGGCAAGATCCGCTCCTGAAGCTCCAGGCGTATTGCGTGCGATATTCATCAAATCGACAGAAGGGTCGAGCTTAATTTTGCGCGCATGTACTTTAAGGATCTCAAAGCGTCCCTTCACATCCGGAAGGTCAATGATAGTGCGCCTGTCGAACCGGCCTGGCCTGAGCAATGCCTTATCGAGCACATCAGGACGGTTTGTCGCTGCGATCAGAATGACCCCTTCATTGGTATCAAAACCATCCATCTCCACGAGAAGCTGGTTTAATGTCTGCTCTCTCTCATCGTGCCCTCCGCCAAATCCGGAACCCCTATGGCGTCCTACAGCGTCAATCTCATCGATAAAGATGATGCAAGGTGCGTGTTTTTTCGCTTGGTCGAACAAATCGCGGATACGGCTAGCGCCGACACCGACGAACATCTCAACAAAGTCAGAACCTGAAATAAAGAAGAAGGGGCGGTCCGCTTCCCCTGCAATGGCCTTAGCCACCAATGTTTTTCCCGTTCCTGGAGCACCTACCATCAGAACCCCTTTAGGAATATGCGCGCCAAGAGCGGTGAATTTGGAAGGATCTTTTAAAAAGTCGACAATCTCTTGCAATTCTTCTTTCGCTTCTTCGCAGCCGGCGACATCCTTAAAAGTGATCTTATTGCGCTCTTTAGTGAGCATTTTAGCTGGAGACTTTCCGAAATTCATCGCTCCGCCACCACCCATGCCTTTCATTTGACGCGAGAAGACGAAGTAGAGAAGAAGTACAACGAGAACAACGGGAAGTAGGGTAAATAAGTAGCTGAAATAGTTTGGCGAAGGTTCTTCACTCTTGAATGTTTTTTCTAAGACTGTATTACGGGGCTGATCAGGCGCTTTAAAGTAGGCAGCTTTGTTGGAAGGAAAAGTTTCCCACTCTTGTTTAGCTTGTGCAAACCAATGGCCATACACTTCTGGATCCTGCTTTTCCAAAGCGCGCGTTGAGAGCTCTTGGTTGTTGAAATACCAAGAAACATTAGCAACAGCTAGCCGCGCCTTGTCAAGTTGCGCTTCATTCTTTTCCAGTTCTTCGGCCACATAGGCGGACTGTTCGAGCTGGGCTTTGTAGTTGCGGACACTTCTGAGCTGAACGAGGCGGACATTTTGCTGTTCTTTATTAATCTCCCCAACGATCTCATCCAGGGCTGTCAGCGCATTACGATAGACAGAAAGTTGCTCCTGAACGCTATTCCCCGCATCAAGAGCAGAGATTTGGGCCACTTCTTGTTCCAAGTTTTTAAGTTGCTGCTTAATCGCTTCGCTTCCAATTCCGAGTGCAGGAGCGCGGAATCGTTCGATCAATGTCAAAAGGTCCTTACCATAAGCTAAAACAGCGGCAGAATTCGCATTTTGCGAAATGGAAGGAAATAGCTTTTCCAAAGTCGCAAGGCTTGTAGTGTCTTGGTCGGGAGCCACTTTGACAACTATAGAATTGACTTGGTTAGGTGTATTATAGATAGGGTCCACCACGAGGTAGCCCCCTTTGGGGATGGGTTGGCCACTCAGTTGCAGAAAAAGTTCAGATGCCTCTTTAACACTTAAGCGAGAAACGGTTAGCTCTTGTTCGAGATCCCTTTTCTGACCTGTAAGTTCATGGTTTCGATACAGCAGTTCCAAATAGCGATAGCGAGATTTAGCGTCATCGGATTGTTTGTCTTTGAATTTGCCGCTAAATGTAACTAGGTTGTCATTAAGAGCAATTTTGCGACTGTTTTCTTTTTGGATCAGATCGAGATTAACGAGATGCTCAAGTTGATAGCTAAATGCCACCTTACCCGTTTTATCGTTACTGAGATTTTGGACAGTCAGGATAATCAATACAGCAGCCAACAAAAAGATGAAGAATCCGCCTGGAAAACCACGTTTTTTAGGTTCTGGTTTCATATTGTCATTGCTCATAAGATTTTTACACATTTAAGCGGAGTCCTAGTCCGTGTCCAAGAGCGCTGGAATCTTACTTTTTAAACAACGCAAAAGGCAAGATTTCAACACTCTAAGGCACTGGCCACAGAACCCCAGATGATAAATTAAACCATTGGTCGTCGATTAAAGTAAAGAACATTTGCCCCTCTAAAAGTACGTCTTTTGAGAGTAAAAAGTCCTCTGTTTCTTCTTAAAAAAACAGTTTTGCGGAGGGATACGCCTCTCCTGCTTCGACACCGGTATTCGTTATCTTAACAAATAGCGGAATAATTTGTCTTTTATTTAAATGAAATAAATATTTAATTCAGACAAAATAAGTAACGTTTCTTAATAATTTAATAACTGCTTTTTCTCAAAATTAACATTCGGTTTTTAACTGAAAGCAATCCTCGCTTGGATTGGAATTTTTTTTCCTCTCGGCCGCCAAGCAATCCTGCGATAACCCCGTCGAGGATCTGCCTGGAAAAAACCATACCTTCTTGCTTTAGCCATTCTTTTAGCAAGTACTTTAATTGAATCGCAGAAAGAGGAAAGAAAGGGTTTAAGTCCAGGCGACTCACCCCCTCTGCATCCTGAAGCACGCTTTTCAAAATGGAGCGGTTTAAAGTAGAAAAATAATTCCTGATATCCCGAGATTCTTCTCCTAGTTGACAAAGATTAGAAGTCACATCCTTGCCAAAGCTCGCCTCGAGCAGCGGGATCATCTCTAACCGCATTTTTCCCCTCAAAAAACGGTCGCTTAGATTAGTAGCGTCTTGAATGTAGGAGAGATTTTTTTCAGAAAGCCAGCTCAATAGCTGTCTTTTTGGAAAGGGAAGTAGGGGCCTCCAGACTTGCATATCCATCACAAATGACTCAAGAGAGATACTGCTTATAGCAAAAAGGGAAGAGCCCTCGAAGACTCTCTTCAAGACTACCTCCGCTTGATCATCCGCTTGATGTCCAAGAAGAAGCGCCTGGCAATGCAAAGAGCGGTAAAGCTCTCCAAAAAATTGACAGCGAAAATTTCTTCCTTGCTCTTCTAAATTTCCAGATGCAAAACTTTCTTTTTTAAGAGTTTGTAAATAAAAGGGCAAGTTCAATCTTTCAGCCTCTTCTGCTAAAGCTGCCGCTTCTCGACCACTTTCTTCGCGCCACCCATGATCAATGTGTGCTAAATGCAAATCCAAAGGTAAAAAGCGGCGACATTCAAGGAGGAGATACAAGAGGGCTTTTGAGTCCGGTCCTCCCGAGTACCCAATGAGTAAAGGTTTTCGTGGAACCCATCTCGACTCTAAAAACTTTTTCATAGCCAGGAGGAGAAAATCTTTCATGGCTTTTATTCTAAAACTTCTCAAAAAAACAGCAAAGCAGATTCCTCTTTTTCTAATATTTTAAATCCCTTAAAATTCCCTCTGGAATTAAGGAATTATTGCCATGCCCATTATTTGGCGCTATCTACTGCGCAGCCATTTTCAGGTTTTGCTGCTATGCGTCAGCACGTTCATCAGCGTTTTAATCGTTCTCCGCTTTCAGGAGGTCGCGCGGTTTGCCACGTCTGGAGCTCCTAAGCTCAAAGTTCTTCTTTTTGCTCTCCTTCAAATTCCCTATATTTTGCCGATCGCTATTCCAGTTTCCTGCTTGATTGCCGCTATCCTCCTTTTCCAGCGGCTGAGTCATACGCATGAGTTGACAGCGCTCCGTACCTGCGGGTTTGGACTCAAAACCATTATCACCCCTCTATTGTTCGCCGGATTCTTTTTGTCGATCGTTAATTTTACCCTTGCCAGCGAAGTCGCTCCGCGGTGCAAAAGCAAGACCAAACATCTCATTTTCGATATAGCGACAGCAAACCCTCTCTTTCTGCTTCAGAAAGAAAGCTTGGTCAAACTCAAGAGCGCTTATTTCAATATTGGAGAACTGAAAGCCAATAAATATGCAGAAGATGTGCTCATCGTCGTAAAAAATAGCTCTAGTGGACGTATGACCGTCATCTCAGCGAAAGAACTTTCGCTCAAAGGAGAACTTCTCAAAGGAGAAAATGTTGCTTTTATCTCGAGCGTGGACCCTAAAAAAGAAGCGGGATTTGACCATCTCGTCATCGAAAATCAAGCGGAGATGAATACCAAGGCAGCCAATCTAAGCCAATTCCTTCAAACGATCGATTGGACATCCAGCTACGACTATCTTCCTTTGCGCATGATCTTGGCGCATGATATCGCCACAGCAAAAGAAAAATTCTACCTTAGCAAAGGGGCCCAAATCGAGATCTCTCGCAGAATCTCTATCTCCATTGCCGCATTTTCTTTTACCCTGATAGGGATTGCTTGCGGGATGCAAATTAGCCGTAACCGCTCAAAAAAAGGGATTGTTTGGGCCATAGGGCTCTCCGCATTTTTCCTCGTATGCTTTATCTCTGCGAAATCCTTCCGGCATTCTCCGATAGCAGCAACAGCGATTTACTTATTGCCGCATCCTTTGATCTTCTTGATCTCGCTAAAATTTCTAAAATCTATCCGCGAGGGGGTAGAATGATCCTCAAGACCATTTGGGAGCGCTATCTTTTCCGCGAACTCTTAAAAGTTTTCTTTCTATTCCTCTGCTGTTTTTTCTTCCTCTATGCCCTCATCGATTATTCCCTACATATGCAGGACTTCATTGTTGACAAACAGATTCGCTTCAGTCATGTGGCCACTTATTACTTTTTTCAATTCATTAAACGCGCCGATCTTTTGCTGCCTTTGGCCCTTCTTGTCGCCACGCTTAAAGTGCTTTTAGGGATCAATGCAAGAGGGGAACAAGTTGCCCTGGAATCCTGTGGCTTGCCGCGCAGGAAAATTCTTCGCCCTTTTTTCCTTATCGGACTTTTATGCACCCTTTTTAATCTGATCAGTGCGGAATTCCTCCTTCCTAACAGCCTAAACCGCCTTGAGCAATTCCATCAAAAACACTTCAGGCACTCCAAGCATGGTCACAGAAAAGAGAGGATCCACGTCCTTCCTCTCAAGGATTATTCTAAAATCGTTTATCAGCATGAAGATAAAGAAAAAAAACTCTATCTGGACGTTTTCTGGGTGCGCTCCGTCGATGAAATCTGGAGGATGCACTCGCTTTCCACTGATCCTCTTCATCCCGTAGGTTTTTTCGTCGACAGATTGGAGCGCAATGAAGAGGGAAATTTTGAGAAAAAGGAATCCTTCGACAGTTATCGCTTCGATAAATTTCGCTGGGAAACCGATCCGACAGGCAAAGGTTTTATTCCTCTTGAAAATCGAAAGATCTCTGAGCTTTTACATCGGATTGCTGACAAAAACAAAACGACTGCCTATGAACACCCCCGTGCGCTTACGCATTTCCTATTTAAGCTGGCCATTCCCCTTCTTTCCCTCCTTGTCATTGTTGCAGCGGCTCCATTTTGCCTGCGCTACTCTAGGAACCTCCCTATTTTCATTATTTACGCCATCGCGCTATTTGGCTTCATTGCTTTCTTCCTGATGATGGACGCAGCGATCATCATGGGAGCCAACCAAGTCATTTCCCCATTCATTGCCATTTTAGCCCCTCTTGTTCTCTGCTGGGTCTGTTTTGGTATTAAATATCGCAAATCAATTTAAGGAACGGCATGAATCCCACCTCTTCAACTCTCCAATGCAATGCAATACTCCGCCCGGTATGGAAATGGAAGCTTCTTTTATTATGGCATGTCGTTGGAGCTCTTCTCATCGGCAGCCTTTTTTGGCCTGTGACAAAAGTCTATTGGGAGATGTTTGATATCGCCTTCTTTAAAATGATCAATTCCACTTTAAGAGACCGTCCGACTTGGCAGCTTTTTTGGGCCTGTGCAAATCACAAGCTCGCCGACTGGGTGGAAGACGTCTGCATTTTGGCTTTCTTTTGGGCCTACGTCAAGCAGGCCCATTCCTCCTTACGCTTGCGCAAAGTTGCTGAAGTTCTCTTCTGCGCGCTTTTTATCGGAGCTGTCATCTGTCTCGTCAATCAGATTCTTTTTCGAGAAAACCTTCAAATCACACGTTTAAGCCCCTCCAGCGTAGTTGATGATTGCGTCCGCCTCTCCAAAGAAGTCTCTTGCATGCGCGTAAAGGACGTCTCCTCTAAAAGCTTCCCAGGCGATCACGGCACCACAGCCCTATTATTTGGCGCGAGCTTTTCTCTGCTTGCTGGCTGGAGACTGGGCATTCTTGCCAGTCTTTACGCCGCCTTTCTTTGCATGCCACGCATGATCACAGGAGCTCATTGGTTTTCCGACGTCGTCGTTGGCAGCGGAACCATTGCGATCATCACCCTCAGCTGGGCCTTCTGCTCCCCTCTCTTTTCCCGATTTACATGCGGCTGCGAGCGCCTATTCAAAAGAATCACCGGAAAACAGTAATCCAATGAACAAGGAGTGGGGCTCTTGCCTCAAAAGTCACCAATAAGCTGATGAGGACACTGGAAGAATTTTCACGCAATTGATAGGCTGTCCAAAAGCGTTCTTTTGAGGTTCTATGTCTGCATTTGCCTACGATAAATTACTCGCTCTTTCAAAAAACATCGCTCTGATGAATTCCATTCATTGCCTTCTCGATTGGGATCAAGAAACGTATATGCCCAAGGATGCGATCGAACTGCGCTCCCAGCAGAGCGAAATCATGGCAAGTCTTATTCACAAACAAAAAACGGGCAAAGCCTTTGCCAAAGCGCTTTCCTCTCTCATCGCGATTGAGACGGGAGAAATCCTCCCGAGCGATCTTTCCACTCCTCAAATCGCTGCTTTGAAGCAATGGAGGCGCGATTACTTACGCAACATCAAACTACCCAACGCTTTCGTCAAACAGTTTGCAAAAACAACTTCCGCTTCTACTCATGCCTGGCAAACAGCAAAAGAACATAACGACTTTAAAGCCTTTGCCCCTCACCTCGAAAAAATTGTCATCTTAAGTCGAAAAAAAGCAGACATCCTGGGATTTTCAGAACACCCCTACGATGCCCTGCTCGACCTCTACGAACCTGACATGAAGACATCCTTTCTCAGCCCCCTTTTTTGCAAACTTAAACACGAGCTGACACAGCTTTTGAAAGACATTATAGTCAAACCCCCTTTTACCGAGGATTTTCTATATCGCCATTGCCCTGCGCATAGTCAAATGACATTCGCTCATACTCTTTTGCACAAAATGGGGTTCCATAAATCGTCATCCCGGCTCGACGTTTCCTCGCATCCCTTCTGCAATGGCATGCAACCGAAAGACACGCGAATGACGACAAGGATCCATCCGGAAAATATGATGTCAAACATTGGCGCAGTCATGCATGAGGGAGGCCATGGGCTATATAACATGAACTTACCCATTGAGCACTACGGCTCTCCTCTTTGCGAGCAAGTCTCCTTGGGCATCGATGAAAGTCAGTCACGCTGGTGGGAAACTTTGGTCGGTCAAAGCAAACCCTTTTGGCAATTCTTTTTTCCTCTTTTGCAAAAGGAATTTCCAGAACAGTTCGGAAATGTTCTTCTCGATGACTTCTATCCTGCGATTAATAGCGTCAAACCGGGCCTCATCCGGATTGATGCAGATGAAGTGACTTACAACTTGCACATCATCGTCCGCTTTGAAATTGAAAAGGGGCTAATGGAGGGTAATTTAAAAGTGAAAGATATTCCTGACATCTGGAATGAAAAGATGAGAGAATATCTGGGGGTAAGCCCCGAATTTGACGGTCAAGGCTGTCTGCAAGACATTCACTGGTCCTTGGGCTTTATCGGGTACTTCCCCACCTACACCCTTGGCAATCTCTATTCCGTACAATTTTTTGAGGCCTTTGAAAAAGCTCACTCCAACTGGAAAGAACGGGTCGCTCAAGGTTCCCTGGATTTTATCCGTGACTGGCTTAGGGAAAACATCCACAAGCATGGACGTCAGTTTAGTTCTGAAGAACTCTGTAGAAGAGTGACAGGAAAAGAATTAAGTCATGAACCTTATGTGAAGTACCTCACAAACAAATATCGGCAACTTTATTATTTATAGAGGACACAAAAAAACTCCAAAGATTCCTCTTTGGAGTTCTTGTAACTAATAGAAAACGCAAAATTAGCGCTTGGAGAACTGGAAGCGTTTACGGGCTCCGGCAAGACCGTATTTCTTACGCTCTCTCTTACGAGGATCGCGGGTTAGGTAACCAAGGGCCTTGAGACCTTGGCGATTGCCTTGGTCTTCTTGAACAAGAGCGCGTGCGATGCCGAGGCGCGCTGCTATCATTTGACCTTGGATTCCACCGCCTGTAACCCGGATGATCACATCATAGTTTGATGGGCTGGAAACTTTAGTTAGAGGAGCTAAAACAGCCTGGCGCTGCAGCTCGAGAGTGAAGTATTCTTCAAATTTCTTGCCATTCACAAGAACATTGCCTTTTCCTGCGCGGAGACGCACTGAGGCAACTGCTGTCTTTCTTCGGCCTGTTCCAATCTGTTCTTTCATAATTCCTTCAAAATTCGCTTAAAATTTAGATGCTAGCAGGGATGGGCGCTTGAGCTTTCATATCGTGCTTGTCACCTGCATAAATGCGCAGCTTTTTCATTTGAGCTTCTGCTAAACGCGTCTTCGGCATCATCCCCTTCACGGCGTGCCATATGATATAATCGGGCTTTCGGTCAAGCATTGTACGATACGGCACTTCGCGCATTCCACTCATTGCACCTGTATGGTAACGATAGATCTTTTGCGCATCTTTCGCGCCAGTGACAGCAATCTTCTCTGCGTTAATGATCACAACGCCGTCGCCACAGTCGACAGAAGGAGTGAAGCCGGGCTTATGCTTTCCTCTAAGGACTTTAGCGACCTCGGCAGCGAATCTTCCAAGAGTTTTGCCTGAAGCATCGAGCAAAAACCATTTACGCGCTGAGCTTGCTTCTTCTTTCGTCAGAAGAACGGTTGTATTTTTCTTCTTCATGGGATTAGGGCCTAAAAAAAGGTTCAGTGTTGTACTTGTTAAATAAGAATGGCCAGTCTACTTTCCCTTTCATTTTTTTAAAAGAGAAATCAGAAACGCCGCAACATTAAAATAATTTTTAAATAACTCTTGACTAGAACTCTTCCGGAGAGCTTGCCAAAAGATCTTTTCTAGGATATATTTTTCTCTCTTTATTTTCAGCCACGTTGGGTATAGTGAAACCTCAGCGAAAATAATTGCTCCGAAAATCTTTATTTTGAAATGACCATGCGCCAATTAAAAACTTTTTTTATTCGCACTTATGGGTGCCAGATGAATGAGCTCGACTCGGAAATCATGGTCGGCCAGTTGGAAAAGCGGGGCTTGACCCGTACCGATGACGAAAATTTTGCAGATCTTTTAATTTTTAATACGTGTTCTATTCGCGATCTGGCGGAGCGTAAAGTCATGGGAAAAATCGGCCAGCTGGGCAGATCGCGTCAGAAGCGTTCTATCATCGGGGTGACGGGTTGTATGGCGATGGCTAAAAAGGAAACCCTTTTTCGCAAGCTCCCCCACGTCGATTTTGTCATCGGCACAAATAATATCAGTGAGTTGAATCAGGTTCTCGATGAAGTGATTCTCACTGGCAAACAAACGATCCGCACGGACGATCAGTTTGAAGAAAATCTGGATTATTTGGTCGCCAAGCGGGACGACCCCGTTAAGGCATTTGTCTCAATTATTCGTGGATGCGATAAATTCTGCACTTATTGTGTCGTCCCTTATACGCGCGGCCAAGAAGTCTCCCGTCCTCCAGAAAGTATTATCGAAGAATGCAAACTGCTCGTTCAGAAAGGGTACAAAGAAATTACCCTTTTGGGGCAAAACGTCAATAGTTATGGCAAAGACAAACCTGAATGGAAGTGTCTTTTCCACGATCTTCTCTACCGTTTAGATAAAATCCCTGGTTTGGAGAGAATTCGTTTCATGACGTCGCATCCGGTCGATATTACGGTCGAATTGATGCATGCCATCAGGGACCTTCCCTCTGTTTGCGAATTTGTTCATTTCCCTGTTCAGGCGGGATCCAATAGGATTTTGAAGAAAATGCATCGCGTATATACGGTCGAAAAGTATTTGGAAAAAGTAGAACTGATCCATTCGATTGTGCCTAATGTTTCCCTTGGCACCGACATCATTGTAGGCTTTCCGACAGAGACTGAGGAAGAATTCCAGATGACCTATGATATTTTTAAACAAATCCGCTACTCGGTCGCCTTTATTTTTGCATACAGCGCTCGCAAAGGGACACCAGCCTTCCGCTGGAAGGATGATATCCCCGAAGAGGTTAAACAAGAAAGGCTTCAGCGCCTTTTAACATTGCATAATGAGATCTGCATCAAAGATCGCAAAGCCCTTCTCGGAACGGAAATCGAGGTTCTTGTCGAAAAATATAACCGAGAGGAAAATCAGGCAAAAGGACGTTCTCGCTGCTGGAAAAACACTATCTTTTCTGGGGGTCAGTCCCTGGTTGGAACCCTGCAAAAGGTAAGAGTCACAGGGTTTAGCCACCAAACATTACTCGGAGAAATTGTGGGAGGTGGAAGCCCAAGCTCCAAACTCCTAATAGCGCACTAAAAAAAAGGTCCTTGGGATAACCTCAAGGACCTTTTTCCTTATTGGAAAAAACATTACTTTTTGAGAACTTTTGCTATTGCAAGTCCTGCGAGGAACCAAGCAATCACAAGATCAATGATGTTTACAAAAACATACGATCCTGGGAAGCCCCACCAATTCCAACAAGGGAGAAAGCATACAATACCTGCTCCAAGCCCAAATAAGGTGATGAAAAGGACTTTCTGTCTGAAAGCCAAGCCCTTTGTCTGTAAAAGCATCCATGTTGCGATGAAGGCACCAATGATTTGAATAATCAGCGCGACAATAAAAGGCTTGATCGTCATCCTGCCCATACCATTTGGCTGAACACAGGCAAACATAAAAGGACCTTTTTCCATCATCCCCATCCCTTTGTTCATTTCGCTCTGGGAGGTGTTGGAGTCATAGCGGAAAGTGTTGGGAAGAATATACATCCCGCAAGAAGGCGCATTATGGCTAATAGCTCTTGCCACTTCAGACTCGTTAGAAAACTTCTTAAAGCAATGTTGGTGCCATGGGAACACCATCCAGGAAAGAATTCCCCAGATAAAAACAACAATACCGCCGATCACGGCAGCTTTGAGATGATTTTTTTGCATACTAGAAACCCCTGTTTGGTAAGTGAATCAATAAAATTGATGTATAATGTTTATTTGATTATTATGTAAGACTTTTCGAAAAAAATGCAAGAACCTCTTATACTTGCATGCTTGAATCGGTCATAGACTTGGATTTTATACCACGAATTTTTTCGTATAACAAAGCGTGGAGCTCAGACCGCCATCTTCTTGCCAGCTGGCAAGAGCGAACGCGAAGTTAGACAAAAAGCGCACTAAAAACCAAACATTTATAATAGGGGGATAGTTTCATGTCTTCAGTAAATTTTTATCATCCTCTCACACTTCAAGAAACTTGCGCAACTCGAATTCTATCTTCTCAGACCCATTTGACCTTTCGTGAAGACGCGCAGCGAGTGTTCAATCAAGACACGCTTTACATTTTGTGGAAGCGCCTAAAAGAAAAAATCCCCCCTGGAGTCCTTAATTTCCCTGTTTATTCAGGGGATATCGAAACAAAATATACCTGTGGTCCAGACCCATACAACGAACCCAATTTTAAAGTAGCTTCCCTTTTTGAAAAGCTATCTAAGCAATTTCGCTCCCATTTTAAAGAAGCAGGACTGCGCGAGCTTATTCGGAATAGAATTCCCGTTGCTAGCTCAGAGTATCTTAAACTACAAGAAATCCTTAAAAAAAAATGGGAAGATGAAGCTCTTTGCACGCTTTGGAGTGAAGGGATTTGTTGGCAAGTTGAAGGGGAACCTATATTGGAAAAAGCAGAAGAAATACATCTCTGGATGTGTGAAAATGCTCCACTTTTAGTACCCGTTTCAGAGATATACCTCTCGTGGGAAAAGCTGAAAGTAATTCCTACTGAGATTGTTAATTTAACCGATCTTAGGTTTCTTACCCTTTGGAGAAATTCCGTTGTCCTCATCGATAACCTTCGGCAATGTCCGCACTTAGAATATGTAGACTTAAAAAGTAACACAATCTCTTCCTGTGAATCTCTTAAACACTGTACGAAGATCACTTTTCTGAATCTCTCCGATAATCTTCTCTCCGATATTTCTGCATGTGGTGAGCTCCTCGAACTTACCGAACTTTACTTAAAAAAAAATCGAATCTCAACGATTGATCCTCTCCACAACCTGACAAAGTTACAAATATTAAATCTAAGCGAAAATAGAATCTCAATGATTGATGCGTTGTGTGAAATGACTCAGCTCACCGAACTTGATCTTAACAGGAACAGGATTTCAAAGATCGACGCTTTGGCCAAATGCGTTTTGCTAGAAAACCTTTATGCAGAGCAAAATAACATTACTACAATTAACTCTATCGCTCAGTGCATTCAACTGCGAGCCCTCAATCTGAGCAGTAATCAAATCACTAGGATTGAGACGATCGTCGCCTTCCAAGATCTGGTTACGCTTCATCTTAATAACAATAAAATCAAAAAGATCGATTCCTTGAGCTCATGTCCTCAACTTTTAAAAGTTAATTTGGATAATAATGAGATCGCAGTCCTGGGTCCAATCAGTGGTCCAACATTGCGTAAGCTTTCTGCTACCAATAATCGCATTTCAACGATCGATTTCACAGGTCAGACCCAATTAAGGATCTTAAAACTTGCCTCCAATAAAATCTCTCGTATCGATTCGCTTATAGGTTGTCCCCAACTCAAATTCCTGGACCTGCGAAAAAATAAAATCACAGAATTAGCGCCTCTTGCACATCTTCCTCTAACTCAGCTTCTTGTGCAATCCAATCCACCTTTCTTCTCTGATCCTTTTAATTATCTTCAGAAACTTAAGCTCATCGCTCAGGAAGGCAATCTTTTGCTTTTTCCTAAGGAAACCGATATTGCAGAAATCACACCTACTCAGTACGAAGCAAGGCTAGACTTTTTTTCCAAATACACTTGCCTATCACCCTGCTCACACTTTTTAAAGACAATTGCTTTAGAGAAATCAAATCTTGAAAAATTGAACGAAGCTTTTAGTAGGCTCGAACCTTCCGACAAATCTTCAATCAATGAGGCTATTTACAAGGAAGCGGCATTCTTAGGTGATTCGTCTATGGTTTTGGATATACCCAACGCGATTGAAAATTTAGATTTAAGACCGAGCCAAAGCCCCGGGATTGGACCATCGAATCTAGCCCCTATTTCTAATAGGGGCGACGATTCGATCGCGCCAATCGCGGGAGCTTTTGCTTCGGTCCTCAGTCGCGTTGGGCATAAAACCTCTTTTTTAAACGCAGATCTTCTATTCTCAGATATGAACTTATTACAGCGTGCAACAAGAAAAGCAATATTGAGTAAATTTGATCGATTGTCTAAAAAAAGTAAGCAGCAAGTCTATCGAGAAATTTACAATCTTTTCCACAGTTCACAAGAGCACTGGCAGGAGGCTTACGCCCCTGAAGAGCGAGATGGAATTGATGAAATTCAATGGGGAAAGAAGCATGCGTTTATCAATATTTTGATTCTTGCGGATGCAATGGCTAATAACCCTGGGTTAGTTTTATAACCTAAGTTTTGAGTCCCTTTCATAGAGACTTATATCCCAACGCGACTGAAAATTTGGTTTAGGGCCGAAGCGAAAGCTACCGCGATTGGCGCGATCGAATCGTCGCCCTATTAGAAATAGGGGCTAGATTCGATCGTCCAATCCCGGTTGAGTATAGTAAGGCTCTGTGAAAAGAGCCCAAATCTCAGGTTAATAGCTTTTCGAAGTCATACTCGGAAAGTACAGGAACTTTAAGCGCTTTCGCTTTATCGAGTTTGGAACCGGGATCCTCACCAGCAAGAATGTAGTCTGTTTTAGCGCTGACCGAGCCAGACACTTTTCCTCCACGCTCTTTGATCAGCGCAGTTGCTTCATCGCGAGAATAATTCTGGAGCGATCCCGTTAATACAAACATTTTCCCTGAGAAGAGATGATCTGTGCGGCGCGTCACTTTTATGCTCTGGGGTTTAATGCCCATCATCAGTAGCATATGGATTTCTTTAATATTCGCGGGCTCTTTAAAATAATCTACCACTGACTGGGCGATCTTAACCCCAATACCTTGAATCGCCTTGAGTTCTTCAATGCCCATGAGCGATAATCTTTCGATACTGCCTGCATTCTCTGCAAGTAGTTCTGCAATCCCCTCACCTACATGCTTTATTCCCAAAGAAAGAAGAAAGCGAGGCAAAGCAACTTGACGCGATTTATCAATGCTTTCGAGTAAGTTCTTGATCGATTTCTCTTTAAATCCATCGAGCTTTGCAAGATCCTCTGCGGTAAGTGAATAAATATCGGAAAGGTTGCGGACCAGTCCTTTTCTAAAAAGCTGTTCCACAACTTTCTCTCCCAGATGCTCGATATCCATGGCGTCTTTAGAAGCAAAATATGCGATGCGTCCTATCTGCTGCTCTGGGCAGTCCTTGGTATTGGGACAGCGCACTGCAACCTCGTCTTCGCTTGTGATCACGTGTGCCCCGCAGGAGGGGCAAAAATGAGGCATCTTCCAAGAGTGCGTGCCTTGAGGCCGACGGTTTTTATCTACTTCAACCACTTTGGGGATCACGTCTCCGCCTTTCTCAATGATTACCCAGTCGCCAACGCGAATATCCTTGCGTTCTACCTCTTCTTGATTATGAAGGGTAGCCCTTGCAATCGTGCTTCCCGACACAAAGACAGGTTCGAGCTCAGCAACAGGAGTGAGAACCCCCGTTCGACCTACTTGAACAGTGATTTTCTTAATGCGTGTTAGCGCTTGCTCTGCCGCAAATTTATAGGCAACTGCCCAGCGTGGGCTTTTTCCTGTCGTACCCATTTGATCGTGGTACTTAAGCTCATCGACTTTGACAACGATACCATCGATATCAAAAGGAAGGTTATGACGCTTTTCCTCAATACTATCTGCAAATTTTAAAATTGCGTCGACACTATCGCACCGCTTGCGGAAATGATCATCAAAAGAGGGAAGACCAATTTTTTTCAAAAAGATATGGCATTCTAATTGGGTGGGAACAGGGGCTTCAATTTCGTCCGCTAAACCATAAAAGACAGCGCTCAATTTTCTTTTCACAACCTCTTTAGCATCGAGCAATTTCAGCGACCCAGCAGCTGCATTGCGTGGGTTCGCATATAATTCCTCTCCTTTGTCCCTTTTTTCATCATTTAACTCTTCAAAGACTTGATGAGGCATGAAAACTTCTCCCCGCACTTCGAGAATATCGGGGATATGCGATCCTATAAGCTCCATCGGGACAGAGCGAATCGTCTTCATGTTTTCTGTGATATCCTCCCCTTTGCGTCCATCGCCGCGTGTGAGCCCTTGCACAAAGAGGCCATCTTCATAGCGGACGGTGACTGCTATCCCATCCATTTTAAGCTCACAACAAAAATGAACAGAAGAATGTCCCAGTAACTTTTGAACGCGTTTGACAAAGTCCTCAAGCTCTTCTCGGGAATAGGTGTTGGCAAGTGAGAGCATCGGAACGGTGTGTTCGATTTGTCTAAAACCTTTAGACAATCCCCCGCTTACCCGTTGGGTCGGAGAAGAGCGGCTGACCCATTCAGGGTGGGCTAGTTCAATCTGTTCAAGCTTTTTAACAAGCAAGTCGTATTCATAATCGGAAATAACCGGCCGCGCTTCCATGTAATAATGAATATCATGCGCGAGTACTTCTGCAATGAGTTTGCGATATTCCTCTTTCGTAATTCCGCTCAACTTAGAAGACAAATTGCACCTCGAAACACATTGTCGATAAGGGAGCCAGCTGCAGCCTGACGCCGATTCTCTTATCGTTTTTTTCCTGAACGATCTCTAATTTTGCATTGATTTTGCCAGATCCCCAGTATTCTTCTCTATCCGTATTAAACACTTCTTGGATAGCGTGAACATTGCGCAAACCAATGAAATATTCCGGCACAAAGTTAGGAGTAAAATTGTGAACAATGAAGAGATACCGATCCGATGATTTTCTCAAATAACTAATCACTGAGTTACTTCTATCCGAGAACTCCACCCACTCAAATCCTTTATAGTCAAAATCATATTCCCAAAGAGGCCGATTTTGATGATAAAAGTGATTCATTTCTTTAAAAAAATGATGAAGCATCGCGTGTCGTTCATAGCGCAAAAGATCCCAAGGCAAAGCATCCAAGCAGTTCCACTCGCTCCACTGCCCAAGCTCAGCCCCCATAAAAATTAATTTTTTTCCTGGATGGCAAATCAGATAGCTATAGAGCAACCTTAAATTTGCGAATTTTTGCCAGTCATCTCCCGGCATTTTAGAAAGGAGCGCTCCTTTGCCGTGGACCACTTCATCGTGCGATAAAGGCAAAATAAACTGTTCTGAGAAAGCGTAAATGAGGGAAAACGTCAAATCATTCTGATCATAGCCCCGAAATAAGGGGTCTTTATGGAAATAGCGTAGCGTATCGTTCATCCATCCCATATTCCATTTCATCGTAAATCCCAATCCCCCTCTTTCCAAAGGATGAGTGACTCCTGTGAAAGCTGTGGATTCTTCTGCAACCCGATGCACACCAGGAAAATGCTTCTCAATCGCGGAGTTCAAATGCTTGATAAACTCGATCGCTTCGATATTCTCATTTCTTCCATAGACGTTAGGAATCCATTCCCCTGCTTTTCTGCCGTAATCAAGGTAAAGCATGGAAGCGACAGCATCGACCCGCAAGCCGTCAATATGCATCTTATCAAGCCAAAAAAGCGCACTCGCGATCAAAAAATTGCTGACCTCACATCTTCCATAGTTGAAGATGTAGGTATTCCAATGAGGATGAAAACCCTTGCGGGGATCTTCGTGTTCGTAAAGGTAAGTACCGTCGAATTGAGCTAAAGAATGACCATCTGTTGGAAAATGCGCGGACACCCAATCCAGGAGAACACCGATCCCCTGCTCATGCATGTGGTCAACAAAGAACTGAAAATCCTCAGGGGTACCATAACGACTGCTCACAGAAAAAAAACCAGTGACCTGGTAACCCCAAGATTCATCAAGAGGATGCTCCATCACAGGCAAAATTTCCACGTGCGAAAAAGCCATTTTTTTGCAGTACTGGGCGAGTTCTATTGCAAGCTGTCTGTAACCCAAAGGGTGTCCGTCTTGCCTTTTCCAAGAACCTAAATGCACCTCATAAACATTCATGGGAAAAGCGCCTTGGTTTTTCTGCGCTCTCTTTTGCATCCATTCCTGATCCTTCCACACATAGCTATCCACATTGGTAATGATCGAAGCCGTTGCCGGACGGTATTCCGTAAAAAGGGCGAAAGGATCGGACTTAATCCGCAAATGTCCGCTTCGTGTGTGGATTTCAAACTTATACTTCTCATTCGCCGCAATTCCAGGCATAAAAATCTCCCAGACACCCGAAGCACCCAGCTCTCGCATCGGGTTCAGCCTGCCATCCCAAAAATTGGAGTCATACACCAGCGAAACAGCAAGGGCATTAGGCGCCCAAACAGCAAATTTTACGCCTTTTACGCCTTGCTGCTCTGAGAGTCGCGCCCCCATGACATCGTAAAGCTGATAGTGCACCCCTTTTCCAAAAAGATAAGCATCCATTTCGCCAAAAGTGGGTAAAAAAACATAAGGGTCGTAATTCAATGCTCCGCTTTGCGAATAAACCTTGTAATCCTTCCATGTCGTGGATTCGGGAACTTCCACCTCAAAGAGCCCTTCAGAATTGATCTGTTTAGCTTCTGCCGTTTTTCCAAAAAGTTCCAGATAGACAGAAGATGCCCCAGGTCTCCAAAGACGGATCACTTTTCCCCCATTCGGAACGGAATGCAGCCCTAAGACTTGATGCGGATCCCGAAGGAAAGAGGAGAATTCAATTGTTGGAGAGTTTTTCACATTTACAGACATGGCCGCCTCTCAAAATAGATATACCGGTTCCGTTTCAATCGGCTATAGAATTTTTGATTTTAACAAACCCCTTTTCCGATCCATCAAACAGGGCCTTATTGCTCGAATAATGCCCCTGCTTGATGGATCAAAAATGGTCGTGTTAAAACCAAAATTCTATATCCCATTGAAATGTCACCAGTATATACTTTTGGACTATAGAGAAAATTGTAAACTTGTGCGAGGAAAAATTGCTTTTTTCGCTTCTCACTAAAATGCTTAGAAATACTCACTAAATTTTATAAAACTTGACTTGGAAAGAATAACTCAATATACCAAGAATTTAAAGTAAATTTTTCAAAGAAAGGAGTCGCGAACAGATCTGATCTTCGCACTCGACCGATCAATAATGCCGGGCAGACAAGTTCCAGCTTAAAGGGCAGAAATAGTCTTTCCAACCTTTTCTTATTTTCCTGAATTATCAAGAATACACTGTGGAAAAAATTAAAATAGCGGCTTATGAAATTCCTTGCGATTCAAAAGAATCAGATGGCACTTTGGAATGGCAATCCACCACTCTTATTTTATACCCAACGTGATTGAAAATTTGGTTTAGGACCGAAGCGAAAGCTCCCGCGATAGGCGCGATCGAATCGTCGCCCCTATTAGAAATAGGGGCTCTCGAGTTTGGACAAATCTCCCTACCGAACTTCAAATTAATCGTCCTTCGGCGATTTTCCAATACATCGCCATCGGCCTAACCGG
>Ga0070741_10006056_pt1 | contig 26275 bp, 22 predicted proteins | sample Coa_R1_4_FD_66440 | JGI IMG/M metagenome (GOLD analysis project Ga0070741, IMG submission 66440) | Surface soil microbial communities from Centralia Pennsylvania, which are recovering from an underground coalmine fire - Coalmine... | ecosystem: Environmental > Terrestrial > Soil > Unclassified ... | reverse complement strand
CGGCCGCTGCAGGAAGCAACGGAGTTCGACCGGGCGACCGCTGCCATCGGGCTTGATGGCGAAGGCGACCCTCCAGGTGCCGTTATAAGGATTATTTTCCACCGTGCTGCCCATCAGCTTGGCGCCCTCACCCACGGAGACAACGGGGGCGATTTGCGGATCAGCCCGTCGCCCATGCAGATAAGGGCCGTCAAAATCGACCACAAAGCGCTGCAGATCGGTCTCGTACGTCTTGCTCCGGCCCAGGCGGGTGGCCACCGCGTAGCCGGCGGGGGGATGGACGCCGCCCGGCTGGCTTTCCATGAACCAGTGCAATTTATAGGCGTAATCGAACGGCTCGCCTGGCGCCGGCGGTTTCTCCGGCACCCAGAAGGCAACAATATTGTCGTTGGACTCATCCGGCGTGGGCAGTTCGACCAGCCGCACGCTGCCGCGGCCCCAGGCCCCGACCGGTTCGACCCATGCGCTGGGGCGCAGCTGGTAGAGGGCCTCGAGGTCCTGGTAGTGGTTGAAATCGCGATCGCGCTGAAGCAGGCCGAAGCCGCGCGGGTTTTCGTCGGCGAATGAAGCCACGCTTATTTGCGCCGGATTGACCAGCGGCCGCCACAGCCACTCGCCATTGCCGCGCGCGATCGCCAAGCCGTCCGAATCGTGAACCTCCGGGCGGTAATCGTCGAAGTTCCCCTGGGAATTTTCGCCGTGCCAGAACATGCTGGTGAGCGGCGCGAGGCCGAGGGATTTGATTTCCTTCCGGCAGTAGAGCGTCGCCCGCACCTGCATGACGGTTTCAACGCCGGGAGTGATGACGAACTCATAGGCGCCGGCCACGCTGGCGCTGTTGAGCAGCGCATAGAGCGTGAGTTGCTTGGCATCCGGACCGGGCTTTTTCAGCCAGAATTCCTGGAAAACGGGAAATTCCTCGCTGCCCGGCTCCCCGCAGTTCACCGCCAGGCCGCGCGCGGACAAACCGTAAAGCATGTGCTGACCAAGGGCGCGAAAATAGCTCGCCCCGAGAAACACCGCCAGCTCGTCGAGGTATTCCGGCTTGTTCAACGGATAATGGATGCGAAAGCCGGCAAAGCCCATGTCGGGGGGAATCGGGCCGAGATCCTTGTTTTTACCGTAATCGAAAAGCGCCGGGTCGAAAGGAATGAGCTGCGGCGTCTTGTCGATGATTTCCGAAATCTGCACCGACCGGTTGAAGCCGAAGCCAGGATGAAAAAACTGGAGCTGGAAGGGCAGACCGTCCCGCCGCCACCAGGCCTTTTCCGGGCGAAAACGGATGTCGCGATACTGGTCGTAACTCAGTTTGAGGAGGGAGGGCGGAATGTCGGACGGCGGCGGGGCGTAAGGTTTGGCCGCGAGCAACTTCGCCCGATAGCGGAGGGTATCGAAATCGAATGGCGCATCCTCGTCGGCGCGCGCCGCGGTGATCAATGCACAGAATCCCAGAGCCAGCAGGATCGCGGAGGATATTTTCATTTTTCCAAAAAATAACCGCGCTGCCGGTCGCCGATGGGCAGGCCGGCACGCTCCATCACCTTCAGCAAATCCTCCCAAACGGCACGCTTGGCGCGGCGGGTGTCGTTGTGCAGCAGGTAAGACGGATGGTAGGTCACCATGACAGGTTTTCCGGCAAACTGTTTCCACTGCCCGCGAATTTCACCAAGCGCCTTGAAGCTGTCCGCGCCGAGCAGGCCGCGGGCTGCGGTGGCGCCGAGCGCGACGATCAGGGCGGGATCGACGACCTCGATCTGCGCCCGCAGATAAGGCAGGCAATAGGCCATCTCCGCCGCGGTGGGCGGGCGATTGCCGAAGGTCGTGGGCAGCTCCGGCCGCCAGTTCATGATGTTGCCAATGTAAACCTCCTCACGGCGCAGACCCATCGCCTGAATCATGCGATCGAGCAGCTGCCCGGCCGGACCGACAAACGGTTCACCTTGTTGTTCCTCCTCCGCTCCAGGCGCCTCACCGCAGAAAAAAATCCGGGCGTCGAGACTGCCCACGCCGAACACCACCTGCTTGCCCGGCCGCACATGCGCGCAACAGGTCGCATCCTTCAACACCCGTTCGCGCAGTGCCGTCCAGCGTGCGCGCTTGTCGCCCGCCGGCAGCACCACGGCCGGCGGCAGCGGGATGGATGCATCGGCCGGATCGGGCGCGCGCGGCGGCGGCTGGGTGATCAGGGTGGCGGGTGCGGCCACCGCGATGGCCTCGGCGGCCGGCTCGCGCTGCCGGCCCGCCAGCGTCCGCAGCGCCCCCAGGCTCTCATCCGAAATCGACACGGTGGTGACGCCGTCGGCCTTGAGACGTTTTAGCTCATCGGTAAGCGCGGTGAGAACGGCATGCATCAAGGTTTAACCAGCAATTTTTCCACATACTTCCCGAGCAAGTCGAATTCCAAATTGACCCGCTCGCCGTGGCGGCGCTCACGCAAATTGGTGACTTTGCGGGTATGGGGGATGAGCCAGACGGCAAAGGCGTCACCCTCCACCTCGGCCACGGTGAGGGAAATGCCATCGATCGCAATGCTGCCCTTCGGCACGAGGTAACGGCCCGTGCCGGCCGGGGTCCGCACACGGAGATAAAAATCCTTTCCCCGCGGCTCGAAGCGCTCGATCACCCCCTGCGCATCGATGTGGCCGGTGACAAAATGCCCCCCGACCTTGCCGTCGAAACGCAGGCTGCGCTCGAGATTGACCGCTGCGCCGGGTCGCAGCGCCTCGAAGTTGGTCAGCCGCCGTGTCTCCTCGAGCACGTCGAAGCTAAGATGCTTCTCGTCGGCTGCGACGACGGTAAGACAGCAGCCGTTGACCGCGACGCTGTCGCCCTGGGCGACGTCGCGGCGCGCGGCGTCCGCGGTGATTTGCAGGCGCCATCCCTCCGCGGCGGGCGCGAAGGCGACGACTTGTCCGGTTTCCTCAACAATGCCGGTAAACATGGGTGTAAGGGCCAGGATCGCGCCGGCCGCGGCTGCGGCCGATGATTGACGGTGCTGGGTAATCGTTCACAGTGGCGGGTTTCACGCGATGGCTACTGACAGCAAAGACTACGAGTTTTCCAAAATTGAACCGCATTGGCAATCCTTCTGGGAGAAAAATCGCATCTTCCGGGCTCCCAACGACCCGGCCAAGCCGAAGTACTACGTGCTGGACATGTTTCCCTACCCGTCCGGCGCCGGGCTGCACATCGGCCATCCCGAGGGCTACACCGCGACCGATATCATTGCCCGGCATCGGCGGGCCCGCGGCTTCAACGTCCTTCATCCGATCGGCTGGGACGCCTTCGGCCTGCCCGCCGAACAGCACGCGGTCAAAACCGGCACCCATCCGGCGACCAACACGCAAAATAACATCGCCAACTTCCGCCGTCAGATCAAGGCCCTGGGTTTCAGCTACGATTGGGACCGCGAAATCGACACGACCGACCCGCATTACTACCGCTGGACGCAGTGGATTTTTCTCCAGCTGTTCAAGCGCGGCCTGGCTTACGTCGATGAGCGACCGGTCTGGTGGTGCCCGGAGCTGAAGACCGTCCTGGCCAACGAAGAGGTCATCGATGGCAAGAGCGAGGTCGGCGGCTTTCCGGTGGAACGCCGCAATCTCCGGCAGTGGGTGCTCCGCATCACCGCTTACGCCGAACCGCTCCTCGCCGGCTTGAAGGATCTCGACTGGCCCGACTCAACCAAGCGCATGCAGGAGGCGTGGATCGGCCGCAGCGAGGGCGCGGAGGTCCTGTTCGGGCTGGAAAATCCGGCGCTCGGCCCGCTGAAAATTTTCACCACCCGGCCCGACACGCTTTTCGGCTGCACTTACATGGTGCTGGCCCCCGAGCACCCGCTCGTCGGCACGCTGACCACGCCGGCGCAGCGCGAGGCGGTCGAGGCCTACCGCAAAAAGGCCGCCGGCAAAAGCGACCTCGAGCGAACCGATCTGGCCAAGGAAAAATCCGGCGTTTTTACCGGTGCTTTTGCAGTCAATCCGGTCAACGGCGAGCGCGTGCCGATCTGGGTCGCCGACTACGTACTGATGGGCTACGGCACCGGCGCGATCATGGCCGTGCCCGCCCATGACGAGCGCGATTTCGAGTTCGCCCGCGCCTACGGCTTGGAAATCCGTCAGGTGATCGCAAAAAAAGACGGTGCCGAGGTGAACCTGCCGTTCGTGGACGACGGCGCCCTGATCAACTCCGGCGCTTACACCGGCCTCGACTGGCGCGAGGCGAAGAAAAAAATCACCGCCGATCTGGCCGCGCGCGGCGCCGGCAAGGCCGCGATCAATTACAAGCTCCGCGACTGGCTGTTTTCGCGCCAGCGTTACTGGGGCGAACCGTTCCCCATCGTCTGGGTGGAGGAAAGCGACTACCGCCGCGCCGCGCCGGCACGGAAAGATTTCCTTCCGCCGGAGCCGGTGAGGTTCGCCGGCGAAGGCCGGACCCTTTTCGCCCTGCCCGTGCCGGAAACCTCGCTGCCGTTGAAGCTGCCGGAAACACAAAGCTACCTGCCGAGCGGCACCGGCGAAAGCCCGCTGGCCAACGTCACTGACTGGTTGGAAATCTGGTTCAATTTCGAGACCGGCGAGGCCGTGCCGGCCGCGCAGCCGAAGCCCGCCGGCGCCGCCTGGGTGCGCGGCCGGCGCGAGACCAACACCATGCCGCAGTGGGCCGGGTCGTGCTGGTACTACCTGCGCTTCCTCGATCCACGCAACGATCGCGCCTTTGCCGATCCCCAACTGCTCGCCTATTGGGGGGTGCCCGACCTTTACGTCGGCGGCGCCGAGCACGCCGTGCTCCACCTGCTTTACGCGCGTTTCTGGCACAAGGTGCTGTTCGATCTCGGCGCCGTACCGCAAGCCGAGCCGTTCAAGAAACTGTTTCATCAGGGCATCATTCTCGGCGAAGATGGCGAAAAGATGTCGAAAAGCCGCGGCAACGTCGTCAATCCCGACACCATCATTGCCAGCCATGGCACCGACACGCTGCGCCTCTACCTGATGTTCCTCGGACCGCTGGAGGCGATGAAGCCGTGGAACCCGCGCGGGATCGAGGGCGTGCATCGTTTTCTGCAAAAAGTCTGGCGCAACTGCATCGGGCCGGACGGCGCGGTCAATGCCAAGATTTCCGCCACCGCCACGGACTCACCCGCCCTGGTCAAACAGCTGCACAAGACCATCCAGAAAGTCGGCGACGATATCGACGCCCTGCGCTTCAACACGGCCATCTCCGCCATGATGGAATTCAACAATGCGCTCCAAGCCGAGCCTCGGGTCAATCGCCGCTCCGTGCTCACCTTCCTTCAGTTGCTCGCGCCGTTTGCGCCTCACCTCGCCGAAGAGCTCTGGGAAAGGCTGGGCGAAGCGCCGTCGATTCAGTTCGCCCCTTGGCCGCAGTTCGATCCGGCTCAGCTCGCCACGGCGGAAATCACCCTCGTCGTTCAAGTCAACGGCAAGCATCGCGCCGAATTGACCGTGCCGACCGGCATTTCGCAGGAGGATGCTCTCCGGCAGGCCTCCGAACACCCCCGCGTCACCCCTTACTTGCAAGGAAAGAGCATTCGACGGGTCATTTTTGTCCCGGGAAAAATTTTAAACATCGTCGTGTGAGCCAATTGTCACTTAATTGACAATTTTTTGAAATATAGGGTTAATTCCCTAGACAAGGCCTCTATTTTCTGTATCTAACAGAGGAAGAGGATACAATCGTTCCTGTGACCAGCCTCCATCTTATTATTTCTGCGCGAGGCGGTCTTAAAAAATCTTAAAAATGAACCGATGTTATTTTTTGTCATGAAAACTCCACATCGTTTTCCCTTCAGCGCGGTTGTCGTGGCAGTGGTCATGGCTTCTACGTTTTCAGTCCCCTCCTCAGCCGCAGTCGGCGGCCCGACGAGCAAGCTCTACGTCTCCGATCTCAAAGGCCAGGCCGACCTCAACACCCGCGACGCTATCACGGCGTTGTCCAAAAAAGCGGTATTTGATGCCCAGGGATCCACCGTCCTGACCTCGGCCGATTCGAATGACTCGATGGTTTATTCCAACGGCACCGGCATTTATCTCGACAGCAACACCCGCCTGAGTGTGAAAAAATTCGTTCAGGAGCCGTTTACGCCGAACCGTTACGATCTCGAGACCGAGCCCTCCGTCTCCCAGACCGAAGCCCACCTCTCCTATGGCACGATCGGGTTGTGCACCAGCCGGCTCGCCGCCGGAAGCAACATGGTCTACTCCACGCCGCAGGCGCTCTTTTATATTCGCGGCAACAAACTGGTGATCGAGGTCAGCACGAACGAAACGCGCATTTCCGTGCTCGACGGCGACGTCACGGTCCACGCCGCCAGCGGCGACGCCGGCCAGATTCTGCACGGCGGAGAGGAGGCGGTCATCCGCTCCGACGCCAGCAATCAGTCCTCCATCGTCCACCTTGGTCCAATTCCTGATGACCGGAAGAAGTTTCTCGATGACCGGGTTTCTCTGGCTTGCATTGCCAAGCGCACCGTTTATTTCGAAGTGGTGAACCGCCCCGGAACAAACGGAGAGGACACCCAGGAAATCCAGGCCAACGCCGTCGTCCCGGCCGACAAACCGGTGAACTTCACCGTCAGCCCATCCCAATTGCCGCAGTAGCCATCGCGCTTCTTCCGCCTCCATGCGAGCTGCTTTCTCTTACCGTGCCATCCTACTCGCGTTGGTCGTCGGCGGAATTTTCCCGGCGCCGGCGTCCGCGCTCCTTACTTTTAACGACGGCCGTGACCAGGTTTTTGTCACGGGCAACGCGGGCCTGACCTACGACTCGAATATTTTCGCCAATAGTGCCGCCCATTCCGACACGATTTACTCCGGGGGCGCCGGACTGGAATACAAGCGCCATGCCGGCATTATTTCCGCCGATGCGTCCGCCGGGATTTCCATTTCCCGCTTCGACAAATTCAGTTCGGAGGACTTTTCCGATCCGCATATCCAGGGCGAATTCAGCGCCAGCGATGAACGCACCTCCGGCGATTTGACCCTCGCCGCCTCCCGCCAGAGCCAGGCGGACGTCATTGCCGGCGTGCGTGCGCTCTCCTGGACTTATGATGCGGGCTTAAACACGCGCTACCGGGTCAACGATCGTTACAGCATCGCCGGCAACCTCGGTTATAACCGCCAGAATTATGTCCGCACCCCCACCCTGGTCGACCTGACCGGCTACAGCGGCGGCGCCAATCTGTTTTATAGCATCAACTCCGCCCGCGACTTTTTTGCCGGCTATCAATTCCGGCTGCAGGAAACTTCGCGCAACCGGAGCTTCGGCGAGCATTCCTTCAATGCCGGTCTTAGCGGCAAAATTCTTCCCAAACTCAACGGCACGGTCAGCCTGGGCTACTCGCTCCTGCAACCGCACGGTTCGACCACCGATCACTCCACCGGCTCGCTTACCGAGTCCGTGGCGCTGACCTGGAATTTGAGCCGGCGACTGAAGATTACCGGCGATCTCTCCCAGTATTTCACCGCCACCTCGATCAACGGCTCGGTCGACACCACCAGCGCCAGCCTGCTCGCCACCTACGCCATGAATGCCCGCCTCGCCTTTGCTGGCGGAATCAGCGGCGGACACACCCGGTTTCTCGGCGCCTCCGGCGGGGGGCGGCGCGACACGGATTTCAGCTGGAATGCGGGGGTCGATTACAATTTCACCGACAATCTGAAAGTCTCGACTACTTACACCTATTATGAAAACTGGTCCACGCTGAGCTTCTCGGATTTCATCCGGCACACCCTCAGCGTGACATTGAGCGCTCGTTTTTAAGCCCGTCGCCATGAGATTTTCCAGTCGATTGCCGTTTTTGCTGGTTGCCATCGGGGGAATTCTAGCCGCGGTCACCGCGCGGTGCGGAGACACCCCGGTTCCCGCCGCCACGACGGTGGCCAGCTACACCCTCACCAACACCGACAAGCTGCGCATCGCCGTTTTCCAAGAGGACGATCTCTCCAGCATCGTCCGCATCGATGCCAACGGCGACGTCAACCTTCCGCTGGTCGGCGAGGTCAAAGTTGCCGGTCTGACCGTAAGCGACGCCCAGAAGGCGATCGAAAATGCCTATCGCGACGGCCGGTTTCTGAGCAAGCCTCAGGTCACCATTACGGTCGAGGAATACGCCTCGCGCGAGGTTTCCGTCGAGGGCCAGGTACGCAATCCCGGCCGCTACCCCCTTCCAATCGAGTCCACCATGACCGTGGTGGACCTGGTGATAAAGGCCGGCGGCCTCACCGATATTGCCAGAGGTGGTGCGGTGACGATCACGCGGACCTCCGCCGACGGCAAGAAAACCACCTACACCGTGGATGTCGAAAGCATCATCAAGGGGAAAAAACCCGCCAACCCCAATGACAGCTCCCTCCAGCTTCAGCCCGGCGATATCGTGTACGTCCCCGAAAGCCTCATTTGATCGTCATGCCCGAATCCAGCCCCAAGCCTCTTCCGTCCAAGCCGCTGCCCGGGAAGGATGACGACGCCGTCGAGCGCCGCACCCTGCGTGACTATTATATCATCATGCGGGAGCGCTTCTGGATCGCCCTGCCGCTGGCGGTCGCAGTCGCTTTGCTCCTTGGATACTACCAGCTGCGTCAGCCCAAAATGTATCTTTCGCGCGCCACGATGGAATTCGAGAAGCCGGAGCGCGTGATCACCACCGAAGGGGTGGTCGACCCGTCGGTCAAATCCGACATCGATCTCAATACCTATCTTGAAGACCTGAACAGCGAGAGCCTGCGGAGCAAGGTGCTGGAGTCGTTCACGCCGGAGGAAATCAAGATCCTGCAGCGTCCTTATTTGAAAAATCTCGCGCCCGGCCAGCCCCCCCCTTCGCTTTCCGGGCTCCTGGGCAACCGTACCATCACTTCCGTGCGCAACAGCTTTCTCATCAGCGTTGCCGTGACCCACGAGGACCCGGAGGCCGCCGCGCTCATCGCCAACCGTTATGTTGAGCAGTTTGTGCAGTACCTGCTGGAAAACGTCGGCGGCAAAAATGATGCGGCGGTCGACTACCTCAAGACCCGGGCGGAGCAGCTCCGCAAGGAATCACAGTCCGCCGACGAAAAGCTCCAGGTCTACATGCGGGAGCACAACCTTGTTTCTCTCGACAGCAGCGTCAACATCGTCACCGACCGCCTCAAAGCGGTGAATACCGCACTGGAAAACGCCCGTCAGGAACGGCTGACCCTCGAGACCCTTTCCAATCAGGTCCAGTCCTACAAAAAGGATGGCCGCAACCTCATCGAGATTTCCTACATCGCCAATCATGGCACCGTCCCAAGCATCCGGGCCCACCTCGACGAACTCAAGCGCAACCAGGCGGTCCTCTCCGAGCGTTACCTGGAGCGGCACCCAAAGATGATCGATTTGGCCAATGCCATCCACGTCGCTCAGGATCAGCTGACACAGGCGCTCAACCTCGCCATTGAAGAACTTCAGACCAGCCTCGACAAGGCCCGCTCCACCGAGCAGGCGTTGCAGAACGAATACGCCAAGCAGGAAGCGGCCCAACTCCATCTGCGCGATCTCTCGGTCGATTACCACAGTCTGGAGAACCAGGCCTCGGTGGCCAAAAGCAACTACATCCAGATCCTTGACCGCCTCAATCAGGCGACGAACTACAAGAATCTGGAAAATATCCCCGTCCATCCCCTCGACCGCGCCGTCCCCGCCGGCGCGCCCTACACTCCCGACCTCCGTCATATTCTCAATCTTTGCGTCAGCGTCGGCCTGCTCGTTTTCGTCGGTGTCGCGATCGGTCTCAGCTTTCTCGACGATCACATCAAGAGCGCCTGGGACGTCGAGTCCTTCATTGGCGTCAATCTCCTCGGCATCATCCCCGAACTCGGCGGCGCCAAGGATGAGGATAAATATTCCCTCGTCCTCAACGACACGTCCCACGCCGGCGCCGAATCGTTCCTCAGCATCTACAGCTCGGTCAAGATCCACTCCAAGCTGGACTTCCCGAAATCCATTCTCGTCACCAGCACCATTCCGGGCGAGGGCAAGACTCTGGTCTCCTGCAACCTTGCCGGCGCTTTTGCCCGTCACGGCAAACGCACCCTCTTGATGGACTGCGATCTTCGCCGGCCCATGCTGCACCGCCATTTCAAACAGGAGAACAAGACCGGCATTATTTCATGGTTCGACAACGGCGCCACTGCCGACGATCCGGTCAACAACCCCCATCTTGGCATCACCCAGGTGAGCGAGGATTTCTTTCTCCTCTGCTCCGGCGGCCGGTCCAAAAGCCCGACCGAGATCCTCGAGAGCCCCGCCTTCACCCAGCTGATCGACCGGCTGAAAAAGCACTTCGACCTGGTGGTGGTCGATTCCCCCCCCATGGGGGCCGTCACCGATTCGCTGCTCATTGCCGATCGCACCGACGAGGTGGTGTACGTCTGCCGTTTCAATCGCGCCCACCGCAAGCATATCAAGCTTTACATCCGCAGCCTGCGCAACGGCAAGAATGAGATCCTCGGCATTGTCCTCAACGGTCTCTCGCCCCGCCGCATCGAGTATTACTCAAATTACCGCTACTACCGCAGCTATAAAAAATATTACGGGACCCAGGCGTAGGGAGGCGGCGGGGAAAACCGGGACGGTGGCGCGTTCCACCGCATAAATTCTTCCATCTGCTCTTTCTGTCTTTCCGGCCGACGGAATTTCCGTTTTTCCTTGATCCGTGTCCTCCCAATTTCTCCCGGCCGACTTTGACCCGAAAAAACCGGTGGCCTTGATCGCCGGCCAGGGCCAGTATCCCATTCTCGTCGCCAAGGCCGTCCGGCGCGCGGGGATTCCGCTCAAGCTGCTTGCCTTCGAGGAGGAGACGCCGGCCGAGTTGGTCGAGTCCTTTGCCCCGGCCGACCGCGCCGTCATCCTCGTCGGTCAGCTCGGCAAGATGCTCAAGGCGCTGGAGAAATTCGGCGCCGGCTATGCCCTCATGGCCGGCCAGATCACGCCCCGCCGGCTGTTCAAGGGCCTCCATCCCGATCTCAAGGCCGCCCAAATCCTGCTCTCCCTCAAGCGGCGCAACGCCGAGACCATTTTCGGCGCCATCGCCGCGGAGATTGAAAAGCTCGGCATCCGCCTGCTCGATGCCCGCAGTTTCCTCGACAATCAGCTTGTCACCCCCGGCGTCATGACCGGCGGGAAATTTCCCGTCGAACCCGAATACGTCGAGCATGGCGTTCATATCGCCCGGGAATGCGCCCGCCTCGACATCGGCCAGGGCTGCGTCGTGCGCAAGGGCACGGTGCTGGCGGTGGAAGCATTCGAGGGGACGGACGAGATGATACGCCGGGCGGGGTCGTTCAAATCCGACGCGGCCCTCCTCGTCAAAACCGTCAAAGCCGGCCAGGATTATCGTTTCGACGTGCCGGTCTTCGGCCGCCGGACCCTCGAGACCATGCACGAGGCCGGCCTGGGCGCGGCCGCCCTGGAGGCCGGTCGTGTCATCATTCTCGACAAGCCCGCCGTGGTCGATCAGGCCCGGGCGTGGGGCATCAGCCTCCTCGGCTACGAATAATTGGCGGCGCCGCACGCGGACCGCTTGCGCTTTCCGCCAAGGCCACGCATGCTTTTCCCATGCAAAACGACGTCATAGTCGTCACCATCAAGGCCGTTGTACCCACCGCCAACGGTTGCGCCGTCTTTCTCGGCACCGAGGAAAAAACCTTTGTCATTTACGTCGATCATTTTGTCGGCAACGCCATCCAGATGTCGCTCAATGTGCCGAAAAAAGAGCGTCCGGGCCGGCCGCTGACCCATGACCTGATCGGCAGCGTCCTGCTCGGTCTCGGCGCCCAGTTGGACCATGTCGTGGTCAATGACGTCGCCGACGGCACGTTTTTCGCGCGCATTCTCCTCAAGATGGAAAACGAGCTGGGCAAAAAGATCATCGAGATCGATGCCCGCCCGAGCGATTCGATCGTCCTCGCCCTTCATCACAAGCGCCCGATTTACGTCGCGCAAAAGGTCTTTGACGGCGTCGAGGACCAGAGCGAGATCCTTGAGCGCGTCCTCCGCCAGCAGGCCGAGGAAAGCGAAGGCGAGAGCGAGGGGGAATCGGACGAGGAAGAGGATACGCCGTCCTGAACAGCCGCATGCCCGCCCTGCCGCCGCCCATCGCCGCGGGCCTGCCGCTCACGGCGCTCGCCCCCATGCAGGACGTCACCGACCTCGCCTTCATGCGCGTGATCGCGCACTACGGCGCGCCGGATTATTTCTTCACCGAGTTTTTCCGCGTCCACACCCAATCGCGCCCGGAAAAACACATCCTCCGGTCGATCGATGAAAATACCACCGGCCGGCCGGTCTTCGCCCAGCTCATCGGTGAAAGCCTTCCCGACCTCGCCCGCACGGTGGAGCAGCTGCTCCGCCATCCCGTCGCCGGCATCGACCTTAACCTCGGTTGTCCCGCGCCCAAGATTTACAAAAAGAACGTTGGCGGCGGGCTGCTGCGCGATCCGGAGAAGATTGACCAAATTCTGGGCTGCCTGCGGTCGGCCGCGCCCGGATTGCTGACGGTCAAGATGCGCATCGGCTTTGATGGTGCGGAAAATTTCGACCGCGTCGTCGATCTCGTCAACGCCCATGGGATCGATCTGCTCAGCGTCCATGGCCGCACCGTCAAGGAAATGTACCGGAGCGAGGTGCACTATGATTTCATCGCCCGCGCCGCCGCCCGCGCGCGCTGCCCGGTGCTGGCCAACGGCAACATCACCTCGGCCGCCCGCGCCGCGGAGGTGCTTGCCGCCACCGGCGCCGCCGGCGTGATGATCGGCCGGCACGCCATCCGCAATCCGTGGATTTTCCGGCAGTGCCGTGAACGAGCCTCCGGCCGCGCCGTCACTCCGGTGTCATTGGCCGAGGTGCGCGAGTACGTCGAGCGCCTCTACCGCGCGACACAAGCCGGCGACATTCCCGAGCGCGCCCATGTCGCAAAAATGAAAAAATACCTCAATTTCGTCGGTCAAGGCGTCGATCCGGCCGGCGCCTTTCTGCGCGACATGCGCCGGGCCGAGACTGAAGCACAGCTCTTCGCCGTCTGCGATGCCCATCTGTTGGCCGAACCGGCGCGGGAATTTTCGCCCGAACCCTACCCGGGCGTGATCGCCCGGCCAAATTGCGAAACCCCGGCCCAGGCGGACGGCTGCTCCCTGGAAACGGTCACGGCCTGACTGGGCCGCCGTTGCAGGGAGCAACGCTTCCTTCTGTTCCGTCCGCCTCCCCGCAGGCTTTATTTGTAATACGTTACAAACATCTTGGCCGTTTCGGATATTTGTAACGTATTATATTACAAACCGGTTTCCTCGCAACCGGCGCGAGGTCGGTGGACGAAAGGCATAACCGGCAGCCAGCGGATGTCACGAGAGGCGAACTCTCCGCGACGGAGGGCGCCTACTTTCGCCTGAGAAATTCCCGCAGCGCGACGGCGTTGTTGTGGTCTTCGTCTTTAGCCGAAAAAAGCAGCGTGGCCCGTCCGCCGCCGGCCGCCTTCCGCACCAGCGCCGCGGCGTCCATCTCCTTCAGCTCGGCAAAATAGCGGCGCTTGAACGCGGACCACTTCGCCGGATCATGGCCGAACCATTGGCGCAGCGCAGCGCTCGGCGCCACGTCCTTCAACCAGACGTCGACGCGCGCTTTTTCCTTGCTCAGGCCGCGCGGCCAGAGCCGGTCAACCAGGAGCCTGCGCCCATCGCGTCCCTCCGGTTTTTCATACACTCGCTTCACGGCCAGCTTCATTCCAATCCCAGTATTTTCCGCCCCTCCGCCGAAATCATCTGCGGGGTCCAGACCGGATCCCAGACGATATGCACCTTGGCTGACTCGACACTGGGCAGCGCCGCAATTTTCTCCCGCGCATCCTCGGCAATGACCGGCCCCATGCCGCAGCCCGGTGCGGTGAGGGTCATCTTCACCTCGACGGCATGGCCGCCGCGCGGCGTTTTCTCGACTGCCAGGTCGTAAACCAGGCCGAGATCGACAATATTGACCGGAATTTCCGGGTCAAAGCAGGTCTTGAGCGCGCCCCACACCGCCTGCTCGCTGAATTCGCCCGCCGTCCCCTCCGCCGACGGCGGTGGAAAAAAGAATCCGGTGATGGCATCCGCCTGCTCGCGGGCGATCCGGAACAGCCCGCCCCCCGCGCGCACCGTGATGCTGCCACCGAGCGTCTGCGTCACCATCACCTCCGTCCCCGCAGGCAAGGTCATGGGCTCGCCAGCCGGAATGATTGTGGCGGGGGTGTCACGCGAAAGGGTGTGGATCGAACCGGCGCTCATTTGACCATCACCTCCAGAGGAAGGCGGGCATAAACCCCGCGCGGATCGTTGAATTCCTGCACCATTTTTATCTCCTGCTTGATACTGGCGAGAAGCCGGCCAAAGGCATCCCGGCTGTCGGTTTGCTGGCGCTGCCGGCCCTTCAGTAAGTCCGCGATGATCTCGGTCAGTTCCTTCCGCCGCGGATATTCAACCACGGTATAATTGGCGCCGAGGCGGGCGTTCTGCGCCGCAAATCTAACCGCCGCATCCAGGCCGCCGATTTCATCCACCAAGCCGAGTTTTTTCGCCTCTGTCCCGGACCACACCCGGCCCTGCGCAATATCCTCCACCACCGCCCGGTCGAGATGACGGCCCTCGCTGACTTTGGTGATGAACTGGTCATAGATCCAATCCACCAGGTGCTGAAACAGTTCCAGCTCCTCGTCCGTTTTCGGCCGGGTAATGGTGAAGGCGTCGGCAAATTTGCCGGTTTTGGCTACGTCAAAGGTCAGGCCAAGATCGCCCGCCAGTTTTTGCACATTGAAATACATCCCGAAGACGCCGATCGAGCCGGTGATGGTCGTGGGCTCGGCGTAAATTCTATTGCTGTAGGCGGAAATCCAGTAGCCGCCCGAGGCGGCCACCGTTCCCATGGAGACGATGACGGGCTTGGTCAGCCGGGCCAGGCGCAGCTCGCGTTGAATTTCCTCCGCCGCCGTGGCGCTGCCGCCGGGACTGTTGACGCGCAATACAATGGCTTTGACATCGTCATCCTGCCGCAAGCCGCGGAGCATGCGGGAGAAACGGTCACCGCCGATCTCGCCGTAGTCTCCCTCGCCGTCCACGATGTCGCCCTCGGCATAAACCACCGCGATTTTGCCGGCGGCGGCGCGGCCAACCGTCCTGGACCTGGCCGGAGTATCGCCCAGGGTCGAGGCGTAATCAGCCAGGGCGATCTGCTTGAAAGGCTCCCGCGAACCGGTGCGGCCGGTCTTGCGCTTGAGTTCGGCGATCATCTCGTCGCGGTAGGCCAGCCGGTCGACAAGTTTCGCATCCGCCGCCTGCTCGGCGTTGAACAGACCATGCGCGTCGACCGATCGTTGCAACTCGGGGCGGGTCAGACCGCGGCTGGTTGCGATCTCGTCGAGAATCTGGCTCCAGAGGTCATCGAGCAGCTTTTGGGTCTGGGCGCGATTCTCCGGGCTCATGTCCTTGCGGGTGAAAGGCTCGACAAATGACTTGTACTTGCCCACCCGCGTCACCTGCACCCCGATGCCGAACTTGTCGAGCGCGCCGGTGAAAAAAATCGGCTGGCTCGACAGGCCGGGAAGCAGGACGACGCCGTAGGGATTGAGCGCAACCTCGCTCGCCACCGAGGCGAGATAGACATCGCGAGTCATGGCAAAATCAAGGTAAGCCACCACCGGCTTGCCGGCGGCGCGACAGGCATTAAGCGCTTCGCGCACTTCCTTGAGCGCGGCAAAGCCCGCGCCGTAGCCCAGCGGACTGAGCGAACCGGTGAGATAGACGCCGGCGATGCGGTCGTCTTTCGCCGCGGCCCGCAGAGCCCGGGTGACGGTGCGCAACTGCAGCGTTCCGTCCTGGTCCCCGCCAAAACCGCCGAAATCGGGCGGGGGCGCCGCGTCCGTGATATTGGTCGTCAGGTCAAAGACCAGATAGGAGCCGGATTCCACCGTCACACCGTTTTTGCCGCCGATCGCCGCCACGGCGGCGAAAAAAACGAGCAGCAGTACGATCAGACCGACGAGGAAAATCCACAATGCCGCCAGGGTGGCCAGCATCGACGTGAAAAAATTTCTCATTCCCGCGCAAACTAACGCATTTCATCGCGTCGGCCAGTGAAAAGGCACCGGGCACTCCCGATCGGACCACCTGGCGCCGCCGGGATCCATCATCCGGAAAAAACCGAGCTGCATGCTTTTCTTTGGTGGATTTTCTGTTTGTTTTGAAGTCCGCCCATGAACGAACCGCAAAAGGAACTCCTGACCACCAACCGCAAGGCGCTCACGATCAATCTCGAGCAGCTGAAGTACGGCACCTTTGCGGAAATCGGCGCGGGCCAGGAGGTCGCCCGCCATTTCTTCCAGGCCGGCGGCGCCTCCGGCACCATTGCCAAGACCATCTCGGCCTACGACATGGCCTTCAGCGATGCCATTTACGGCAAGGCTCCCCGCTATGTTTCGCGCGAGCGGCTCGCCCTCATGCTCGACCACGAGTACAAGCTTTTGATCGAACGCCTCGCCGGCCAGCGCGGCAACCGCACGACGTTTTTCGTTTTCGCCGACACGGTCGCAACCCGCAATTTCAAGGGCACAAACGAAGCCCATGGCTGGATCGGGGTGCGCTTCCAGACGACGCCGGAGAGCGAGCCAAGCGACATCATCCTGCATGTGCGCATGTGGGACAAGGAAAGCGTCCAGCAGCAGCAGGCACTCGGCATTGTCGGCGTGAACCTGATTTATGGGGCCTTTTATTTCCGCGACGATCCGCAGCAGTTCATCCCTTCGCTGGTCGACAACATCGGCGCCGACCGCATCGAAATCGACATGCTCACTTTCAGCGGACCGGCCTTCCCAAATTTCGACAACCGGCTCATGTCACTGCACCTGGTCCAGCACGGTCTGACCAACGCGGTCATGTTCGGCCCCGGCGGCACCGTCGTCCAGCCGTCCGAGGTGCTCCACAAAAAGGCCATTCTGGTCGAGCGGGGCAGCTTCCGGCCGGTCACCCATGTCAATGTCGACATGCTCAACTGCGCCGCGGCACAGTTCGTGCAGGAGCCGATGGTCAAAGGCAAGGAGGTCGTGGTCCTGATGGAGATTACCATGAACAACCTTCTCGCCGACGGCGGCCTCGATCCGCAGGACTTCCTTTCCCGCGTCGACCTGCTCGGCGACATCGGCTTCACCGTGCTCATTTCCAATTACAGCGAATACTACCGCCTCACCTCCTATTTCCGCCGCTATACCAACGAAATGATAGGGGTCGCCATGGGAGTGAACAATCTCGTCGAGGTCTTCAACGAAAAGTACTACGAAAACCTGCCTGGCGGCATTCTCGAATCATTCGGCCGGCTCTTCCGCAACGCGGTCCGCCTCTATATTTATCCCATGCGTCAGGACGCCTATGACCGCTATATTTCGAGCGGCCATCCGGCGACGGTGGCCAGCGTCAACCTGCCCCAGGCGTTCGCCTCCGGCGTCCTCATCACCGCCCGCAACGTCCACATCCTCGACCATCTCCGCAATCTTTACGATCATCTGCTGGAAAATCACTACCTCGAATGCATTGTCGGTTTCAATCCCGACATCCTCGGCATCTTTTCCCGCGACGTCCTCGACCGCATCAAGGCCGGTGATTCCTCGTGGGAGAAAATGGTGCCGGCCCCCGTGGCCGAGGCGATCAAGAAGCGGCGGCTTTTCGGCTACGGCGCGCCCCAGCCCGCGGCTGCGGCGACCCAGGTGGCGGCAAAATAAGACCGGGCCGGGGATGAGTTCTTTTGCGCAAGCCGCAGGTTGAGTCATTGCCCTCATTTCCGGGGATTCGATGAAATTTTCCGTGCCTTCGGGAATTTTTGCGGGCAAGCTTTTCCCCTTCCGTCCATGCGCTTTCATAAGTACCACGCCCTCGGCAACGATTACCTCGTGCTCAACCCTTCCGACTTTCCCTTCTGGAAGGTTCCGACGATGGAGCAGATCCGCGTCATTTGTCACCGCCATTACGGCGTCGGCTCCGACGGCATCCTGTGGGGGCCTTTGCCGACCAAGCGGGCCTCTTTTGCCCTGCGCATCTTCAATCCCGACGGCTCCGAGGCGGAAAAGTCCGGCAACGGCCTGCGGATTTTTTCGCGCTTCCTTTTCGACCAGGGTTTTGCCGGCGCCTCCGCCTTCACCATCCAGACGCTGGGCGGCATCGTCCAATCGGTGGTGAAGGAGAGCGGTCGCCTGATCAGCGTGGCCATGGGCCAGGTAAGCTTTCATAGCGAGAAGATCCCGGTGGCCGGTCCGCCGCGCGAGGTCATCAATGAAAAGATCACCGCCCACGGCCGTGAGTTCACCTATTGCGCCGCCACCATCGGCAACCCTCATTGCACCATTCTCCTCCCGGAAATTTCCCCCAATCTGGCCCGGACCTACGGACCGGACCTGGAAGCCGACCCGCTTTTTCCGCATCGCACCAATGTGCAGTTCATGCGGGTGATCGACCGGGCCAACATCCAGATCGAAATCTGGGAGCGCGGCGCCGGCTATACCCTGGCCTCCGGCAGCAGCAGCTGCGCCACCGCCGCGGTCGCCCACAAGCTCGGGCTGGTCGACAACCGTGTCACCGTGCACATGCCGGGCGGCCAGATCGCGATTGAAATCAGCCCGGATTTTTACGTCCAGATGACCGGGCCGGTGACCAAGGTCTCGGAAGGCACGCTCCACGCCGAAATTTTCAGCGTCAAGGCATAGCGCCCGGCATGAAAAAGCCGGAGCGATTGGCTCCGGCTTGAAGGGCGAAAAGGCGCGGGGGTTGAGGCGAACTGTTCAATATTTCACCGAGCAGCCGTAAGGCCGGCTCACCGGCGTCGGCACGGGCTGGCCCGCCTTGACCGCCTCGAGCGCAGCCTTCACGTAGTTCGTCGCCTTGGCGATGTCGGAGATGTCGGCCGAGCGGATGCTGTCGATCGCGCCGTCGTAGACCAGAATGCCGTCCGGATTGATCACATACATGTCGGGCGTGGTCTTGGCATTGTAAAGATGGCCGACCTTGCCGTCGTGATCGTAGCAATAGGCGGTGGGAGCGGCGGAATTTTTCTGCAGCCAGGCTTTGATCTGCTCCGGCGTGTAGTCGGCGCCTTCCTTGCCCGTCGCGCCGGAATTGATCACAAGCCAGACCACGCCATCGGCGGTGGCGCTTTTCTGCAGGCCGGGAATATTGCCGCTTTCATAGTGCTTTTTCACGAATGGACAGTCGGGATTGTTCCATTCCAGGACGACGGTTTTGCCTTTATATTCGGAAAGCGAATGCGTCTGTCCGTTGATGTCGGTGAGGGTGAAGTCAGGCGCCGGCTGGCCGACCTTGACCTTGGCGCAAACCGTGCCGGCAAAAGCGCCGAACACCACGAGGATGAAAAGTAATTTGAGGAATTTCATGAGCATGAAGGGGAGGTTTCGATGCGGGAGGTGGAAGGCGAATTCTTAATGCAAAGCTCCGAAAATGCAAAAAATTTTCCCGGCTCGTCCGTCCGGATTGCGATAAAAGTCCCGGGTTCAGCGTAGTTTCGACATTGCAGCGGCGGGTGGCGGACCCTAGGCTGTGGGGCGTGATCGGCTGGGCCGGCGATTTTTTCCGTTTCTGGTGGAGCCTCTTCTACTGGAACATCCGCAAGACCGTCTTCCGCTGGCGCGGCGGGCGTTGCCCGTGCCAAAACCCCAGCGACTCCGGCCGTGCGCTTGAAACCGGATGCGACGCCTGCACCTCCTGGCACCGGCCGGCTCGTTTCCGCCGGGTATGTCCGCTGCTGGTGAGCACGCCGGGCGGGCCGCGCTGTTCCGCCGACACCAAGGAAGTGAGGCCGTTTTGGGGGCGGGCCCTCGCCTTTTACAGCGGGGGATTGGCGGTGCTTTATCTGGTGGTGGTGCTGGGGATTTTTTCCGTGCTGCGTGGCATCGGATACCCGGTGCATCTCACCGCGGTGGCCTGGCCGCCGGCGTGGCGCCAGATCCAGGCGGCGCGCGCGGAATATTTTTATGAAAAAGCCGGCGCGGCGCTGGCCACAAACCATGTCAGTGAGGCACTGCTCGGCCTTTCTTATGCCTACAACTTGAATCCGCGCAATCACCAGGCGGGTTTGCTGCTGGCAAAGCTTTGGCAAATGAGCCAGCCGGCGCTATCGGACCGGGTTTATGCCCGGTTGCTCCGGGACAATCCCGAGCAAGCGGCCCAAATTGTCCATGAATGGTACCGAGCCCTGCTCGCCCGGGGAGATTTTCCGCGCATCGCCCAGCTTACCCCCTCCTTTCTCCGCGCCGATGCGGCGCACGCGCCGGTTTGGCTGCATGCGCTCTTTTTTGCCGGGCGCCGCCTGGGGGATCCCGAGCCGCTGCGGCGCTTCCTCGCCGGCGACCGATCGCTGCCCTCCAATCTGCGCCGGCTCGCCGAAATCGAGTTGTTGATCGAAACCGGACACACCTCTGAGGCTCATTCCGCCCTGCTCGCCCTGGCGCCGGCGTCGCCCTACGGGAGTTATTATCAAGTCAGCGGGCTTACAACCTTGGGATTTCCGGATGAGGCCCTGCTTGCGCTCAACCGCGCCGCCGCCGGCCTGCCCCAGCCGGATTATCTGGCTTTGCGACTCGACGCCTACGCCGCCAAAGGATGGCGCAGCTTGGTGGAAAGCGAAACTGATTTCCTCCTCTCCGTTCCCTCGCCCGCCGCCATCAACCTGCTTTGCGCCCACTTTATCCGTTATCCCGACGCCGAGTTGTTGGCTGCCGTGTTCAGGAAATTTCAACAGCAGCCGTTGGCGCCGTCGGCGGAGTCTTACGAAGCCGTGACCGCGCTCTTTTGCTCCGCCGGGGTCAACGCCAGCTGGTCAAATCTCCACCTGGCCCGCGGCATGTTCGAACAGATCGGACTTCCGTCGCGCAACACTCTCGATATTGCCGAGGCGTTCTTCCACGGCCGTTCGGCGGAGCGGCGACTGGGCAGCATCCTGCCGTTGTTCCAGCCGCCACCGTACCCGATAAGCCTGCCGGCGAAAAAGGCGGCCGCGCCCCCGGTCGTGATCGAGCCGATGGCCCTGGATGTCACCTATGCCTTGTTCGAGCACTATGGCGGCAATCGAATTTCCCCGCGCGCGCCATGAATCCGGCTGATCCCCCCGCCGGCGCCGCGACCCGGCGCCTTCCTCTCCTGGCCCGTTTCAACGCCGTGCTGCTGGCGGTCCTGGCCGCCGGCCTCTGCACCCTGCTCTGGCCGCAATGGCGCCATAATCCGGAGCTGTCGCACGGGCTTTTCATGCCCGTGATCTTTCTGCTGCTGCTGCGAGAAAGCCGCACGGCCGGCCCGGCCCGTTTCCTGCCTGCCGGCGGAGCCACGGTTGTCGCCGTCGCCGGCCTCCTCGTCGCCGGCCTCGCCGTCCTGGCCGTCGGCGGACTCTTTGCCGCCGCCCTCGACTGGTCGCACGCGCTCGTCGACTTCGTTTTGACCGTCGCGCTCGCCCTGCTGACGGCGGCGGGCTGGCTTGTTTTCGCGTCCATGCCGGCACGCGCCGTGCCTTTCAACTGGATCGCCTTCACCGCCGTTTTTCTTTGGGTGCTGTGCGCGCCGATTCCGCCGGGCACCTATATGCGCCTGACGTTCCTGCTGCAGTTGTGGATCACCCGCTCCGTGCTGGCCACGCTGCATCTGTTCGGCATCCCCGCCGCCCGCGACGGCAATCTCATCGTGCTGGGCAATACCACGGTGGGCGTGGAGGAGGCCTGTAGCGGGGTGCGCAGCCTCATTTCCTGCGTCTTTGCCGGCTTCTTTTTTTCCGCCGCGCTTCTCCGCCGAGCCGGTCCGCGGCTCGTCCTCATTCTCCTGGCGGCGCCGCTGGCACTGGCCATGAATTTTCTGCGCTCCCTCGTCCTCACCTTGCTGTCTGCCCATGGCACCAATATCACCGGCTCGTGGCATGACTTGACCGGTTACGCCATCCTCGGGATAACCGCTGTGATGCTCGCCGGCCTCGCCCTGTGGTTGGGCCGCGGCGAAAAGGCCAAGGCCGCTTCACTGCCCAGCCGTCCGCCTGCAAGCGAATCGCGCGTCCCGCTTCAATCCCTGCTCGCCGCCGGGCTCGTTTTGGCAGCCGGAACGGTGGTGTTCTTCTTTGCCGACACCCGTCGCACCACATCCACTGCGCCCGCGCCCGACCTCGCCGCCATCCTGCCGGCGAATGCCGGCGGCTGGGAAGTGCAGACCTCGCAGGATTTGTTTCGTTTCAGCGACGTCCTGCAGACCGATTCGCTGATGCAGCGCACTTACCTGCGACCGATGCCCGACGGCAGCCTCCTGCAGGTGACGATTTATCTCGCCTATTGGTCGGCCGGCCAGGCGCCCGTCAGTCTGGTGGCCTCCCACACGCCCGATGCCTGCTGGCCGGGATCGGGCTGGGTGGCCGAGCCAGCTGATCCCGAGATGAAATTGACCGTGGGCGGACGGGGGCTGCCCACCGCCGAGTCACGCCTGTTCCGCAACGGAGACCTTCCCCAATACGTCTGGTTCTGGCACATCTACGATGACCGACCGCTGGCCTACCGGAATCCCCGCTCTCCTCGCGAGCTGCTCCGCCTCGCCTGGCACTACGGTTTCAAACGCGGGGGATCTCAGCTTTTCGTCCGTATCTCCAGCAATCATCCCTGGGCCGATTTTGCCGGCGACCCCTTGTTGCAAGAAGTGTTTTCCCGGCTGCATAATTTCGGCTTCTGACGCCATGCCGTTCTCACTCACCCGCCAGGAAAAAGTCATTCTCGCCTGCCTCGCCACCCTTATCGTGCTGGGCTTTATCGGGCTGGCGGTATTCTGACCGGCGTTCCCATCGCCAAACGCTTGCCGCGCGACCGAATTCCGCTGTTGATTTTGCGCCGCCAACCTCGAACCTCGCATCCTTCCCGACTCTTCGCGCGTATTGCCTTTATGGAATGCTCCTCGCCCAAGCCTCACTGTCCGTCGAAGCATGCCTGGCCGACGCGGCCGATACGTCGGGGCACGGCGCGCCTCTCACTCCCGGCATGAGCGAACTTGCCCGCGATTCCGATCCGGCCGGTGCCGGCTTGCTGCAACGAATGGCGCAAGGCGATCGGGCCGCTTTTGCCCAGCTTTATGATCGCTTCAGCCGGCCGCTGTATGTCACCGCCCTGCGCATTCTGGGCGATGCCCGCGAAGCCGAGGACATCGTGCAGGAGGTCTTCTTGTCTCTGTGGAACAAGTCTGCTGCCTATTCCGCCGAGCGCGGCACCGCCTTTTCCTGGGCCGTGACCCTCACCCGCAATCGAGCCATCGACCGCGTGCGCATGCGCCGGCGCCGCGGCGAGATCCTTGAGCAATCCGCCCCCGCCGACCTGGGTTACGAGTGGTCCAGCGACGCGACCGATTGCGCCGACAGTCTGGTGTTCAAGGAAAAAGCCGGGCAGGTGCGAACCGCCCTCGCCGCGCTTCCCGCCGAGCAAAAACAGGCGGTCGAGCTGGCCTTTTTCAGCGGCCTGACCCAGCAGGAGATCGCGGCAAAACTCAACCAGCCCCTCGGCACGGTCAAGGCCCGCATCCGCCGCGGCCTGCTCCGCCTGCGTGAGGCGCTCCATCACCATGATTGACGAACGCCTCGAGGAACTGGCTTCGCTCCACGCCTTCGGCCTGCTTGAAGGCGCCGAACTCGCCGCCTTCGAAGCCGAGCTGGCGCGCAATCCCCAGCTTCGCGCCCTTGTGCGGGAATTGCGCGAAACCGCCGGCGCCCTCGCTCTTTCCTCCCCCGCCGCCGACCCGCCGCCGGCCCTGAAGGCAAAGCTGCTTGCGCGGATCGAAGCGCGTCCGCCGACCACGCCCGTGGGCGCCATTGTTCCCATCGCCATTGTCCGCTGGATGCCTTGGGCCGCCGCAGCCTGCTTCGCCCTCGCCGCCGTCTGGCTGGGCAGGCTTTACCTGGCGGAGAAAGCGGACTCCCTGTCCCTGCGCGCGGATGCGGAACTTTCCCGGATCGACGCCCAAAGCGCGAAAAACCAGTTGGAAGGCGAGCGCCTGCTCAGCCACCGGCAGATCGCCGATCTCGAACAGCAATTGAAGGCAAATGACAATCTCGCCCGGTTGAAGATCGCCCGGCTCGTTTCCCTCACGGGGAATTCCCCCGAGGCCCGCGCCATCGCCGTTTGGGATCCAGGGCGGCAGGAGGGCGTGTTCACCACGGAAAAGCTGCCCGCCAAAGCCGCGGACCAGGATTACCAGCTCTGGGTCATCGATCTGCGGCAGCCCCGTCCCATCAGCGCCGGTGTTTTCGTCCTCAATGGCAACGGTGAGACCCGGCTGGAGTTCACCACCGAGCAGCCTGTTGCCACCGCGGCAAAGTTCGCCGTCAGTGTGGAGAAAAAAGGCGGCGCCCCTCGCAATTCCGGCCCGCAGGGCCAGGTCATCATGATGAGCGAATAGGCCCCTTGCCGGGGGCACCGGCCGCCGCGTCCACCGTCGAAACGCAATATTTGGCTGGGGGTAATTATCTGCCACTTTGAGACTTGTCACTTCTCCCATCGCCCAAACACTCGCCGCATGGTCATCAAACCCAAGGTTCGTGGATTCGTTTGCGTTACCGCCCATCCGGCCGGATGCGCCGCGCACGTACAGGAATGGATCGATTACGTGCAAAAGAAAGGTGCCTTCTCCAATGGCCCGAAAAACGTCCTGATCATTGGCGCCTCCACCGGTTACGGGCTGGCTTCACGTATCGCCGCCGCCTTCGGTTCGCGCGCCTCGACCCTCGGCGTTTTCTTCGAACGGCCCTCGGAAAACGACCGGCCCGCCACGCCCGGCTGGTACAACACCATCGCCTTCACCCGGGCCGCCCGGGCCGCCGGCCTCAAGGCGCTCAATCTTAACGGCGATGCCTTTTCCGACGACATTAAACGCCAGGCGCTCGACCTGATCCGGCGCGAACTCGGCCCGATCGACCTGGTGGTTTATTCCCTGGCCTCGCCCCGCCGCACCCATCCGAAAACCGGCGCGGTTCACAAATCGGTGTTGAAGCCGATCGGCGCCTCTTACACCAACAAGACCGTCGACACTGACAAGGGTGTCGTCAGTGAAATTACGATCGAACCAGCGACGGAGGCTGAGATTGCCGAGACCATCGCCGTCATGGGTGGCGAGGATTGGGAGATGTGGATGCACGCGCTCGACGATGCCCAGCTTCTCGCCGCCGGCGCCACCGCCGTCGCCTACAGTTACATCGGCCCGGACGTCACCTGGCCGATCTATAAAAACGGCACGATTGGCATGGCCAAAAACGACCTGGAGCGCGCCGCCAGGCGCATCGACGGATTGCTCAAGCTCCACCGCGGCCGCGCCTTCATCTCCGTCAACAAGGCGCTGGTCACCCAGGCCAGCTCCGCCATTCCGGTGGTGCCGCTCTATATTTCGATGCTCTACAAAATCATGAAGGCGCGCGGCACGCATGAGGGCTGCATCGAACAGATGCACCGGCTCTTTGCCACCCAGCTCTACAGCGGGGGCGGCCTGCAGTTCGACGAGGCCGGACGCGTCCGGATCGATGACCTGGAGATGAAGCCGGAAGTTCAGGCGGAGATTCGAAAGATCTGGCCGCAGGTCATGACCGAAAATCTCGGCGCCCTGACGGACATTGCCGGCTACCGGTCCGAGTTCCTCAAGCTCTTCGGCTTCGGCCTGCCGGGCATCAACTATGATGCCGACGTCGAGCCGCACATCGCGATGGAGTGAGTCTCGGCTAAATCCAAGGACCGGGCGCCATGACCGCCTTTGGAACTTCCCTCCTCTCCCCCAGCTCATGCGTGCCGTCGTCCAACGCGTCGCTTCCGCCAGTGTAACCATCGATGGCGAACTTTGCGGGAAGATCGGCCCCGGCCTGCTCGTGCTTCTGGGCATCGCTGAGGACGACACCGAAGCCGACGGCGCTTGGCTGGCGAAAAAAATTGCCGCGCTGCGCATCTTTCCGGATGCCAGCCCGGAGGGGGACGCACCCGATCGCATGAACCGTTCTGTCACCGATATTGGCGGAGGTGTGCTCGTCATCAGCCAGTTCACCCTTTTCGCCAGCACACGCAAAGGCACCCGGCCGTCCTTCCACCGCGCCGCCAGGCCAGAGATCGCAATTCCGCTTTACGAAACGTTTCTCCGCCAGATTGAGACGGAACTCGGCCGCCCACCCGCCAGCGGCCGCTTCGGCGCGATGATGCAGGTCGCGCTCGTCAACGACGGCCCGGTCACTC